>Ga0315336_1002968_pt1 | contig 23978 bp, 19 predicted proteins | sample ASW5metaG_FD_204512 | JGI IMG/M metagenome (GOLD analysis project Ga0315336, IMG submission 204512) | Ammonia-oxidizing marine archaeal communities from Monterey Bay, California, United States - ASW #5 | ecosystem: Environmental > Aquatic > Marine > Intertidal zone | place: USA: California... | reverse complement strand
CCCTGAAAGACCCGACAACGAAACGCGCGACGCTCTGCCAGTCGTCCTGTGCATCGCGCACGCGGGGATTGCCGAACATCAGGCGCAGGATGTTGCGCTGCTCGCGCGGCAGCTTGGAATAGTCGGTCAACATCGCCGCGGCGGCACGGTTCCAGGCCACCACGTCCCATGTCGCGGTCTTGATGATTGCCGGGCTGGGGTTTAGGGCGTCAAGGACGCGCTGGAGGCGCGGCGTCACGCTGTCCACGCCTTTGTAGCGGACTTCCGGCGGCCGCCCGAGGCCCAGCATGAACAGATGCTCGCGTTCGGGCTCGGTCAGCATGAGCCCGGTCGCGATGCGGTTGAGCACGTCCGGGGACGGAGCGCCGCCCCGCCCCTGCTCCAGCCAGGTGTACCAGGTCGGGCTGATATTGGCGCGCTGCGCCACCTCCTCGCGGCGCAGCCCCTGCGTGCGCCGCCGCCCCGTGGCGAAGCCGAAGGCGGCGGGATCCAGACGCATGCGACGATCCCGAAGAAAGGTGCCAAGCCTGTTGGTCGTCGCTTTGTTGGCGATCTCTTGAGAGGACATCGCGATCGTGTTGGGAATTATACCATGATAAAGTCACTACTTTAACAGAATGATTTATAGGGCAAGAAGGGCCTCCGAACAACAGAGGAGACCCTCCCATGCGCGTATTCCTTACCGGCGCGACCGGCTTCATCGGTTCCAGGATCGTCCCCGAGCTTCTTGCCGCCGGGCATCAGGTGCTCGGCCTCACCCGCTCCGACGCCGGCGCCCGATCCCTTGCGGCCGCCGGCGCCGAGCCCCATCGCGGCGACCTCGAAGACCTCGACAGCCTGCGCGAGGGCGCGGCTAAATCGGATGCGGTGATCCACACCGCCTTCGATCACGATTTCTCGAATTTCGTGGCGAATTGCGAGAAAGACAAACGCGCGATCGAGGCGCTGGGCAGCGCGCTGGCCGGCTCGGACCGGCTGCTCGTCATCACATCCGGGACCGGCATGGGCAATGCCGAACCCGGTCAGCCGGCGCAAGAGAAGGTGTTCAATACGGAGCATCCCAACCCGCGCATCCTGTCCGAACTCACCGGCGCGGCCATGGCCGAGAAGGGCGTCAAAGTATCGGTGGTGCGGCTGCCACAGGTGCATGACACGGTCAGGCAAGGCCTCATCACGCCGCTGATCGCGCAGACGCGCGCCAAGGGCGTGTCCGCCTATATTGGCGAAGGCCGGAACCGCTGGCCGGCGGGCCATGTGCTCGACGTAGCGCGGCTCTACCGCTTGGTGCTGGACAAGCAGGAAGCCGGGGTGCGCTACAACGCCGTCGGCGAGGAAGGCATTCCGTTGCGTGAGATCGCTGAAGTGATCGGAGCCGGTCTCAACGTGCCGGTGGTCTCGCTGTCACAGGAAGAGGCGGCCGACCATTTCGGATGGCTTTCCATGTTCGCAGGCCTCGATATGCCGGCCTCGAACGAATGGACGCGTGCGCATCTCGACTGGCAGCCGGCGGGACCTGGCCTGATCGCCGACCTGGAACGGATGGATTATTCGCAGGCGGCAGCGGCCTGATCGGACCCGCACGTCCGGTTCCATCCGAAAGCGATCAGAGCGGGTTAGCCACTTTGAGTGGCTGAACCGCTCTTGGCGCACGCGAACTACTTGCCGCAATAGCGGTCGTTGATGTCGTTGACCGCATTCGCATCCGGTCCGACGCGGTGATACGAGCAGGCGCCCGTCGCGGTGGTGGACATCTGCTGGTCGTAGTAGCGCGGACCGCCAAACAGCGTCTCGATGATGTCGTCGCTGGCCGGAACATAACGCTCCTGCTCGGTGACCCGGTGGCGATGTTCGCCGGCAGAAGCCGGGCCCGCCATCGTGGCCGCGGCGGCAAGCACGAGCGCGGCGATCGCAAGATATTTCGTCATAAGCGGCACCTTCTGGCAATTTGGATCCGCAGCATATCCAAAATCGCCAGCGGAGCAAAAGTTCCCTCTTCCTGCTTTCGGCAGGCCTGGCCGGTTCAGGGTTTCGCGGAACGCAGCCATTGATCTGCGAGGATCGGATCTCGATGAGCTTGGCAAGCGCCGGATCGAGGCTGCCGGCGATCGCCGGAGAAGCGCGGCGGCGGCCAGGGCGTAGCGATCTGCGTGGAGCGATTAGCCGGCGGTTCGAGGTGTCGCGGCACACCCAATACAGCACCCTTACCCAATCCGGCACACGCCTGAGCCTGCGGTGGCGACCTTGTCGGTCGGTCGACCGGGCGCCTCGACGCGGGACCGCTACCCATCCCTCGACGCTCTGAAATAGCTGCCGTCCCGACAACGCGACGGCGCCCGGGCCGCGGCGCAGGGACCGACATCCAGATCGCGGCAACGCCATCCAACGCAGTGGTTTTCCGCGATTATCAGACGCACTGTTCCGGGTAAGTCTTCGCGGAGCGCTTGGGATGGCATCGTCCCAGCGATTTGGATCAAATTCCAAAGAACCGGAGAAGGTTCCGGCCACCGCTCCGGCGCCGGACCGCTTTCACGATTGATGTGGATCAAGGTTGGCATAGGCCGTCTCTGTTTTGGTCTGCGCCGGCAACTTGAACGGAGTCCCTGACATGAACGGCTTTACCTTGAGCGCCGAACGGATCGGCGTCTGGCGGAGGGGGATTGCGCTGCGGCAACCCATTCGTGGCGAAGCGGCCAGGCAGGCGCCAGCCGTTTCTGACGCGTCGCGCAGCGCCGGAGGCCGGTCATGAGGACTTCCCCGCGATGGCTGATCCTCGGCGGCCTGATCGTCCTCGGAGCAGCCGGTTACTATGCGTGGCAGCGGTCCAAGGACGGACAGCTGCCGGAAGGCATAGCCAGCGGCAACGGCCGCATCGAGGCCGTCGAAATCGACGTCTCGACGAAGGCAGCGGGTCGTATCAAGGAAATCCTTGTCGGCGAAGGCGATTTCGTCAAGGCCGGCCAGGTGCTGGCCCGCATGGACACCGCGCAGCTCGAGGCGCAGCGCCGCCAGGCCGAGGCGCAGCTTCAGCGAGCCACGATCGGGGTAGAGACCGCCGGCAGCCTGGTGACGCAACGCGAAGCCGAAAAGACGGCCGCCGCCGCTGTCGTGGAGCAACGCGCCGCCGAACTCGACGCCGCCGATCGGACCCTGGCGCGCTCCCAGCAGCTTGCCGTCAACAACACCGTCTCGCAACAGGTTCTGGATAACGACCGCGCGGCCGAGCGGAGCGCCAAGGCCGCCGTTGCCGCGGCGCAGGCGCAGCTCGCCGCCAGCGACGCGGCCATCAACGCCGCGCGGGCGCAAGTGGTCGATGCGAGGGCCGCGGTCGATGCCGCGCAGGCCGCGATCGAAAGCATCGACGCCGATATCGCCGACGCCACACTGCAATCGCCGCGCGACGGGCGCATCCAATACCGTGTGGCTGAACCCGGCGAGGTGCTGGCGGGCGGCGGGCGCGTGCTCAACCTCGTCGACCTCGGCGACGTCTACATGACCTTCTTCCTGTCGACCGCGCAGGCCGGACGCGTCGCGATCGGCTCCGATGTCCGTCTCGTGCTCGACGCCGCGCCGCAATACATCATCCCCGCCAAGGTGACCTTCGTCGCGGACGTCGCGCAGTTCACGCCCAAGACGGTCGAGACGGAGGAGGAGCGCCTGAAACTCATGTTCCGGATCAAGGCGCACATCTCGCCGGAGCTGCTGCGCAAATATATCCAGCAGGTCAAGACAGGCCTGCCCGGCGTGGCTTATGTGCGGCTCGACCCGCAGGCCGAATGGCCGGCCGGTCTCAAGGGAAAGCTCGTGCAATGAATCCGCGGCCGGATGCCGGCGAGGCCTTTCCGTCAAGCCATGTCGCGCGGCTGGAGAATGTCGCTCACGCCTACGGAAAGGTCAGGGCTCTCGATGCCATAACATTGGACTTCCCCGCCGGCTGCATGGTCGGCCTGATCGGCCCGGACGGCGTCGGCAAATCCAGCCTGCTTTCCTTGGTCGCCGGGGCGCGAACGATACAGGAGGGGCATATCGAGGTGCTGGGCGGCGACATGGCCGATCTGCGCCACAGACAGGGTGCCTACCCCCGGATCGCCTATATGCCGCAAGGCCTCGGCAAGAACCTCTATCCGACACTGTCGGTCTTCGACAACATCGATTTTTTCGGCCGCCTGTTCGGGCATGACCGGCGCGAACGCGAGCGCCGCATCGGCGAGCTTCTGAAGCGCACCGGCCTCGCGCCTTTCGCCGATCGGCAGGCCGGGAAGCTTTCTGGCGGCATGAAGCAGAAGCTCGGCCTTTGCTGCGCCCTCATCCACGATCCGGACCTCCTGATCCTCGACGAGCCGACCACCGGCGTCGACCCGTTGTCGCGGCGCCAGTTCTGGGAATTGATCGGCGATATCCGCAAGAGCCGTGAAGGCATGAGCGTCGTCGTCGCCACGGCCTATATGGAGGAGGCCTCGCGCTTCGACTGGCTGGTGGCCATGGACGCAGGCCGGGTGCTCGCCACCGGAACCCCAGCCGACCTGCTCCACAGGACCGGCGCGCCCGACCTGGACGCCGCCTTCATAGCCCTTCTCCCGCCGGAGAAGCGGGACAGCCATGAGACGGTGGTGATCCCGCCGCGGCCCGCCGACGCGGACGCCGTATCCGCCATTGAGGCTGAACACCTCACAATGCGCTTCGGCGATTTTACCGCCGTCGACAATGTGAGCTTCCGTATCGGCCGCGGCGAGATTTTCGGATTCCTCGGATCGAACGGCTGCGGCAAGACGACCACGATGAAGATGCTGACCGGGCTGCTTGAGCCATCGGAGGGCAAGGCACGGTTGTTCGGACGCGAGATCGACCCCCGCGACATCGAGGTGCGGCGGCGCGTCGGCTACATGTCGCAAGGCTTCTCGCTCTATTCGGAACTGACGGTCCGGCAAAATCTCGAGCTCCATGCACGCCTCTTCGGCATGGCCGATGCCGTGATCCCGTCCCGGGTCGAGGAGGTCGCGCAGCAATTCGGCCTGACGGACAATGTCGACACGCTGCCCGATGCGCTCCCGCTCGGCATCCGCCAGCGGCTGTCGCTGGCGGTGGCGATGATCCACTCTCCGGAGATGCTGATCCTCGACGAGCCGACCTCCGGCGTCGACCCGGTTGCCCGCGACGGGTTCTGGCGAATTCTCGCCGACCTGTCCCGCAAGCGTAACGTGACCATCTTCGTGTCAACGCATTTCATGAATGAAGCGGAACGCTGCGATCGCATCTCTCTCATGCACGCCGGCAAGGTGCTGGTCAGCGACACACCGGACGCAATCGTCAAAAGGCGATCGGCGGCGACGCTGGAGGAAGCCTTTGTCGGATATCTGGAGGAAGCGACCGGCGCACAAGCCGAGACGCCAGACGCAGCCGGCGGGAAAGTGGCGGTCCCGGAAGCGCCGGAGGCGTCGGTCAGCCGCTCCGGAACGAGCGGAGCCGGCCGCTTCTTCGATCTGCGCCGCATGTTCGCTTACACGCGGCGGGAGGCCCTTGAACTGTTGCGCGATCCGATCCGCGCCACGCTGGCCACCGTCGGCAGCCTGATCCTGATGTTCGTCGTCGGCTACGGCATCAACATGGATGTCGAGAACCTTTCCTTCGCCGTCCTCGACCGCGACGACACGACGATCAGCCGGGACTATGTGCTGCAGATCGCCGGCTCGCGCTACTTCACCGAAAAGACGCCGATCACCGACTATGCCGATCTCGACCGGCGCATGGAGGACGGGGAGCTCAGCCTCGCCATTGAAATTCCGCCCGGCTTCGGGCGCGACCTCGCGCGCGGGCGCCACGTCACGGTCGGCGCCTGGATCGACGGCGCCATGCCGACACGGGCCGAAACGGTGCAAGGTTATGTTTCGGGAATGCATGCCGCCTGGCTGACACAGAAGGCGCGAGAAATCTATGGCGACGCCGCCACCGCCAGCGGATTCCAGCTCGACATCCGCTACCGCTACAACCCTGACGTCCGCAGTCTCGATGCCATCGTCCCGGCGGTTATCCCGATGCTCCTGCTGCTGATCCCGGCGATGCTCGCCGTGCTGAGCGTGGTGCGGGAGAAGGAGCTCGGCTCGATCATCAATTTCTACGTCACGCCGGTCACCCGGCTGGAATTCCTGATAGGCAAGCAGATTCCCTACGTTGCCCTGGCGATGCTGAACTTCGTGCTGCTGACGGTCGCCGCCGTCTTCATCTTTGGCGTGCCGTTGACCGGCAGCCTTCCGGCTTTCGCCGCCGCGGCGCTTCTCTATGTCATGGCTACGACGGCAATCGGGCTCTTTCTGTCGACCTTCATGAGCAGCCAGATCGCGGCGATCTTCGGAACCGCGCTGATCACCATGATCCCCGCCACCCAATATTCGGGCATGATCGACCCGGTGTCGTCCCTCCAGGGCGCTGGCGCGTTCATCGGCCGGATCTATCCGACAACCTATTTCGTGACGATCTCGCGCGGCGTCTTCTCCAAGGCGCTCAGCTTCGCCGACCTGTCCGGCGCGTATGTTCCGCTGCTTGTCGCAATCCCGGTGCTGCTCGGGCTCGGAGCGGCTTTCTTGAGAAAACAGGCCCGCTGATGCGCATTGCCAACATATACAGTCTCGGCGTCAAGGAGCTGCGCGGTCTCGCCCGGGACCCGATGATGCTGGGGCTGATCGTCTACGCATTCACCGCAGCCATCTACACCGCCTCCAAGGCGATGCCCGAGACGCTCAATCGCGCCCCGATCGCCATCGTCGACGAGGACCAGTCGCCGGTATCATCGCGTATCGTCACGGCATTCTACCCACCCTATTTCACCGCGCCGCGGCTTATCTCCCAGTCGGAGATGGACAGCCGCATGGACTCAGGCATGGACACATTCGCGCTGGATATCCCGCCGAACTTCCAGCGCGATCTCCTGGCCGGCCGATCGCCAACGGTCCAGCTCAACATCGACGCCACCCGCATGTCGCAGGCCTTTACCGGCGGGGGCTACGTCCAGTCGATCGTGTCCGGAGAAGTGAGCGAGTTCCTGAGCCGCTACCGCTCCGAGACGTCGCTCCCTGTCGACCTCGACCTAAGGGCGCGATTCAATCCCGAGCTCAACAAGGGCTGGTTTGGCGCCATCACCAACGCCATCTCCTCCATCACGATGCTGTCGATCGTGCTCACCGGCGCAGCGCTGATCCGCGAGCGCGAGCACGGAACGATAGAACATCTCCTGGTCATGCCAGTGACCCCCTTTGAAATCATGACGAGCAAGATCTGGTCGATGGGCGTCGTGGTTCTGTTGGCGTCGGGCCTCGCGCTCGTGTTCGTCATCCAGGGGTTGCTGTCGGTTCCGATCAACGGATCGATCACGCTGTTCATGGTGGGCGCGGCGCTCGACATCGTCGCCATGACCTGCCTGGGGATCTTCCTTGCCACGGTCGCCGGATCCATGCCGCAATTCGGCCTGCTGCTGATGATGGTGCTCCTGCCCCTGCAGGTGCTGTCCGGCGGCGTCACGCCGCGAGAGAGCATGCCCTTGGCCATCCAGATCATCATGTCCGCAGCGCCCAACACACATTTCGTCATGCTGGCACAGGCCGTGCTCTTCCGCGGCGCGGGCCTCGATGTCGTGTGGCCGCAGCTCGCGGCGCTGCTGGTCATCAGCGCGCTCCTGTTCGCCTTCTCGCTCCGCCGCTTCCGTCAGTTCCTGAAGTAACCGCCCACCCCCAGGAGTATCCCATGGCCAAGACTATGAAAGCCGCCGTCGTTCGCCAGTTCGGCAAGCCCCTCGTGATCGAGGAGGTTCCGGTGCCAACGCCTGGAGCCGGCCAGATCCTCGTCAAGATCGCCGCCACCGGCGTATGCCACACCGACCTGCATGCCGCCGAAGGCGATTGGCCGGTGAAGCCCAAGCCTCCCTTCATTCCCGGCCACGAGGGTGTCGGGCACGTCGTGGCGGTCGGATCGGGCGTCAGACATATCAAGGAAGGCGACCGCGTCGGCGTGCCTTGGCTCTATACCGCCTGCGGCCACTGCAGACACTGCCTGGGCGGATGGGAAACGCTTTGCGAGGAGCAGCAAAACACTGGTTATTCAGTGAACGGCAGCTTTGCCGAATACGTCCTTGCCGATCCCAACTATGTCGGTCATCTGCCGGATAATGTATCATTCACGGATATCGCGCCGATCCTGTGCGCGGGCGTCACCGTCTACAAGGGCCTCAAGGTCACGGACACCAAGCCTGGCGACTGGGTGGTGATCTCGGGCATCGGCGGCCTCGGTCACCTGGCGGTCCAATATGCCAAGGCCATGGGGCTGAACGTCATCGCCGTGGACATCGACGATGCGAAGCTCGATCTCGCCAAAAGCCTCGGCGCCGCGCTGGCCGTTAACGCGCGATTGGCCGATCCCGCCGCCTTCGTCAAGAAGGAGGTCGGAGGCGCTCAGGGAGTTCTGGTCACCGCCGTGTCGCCGAAAGCATTCGAGCAGGCGCTCGGAATGGTCGGCCGCGGAGGAACGGTATCGCTCAATGGCTTGCCTCCAGGCGACTTCCCACTGTCGATCTTCGATACCGTGCTCAACGGCGTGACCGTCCGCGGTTCAATCGTCGGGACCCGGCTCGACCTGCAGGAAGCCCTGGACTTCGCGAGGGATGGGAAGGTCAAGGCGACGATCGCGACCGAGCAGCTCGAGAACATCAACGACATCTTCTCGCGCATGCACAAGGGCGACATCCAGGGCCGTATCGTCATCGACTTCGAAAAGGAGGCCTGAGGCACAAGCGGCTGCAACTTCAAAACGCGAGTTCAGCCGCTCGATTGCCCCGCTCATAACTCGTCGCCATACGCAAGGCGCTGACCCTCGTGGCGGAAACGACCGCGAGAGCAACAAAGAAGAGGATGCCGGGGTCGGCGCTACCGCCGGATACCGAGTTGGCTATTATCCCGGCCAACGAGGCGTTCCTGATGCTCGTCACGACCGCAGCTTTCTCAGGCGCCACCCATTGTTGCACCCCGCTCAATCCCCTCGCCAGAACACCAAGTAGCATCGCCATCATCAGCGACCCGAAGAAACCGAGTTGGGACAGAACTGCAATCGGCCAGCTTGATGCCCTCGAGCTGCCGAACCCAACTCCAAGTCCGCTGGTGTCGACGAAGGACTGCAGGCTTTTGACATTCCAATAGGTCCGCTCATGCCCAGAGGCGGAATCGGCCTTGTTGATGATCGTGCTGTTGACAAGCCTGACGAGAGGATCCAGCGCGTCGGCGCGGTAGAGACTGATACCCATAACAGTGACCACGCCCATCACCATGAGGACGGCAATCAGCACCTCCTCCCGCTCGATCTTTCCCCGGAGAACCGATGCCGACATTGATAGGGCGACCGGGATGCACAGCAAAACGAGGCCGACATAGGCCGTGGAAGACGTCGAGAGAATGATCAGAAAAAGCAGGATGCCCGACAGCCACCGAGCAAGACGCGACTTGGCCATTCTCCAGTACGTGTAGCTGAATGCCAGGCAAGCCAGAGACGCGGCTGCGAACGAAGAAGCCTCGGAGAACGGTCCTGTAATGCGTGCAAAACCGGCCTCGTAAGCACCGTTTATTATCACGTAGTTGGCAGTTCTGATCGGGGCAAGCACGTCACCCAAGCCTGTAGTCTTGCCCACAAAATCGATCAATCCCATGCCGGCATGCAGGCTGCACCACAAGAGGAAACCGCGGCGCAGTTGGTCGATCCTGTCCGCGTGCAGCAGGAGAGTGCATAGCGCCACCGTTGTGAGCCCGCCGAGAATGAAGTAGCCCGCCTGAGAGATATTGCCCGAAACCGGAGCCAGCGAGGCTTCCACCACGGCGCCGCGCATCTTGGACTGGACAAAGACGGTTGTCTGCCCGGCAAAGAACCTTGGGAACAGCCACGCTCCGATCATCGCGTAAACCATCAGGCTCGCGAGAATCCAGACTGTGCGGATGCTACCGAACACGCTCCCGAGGTCGAACCATATACGCCGTCTCGCGGCGACGGCGGCGATCAACAGAGCCTCGAATATGGTAAAGATGAGGGGCGACGACCCACCCAAGAAGGTGAGGGTCATGACGGCCGTAGCGCCGAACGCCTGCGAAGCAATCAGCCCGATAATCAGCATTCCACGCGAATAGTAAGCAATGGCCAGAACAGCTGCGCATACCAGCAGACCCGGCAAGGAAACCTGCATTGCTGATCGGTCCTCCGCCTTCGGTTGGTCGCGGCGATGTTGACGAATGACGCTACTCGATGATCCATCTTTCGACAGCGACGTACCTCGGGCAAGAGAGCCAAATGGCGTAGTCCTGGATCCCACAGCAAGCCGTCTTGCGCGGCACGTCCCATAGCGCAGCGGTGCTGAGACAGGTGAGGCAGAGATAGGTCATTGAGCCGGTTGCCGATGGTGTCCGCTTCTGCGGAGAGACATGCGCGTTCGAGCGGCGGGCACTTTTCGATCCCGGCCTACTCCTTCCTGCAAACGGCTAATTGGCGAGGGCACACTAAAGAACGCCTCGACGGCGGTGAGCCTGCCACTTATACACAGTTTGCGGGCACGTATCTGCTTACAATCGAAAAACGTCGTGTTAAATGGAGACTAATGGGAGTTCTGGATAACGGGGTGGGTTCTCTAGAAGTTCCAGAAGGAGGAGGATAAGCAGTATGACCACCCCGGTTGTACGTAGCGCATTTGGTCCAAAGCAGGTGAAGCAACTCAAGGAAATCTATGAGTTGGCGCGGTCTGTGACCGCTAGGTATCCTGAAACCCACGTTGCCAACAGGGCCGCCAAGAAGCTGATCGACGCCTTCGAAGCCTTGACCCTCGGCGATGAAACCGGCGGCCGCTGGCTGAGCGAGACAGACCCTCAGGGAAACGCCTGAGGCCTAGAGCTTCAATTCTACCAGCGTCTATCCGCCTGTCAGCCACGCTGGCAGGCGGATTGCTATTTTCTACCTTGATGGTGTGTCGCCCGATTCAAAAGCGATAGGGGAGCCACTGGGGCGGGCGAGTGGCTCCCCTACCCTGTCTTCGCTTTATCCGCAGACAGACCGCGTAAGCCCGGGCAGACGCTGGCAAGCCCGATGTTCGACCTGAGAAATGCATGTCGTCAAGGAAGCCTTTGGGGTGAAACACCGCAGAGGTCTACCGGGCCAGCTTCCGCCTATAGGATGAGCGTGATGGCTGCGGCATCAGGAACTGCTCGCCTGGCCCGAACCGATCCAAACCGGCCACCCACATTTGCAGCGGAACCGATTCGAGCCTTTCTAGAAATCGCGGGAACAAAAAATTATCAAAAAGTTAACCTAAATTAGCACCGGTTTGAGAAGCATAAATTACTCAATTCTAGGTGGCAAAGGGGAGAGACGATGAGCGCTCTAGCTGGAGAAGTCCGGCAGGGCCTTCGCGAGGGGTTAATCAGAAAACTTCAATAAACCTGTGAATTTGAGGGGCTATGTCGGCCGTCACGAAGGCGGTCTCGTTGGGCAAAAGTTGGGGTACGGGTATGAGTTCTGCAATCGAACTGCATAATTTCGCTTCGACAAATCAACCTGAAATTTCGTCGAACGCTGTAAGGGGTGATGAAAAAGCAGACAAAGGGTGCCTGCTTATTTTAGACGGGAGGGCCTTGGACCGCGAGTGTCTTGCTTCGGCCCTTGAGGATCATGATCTTGGCATGGCCGTTGCCGCCATGGGCACGATCGAAGAATGGCGCAGAAACAGGGACCGCCACCCGCCACTGGCCGCAATTCTATTCAATCTTGGCGGTCGCAAAGTTACCGATCACTGCATTGCGGATGAGATAAGGCTCATCTCATCTGAGTTCAAATCGGTTGCGGTAGTACTTCTTTCCGACACTGACGACCTTGGCCAGATCTTGGCGGCCCTTGAATGCGGCGCGCGTGGATACATTCCGACTTCCGTCGGCATCGACGTCTGCGTTGAAGCCGTCAACCTTGCAGCTGCCGGCGGCATCTTTGTACCGGCCAGCAGCGTGTTGGCCATGCGGCATCTGATCGATTCAGGCAGCCGTGACGCGCGTCCGTTGACGACTATGTTTACGCACCGCCAAGCTGAAGTGGCTCAGGCGCTTCGGCGCGGGAAGGCTAACAAAATCATAGCCTACGAACTGAACTTGCGCGAAAGCACCGTGAAGGTTCACATCCGGAACATCATGAAGAAGCTGAAGGCGACCAACAGGACTGAGGTCGCTTACAAGGTCAACGACCTTTTCGGAGACGGCGCTCCCGGCGCAGAATAATAACGGTTCAGACAGCCCGCCAGGGAGCCTTCCCGGCGGGCCGTAGTATTGTGCGCACTGTCCTCGCCATTTGGCTGTTTCGCCGGTGGTGGCCGCCTTGTTTGCACCATTGATGATCGCCAATACAGTCTCTGTTATCCACCATAAGTGCTAATCCGCAGCCTTATGGTGATCGAGAAATTCTGAACCAGACATGTAGACTTTCCAAGAGGCTGGAGTGTCATAGATGTCCGAGCAGGATCTTCGTTTCCGCAAATCCATCCGCTTGCAGGATCGCGCGCGCCGATTGGTCCCGGGTGGGTGCCACACTTACGCCAAGGGCGACGACCAGTATCCTGTTCTGGCGCCGGGTTTTATCGAACATGGTCTCGGGTGCCATGTCTGGGACGTCGACGGCAACGAATACATCGAATATGGCATGGGCAACCGGTCCGTTGGACTGGGGCATGCCTACCCGACCGTGCTGAGAGCGGTTGAGGCAGCGTTGAGTGGCGGTTCCAATTTCACGCGACCAGCAAGGATCGAAGTCGACTGCGCCGAGACGTTTCTGGAGCTTATCGGCGCGCAGATGGTAAAGTTCTGCAAGGATGGCTCGGATGCGACATCCGGAGCGGTGCGCCTTGCCCGCGCATATACGGGCCGCGACCTTTTGGCCTGCTGCGCCGATCATCCATTCTTCTCGACGGACGATTGGTTCATCGGAACGACACCGATGAATGCCGGCATTCCGGAGGTGGTCCGAAATCTCACCGTCACCTTTCGTTACAACGACATCGCCAGCGTAAGAGATCTGTTCGATCGATATCCGGGCAAGCTCGCAGCCTTGATCCTCGAGCCGTCCCGCGGCGATGACCCGGCAGACGGCTTCCTGCACGAGGTTCAGCGGCTTTGCAGGGAAAAAGGGGCGCTGCTCATCCTCGACGAGATGATCACCGGATTCCGATGGCATGCCGCCGGAGCTCAGAAACTCTATGGCATCGAACCGGACTTGACGACGTTCGGCAAGGCACTTGGCAATGGCTTCTCGGTCTCTGCCTTGGCAGGCAAGCGCGAATACATGCGGCTTGGCGGCCTGGAGCATACGGACCGCCCGAGGGTATTTCTGCTGTCAACCACGCACGGCGCCGAGACCCATGCGCTCGCGGCAGCCATAGCGACCATGCGAACATATCAGAACGAGCCTGTCATCGAGCACCTTGACGTTCAAGGGACAAAGCTCAAGGAGGGGATTACGGAAGCTGCCCGTCGGCACGGCGTGGATAGCCACTTCAAGGTTGTCGGCCGCTCCTGTTGCCTGGCATTTGCCACGCTTGACCCCAACGGCAAGCCGTCGCAGGCATACCGGTCGCTTTTTCTCCAGGAAACGATCAAACGCGGGGTACTGATGCCATCTCTGGTTGTCAGCTATACCCACGACAACACCGCGATCTCCAAAACCATAGAGGCAGTTGACAGCGCATTGGCCGTGTATGCGCAGGCTTTGGAATCGGGGACAGACCGGTTCCTGGTCGGACGCCCGTCCCAGGTAGTCTTCCGGCGATTTAACGAGGGCGGCGAGGTGCGGATTTCCGCGGCGGCGAGCTAAGCCGAATAGCGTGCGGCTTCCCCGCGCGCGAATTGGGAAACCCCCAAATTGACAGAACCGTATCGAGCGCCGGATTAGAAAAGCTTGGCTTTTCTTACTGTGAACGCTTCGGCGAAATGCTCGGGCGCCCTACATTCCATTCCGCGCAGTCTGGCAAGCCCCGCGAATGTGTCACGGTCGAACCAGTCCTTGGAACGTTGCGTCCCGAAGTGCTGATGGAGAAGTTCAACCTTGCGTTCCAGCACGTCGGCCGTAAGCGGAACATATGCATTCGGCTGACCGAGGTCGCCATCCCACTTGGGTATCTCATACTCGAGCACCAGATGGTCGCGGAAGACGTTCCAAGTCAGCTGATTGACTTCCCGATGGTCCTGATGGGCATCGAACCTGGCGTGTGTGAGCACTATGTCGGGATTGACCCGTGACCTCACATCGATCAACCAGTGTTTTATCGATCGGCTATGGACTGGGAAGTAGCTGTCTTCAAAATCCGCAACCTCTACCTTGGACGCGTTCGATCCTTCGAGGAAGGCCTCGGCCGATGCCCTGGCCTCAGCGGATCGCTGATCGCCGCCGCTCAACACGCACCAATGGACGTCGAGTTTCACTCCTGAAGCGATCAGGGTGAGTATCGTGCCTCCGGCGCCTATTTCGATGTCGTCGGAATGGGCTCCCAAGCACAGGACGGAGAGTTGCTCCCCTCGGCGCGCGAGGCCAAGCCCCTTCATGATGCAGCCATCACCATGCCGCGCTTGATCTTCTCGGCCACGATCTTGCGGTTCCAGGGCATGTCGCCTTTTTCGACCATGTCCTCGAGCGATTGCCAATCGCGCAGCGTATCCATCGAGCGCCAGAACCCTTCGTGTTTGTAAGCCATCAGCATGTTGTCATCGATTAGTCGCTTGAACGGCTCGACGACAAGTTCCTCGCCGTCGCGCATGTAGTCGAAGATTTCCGGCCGGAACACGAAGTACCCACCATTGATCCAGATCTCGGACGTATCCGTCGTGCGGAACTCACGCACACGGCCATCTTCAGCGATATCGGCCAGGTGATATGTCAGGGGCGCCCTCACGGCGAGGAAGCAGCCAATCTTGCCGCTTGCCTCGAATTTCGCGATTACGTCGTCGAGATCTACGTTGGTCAAGCCGTCAGAGTAGTTGGCCAGGAACATCTTCTCATTCCTGACATGCTCCCTGGCGGCCCAAAGTCGCTCGCCAATGTTGCGCCAGATGCCCGTGTCGAGCAGGGTAATGCTCCAGTCCTTTGGAGTGTCACCGAGCAGCTTAACATCCCGACCGCCTTGCGTGACGACGCAGTCAGAAAAGGTCTGCGGTCTGGTGTTCAAGAAAAAGTCCTTGATGGCGTTGGCCTTGTAGCCGAGGCAGAGGACAAACTCATCATGTCCGTATTCGCTGTACCACTGCATCACGTGGCGCAGGATCGGCTGATGCCCGAGCGGAATCATCGGTTTCGGTATGCTGTCCGAATAGTCGCGAATGCGCGTGCCGCGGCCACCACAGAAAAGGACGACTTTCATCTCGGCAACTCCGATGGATCGATCACTGTCACGAAGGGAATTGGCACCACGAATTTCGCGCCCCAGCCGGCGACGTGATGCATCTGCCTGATGATTTCGTCCTTCAAGTTCCATGGAAGGATGAGGATGTAGTCCGGCTTGGCATGGTCGATCGCGTCGATCGGTCTGATCGGAATGTGCATGCCGGGCGTGAAACGACCGTGCTTGTAGGGGTTTCGATCGACCGTGAAGTCGAGGAAATCAGGGCCGATTGCGCAGTAGTTGAGCAGCGTGTTGCCTTTGCCGGGCGCGCCATAGCCGCAAATCTTCTTCCCTTCGTTCTTGGCCGAGATCAGGAATGCAAGCAGATCCCGCTTCGCGCGCTGAGCCTTCTCGCCGAAAGAGGCGTAGGTCGCCATCTCCGTCAGCCCATGTCGCTTTTCACGATCGAGCAGTTGGCCAACGCGGTCGTTTACGGTCCAACTGCTTTCCTCGTTGGCGAGATAGACGCGTAGCGAGCCGCCATGGGTCGGCAATTCCTCGACGTCGATCAGCCGCAGTCCGTGGCGACTGGCCATCAGATCGATGGTCAACAACGAGAAGTATGAAAAGTGCTCATGGTAGATTGTGTCGAACTGGTTCTCGGCCATCAGTCGTTCGATGTGCGGGAACTCGAGGGTGACGACACCTTCCGGGTTGAGCAGGACCTTCATTCCGGCGACGAAGTCGTTGAGGTCCGGCACCTGCGCCAGAACGTTGTTGCCGATGATGAGGTCGGCGCGCAGGCCTTCGGCCACCATCTGGAGAGCCAGCCGAACCCCGAAGAAATCGATCCTGGTCGGCACGCCTTTCTCAAGCGCAGCGCGCGCAACATTGGCGGCCGGCTCTACACCAAGGACAGGAACACCGAGCGGCTGGAAGTGCTGGAGCAGATAGCCGTCGTTGCTGGCAAGCTCCACCGCCAGGCTGCCGGAGCCAAGGCCGAGACGTGTTGTGATCGCCTCGCAATAGGCTTTCGCGTGAGCCACCCAACTTGTCGAGAAAGAAGAGAAATATGCGTACTCGCTGAAGATGGTTTCGGGGCTCATGTACTCCTTGAGCTGCACCAGATAGCAGGTGTCGCAAACCAGGACGTTAAGGGGATAGTATAATTCCATCTGGTCCAGCTGGTCGGCCCGTAGAAAGCTCTCGCAAGGCGGTGACATTCCGAGATCGACCAGCGGATGCCGCAGACGCGAACCACAAAGCCTGCAGCCGACACCGCGGTGTATCGCGTTTTGATCGCGGACGACTTCGACGGCTTGAATGTTCATTAGCTGCTCCTTGTCCGCCTGGCTGAAGAAAGGTGGAGGCGAGGTGGTCTGACGATGAACCTGCTGCCGCCTCGCCTCCCTGGAATGTTACGGAAGCCTAAGGCGGTGCGCCTTCGAGTTCGATTTGCCAATGCGTCGGCTGCCTTAATCCTTAAAGGGCAAGTGGGTGAGGCAATGGCGCCACCAGGCAAACCGAATGAGTAGGATCGCCTATCCGGCATACCGCTATCGATGATGCCGTCTAACGCTTAGGTAGCTCTTCCGGTCAGTACTCGCTATGCCAAGAATCCCCTCAGTTTTTGCCTGCCAAAGGGGCTTCAGGCGACATGCAGTTTGCCGAGACCGAATTGAAAGGTGTGTGGCTGATCGAGCCGACACCCGTGGTCGACGATCGAGGCTCCTTTACTCGCCTGTTCTGCGAAAAGGAGATGGCCGATTGCGGTTTGGCGACGCGCTTTGTCCAGCACAGCCGGGCACATTCGGTCAAAAAAGGAACGCTGCGGGGATTACATTTTCAGGAAGACCCCTATGCCGAGGTGAAACTGGTCTCCTGCGTCCGCGGCGCAATTTATGATGTCGTGGTGGACATGCGCGCGAACTCGCCGACGCGTTACCATTGGTTGGGCTTCGAACTGACCCCCGCGAACATGAGGCAAGTCTATATTCCCGCCGGATTCGCACATGGGCTCCAGACTCTTACTGATGATACCGAGGTTTCGTACCTGATATCGCAGTTCTACACGCCGCATGCATCGACAGGCGTCCGGTACAACGATCCCGCCTTTTCAATAAATTGGCCCTTGATGCCGACCGCGATGTCGGAAAGGGACAGCACATGGCCCCTGGTCAAGCAGCGGACCGCCATCGAGGCCTTATGAGGCCGCAGCCAAGAGCCCATGCTCCGACAGCAGCCTCGCAGCGGCTGCCAACTCCTTGAACGACAGGCCGGAGCGCTCGGCCATCGACAAAAGCGAGTGTTTCCCGTCAGCGAGATTGAGTACCCAGAGCAGAGACATCGAGGTTATGCCCGACGACTTCTCCCCTCCCAGGGCGGCGTAAAGGCCGCGCCGGCCGAGTTGGGGTTCACCCTTGGGGCACAGATTCGACGGTGTCCAGTCTTCCTCGACGATGTCGATCACGTCGTTCAGGATACGGAACGAGCTCTCCAAGCAGTCCGGCTTGATGAAGTCGAGGTTGTCGGCCGACGTATGGTACTCGGGGAAGGTTCCGTGGACACTACGCTGGAACATGCCAACGGGGAGATTGAAGCCCGGCGAACAATATTGCCGCTCATCGTAGCCGTAAGGGGAGAAATCCATCAATTTCGCACCGTCTTCGCGGCCGAGCACATTTGCCATGGCGCGGTCAATGAAGGCGTCGCCTCGGCGACTGCGCTTGTATGCGGGGCATCCGGCATCGCCCACGCATGACAGCACCAAACCATGGTCGATGAGTTCCACGCGGTCCTCGTTTCGGGACAGCCATGTCAGCGCGCCGATCGTCCCCGGGGCAAAGAGGAAGCGGTAGCTGTACTTTGTCTTCCTGGTGCTCAGGATCCTCGCCAGCGTTGCGAGCAGAGCGAGGCCGGAACAGTTATCGTTGGCAAGTGACGGATGGCATATATGGGCTGAAAGAAGGAACTCCCGCGCGGTCTGTCCGCGGTGCAGATATTCGCCGTACGTCAAGCTGCCATCCTTGAGCTCCGCATCGATCTCTACCTGGTAGAGACCGTCGGACATCGACATCAGCCGGTCATGCGCCATGCAGAACCCCCATGCCGGGGCGTAATAGCTGGTGCGGTAGGGAATCGCTTCCGGCTGCTCGGGCAAGGTATGGATATGCTGTCTCAACTCATTGAGAGGCAGGATACCTTGGAAGGGTAGGCTGTAGTTGACGACGTGGAGGTTGGAGTCGGCAAAATCCACGATCGTCCGCCCATCAGCGGCGGTGATCCTGGCGGACCGGATGGTCCATTCTTTCGGAACAGTCCAGTCGAATACCTGCGTACCGGTGGGCACCTCATGCCGTTGCAAGTCTATGTGCCCAGACAGGATGTCCAAGGTCTCCCGCACGCCATCGCCGGTGATGCTTCTGCAAATCGGAAAAAGCCGTGCGGCCAGGTCATAGATTTCCTGGCCGACCCCGACGGCCGCCGGCGGCGCCGAGCCGATCGCCTCAGGATCCACGTGTTCCATCTGGACTAGCCCGCCGCAGCCTCCAGGGGTCTCGACGCTTCTGGGGCACGCATGCGCTCATCCAGGAGTCCGTTCGCCAACAGATACCTGATGTGACCGATACGCTGGAAGCGCGGGCCCTCGAATTCCTCAAGAGTGACATTCGATTGCCGATAGGCCCTGTAAAGCTGCTCGGCGCCTTTGCGGGCGTCCCATTGCGGCCTGAAGCCTGGGAGGGCGCGCGCGATTTTCTCGAAGCTCACGCGATAAGAACGTTTGTCGGGGCCGGCATCGGGCGCGAACTCCAGTCGGCAGCGGGGCACCACCTCGGCGACGATCTCGGCGATGTCGCGGATCCTGTAGTTGTGGTCCGTCTGCCCTACATTGAAAGCTTCATTGTGGATGGCGTCTCGCGGTGCCTCAAGGCCGGCGATAAACGCCCGGGAAATATCCTCGATGTGAACGATCGGCCGCCACGGCGTCCCATCGGACTTCAAAAGGATCACGCCTTTGGTCACCGCCCAGGCGACAAGATTGTTCAGTACGATGTCGAAACGGATCCGGGGCGACAGGCCGTAGGCCGTGGCCGGGCGGAAGTAGACCGGTGAAAAGCTTTCGTCGGCCAGTTCGGAAATGTCCCGTTCGGAAAGCACCTTAGACCAGCCATAAGGTGTGACCGGCTTCAGTTCTCCGGTTTCGTCCACCATGTCATCGCCAGCCTGCCCGTAATTGCTGCATGACGACGCAAAGAGGAAGCGCGACACGCCCGCATCCTTGGCCGCTCTGGCGAATCGAACGCTGCCCTTGTGGTTAATCTCGTAAGTGATTTCTGGATCGAGATTGGAAAGGGGATCATTCGAAAGAGCAGCCAGGTGGATGACGGCGTCGAAACCTTCGAGATCACGCGGCTTCACGTCCCGCACGTCTTTCTGGATCGACGGAACGGACGCCCGCTCGCCTCCCGCGGCAAAGGTGCAGCGCCGGTAGAGATCGCTGTCATAGCCGGTCACCGAATGCCCCGCGCGAAGCAGCATCGGCACCATCACCGACCCGATATAGCCTTGATGGCCGGTTACCATGACTTTCATCGTGCACCTTTTCTCGACGCTAACAGTCGCAGAAAGGTTATTTGGGCTCAAAGAAGCGGGGGAGGACGCCAATGGGAGATCAGGATGCTCCGTTGGACGAAGCCTTGCCAGCGGCTAAGTCTTTCGGGTAGAGCGCGGTTAATCCTTTGAGAGAATTTCCGCAACGGACCTTGGAGGCCAAGAGCCCGCGGGTCCCGCGAGGTGCTTGAGGTGGGCCGCGCTCATAAATGCACCGACTATCCCGCGTCGAGATTCTCCGGTTGCATATCGTCAATTGCCAATTGGGCGAGAGCGTCCTCGTATTTCGCGATCTCCCGACGCCGCCTCACCTGGTTGACGAGATAAGAGAGACCGTGGTCGTAAATCCCCTTGGGCGCGGGGAGACCTGTTTCTCTGCTGATCGCGCACAATAACCTATGTTCTCTTGGATCGCAGGTGCGAGCGCGCATGGGAAGGAACTTTCTGGGTCCGGTGTAGTGCCTGACCGTGGCCGTCCGCCAGGCGTGCGTGTGAAGGGCGCATTTCTGCACGTTGAGCGATGCAGGCAGCAGCATGGTGTCGGAATCGAAAGTCATGTTGAAGACGCACTGATCATGCGTCGGGCACGCGCCCATATACGGGCACTGATCGAGGTGTCGTTCGAGGTTTTCCAAGAATCGCCGCTCAGCTTCCGTCTCCCGCCACCTGCGAGAGTTGATCAACATGAGACCGGAATTGAAATAACGGGCAGACAGGCCGGCCGCGCTGCACCGATCGAATATCAGGGGGTCGTAGATCCCAGTGCCGATCGAAAGGTCGAGGCAGGCAGCGGCGATCTGACTGAACCCGGTAACCTCTTCGCAATGAAGATCTCCAAAAGCGAGCACATCTCCATCGAGATAGAGCACGTAGTCGTAAGCTTGAGAGAGTTCCCCGATTGCACGCTCCTTGAGAAGCGCGGTTCCGGTAATATGCCGATGTTTGCCAGGCCGTTCTCTGATTTCGGGGGTCGGGCGCGCAAAGGGAGCTTCCAGCACACGGATCGTGTGGTTGCGGGACACAAGGAAATCCTTGAGACGGGCAGGTACGTCTTTGCGGTAGCCGACCTGGAAAAAGTAAAAGTCCAGTGGGCGGCTGTGACTGCGGGCGAACGAAGCCACCGAATAGAGGGTTATGTCGTGGTAGTTCGCATCGCAAACATAAGCAGCTGCAATCCTCGGCCAGGACTGCAGCGGCGAACCCGTGCTCGGATTACTCAACATTGGCACTGGCGTCTTTCAGTCGTCCATTCATTGATTGCATAGTGCAGGGGGTAGGCGAGAGTTGGCAGAACGAAGTAGGTGCGCGAGATCGGTCGTAACCCGTTTGAGGAGGATCATCCGAAAACGGCGGGTCTCGGCCATCCCAGTTCATGGCACACCAAGATCGTCATCCTCAGGCACCGGACACTGGGCGAATGCCTAAAATCGACATAGCCATTCCCTGCTATAATCACGGACGGTTCCTCCCCGAATGCATCGCCAGTGTGCTCAGTCAGGGGACGGATGTCCGTGTCCTCATCATCGACAACGCATCAACCGACGGGAGCGAGGATACCGCGCGCCGCCTCGCAACCGCGGACAGCCGTGTCGAGTTGCTCCTGCGAGAACGAAACTTGGGTCCCCACGCTTCGTTCAATACTGGGATCGATTGGGCGCAAAGCGACTACTTTATGATCCTATGCGCTGATGATCTGCTTGCTCCGGGCTGTCTCAAGCGCGCACTGTCCGCATTGGAAACCAATGCCGACGTTGCTCTTGCCTACGGCGGCCAAGTCATCTGGGAGGAGCCCAATCCGTGTCCCGTGCCAGCGGCCATCGATGGAGCAGTGCACGCCAGCTTGGTCTCCGGACGGCAATTTGTCGAGATATTGTCGATGCCGCACAAGCCGATTGGAACCGGTTCGTTCGTGGTCAGAACGTCAGTTCAGAAACAAGTCGGATACTATCGGCCGGAGCTTTACTACACTGACGACCTGGAAATGCTGCTGCGGCTCGTGTCTTTTGGCAACGCAGCACAGATGGACGCGACACAGGGAATACGCAGGAGACACGGCGAGAACATCTCCGCGGATTGTTGGGGAAGTTGGAAACGCGAACTTCAAGAACTCTTGGCCGCGTTTGAAAGCTTCTTTGCCAACGAAGGGTCTGCCTACCTATGGGGAACCGAGATGCGAAGAAGGGCAAGGCGCAACATCGCGCACCGTGCCTATTGGGCTGGCGTGTCGCACCGTTTGCGAGGCAAGGGCCACGGCGCGGCCGAACTTCTGCAGTTCGCCTGGTCGATCGAACCAGCCACAAGATTCATGCCACCCGTCTCTTACCTGTGGCGGGTTGAAAACGTTGGGCATCTAGTCGCAACTCGGGGGCATGAAATCGCAGCAAGGCTGCTCGCCCGCAGCTGATCGCAGGCGGTTGCGCCGCTCCGCTATCACGGCGGTTATCCAGAGCGGTGGCGCGCTTCAACCGATCACGCTGGAGAGAAGGCAGGCGTCTTGTCTGGTGACCTGTGCCCTAAGCTCGACCAACCGCGCACTGATTGTGTGTTCGTGTTTTTCCCGAGCTGCCACCTGTTGCGAAAACTGCGCGACCAGCGTTTCAACATCGAAAGTTTCAATGTGCTGGCAGTACTCGCCCAGGCCCATTTCTTCCATCAGCACGTCGTTCTTCCTGGCGTAGCCGAGCGAGATAGTCGGCCTACACATCTTCAATGCGCAAACAATGTTATGGAAGCGCGTGGCGACGACGATGTCGGTAAGCGCCATCTGCCCCATCACGTCACTCAGCGAATTGACCTGCGCATACGCGAGCTTCGAGTCCGGCCTGAGCTCTCTCACGGCAGCCTGGATGGCCTCGACCGCGATTATGTCATCGTCATCGCCCGTGAGAAGCCTGACGTCGTGCCCGCTGTCCAGGAGGTAGACGACGAACATTGCCAGCTTGCCGATGTATCGCGAAAAGATCGACTGGCCGCCTTCGGCGAAACCAAACCAGCCTCGGTAGGCCATGACGCCGACACCCACCCTCAGAACGTTCGGGTCGATCGGCGGGACGGGCGTTGGCGCGGGCAGGCCAAAGGCCAGGTCTGGATAGACCGCATCTGCGCGGGCATCGAAGCCGGCGCTCGCCATGAATTCCTTGGATTGCAGGTCGCGATAAGACCGATAGTGGGCCAGGCGGGCCGCCGAGATCATCAACAGGCGGCTGAGGCGGTTCCTGATGGGCCCTGCCCCGATGCTGACGAATGCAATACGCGTGCCAGCGAGCCTGGCCGCCAGGCACCATTTCAGGATGTCATAGGGCATCCCAGCCGGCCTTTCACCGAAATCATCCAGGATTCCGGTGCCTGGGAGAATCATCACATCCGCTTTGCGGATGTAGCGGAACGCGCGCGCGAAATCGGCCAGTTTTCCCGGAATTCTCAGGAACAGCCGGTTCATCATTCCGGCAAAGCCGCTCCTCGGACCATTCCGGCGGATAGGCAGGGTCTCGATCCCGAACGCTTCCTTGACGATTTCGGGTTCCCGGCAGATGCATGACAGTTCCGCCTCCGGCCGCTCCCTCGTTAGAAACCCGACCATCGCCTCGAGTGAGCCTTCATTGCCGAGGTTGCCGCTGCCGAAGAGTCCGAACAAAGCTATTCTCTGCGGCGCCCTGCGCAAGCCGGTACCCCCTGCGCTTGCATCATGGGGCATCGCCATCTTCGCGTCGGTGGTGAGGAAGCTATCAAACCTGTCGGCATCAATTCTGGCGATCATTGGCTTTGCACCGGCGGCGAGCGGAGTTCCAATATCCAATCGGCATGATTGCCTTTTGGCGGAGCGAGATACAGGACGTCCGTGGAAAATGGAGATCCAGCAGCTGTCTCGCTCCCTCCGGTGGAAGGATCGATCCAGCGAGCCGAGACTTCGGGCCCGGCGAGCTTTGCCAGGTCGAGGGTGACGCCCCTGCCGGCGGGGAGATAGATGACAGCGAGCGAGCCGTCCTTGGTCCGAGCGGCAGTCGTT
>Ga0315336_1002967_pt1 | contig 23997 bp, 17 predicted proteins | sample ASW5metaG_FD_204512 | JGI IMG/M metagenome (GOLD analysis project Ga0315336, IMG submission 204512) | Ammonia-oxidizing marine archaeal communities from Monterey Bay, California, United States - ASW #5 | ecosystem: Environmental > Aquatic > Marine > Intertidal zone | place: USA: California... | reverse complement strand
AGCGGAGAAACGATTTTTCATTAATGCTATGGCTAAATAATTGATGATTATGATCACTTCAGAATCCGTGCTGATAAAAAAAAAGGTTATTGAAGAAAATATCCGAGTCCATGCGCTGGAAGATAGATTTTATCTTGCAAGGCATCCAGAGCAAACAAATTTTTTTCAGTCTCGTATTCTTAGAAGCGCAGTCAATCGAGTTTGTTCATTGATACACCCGCCTAAGGCTAATGTTTTGGAGTTAGGATGTGGTACTGGATATTTGTATCTAGAGTTTTTAAGGCGCGGATGCAATATAACCGGCGTTGACTTGTCAGTTAACATGATAAATATACTGGAAGAACATATTCCATCAGATGCTAAAAATAGGTCGAGGTTAATTGTTAGCGATGTAGAGACATTTGCTAAGTCCGACAGCAAAAAATACTCCGCCATTGTCATTTCAGCTTTATTGCATCATCTGTACGACTTTGAATCTGTTATCAGGATATACTGTGACCGTCTGGTTCCCGGCGGAGTTTTTCTTATATTTTTTGAGCCTCTTAAACAGGTTATTAAATCACCTGTTCGTTATGCTATGCATAAAACACTGGCCAATATTGAGGAGGGCTTGTATCGACGTAAAATGTTACGGCGGGGGATTTCTATTTTGGAAGAAGAGTATCATGACTCAGATTACCAGCGGAAATTTGGTGGAATTAACCCTTGCAAGTTATCGGATTTGTTCACAGAAAAAGAGTTTAAAGTTTTGGAGATTGAAAAATATTGCGCTCGACGATATGGCCTGAGTTCTTTCCTTGCTACAAGATTACTTAAAACCCAAAATACTTTCAATCTGTTGGCGCAAAAATAACTTTGGCTGAATATACGTATGAACCTTGATATAGATTAATTAGTAAACCCTCTACACAAGTTCTAGAATTTTTAGGTGCTGAAGATTGGGGGAATTTCGGATCGCATCTTCACCTCTAGGGCTAATTTTGTTTCCAGCAACGTTGAGTTGTTCTAGGGCTTTGAAGTTCTTTGCCTCCGCTAGGTGAAAAGCACCATCGTCTCCAATTTCATTTAAGGTCAGCACTAACTGTCGTAGTAGTGGAAACGCTGTTGAAGATGCCAAGGATTTCGCACCTTGAGCATGAATCCAGTTTTCATTTTCTAGTAATAAATGTTCGAGCGCTCCAAAATATTTTGATTTAGCCAGTGCAGTCATACCAGCATCACCAATATTGTTATTATTTAAACGCAGAAATTTTAATGACTTCATGTTTGAACTTTCCGAAAGAGCCTTTGCTCCCTTCGGACCTAATCCATTTTGTCCCAGATCAAGCGATTGGAGTGAGTCTAAATTGGGTGATTCAGATAAAGCCTTTGTTCCCTCTGCACGAATATCGTTATTATTGAAATCAAGAAATTTTAATTTATTAAGAATACTTGATTTTGATATAGAAATCGCACTATCTGTTGTTAAGCCATTATTGACTAGGAACAATGCTTCAAGATTATTAAGCATCGCTGATTGGGACAACTCATAAATTCCGTCATCCCCTATATGATTATTATTAAGTACTAGTTGCTTGAGCTTTGGGAAAGCTTTGGACTGTGCGAGAGTTTCCATTCCTATTTCAGAAATAGAATTTTCAGAAAGATCAAGAAATTCAAGTTTCTTGAGACTATAACGAGCAAACTCTTTTGCTCCTTCGTTACCAAGACAAGTGTCACACAGCTTCAAAACTTTTAACCCTTGCCCAAAATCAGATTTTAAAAGCGAATGAATTCCTAAAGATTCAATCCGGTTGTAGGATAGGTCCAAGCTATCAATATTACTTAGGGAGGTAGAGAGCGACAGCGCTTTGGTTCCCAGCGCTCCAATCTCATTGCTCGACAGATTTATAGAAGTAAGGCTGGGTAGGCATGTTGCCTTGGATAAAAAAAAAATCCCTTCGTCATCTAAATTATTATTAGATAATGAAAGTATTTTTAGAGATTTTAGCCATTTTGATATACATAAGAGTTTGATTCCATTGGATGTCATTCCTGTTCCACTAAGGTTCATTAATTGAATGTGCTTGAGAGGTTCTATAGAAAATAATTTTTGGAAATCACTCTCCGTAAATCGATTACCTTGTAAGTTGAGATTCTTACCGCGATGGTCAAGTCTTTGAAGGACAAGTTCTCCGAGCTCTGTTTCGCTGGCGTATTTTTCGAACGAACGTAGAAACTCGAGGCTATCGTCGATGTCCTTTGCTTCCTTCATTGGATTATAAATTTTTGGCTGTGTGCGGATTAGTTAAAGCTTTGATATTCGGTAAAAGATTTTACAGGTCCTTTTTTTTAAAGCAAGGAAAGTTAATCGATATCTCAAATTGTGGCCGCAGGGCATAGAACAGAATCTTGCTGGAGGGAGGGGAATTCAGTTGAGGTTTACGGATACGGCCTTTGATACGCCGCGTTCTTCCATGGTGATTCCATAAAGAACATCAGCAAATGACATGGTTTTCTGGTTATGAGTGATAAGGATAAATTGAGTATTCTCAGACATTTGCTTAAGCATCTCTTGAAATCGGATTACATTGGCTTCGTCAAGAGGAGCGTCAACTTCGTCCAAAAGACAAAATGGACTAGGTCGTACTTTGAAAACAGAAAACACCAAAGCGATAGCGGTCATCGCCTTTTCCCCGCCGGAAAGGAGGGTTAGGTTTTGCATTTGCTTACCAAGAGGATTCGCGCTGATTTCAACTCCCGACTCTAGCGGATTTGATTCATCGGTGAGGGAAAGCTTTGCCTTTCCACCACGAAACAGGTGTGCAAAAATCGTTTTAAAGTTTTCGTTGACTTTTTTAAAAGTATCGAGAAATCTCTCTTTGGTCGTGCGATTGATTCGCTCAATGGTTTGGTGCAGTAAGTGAATGGAGTCCGCCAGGTCCTCTTGCTGTGTTTTTAGAAACAGATAGCGTTCGTTAGTTGTTTGAAAGTCTGATAATGCAGCCAGATTTACTTCTCCCATGCGCCCACATTTTTGTTTCAGTTCACGAATTGCTTGGTCAACTTCTTGAGCGTCAAACTCTTCTGGCGGGCGTTTCCCTAGTTCAGGGAGTGTCACGTTAAAATCTTCGAAGGTGCGTTCCTCGATATGAGCGAGTTGAATCTTAATTTCAGACTGTTTGAGCTCGATTTTTGAAATCTTTTCAGTAAGTTCCTGAATTTTTCTCGAAAGTTCTTTGGATTCCTGTTCCATTGCTTTGGTGGACTCTTCTTTTTCTCTGAGGGTTTCTTCATCACGTATTATCTCTTCTTCTAACACATCTTTCTCTCTGGCATTTACTATAATTTCCTTTTCAATAATTTTAATAGCTTGCTGAGTTTCGTCTATTTTTCCCTGGCTCTCGACGGTATTATTTTCGTGTTTCTGGATCTCATGACGGTGATTTTCTTGCTGGAGGTCGAGTCGGTTAATTTCGGTTAGCGTGTTTTCTCTTTTTCCTTTTAAAGAAGCTATGCGAATTTTAATGCTGCCAATTTGATTGGATGTTTCTTCTAGTCTATCTCTAAAGGATCCTAGTTCCTCACGAAGGGAATTTAATGTTCTATCCTGGTGGGTTTTTTCAGCATTTAATATTTCTATTTCTTCGATTAATGATTCTTTAATTACTTTTAACTCGGCAAGCTCATGATTTCCAGAGTTTTGTTCTTGTTCTATTAAAAAGAGTTTGCTTTTGAGTCGTTCTATGTCTTTCAGGTGCTGTTCCTTTTCATTGCGACTATTGTTTAAAGCCAACTCCGCCTCGTGAATCGCTTGACCTGCCCCTTCAAGTTGCTGTTCAACTTCAGTTAGAACCCTTTTATCCTCTTCTAAATTTTTGAGAGCGGATTCTAATTCTTTACCTAGTTGATTTGTTTTGGTCGAAAGTTCCTCCATCTCACGATTCTGCGAAAGTAGATTGGAAGAGTCTTTCTGAGTTGACCCACCGAAAACCATTCCCTGAGAATCAATCATCTCTCCATTCTGTGTGACTACGGTTCCTTGAAATTCTGGTTTCTGAAAAACCTGCACGGCTGTTGCTAGATCGGTGACAAGTACCACGTTATTGAGTAATAATTCGATAACTTCTCGATATTTCTCCTCACATTCTACAAAATTAAGAGCTTTCCCAAGTATACCCGGATTTCCGTTCAGATAAAGTGGTGGGGCATTGGTCGCTTTCATATTCAAAGGAATAAAAGATCCTCGGCCTGAAGAACTTTCTTTTAAATAGGTAATCGCTTCGACAGAGTCGTCATACGAATTGACGATTACACTTTGCAGTTTTTCTCCCAGCGCTGTTGTGATGGCTGTTTCATATTCAGCTGGGGTTTTCAGTACGTCGGCCAAAATTTTATGAAGCCCATTTAGACGGCCGCCGTTTTCGCTATAATTCATAAGAGATCGAACACCGTCCTGAAACCCTTCAAATGTACTTCGTAGTTCCTTAAGGGATTTAAGTAGAGTGGATTGGGATAGGTATTCTTCTTTGAGTTTATCCAGCCGATCTGTTTCATATGAAAACTGTTGACGACGTTGTTCCGACTTTTGGTAAAGAGCCTCACGATTAGTTTGCAGTTTCTTCAGTTGGTCAGATTTTTCTTTAAGATTGACATTCGACTGGTTCAAAGAAACTAAGCCTTCTTCTTTAAGTGATTTTGTTTCTTCGTATTCTATGTTTAGTTTTTTGTCTCGGGATTCTAGTGACTGCTCCCGAGTCTCCAAGGAGGCTAGGTCGCTTTTCTTTTGAGCAGTTTTATGGAGCAGTTCCAAGACTTGCCTTTCAGCTTCCTTGACTTGGTTTTCGAAATTGCTTAATTTGCTTCTCTCTTCATCAAGTATTTGGCTTTCTTTTACCTGTTCATTCTCTACAGTATTTATTTCATTGGAAAGAGCTCCTAGTTGAGTGCGCTGGTTTTTAGCTTGGTGAGATTGATCTGTTATTTCTCCCTGCAAGCGAGCAATATCATCAGTTGCAGAACGGATGTCTGTTTTTGCCTGATCAATCTGTGAATTTTTTAATTCAACGGCATGTTCGTTTTTACTTATTTTGCTAGCCAGCTGATATACCCGTTCTCTTTTTTCATTTAGAAGATTGAGAGCTTCTTCTACTTCAAGATTAAGTTGGATGATTTGATTATCGAGGAAAGAAGCCCGCGTGTTTTTTCCAGTTTTATTTTCGGTTTGAGCCGTAAGCTCTTCGTCGATTGCTTTCAGGTTTACTGTGTATTGGAGGATTTTTCTGGCGAATAATTTTAGAGAAAGTTCTTTAATTTCTCCCTGATATTTTTTATAACGTTCGGCCTTGGCCGCTTGGCGTTTCAAAGACTCAGCTTGACGACCCAGCTCCTGAACAACATCGCTAATACGTTCTAGATTTTGCGTTGAAGCATCTAGTTTTCGCAAAGCTTCATTTTTTCGGTACTTAAATTTCAAAATACCCGCCGCCTCTTCTATAAGAATTCGGCGGTTTTCTGGTTTTGAAGCAATAATATCTTGAATATGTCCTTGCTCGATTACGGATAGTACCTTTGGGCTAATACCAACATCCAACAAAAAGTCAGTAATGTCTTTTAGACGACATGGTACTTGGTTAATGTAAAACTCGCTTTCACCAGAGCGGTGATAACAGCGAGTGACTTTGACTTCGTCTGAAACATTAGGTACGTTGGCAATGCGTATTCCTTGCGGGACTCGGCTCAAGGTGAGTGAGATTTCAGCCCTGTTGACAGGTTTTCTTGTGGAGCTGCCATTAAAAATAAGGTCTGTGGAGTTTGTTCCACGAAGAGATTTCGAACTTTGCTCTCCTATGACCCACCGAATAGCATCCGAGACATTGCTTTTCCCACATCCGTTAGGCCCTACGATAGCGGTGAACCCAGAGGTAAAATCGATATGGGTCCCATCAACAAAAGATTTGAATCCGTCTAGTTCTAGGCTTTTTAACAGCATATGCGAAACAATATCTCCAACAGTTTCAAGTATCTTCAAACCTTGTCGTTGATAGGAGATTAGCCCATCCAAAAGAACTTGTAAAGGAAAAATTATACCACTTCTAGTGGTACGGTATTTAAAGAGCCCCTACATCTAGTGTTAATTCTGATACGCATTTTTGAAGTCACGGGTTTTAAGAAGTGCTTTTTGGGCGTTGATGTCTGGGGGGTGATGTGCAATAGTTTGAAATTTAAACACATTGTACTAGCCGCTGTTAGGGAGATCAAAGGATATGGAGCTTTATTTATACAATAAATGTGGGACTTGCCGCAAAGCCAAAAAATTTCTTGATACCAAAAAGATATCTTACGATGTAATAGATATCACTGAAACCCCGCCTCCAAAGTCGGTCCTAAGAAAGGCAATCAGAATCAGAGGGGTTAAAAAACTGTTTAATACTAGCGGCGAGCAGTACAGAAAGCTTGGTATTAAAGACAAATTAGGAACTATGACTGAAACCCAAGCTATAGATTTGCTTGCTGGGAACGGTAGATTGGTCAAGCGACCTATCGCTGTTGATGGAAACCGTATAACTGTTGGTTTTGATGAGAATGAGTTCAAAGATATTTGGTCTAAAAGATAAAGGCGATTTTTTTTAAAGCTAGTTCACGGGTTATTTTTTTATGGATTTATCATTGCTAAAAACTAAATTAGAAAATCACCACCCTGTGGTTCGGGCATCTGTAGCAGAACACCTACCAATAGCGTCGGTTCTCGTTGTATTGTTTATTCATAACAATAAAAAATTTGTTTTGATGACTCGCCGCGCCAAACACCTAAATATCCACCCTGGAGAAATGGCATTTCCAGGAGGTAGATATGAAAAAGAAGATGGTGATTTATTATCAACCGCTCTTCGAGAGACAAAAGAGGAAGTGGGGCTGGATTTGGACGAATCTTTGATAAATGCCACCCTCCCCGTTGTGCAAACCCTAACAGGGTTTGAAATAACTCCTTATGTTACTATTTTGCCGGAACGCCCGCGGATCGGCGAGTTGAGCGAGGAGGTTGAGGAGGTATTCGAGATTCCATTGGTCAAAATGCTTTCTACTAAGCAACGTAACTTACGATATAAGACAGAAGAAAATATGTTTATTTATTGGTATGGTACCAACCGAATTTGGGGGGCCTCTGCAAAAATTTTGCAAAAGATAGAATATTTTCAACCTCTTTAAAAAACCTTTCTGATCGCGACTAAATTATTATGAAAAATATTCGTATTCTTTTTCTTGCACCTAATTGGAGAGTTTCGCTTACACGTGTGTTTCGGAAATCAGCAAGGGAAAAGGTTACTCTCGTTGGCGCAGACAGCGACCCTCACTCTGCTGCACTGAAAGTAATGGACCAGAGTTATGTTATCCCTCAATTTTCAGAACAGGGATGTATTGAAAAAATACACAGCATTTGTGAAAAAGAAAATATTCATACCGTTCTTCCTATGACCAACAAAGCAATTGCGTTTATGGATAAAAATCGCGATTGGTTTGATAAAGATAATTTGTCGCTTTATCTCTCCGATTCTGTTGTAATTAAAACTTGTATTGATAAACGCAAGTTGGCAGATTTTTTTCAGAAGAATGAGATTCCTTCTCCTAAATTAGTTAACCCCAACGAAACATACCTTGAGTTTCCTTTGCTAGCTAAAGAGCCTTGCGGGGAAGGGGGAGGCAATTGTTTTAAGTTAGAAAATCAAGCTGATTTTGATTTTTATTCAAAAAAATTACCACATCATATTTTCCAGCGATTTATTCAAGGTAGGGAGTTTAGCATTGACTGGTTTTCGGATAAAAAGAGCGTTCCCGTGGTAACGGTTCCTCGGGAAAGACTCGCAACTCGAGCAGGCGAAGTAATGGTAAGTCGAATAGAATTAATACCTGAGATCATTGAATCCGCTAAAAAACTGGGGACCCGACTGCAATTGCGTGGTCCTGCCAACTTTCAAGGCATTTTAGAGGATTCGGGAAAGTTTTTATTCACTGATGTCAATCTACGCTTCGGGAGTGGTGTCTTGCACACCATTCATGCGGGAGCCGATATTCCTGGAATGATGCTTCAGGAGCTCGTTGGAGGCTCGATTGATAAAAAGTCCAATTCGGTGACGAATGGATCAACAATGTCTCGCTTTCATGATGCACTGTTTGACTCCTGAGATGGTTTTTTCCTCAGCTGGACAAATCTTCCTAAACACTTTAATATTTAACTAACTGCATGGCGTGGCCCGTGAGAACAAAGAGACGTGGCGTGCAAGTGCTAACATAAACTTCCTACTTTTTTAATACGTTCTCCTTGAGTTGAAGCCTAAGTGGACTTATCGATATCGTCAAAAGACCGGCTGATTTTCGCGTTGGATGTCCCAGATCGCGAAGAGGCTAAAAAATATATTGACCTACTCGGTGATTCGGTTGGTTGTTTCAAAATAGGACTTGAGTTATTTATTAAAGAAGGACCCGATGTTTTCAAGATAGTCAAAGAAAGCAGTTCTGCATCGATTTTCTTGGATCTTAAATTACACGATATTCCAGCTACAGTAAGTTCTGCATTGCGGTCAGCTGCTACGCATGGAGTTCGATTCATCACCGTACACGGATCAGATGGTAAGTCATTGTTACGAACTGCTTCAGAGTTCAAGGGGACGGGATTGGAAGTATTGGCTGTTACGGTTCTTACAAGTGTTTCCGAATCAGATCTTTCGGAGTTAGGTTTTAAGGAAAACCTTAGTTTAAACCAGTTGGTGCTTGATCGGGCTAGTTTAGCTAAGAAATCTGGATGTGCTGGAGTTGTTTGCTCTGGTGAGGAAGTTTCGGTAATCAAACGCACATATGGTGTTGGTTTTAAAGCAATAGTCCCAGGGATTCGTCCAGCATGGAGCAAAGTTAAAGGAGACGACCAAAACCGCATTGTCACGCCAAAAAGTGCAATTTCTAATGGTGCTGATCTCATTGTTGTTGGTCGCCCTATTCGTGACGCCAAGGACCCTAAAGTAGCTGCAGCAAAAATCGTTGAAGAAATTGAATCGGCACTTTTGCTTAACCCAGAGTTTTGACGTGAAAATAACTTTTTTTCAGGCGAGCTTAAAATCGAAAAAAGACGGGAAATTTTAATATGCTGATCCACCTGATTCATTTTAGTTATATTTTTGGCTTGGTTTGTTGGATTGGTAGCATTATTTTTTTCTCCTTTTTTGCGGCGCCCACAATTTTCAAGCTATTGGATCGTGAAAAGGCTGGCGAAGTAGTAGGTGTTATTTTCCCGAGATATTATTTATTAGGATATCTTTGTATGGTTTTAAGTTTGCCCTCCCTTTTGATTGGCTCTGAAAATCTTCTTGGTGTCAAACAAATCTTGCTGTTTATTATGATAATCGGATGGCTTTATGCTGGTTTATTTGTTAGTCCAAGGGCGCGAGACCTTAAAGTTAAGATAAAACTTGCTAGCTCTATAGACGAACATGAACCTCTTGAGACACAATTTAAAAAAATGCATTCATTGGCAGTTAAATTAAATGGGGTTGTTTTAATGGCAGGATTGGTGCTGTTATGGTTTAGTGCTGCCGGTCTTCAACTATGACTTTACCTAAACTTTAAATGAACATTTTAGGCATTTCAGCATTTTATCATGACTCTGCAGCTTGTCTTGTAAGGAACGGGGACATCATTGCGGCTGCCCAAGAAGAAAGATTTACTCGAAAAAAGCATGACGCGAATTTTCCTAAAAAAGCCGTAGAATACTGTCTTAATGAAGCTGATATCGATATCGCTGACGTTGACTATGTTGGGTTTTATGACAAGCCTTTTGTGAAGTTTGAACGTATCCTGGAAACATATTTAAGTATTGCGCCTAGGGGGTTGAAGCAGTTTTTGTCGGCTATGCCGATTTGGTTGAAAGAAAAACTATGGACTCGTAGTAACATCCGAAAAAATTTACAATACTCAGGTCCCGTCCTATTTTCTGAACACCATGAATCCCATGCTGCAAGCGCGTTTTACCCCTCGCCTTTTGAAGAGGCTGCGATACTTACCATGGACGGGGTTGGTGAGTGGGCGACCAGCAGTATAGCTGTAGGACGCGGCAATAAAATTAAATTGGTTAAGGAGTTGCGTTTTCCCCACTCCTTGGGTTTACTTTATTCCGCTTTTACCTATTATCTTGGATTCAAGATCAATAGTGGTGAATACAAGGTTATGGGGCTTGCTCCCTATGGTAAACCTAAATATAAAAAAGCAATACTAGACCATTTGGTTGATCTAAAAGAAGACGGATCATTCAGGATGAATCAGGATTATTTCGATTATCTTGGTGGCCTCACTATGACCAACAAAAAGTTTGGAGATTTGTTTGGTGCTCCAGCGCGAAAACCGGAAACTAAATTGACGCAGAAAGAAATGGATATAGCTGCTTCACTTCAAAAAGTTACTGAAGAAATCATGTTGAGAATGTCGATACACATTCGGAGCTTGACGGGAATGAAAAACCTTTGTTTGGCCGGTGGGGTGGCTCTGAATTGTGTTGGTAATGGAAAAATTTTAAAAGAAAAAGTTTTTCATAAGTTATGGATTCAGCCTGCTGCTGGGGATGCTGGTGGCGCACTCGGAGTGGCGATGTGCATCTGGCACCAAGTTTTGGGAAATAAGAGGCAGGCGAGAGAAGAAGATGCAATGAAAGGGGCATACCTTGGCCCCCGTTATACAGATGCAAGTATTCATAAGTTTTTGAAGGATCGTGGAATTACTTATAAGCAATTCGATGAGGATGAATTAGCTCGAACGGTAGCCAGCCAGCTTAAGAATGGTAAGGTTGTTGGTTGGTTTCAGGGACGCATGGAGTTTGGTCCTCGCGCATTGGGTGGAAGAAGCATCATAGGTGACGCGCGCAGCCCTACAATGCAATCTGTTATGAATTTAAAAATTAAGTATCGCGAATCGTTTCGTCCATTTGCCCCATCAATTTTAGGAGAAAAAGTTTCAGAATGGTTTGATTTGAACGTGGAAAGCCCGTATATGCTTTTAGTAGCTCCAGTGCGTAAAGATAAGAGAATTGACGTAACCGAAGAGCAAAAAAATCTGTTTGGTATAGATTTGATAAATATTCCCCGCTCAAAAATACCTGCGATTACGCATGTTGATTATTCCGCGCGAATACAAACAGTAAGCGAGAAGACTAACCCTCGGTATTATAATCTGATCAAGGAATTTGATAAGGCAACGGGATGCCCCGTCATCATAAATACCTCATTTAATGTGCGTGGAGAACCAATTGTCTGCCGGCCAGAGGAAGCTTATCTCTGCTTCATGAGGACCGAAATGGATATGTTAGTATTGGAGAACTTTGTTCTAGAAAAGGTAGATCAAAAACCCCTCGAAAAAGATAGCGACTGGCTTAATGAATTTGAATTAGATTGAAGTATCTTCCTAACGAGTTGTCTTTCGCAGTTCTTCGATGGTAGATTCTATGTCTCATCATACTATTAGCCATAGACGTCCTTTCTACGGGAAGACGCGGTATTTATTTATCGCTCTCCTGATAGTCACTGTCTATAGCTATGGTTGGCGCGTGACTGAGATTGAACTAGGCGAATTAGTCCGGGATGCCCATTTGGTAAAACCTCTGGTCAGAGATCTTTTACGGCCTGATATTTTTACTTTTGAAACAAGAATAGAATCGGCGAATGCCTTTTTTATTTTGTCCGGCCATGGATTTCGACTTCGTAAACAAAAGGAAAGTGTTTCAGCACCTATAATCTTTCTTTCAAACGATATAGGCCGGATAGGCGATAGCATAGAGGTGTTTGGAAAGGGGTTTAGACCTCATGAAACGGGAACCATTATCTGGGTTAACTCGATAGATCAGGAATACCCTCTGGGATCCTTTGAAACAGATGGGGGTGGCAATTTTAATCGGGATATTATTGTTCCCCTAATAGCACGAGGAGATACGCAAACGGTTAGTGCTGTTTTGGAATGGCGGACAGGGGAATGGCGGTTCAGTGACACATTAAAATTGACAGTAAACAAGATAGTAGAAACAGTTTTTCTTGCTTTGATGGCAACTACCTTCTCCATTGTTGTGGCAGTCCCAATGAGTTTTTTTGGAGCAAGAAATTTAATGCTTACTAACGGGGTGAATACGGTTGTTTACTATACGGTTCGTACAGTCTTTAATGTGCTGCGTTCGATAGAGCCTTTGATTATGGCTATCTTGTTTGCTGTGTGGGTGGGGATAGGTCCATTTGCAGGTGTGATGGCACTAGCGGTTCACTCTATTGCAGCATTGGGGAAACTATTTTCAGAGCAGATAGAAAGTATTAACCCGGGCCCCGTCGAGGCAATTACAGCGACAGGGGCAACACCAATGCAAGTGGTTTTGTTTGCTGTTGTACCGCAAGTATTTCCACAATTTTTAGCACTGAGTTTTTATCGTTGGGATATTAACGTGCGTATGTCCACCATAATCGGATTTGTAGGTGGAGGTGGAATAGGATTTTTGCTTCAGCAATGGATCAATTTATTGCAGTATAATAAGGCCGGAACAGCTCTTCTAGCAATTGCCTGCGTGGTGATTACCTTGGACATGCTCAGTGCCAAAATACGAGAGAAGGTCATGGCTTAAAATTCTGACTAGCAAGCTTTGCTGCTACCTCCCTTTTCGTTTTGCTGGAGCTAAAACATTCAATTGTTTGAGAAACCTCTGGCCTGATACAGGGATTTTTTGGACCTTTCCTCTTAGTAATATGTCCTTGGCTTTAAAAGGTTGACCGTAATAAATATGGTTGGCATCTTCATTAGTGGTAATGACTGTACCTTTTAGGGAGATGCCGGCAAAAGCCCCCTTGCTTCTTGAGTAAGAGTATATTTCGCCTTGCATCCTTACGTCGGCTGCCGCTTCTACATGACGTCCTACTGGTCCAACGGAAACTGCTATATCGGCCCCTAAGGTAAATTGATCTTTAAGCAAGCTTTTCAGGCCACGTTCTGTCATAACTAATAAAATAAGATCAACTGCTTCGGCTCCGATTTGGAACCCGAAGCTCAGCCCACTTTGCGTGAGGAATGTCGGTGGTCCAAATTTACCGGTAGACTTTGATCGAATCGATGCTACTCCCCCGCCGTATCTACCTCCAAGGATAAATCCCGCTTTAACCATTGTCGGGAAAATAAGGACTGCTTTTGCTTGAGAAATAAGGTTCACCGGAATTTCTTGGTCTGGCGAGTTCATGATTTCCTCTATTATAGCGACCGAATCACTTAGAAGCTTCTGCAGTTTATCTTCTTCAGCCTGAGTGTTTGTGGGAAAAAAGAAAAAAAATAATATAAATAGAATCTTTTTTTTCATAAAAAGTTCCAGGTTGAAATTTTGTTTACCTATCTAAGCCAGATTAATGATTTTATGGTGGAAAGTATAAATAAAGCAAATTTCTAATTTTCAGCTAAAAAACACTCTATTTAGAATAAGAAATATCGGGCTCTGGGTCAACCCAACTAATTGTATCACTAAAGTTAAAAAAACTTCTTTACCGACGGACTTTGTCCACATAACATGCTTGACTATGATTGAAAAGAAAATAGAAAAATATCTTGGTAAGGATGGACTACTATCTGACGGTATGGAAGAATTTGAGCATCGTCCCGAACAGATTATCATGGCCAAGACTGTGGGCCGGGCGTTTGATAATGGTCACCATTTAATTGTAGAGGCAGGAACTGGAACTGGCAAAAGCTTGGCTTACCTGATCCCAGCTATTTTATGGGCAGTGAAGTTTAATAAAAAAGTGGTGGTTTCCACCTACACTAAAACTTTGCAGGAGCAGCTTCTCTATCACGATATCCCACTTCTTCGTGAAAAATTAAAAATTCCATTTCGGTACGCGCTATGTTTGGGCCATGAAAACTACCTATCTTTGAGAAGGCTAAAACGGGCAAGTCAGTCTGGTCTGTTTACTTCGATGGAAGAAGATGCCCAGATGGCGGCTATCTTTGAATGGATAGGTGGAACACCAAATGGTACGAAGGGAGATTTACCTTTCGAACCTCTTTCTTCGGTATGGGAAGATATCGGCCGACAAAAAGATTTGTGCCTCGGAAAAAACTGCGAAACATACAGCACCTGCTATTATTTTAGAGAAAGAAAACGGTGGTTTAGTGCTCACTTGCTGATAGTCAATCACCATCTTTTTTTCGCTAATGTGGCTAGTAGTGGCAGGGTGCTTCCTAGGTTTGATGCTGTTATTTTTGATGAAGCACAGAATATAGAAGAGTCGGCCACATCTTTTCTAGGACTAGAAATATCAAATTCCTACTTGTTTTACTTTTTAGATAGACTACACCATCCACGCACCCGCAAAGGTTTACTTTCCCGCATTGACCACGATTATGTTCTTCATTTAAATAACCTGGTTAGCAACGTACGGAAGGCAGTGGATAGTTTTTTTACCCGTATTTTGGAGGAGTATGGCCAAAAAAATCGAGTACTTCGTCTTTATAGACCTGCCAATATTGATAATTCTATTTATATTCCCATGAAAGAATTACACGAAGGTTTAAAAACTTTTGAAAGTATGTTGCGTGGAGATGAAGATCGTATAGAAATCACAGCCACCGCAAACCGATGCATGGAATTTAATAACACCATGTGTGCTTTCCTTAATCAACATCTAGATGGATATGTTTACTGGTTGGAAATTGTGGAGAAAAAAAGGTTCAGCCGTGTGATTTTTAAAGGAGTGCCTATTAATGCGGCAGGGGAATTACGCGAACAGGTATTTTCTAAGATTGATCGAATTGTGCTGACATCGGCGACACTTTCAACGCACAGAGGTTTTGATTTTATTCAAGAGCGAATTGGATTTGAGCCCCAGGAAGAAAGCATTCTTGATTCCCCGTTTGACTACCCTAGTCAGGCGCTCTTATATGTTGCCAAAGATTTGCCTGAACCTTCGGAAAAAATCGAAGAATATGTATCAGCAATGGCGAGCCGATGCAGCGAATTGGTGAAAATATCCGAAGGAAGAACTTTTATTCTTTTTACCAGCTATGCTTTAATGCACCAGATTTTTGACCGTTTAAAATATTTATCAAGTCAATTACAACTTCTTAAGCAGGGTGAAATTCCCACTGGGAAAATGATACGTCGTTTCAAAGAGACCCCTTCAGTTATTTTTGGGACCAATTCTTTCTGGCAGGGAGTGGATATTCCGGGGGAAGCTCTAAGAAGTGTGATAATAACCAAGCTACCATTTGACGTTCCTAGTGAGCCTCTCACGGAGGCGCGTCTAGAAGATTTTCAAAAAAGGTCGATCGATCCATTCGCACATTATCAGATACCACGAGCGATTATACAACTGAAACAAGGTTTCGGTCGGTTGATTCGAAAGCAGTCAGACACAGGAGTTGTTTCAATTTTAGATTCAAGAATTGTTTGTCGGGGTTATGGCAAGCAATTCTTGGCTTCGTTGCCCTCTTGTCGTGTCGTGGAAGATTTAAGCGAGGTTGAGAAATTCTTTTTCAATTTGAATACGGTTGATTCAATGAGAGATTAAAATTTTAAGCCGAGACTAATTACAAAACTAGGTATCTATGTTATTTTCTAAGATTGTACTTTTAACTAGTTGGCAAAGAAGATTTAAGTCGAGAGTAAATGAGATAGCACGCGAAAAGATTCGAGCCGACCGCAGTGATAAGTATAAAGACATCAACTCTGCCTATTACTGCCATAAAAGAAAGTAAATAAACGAAGTCTCTGTTGGCCAACTTAGCGGTTAAATTATTTTTAATTTTCAAGCCAGATTTTTTTTCTGAAGCTTTTTCTTTTTCATTAATAATTGAAGAACTTAGAAGGAGAAAAGAGGCCAACGCTCCAAATGAAGCAAAAGCACCAAGGAGTTTGAAAATACTTTCGCCAGTAGATTGATATAAGCCTAAACCAATGGCAAAAAAAACTGCAATATGGACCAAGTTATCACAAATAATATCTAGCTTTCCTCCAAATTCTGATTCCAAAAATTTGAGTCGCGCGATTTCTCCATCCGTGCAATCGACCCAGGCTGACAGCAAAATTAGACCAGCACCAATCAAGATATTTTGGTAGTTGCCCTGGAAAAAATGCCAAGCCGATATCAAGCCTATTGCAAGACTAAAAAAAGTGATTATGTTTGGACTGAGAGAAGTTTTTAAGAATAATCTTGTGAGTTGGCGGGAAAAAAAACGGGTGACAGTTTTATCCAAAAAGCTGTCATTATCAAGACCACTGTCTTTTAAAAGCTTTTCCTGTTGATCAAGAAAATCCTTTGGTCGATTTATCCATGCATCCTTCATAGCTGGTAAAAAAATGATACTAGAGTCCAAATTGCCAACTGAGGAAGATACAAGAAATTCATTTTTAATAACTATTTGGTCAAGGATATTAGCCATATTTTTGTTCTCAAAAGACTTGCTAGGGTTTCCACAGTTGCTTTCCGCGAAGTTTATTCCAGATTGAATTTCTTGCTTCGTATATAGTGCGCCACCGCTTAAAACAAGAACAGGGCAACCCTTAGTTGACCTGATTACTTCATCAACATCTGATATCCAGTCCAATTTAATGGAAACTTTTTTTTCATCACGAAGTCTTTTATAAAGATCGGCATTATTTTCGTTGCTGTAAATTATTAAAGAATTTGGCCCACTTCGTTGAAGATTCAATACATTTCTCATTATGAAAGGGATTCCGCAAATTTCTTTTAGATACCAGTCGCTATAGGAAAAATTGCTCGGGGGACTTGGTAAAACAATAATTACACAAATATTATCAGCAACCGTTGAAATGGATTTATTGGGATTTATTTCATCCATTGCGACATAGGCCTTTCAATTATTTGTTTTAAGGATATCAACACATAATAAAAATGTAAACGCAGGTTTCCTTTATAACATAGCTATATTAATTTTAAGTTTAACTATAATTAAGTTATGGTTTTACGAAGGAATTAAAATTAAAGGGCGGCCATGCTTTGTTGGGGAATAGAGTAAATTGTTTTTTAACCTGTTTGGCTGTTGAAATAACGTATCTTCCTTTTGGTAATGTAGAGACTGAGAGCAAAAATGTTAGATCCGATTCCAGCGAGCCAAAGAAACCATCCAAGCTTATCCACCACTGAAAATAGAAAGATAAGATAAATAAAATTTCTACTTGCTAGAGTTTGGATAAAACTATAAATGGGGGTGTTTTTAAAAAAAGAACCTTTCCCTCCCCTTGGAAAATATATGAGGTAAAAAATTGAACTTCCTCCCAAGACCAGTAAAAGGAAGGGTGCCATCGCCTGGAACAGGCCTTGAAAGTGAGCCACTCCAAACATTATTCCCGTAAAAGCAAAAACACTGATTATGTTGTCACATATGGTATCTAGTTTATCGCCGAAATCTGATTCCATAAATTTAAGTCGAGCTATGTCGCCATCACAACAATCCCAAATAGCGGTAAGTATAAGTAGTAGACCTCCTAAGAAACTATCCCAATAGTTCCCTTGAGCGAATAAAATTCCTGAGCCTGCACCTATGATAAGGCCAAACAACGTAATTTGGTTTGGCGTTAGGGGAGTTTTTGCAAGGAAAGAGGATATTTTGATTGAGAGTAAGGAGTTGACCCAAACGTCCATAGCTTGGCTATAGTGTAACTTGTGCTCGTTGAGTAAATTTTTTTCAGCTAAATTAACAGACTGAGAATCTTTTACCCGTTGGCGGTAAAACCATGGGCCAGGTAAATTGATTGGGACTATAGGTTTTTTAAAGGTTCCGAAATCTAAGTAGTGGCTAATGTCAGAGGGGTGGAGAAAATATATCCCATCCGAATAACCAGATTCAGACACTAAGCCGGCAATTTCTTTTATTAGAAGTTCCGGAGTCGTCGTGATGAAATCTTTAATTAGACCCGCGGTTGTTACAAGGTTACCTTCAACAAATAGAATTCTTTCGTTTCCTAGGGCTAACCGGATCAAACTTAATTCACCCTTGAGATTTTCTTTACTCAGATTATTCCAATGGATATTACTTTTAAATCGAAAATCACTCAGGATGTCGGATTTGACCCAGTGCTTATCAGTTGCTGAAATACCTTGTGCAAGAACAATAAATTTTACAATCCCCGTTTTTTGTAAGGAAAGAATCAAACGTTTAAAAACAGACAGCCCCGCAATTTTTTTTTGAAATAGAAACTGTGTGTCTTTTTTTAATGAAACTATTCTTATAACAGCAGTTTTAGGGGCGATCATCTGAAAGTCTGATTTTAGGGTGTTTGATTGGTTGGGGGACTATAAACAAATGTTGCAAGTATGGAAAGTTTCTTTTTAGGTATTGTCAACGGAAACGGGTAATAGGGAGCTGCTTCTTTCACTGCTTTGATAGCAGCCACATCTAAAATTTCGAAACCTGAATTATCGGTCAGACTCACATCAAGGAGATTGCCATCTCTTGAAATTTGAAACTTGAGAGTAAGTCGTCCACTTATTCTCCTTTGAGAGGCCTGGGCTGGGTACCTCCAAACACGCTGAATTTGATGTTTGATGCGGTTAAAATATGAAACATATTTTGCTTCTCTAGTATCCAATGAAATAGGGTCATCATTTGAGTGCTCTTTAATCTGAGTTCGGGTATCTTGCATGGCATATTTCTCAGCGTCGAACCCATCAAGCATGGAGAGAACCCTTCGTGAATTTAGTTTTTCCGATGAAGTCGAAAGGGAATGCTGTCTAATAGTTTTTTGGACAACGGTTCTTTTATCTGAAGGCTGAATGGGGATGTTGTTTTTTGTAGTTTTCATCAGTTGGAGTGGTGCTTTTTGGAATTCAACCTGAGTTTCTTTGCGTTGGCGTATATTTGGCTTTATCTGAGTTTGTGAGGCAATCGGTTTTGTTTGGTGGTGTTTTTTTAGTTTAGGTATTTTTTTATTAGTATGTAACTTGTTTTTTATGCCAGAAATTGATTTGGATATTTTTACTCTTTGTTCCCTCGTCTTTTTCGATTCTGGGGTTTTAATGAAAGCTGCTTTTTTGTTTTTTGGGTCAGATTGTTGGATGTCAACGTATTTCACCTTTATTGGGGGAGGTGTTGGAGAGTCTTGCAATTTTTCTGAAAAAATTGATTGTAAAATAATTACCGAGGCATGAAGCAATAAGGCAATAAGTATAAACCGGTCTAATCTAGTTTGATTAAGCAGACTTCCCTGCGGTAAAAAGCTCTCTTGGGAGTATCGGGCTGGTCGGCCTAATTTTTGGGCTTCATTAATGGCCATGAATTTATACGAGTGAACTAACTCTAGTTTTTTATTTTAATAGAGCTGCATTTTTTGGAATACCAAGAACAAGCATTTTCGGTTTTTTGAGCATACTGCTCTTTTTTTGAATTCGGTAATATTGGCATGTACTGGTTCCCGTTTGGATAAGGTACGTGTGGCATTTTGAGTGATTCGTATATCGAGTTGACATAAGTTGGAAAGTTTCTAAACATGTTTATTTGTTTTTTTAAGCTTGGCATCTTTTCATCACGAAACCGTATTAACTCTTTACCAAAAGGATGAATGTGGGCGAGACCTTCTTCTCCAAATCGAACTTCGGCATAATGTGTAAGCGCTTCAAAATCCTCCCAATCTTCCAACGCGTCCACATCGGAAACAAATGATGGGTCGTTGTGAAATTTAGTTGTGAACTCGGTGTCCAGTAAAATCGAGACTGCACGATGAAAATTGTCCCTATGCATTCCAAACTGGTATTTGTCTTTTTTACGGAATTGTTTTAGATCGGATCTGAAGTGTAATGCGTGATGCGCCATTATAGGAAGTAACTTTAACATTCTTGATGGCATAGACATTATTTGTCGGATCCCTGCCTTAATAATGCTTCCGTCCTTTCTTGTTAAATGCAGGTGATCAATGATACTAGGATCCACAGTGGACAGGTTGATTGGATAAACATTGGGTTCTTTGACCTCGTGCAGTTCATTTGTTTCCTCACAAAGTGCGCGGTAATGATAGTTGCGTTGGACAAATTCACTTCCAGGGTCCTCTTTATGATTAGGAAACATCATCTGTCTAGAGTTGAGCCAAAGAATTAGATTGTAGCTTCGGATATCCTTATCTTGTAATATTTTTTCGATGTCGTACATGAAGGGAAGGTCGCCTGGTTGGAACAGAACCAATTCGTCTGGTTCCAAACTCAGGCGATTGCGCCCTAGTTGCATGGTATTAAATAGATTCAGCCTATTTGGGTCTTCTCGGACAAACGATATGTTTTTCCCCTGGGTTTCCACTGTCTCCAGAAAAGCGGTAGCGACTCGTTCGACATCTTCTGAACCTATAATTACAATTTCCTTGAGGCTGGAAATCAGTAGATTTCCCAGTGCATAACACATAACCGGAATCCCATTAATAAGAAAAAGAAATTTTAGGCAGTCTATCTGGTCATCAACCGCTCGCAGGATGAGATGACTGACACCCTTTCTTTGGGCTGCAACCTCACGTTTGGCTTTTGCTATGGCAATATCGTTCGCCTTTTTACGTGAGGGGTATCGATCATGACTAAAACTCAAGATACACTTGTCAATGGTTGATCTGTGTCTAATGATGCTCATAAAACCTATCAAAAACTAGATAATTGTAAACTTTTCAAACGGAGCAATTTGTTTAAAAGTGCTTTTTTAACAAGGAGTAAGCTAATTTTTGGTTAGCCTTGGGAAGCGATAATTCTTGGTATTGCAAAATCTAGATTGTACCAGAAAAACTACAGAGCGCGAAACGATCAAAACAGATTCCCCTTCTGTTATACTCCAATAGTCCAGAACCATAACATGTATGGACAAATTCACTTGACGTGGAATTTTTTTTCGACTTACAATCAAAGATCGATACTAATTTATAAGGATTTATTCATGGGCGACCACTCCCACATAATTGAACTAATTGAACAAATTTTAGATGAAATAGCTGATAAGCCTGATCTCCAAGCAAAAGTATTTGATTTACGAGATGCTCTGTTTCAAGCTCAACAGGCATCACAACAATACGCCTTAAAAATTAAAACCCTTGAGGAAACAATTGGCAAACTCAAGTCACCTGCCCATCGCGTTGGAACTTTACTAGGGCCAGGCGAGGGAGATCTGTATCGTTTAGTCGCTGGGGGTACCGAGTATCAGGCGGCTGTTTCTCCAGAAATTCTTGAAAAAGAAACCCTTCTACCAGGTGATCAAGTTGCACTAAATGAAGGATTTGTCGCTATAGCTAAATTACCAAGGCCTAAACAGGGGCCGATCGCCCGCATTACCGCAAGATTAACTGATGGTCAGTGGTTAGTAGCTGGTCAAACCGCCAACAGCGAGACCCTTGCTTTAAGTCGTCCAGATATTGAAGAGGACTCGCTGAAAGTGGGTGACGAGGTTATTCTAGATCCCAATCAACGGGTTATTTTAGACCGATTGCCTAAGAGAAAATCAGGAGTTGTAATTGAAGACGACTTGTCACAAATCGACTGGTCAAAGGTAGGTGGACAAATAAAAGTCATCGAAGAAGTGCGCAAGGTTATAGAGTACCCCATTTTGCACAAGGAGATCCTCGAAACTATGGAGTACCAATTACCAAAGGGGTTTTTATTTTATGGTCCACCAGGTTGCGGCAAAACCCTTATTGGTCGAGCGATTCTTTCAGATATTATTCGTCAACTTAAGGAAAAAGAAACTAATAATGAACTCGAAGGTCGGTTTATTCATGTCAAAGGTCCCGAGATTCTTAATATGTGGCTGGGAGAATCAGAACGCAAGGTAAGGGAAATTTTTAAGAAGGCACGTGACTATAAGGAAAAAGGGCAAGTTCCATTTATTTTTATTGATGAGGCAGAATCGATTCTTGGGACTAGGCAGGCTATTCGTGGAAATAATATAAGCAACACACTTGTGCCTATGTTTTGCGCCGAAATGGACGGCATTCAATCACTTCGTGAAACAGTTGTGATCTTGGCCACCAACCGACCTGACTTAATAGACCCTGCTATTTTGAGGTCTGGTCGGATAGATAGAAAGATAAAAGTAGGGCGTCCCAATCGCGAAGATTGTAACGCGATACTCAAGGTTTACCTCAAGCCTAATTTACCTCGGGAGCATGAAAATCTCGATCAGATGACCCAACCATTTCTCGATGCGCTTTTTAAAAAGAGCCCTCAACAAGAAGTTCTGGTCCTAACCTTACGTTCGGGCGCACTCAAAAAGCTTTACTGGAAAGATTTTATTTCAGGCGCAATTATTGAAGGAATAGTCAAAAGAACTAAAGAAAAAGCAATCGAGAGAGCCATTGGTGGAAAAGAGTTGAAAATTATGTCTGAGGATTTGACACAATGCTTAAAGACTGAATTTGAAGATGGCAGCCTGCTCCCTGCAGAGTCGAATTTGGAAGATTGGCTTCAGTTGCTCGATTTGGATCCACGTAATGTGGTAAGGGTACGTCGTCCTAGCGAATCTGATCAGGCAGCTGCTGAAACCCTCAAACGATCTATCATATGAATTCGACTGTACCCCTGCTTGGTTTAGAAACAGAATATGGCATCGTACGTGACGAAGTGGAAAACTACGATGTTGTAGAAGAATCAATACGACTCGTCCGACGTTGCAAGATGAAAAGCGAATTTGGCAATTGGGCTTATTCTCGAGAATGTTCGCATCGAGATATGCGAGGGTTTGACGTAACTTCTTTGGCGCAGGACGAGGAAGAAGAAGCTTTTTGTGCCGAGGATAGCAAAAGGCCTTACAGTTATTGGGAAATGAAAAGTGACCGAGTACTGGAAAACGGGGCACGATTTTATAACGATCACACCCACCCTGAATATAGCACCCCCGAGTGCGGCAGCGTGTTTCAGTTGGTGGCACACGACTTAGCTGGAGAGCGCATTGTTTCTGAATGTGCCCGGTTGCGAAATCTAGAAAAGGAGCCAGGTTATGTTCGTGTATTTAAGAATAATACTGATTATATCGGGCATAGCTACGGCACACATGATAATTACTTAATTTCACGCCGATTGCCTTTCGAGTATTGGGTAGAGAGATTAATCCCGTTTCTTGTAACGCGCCAGCTTTATGCTGGGGCCGGCAAGGTTGGCATCGAATTAAATCACGATCATACGTTTAAAGGACTGCAACTCGCACAACGATCCGATTTTATAGAAACGGTGTTAAGTATCGAGACAATGACCCAGCGGCCTATTATTAATACTCGTGATGAACCTCACACAACACAGGACAAGTATCGCCGATTGCACCTTATTTTGGGAGATGCGAACATGTCCCCTTATGCCACGGCCCTTAAGGTAGGGACAACTCGGCTGATATTAACATTGATTGGTGAAGAAAAACTTTTTCGCCCTGTTGTGTTAGATAACCCAGTCGACAATATTAAAATGGTTTCCCGTGATGACACAGGGACAGTGCCTTTAAAACGAGCTGATGGAGGAACGATAACTCCATTGGAAATTCAGGAATCTTATTTGGAGTCGGTAGAAAAAAATCTATCTGGTCAATGTAAGGAGTGGGACTGGATTATCAAGGAATGGACCGACACTTTGCACGAACTTAAGCACTGTCCAGAAAAACTGGCTAACCGAATTGACTGGGCGATTAAAAAAGATATCTTTACCCGTTTTATTGAATCAGAAAGGTTAGACTGGGGAGACACTTGGATCAAGAGCCTAGATTTGGAGTATCATAATCTTGACCCAGAAAGAGGGTTGTACCGAGGACTGGAACAGTCAGGTAATGTTTATTCCATGTTTTCTCAAGACGAAATTCTTCTTGCTGTAAAGCAACCCCCAGAAGATACACGGGCTTTGGTACGTGGTTTGGCAGTTACGCATGGCACAGGACGAATAAAAAATATTCACTGGACTGGCATAGAATTTACCGATGGCGGGTTTATCGATCTTTCAGAAATAGTTAGTTCCGCCGAAGTAGAACATTTGCGCAATTCTAAAAAGGAGCAATTTCAAT
>Ga0315336_1002966_pt1 | contig 24001 bp, 22 predicted proteins | sample ASW5metaG_FD_204512 | JGI IMG/M metagenome (GOLD analysis project Ga0315336, IMG submission 204512) | Ammonia-oxidizing marine archaeal communities from Monterey Bay, California, United States - ASW #5 | ecosystem: Environmental > Aquatic > Marine > Intertidal zone | place: USA: California... | reverse complement strand
AAATGTGTCACCTGAAAACTAGTTTTCAGGTGACACATTTGCCCAAAGGGTTGCGATAGCGAATGGAGAAATGTATTTTGATAAGCTAAGTGAAACAATGTGAACATTAGTGTCAGGGTAACCATGCCCAAAACCGAGAAATAATTGCATGTGTCGGGTCGACTTGAAAAATTCTGCCAGATCTCTCCTAGTGGACGAATCTGCAACCGGAATTTCCATTAATTGTTCCAAGGTTTTAAACGGAACAACTTCCCCCTTAAAGGTTATTTCAAATGCTGCGAGTTTCATTTAACAAAGAATTTTGGGTTATTTTAGGTCTTGTCGTTTTAGCTACAGCTCTGAGGTTGCCTACTCTTGGAAGTCCTCTCATTGAAGATGAAGCCATTTCTTTCAATCGTTATATCGACTTACCTTGGAAGAGTTTGATCCTTAACTATCAAGATACCAATCAGCACACATTGTTCCTTCTGCTTTCAAAGTTTTCTATTTGGGTTTTTGGTGAAAGTGAAACAGCATTTCGGCTGCCTTCTTTTCTCGTAGGTGTTCTATCCGTTCCTTTAACCTATCGATTTGGGTTAGCGATTAAAATACCATGGCCATCTGCTCTGATCTCCGCAGTATTGATGGGACTATCCTGGCCGCACCTGAAATATTCGTTGGAAGGTCGCGGCTATGTGCTAACAATATTTCTGGTACTTGTGGTGACCTACGCAGCGCTACAATTTCTAAATAGTTCTCGTTGGGTGTGGGGAAGCGTTTTGATAGGAACCGGGTTTGCCATGACGATGACTCTTCCTAGCAATTTATTTTTTTTAGGTGGATTAACTGTATTCTCAGTCCTTGCAAAAGCCTTGGAGTGGAAAACAAGCTGGCCATTCATAAAGAAGATATTTCGGTTTTCCATTCCGTTTTTAATAATGTTTGCTTTGATTGGGATTTATTTTCTAATCATTTATGAGGGGCTTAAACGTGGCAAGGATCTTCATCCTTTTCCTTTAGACGGAACAAGAATAAAAAATATTACAGGATTCCTAGTTGCCCCATGGGGATTGTGGATGTACCTATTTTTTGCATTGGGTGCCTGGCAGTTAAAGGTGACAAAGGAAAGAATTCTTTTTTTGGCAATTATTCTAGTTCCCATTATTCTTACATTAACAACGGGAGTGGTTGGGTTTGCCCGAACTTATGTTTATTGGCTTCCATTCGTTCTTTTACTGTCTGCCCACGGAATGATAGGGCTATTTTCATGGTTTGAAGAACGGGCAGGAAAACTGATTTATGGATTAGGATTTGGGTTTCTTTTTCTTCTGGCATATTTTCCGACAAAACAAATGTATAAGCACTATGCGGCCAGAGCTCACAGCGGTCCTCTGGTAGTAGCAGGACCTAATGCAACATTTTTAGAAGCGTCTAAGATGGCATTGTGGGTGGACAAAAACATACCAGAAGATAATCTCATTGTCATCAGCACTGGGGGACCTGAATCAAGCGTGTTGAATCGATATTTGGGGAAAACAGTGCTAAAGCGGATGACCTATTTCGCCCGTGGCGGTGAATTGAAAAAAGTCGTTTTCATTGCTCATAAGGATATGCCTCCTGAAGAATACCCATTTGTCCCGTTGGTCAAAGAGCGTATGCTGAAGTTACCTGCCAACCTGCTAAAAAAAATCCACTCGCTCGATAACCTTGGAGTATATGAACTTGATTTAAAAGTGGAACGATTTATTCCTTCAAAGTTCGATCCGGATTATGAAGTAAAATTGGGAAATCCAGAAATACCACAAGTCAATTTACGCCAGATTGAAAAACCCAAGGCGGTGGGAAAGCAGGCGCTTTATATTGAGAATAGGTCTGGGAAACCAATGGGCTTGATTTCACCTATAGTCAAGGGGACGGATATTTCAGAGGATCACGCATATCTTTTGTATGCTTTTATAGCAATTTTTAAGCCGTTTAGTGAGCGAGTTTATGTGCATCTTGTAGAAAAGAGAAACTGGCCGCCGACAGTAGGGTATTTGAACCCTGATCTTGGGGTGTTTCGCCCGAAAGATTCGAACGATGTCTGGCATATTCATTACAGCTTATCTCCTTTGTCAAAAGGAAGACATTATTTTCAAGAACGGATCGAAATTCAAAAAGAAGGGAATCATTTTGACGGGTTACAGGCTTACCTTTTAACAGGGTAATATATATTGCTCTTGTAGTGAGAGATAAAACTTATCATGAAAAAATATTTCTTAGGAAAAACATAAAATTTTTGAAAGGATGGTGATATTAACCATGGATCAGTATTTTAAAATCGTTCTAGCTTCTATAGGAGTAGCATTATGGCTGATTTCTTTTAAGCTTTGGCTTTCACCACAAGAGGCACTAGCTGAAAACGTAGATATAGAAAGTCGGCTATCTTATATTTCAAAGATTGTTGGAGTAATAGAAAGTTCCGTGATTAAGATTGAGAGTGATTTGCGCTTTGTTAAAAGACAGTCAGACCTCTCCATGACAATGAGAAATTTATCTGAAAAACGGTTAACTGCTTTGGAAAATAAAATCACTGCCGTGGAAAGTTTGGTAGGTTCTATTGAAATGGATGTGGCCGATATGGAAGGAAACATAGCTTATATTGAAAACGACATAGACAGTCTTACCAATGGGTCTTGCGATAATATTTTTTTATGTAGACAGAAGAAATACTAATGTGACAGATACGTTTTAAATTTGCCTTCAAACTAGACAACCTTTTAAAATCAATCAGTTTTTTGATAAGTTTATCCTAATCTAATCTATTTTTAATCCAACTCTAAGGTTCTTGAATGGCTAGACCTCAGACGGGGGTGGCGCAGCCACCCCAAAAATATGGTTTGTCTGCCACATACCAAATAAAGGATGTCCCGATGCATGCTATGAGCATCGCCCATCTGGGTGCTATGGTCCCTGGACTTGCACAAGAAATTGGCGGAGCAAAATCTTCGGATAGAGTGGATTATCTCGTTGGCTTTGGTTCGCTACTGGGGTCGTTTATCTGGCAGGGAAACCAACCTCGCGGGTTTAACAGACTACATACTTTACAGAAGGAAGAAGTCTTTCACTCGAGCACCGATGGAGATTTATGGATCTTTTTGTCTTCCCAATCCGCGGATGTCAATCATAAACTTGAGGAGTGTGTGCAAAACTATTTATCAAAACTGGTTATTAAAAAGGAGCTGGTCGAAGGAACGATGGCGGATACCCCGTATACTTTAGAGTCCAGAGACCGAATATTAATTGATTCCAGTGATCCTGAATTTAATCAGAGTTGTTTTGTTTGGGTGCACGGGATGGAAAATATGGAAAGGGCTGAAAACCCGTCGATGGGAATAGTTGCGTCGGGAAAAGAAAGGTCGCCTTTAAGTGCAACCGCAGCCCGTTCTTATGGAATGTATTATGAACTGCAAGGGGAAAACTGCTTTTTGGAATTTTCTTTTGCAGCGACACCTGAATTGTTCAAGAAAATTATCCAAGATCAGGGAATACCACCAAAACAAAACTTCCAACCTGTTTCTAAAGGATTTTTTTTTCTACCATCCGTAGAGGTTCTGGTGAGCTCGCGAATGGGAACTTTGCGTATAGGTAGTTTGTCACCTACCGCGAAGTGGAAGGAATGTTAGCTTGATGCCAAAATCGATTAAAGTTGTGAAAAAAAAAATTACATCATGTTGGACTTAAGGGAAATCACTTACCGGTTAATAAAATTTATAGCTGATCGAATCCATGGGGAAATTACCCGTAAAAAAAATTTCTTTTGAGATACTGCCCCTGTTTTTGTGCATGATTTTAATATCTTTCGTGGGGCATGTCTCGGCGGAAATCTCTGCCAAAACTTATGATAAGGCCTTGCGTGTTGGAGTGGTGGGTGATACTGGTATTGGCGAGCGGGCCTATCATCCAGGCTTCATTGCTGTAGTCAAGGCTCTTAAAAATCAACACCCTGACCTGCTGTTACATCTTGGAGACTTTGTTTATCAAGCAAAAATATACCCTCAAATCTGTCCAGAATTATACATCCGTGAAATTGTTGAAACCCTTGCCGACCCATTCCAATTCAAACTATTCGTCCCCGGTGATAACGACCTGCCCCCGAATGCAAAAAAACCAAAAGGCTCTGGTTGCTGGGAAGAGATTGATCAACTCGATAGCGATTTTGATTCGTACCCAACACTTAGCAACGAACCTGGACTCTATGAAGGAACGATAGCCCTTAATAATACGTTTTTTGCAGTGCTTAATACATATCCGTGGCAAGATCCAACACCCTGGCTCTCACCGCGAATTGAAGAAGCAAGGGATAAAGGCTTATGGATTATTATCGCCCTGCACGAACCGGCTATTACTACCGCATGGTATCTTGAAAAAAGAGGCGACGTTTTAAAACAACTTAACTCACTTAAGCCCGACTTAGTCTTGGCAGGCAACCAACATTCTTATGAACGGTTTCATCCAATAGGAATTCCAAAACAAGACGGAACACTTCCATTCATCCCATCTGAATCCGGAAATTATTCCAAGGGAGATGGCACGATTCATATAGTATCGGGAGGAGGAGGTGCCACTTTCAAACCCTTCGCTGACCAACAAGGATTTAAAAAACGAGTCGCACCAAAAGAAGTGTTCGACGCACTGGCCAAGCGTGCTCTCATGAACCATTTTTTAATTCTAGAAATTAAACCGGAAGCCCTAAAAGCAACTACTTATCGAGTGTGCCCAAAAACAAATTTAAGCAATCCAAGATGGAGAGCGGGCAAAGCTATGTGGGATAACATCACACTGGCCTGCGAAGGCAAGGAACCAGGTGTCACCGCCTTTGACCAATTTCAAATTCGATCTCAAAAAAAGAGGGCGACTTTAAATAAAACCAATACTAATTAACAGATCAATCTTCTTTAAGAAGTTCGTCGACCTCTGCGATCATTTGTTTAACATCCGTTGCCGATGTGTTAATCGCTTTTTTCTCATCATCTGTCAGTCTCAGTTCTATTATATTTTCGATACCGGTGATCCCAAGTGTTACGGGAACGCCAAAGAAAATTCCGTCCCATCCATATTCACCCTCAAGGAAAGCAGTACAAGGAAGTATCCTTTTCTTATCAAGAAGAATCGCTTCGATCATCTTGACCACAGAAGCACCCGGAGAAAGAAACGCACTACCTTTCTTGAGAAGACCGACAATCTCGGCACCGCCTTTTCGGGTCCGATCTACCAGGCGGTCAATCTGTCCCTTATCCATCAAATCGGTAATGGAAATACCAGAAACGGTCGTGTACCTGGGCATAGGAACCATTGAGTCACCATGTCCTCCAAGCACCATAGCATCAACATCAACCAGCGAACAATTTAGCTCTAGAGAAACAAACGTCCTGAACCGCGCAGAATCAAGCACCCCTGCCATGCCCATAATGCGATGCTTCGGCAAACCAGAAACCTGCTTGGCCACGTAAACCATAGCATCCAAGGGATTGGAAACGACAATGATCAACGGATCGGAGGAATATTTCATGACCTGTTCGGTCACTTCTTTGACAATACTTGCATTGATTCTTAGAAGATCGCCTCGATCTTGTCCCGGTTTACGAGGAAGGCCGGCGGTGATAACCACAATATCGGAATTTGCGGTATCTTCATAATCGTTGGTCCCTATAACGATACTGTCAAATACCTGTAGGCATCCCGACTGTTGAAGATCAAGCGCCTTTCCTTGCGGTAGCCCTTCGACGATATCAGCAACGACTATATTCCCCAGATTTTTATAAGCCACTAGCTGGGCAACTGTTGTACCAACCTGTCCAGCACCTATGATCGTGATCTTTTTGCGCATGGTTACCATAGAATACCTTCCCTGCATAAGATAGAAAGTCTGAAATTTCTACAACCGATCTTAAACAAATTTCTGATTAAGCTTTGCTTCATTAACGCGTCGATCAATTTAATGGTGTTTAGCTTTAACCTTTGACATAAACCGCCCTCTCCTCTACTAATTGAAACAAAAAAATGAAGTGCTAAATTAATATGGCAAAATACAGTTGCAACAAGGGTACGACTTTCATGCAAAATTTCTAGTGGATTGAGGTAAACTAAAATAAAATCCCTTGATTTGTCAAGCAGTTTTGAAGCGAAAATGAGGACATTTATGGGTCACACTAACCAACAATACCCGTTTAGAATTGATTTTGGTGTCGTTCCACATATGCCAGAGGACCCATCTGGACTCCCAAAATATTACGCCAATTTCAAAAACCTGCTCAAACTGGAGCGAGACAAAATCAAACATTTTCACCGTGCTGGCGCCGGTGGACGCGAAGTGATCCAAGCACATACTTCTTTGATCGACTTAGTTTTGTGCCATCTCATAGAATCCCTGGCCGTCAGAGGAAAGTCGTCCTCAGAAAGTTTGTTGGAAGAATTTTCCCTGATTGCGGTGGGTGGTTACGGACGCGGCGAATTAAATCCGTACTCGGATATTGATCTCTTGTTTTTAACGTCAAAAAGTATTCGCCGTGCGACCGACCTGGTTATCCAGGATTTTATTCCTACCCTCTGGGACCTTGGGCTGGAAGTAGGCTCAAGCTATCGGACCTTGCAGGAGTGCCTGCTACTGGCCAAAAAGGACGTCACAATCAAAACTTCGATGATTGAGACGCGGTTTATGATAGGAAACCAAAATAAATACCAAAAATTTTTTCAATCCATTAGCAAAAACGCATTAAGAAAAAATATCAATGGGTTTCTCAATGCCAAGGCCGAGGAGAAAGCCCTGCGATATAAGGACGGAATGGGGCCTTCTAGCGATCCGGAACCCAATGTCAAGGAAAGCGTCGGAGGGCTGCGTGACTACCATACTGCGCTGTGGGCTGTTGCCGTTAGATTCGGGTGCCTGTCTTTCCGTGAGATCCCCCGCAACGACATCATCTCATCGGAAGAGTTGGATATTTTAGACCGGTCCATTGATTTTACTTTACGCGTGCGCAACGAACTCCATTATTTGAAAAACAAGAAACAGGATGTTCTTACTCATGACCTACAAAAGGAAGTGAGCGCCAACCTAGGGTATCAAGAAAACAACGAAGTGCTTAGGGTGGAACAGTTTATGCGCGATTATTTTATTCACGCGACGAACATTCACCAATATTCGGAAATCATATTTCAGCGATGCATCGAAACAAGACGGACAATTAAAAAAGTACTCTCGTCATTAAAAAAAAAGAACCTTGGGCACGGGTTCCATGCATCCGATGGAAATCTTTCACTAGAAGACAAGGACCCCAGCTCTCTATTTAAGCAAAATCCAAGCCTGATTCTTACCGCGTTCGAACTGTGCCAAGCGCACAACCTTACCCCAAATTATCAAATCAAACGACAGATAAAAAAGCACAGCTATTCACTAGATGAAATATTTTTAAAGAAAAATAAAATTAAACTTTTCATTTTTAACACTTTGGAAAACAATCATTCAGAAAGGTTACTGCGCCTCATGCATGAAGTTGACGTTCTGGGCCTGCTTTTGCCTGAATATGGGCGTACCCATTGCAAGGTAAGCTATGACTTTTATCATCGCTACACAGCAGACGAACATTCCCTGCGCATGGTCCGATTTCTCGAAGAACTTGAAAATACGCCAAATGATTTAAAGGAACTCTCCAAAAACTACAGTCAGTTGAGCTCTAAAGTTTTACTCAAATTATCGGCTCTCCTCCAGTCTATTGGCAAAAATAGTGATTTGGAAGACCCTGAAGAACGTTTCGAAATTCTTTCGCTCGCAACCGGGCATCTTGACTTGAACTCTGATGAAATAAAAACCATCGACTTCCTTGTAGGCAGTGCACACTTAATGATAGAAACTGCTCTGCACAGCGACATACACCAACCAGCAGTGATAGAAAATTTCGCTAAAGAAGTAGGGGCTCTCTATAAATTAAATTTGCTCTATTTAATTAGCTATGCAGAACTTAGAGCTGTCGCACCAGGCACTTGGACCTCTTGGAAAAAAGTTCTCCTTTCTGAATTGTACCAGCGATCATGCGATTATTTCAAACAACCCGAATCACTCCACTCCCGATCACTTACAACGTGGGTCGAAGTCTATAAAATTCTTCACTGGGAGTTTCCGCCAGAAGATCTTGAGCTTCATTTTGATAATATGCCCAAAGACTACCTAGAAACCGTTCGAGCTGAAGCAGCAGCTCTACACATGCGACTCATACGCTCCCTGAAAAACAAATCGTTTATATTTAATTACAGCTATAACGAAGAAGGGAAATTTCATCAGGTCATTCTCTGTTGCCCAACAAAGTTTGAAGCTTTCAATATACTTGTAGGCACTCTTACCGCCAGGAGAATCAATATACTGGAAGCAAAAATTTATGTAAGGAAGGACGGGATAATAATTATCAGTATCAACGCCGAAGAAACTGAAAAGCTGTCTGAAAATAACCTAGAAATCTGGAAAAACCTCAAACATGATCTGAGAGCCATCTTCGAGGGGCAGAAAGATCTGCCGACACTGTTAGCCGAGAGGACCCGGTATATCTCAGAAAAAAAGCCAACAGAGGCAATCATGCCACAAGTTTGGGTGAATAACACAAGTGATCCCAATTTTTCTGTCGTTCGCATCGAAGCCCGTGATCACTTGGGTATGCTTTATAAAATCTCCAAGGTTTTCGCAGACCTCGAGATTCAAATTCACAGTGCTAAAATTACTACCAAGGGAGAGCGCGGAATAGATGTTTTCTACATATCCCTTAAAAATAAAAAACTATTACTTGACAAACTGGTCCGCCGTGTCAAAGAAAGAATAAGCTCCGCCATGTTAGTCGAAAACCTGGAAGACATAGACTGAGTCAAACAATTCATGTTTTTGTATAAAAAAATCATAACTTACATACTAGGCTACCTAATTCTTGCTGGGAATACGATAGCAGCAAACCATCACACTCCAAAAAGTAACATTGTATTAGGAAAAAAAATTTACTATAAACGTTGCAAAGCCTGCCATGGGGACCGAGGCGATGGGAAAACATTTGCTGCCAATGTTCTTTTTCCACCGCCTAAAAATTTTACAGCAAAAAATTCCAAAGTGGCATTGACCCGTGCACAAATGATCCGCTCTATCACCCTAGGGAGACCCAATACCGCTATGATGCCTTGGGAGGACGTTCTTAGTGAACAGGAAATTCATTCAGTGGTGAGCTACATCAGAAAAGAGTTGATGAGGCTCAAGGAATAGCTCCACTAAAAAAGCTAAGAGACCATAGATGCTTGCCTAAAGCGATATATAAAATTCATGTATTTAGCTTCTTTCCCAGTTTTTTTTCCACCGAGGCCATTTTTGATTCGAGTCGACCCTTTTTGCCCTCACGATAATCAATTTTTATGGCGCAGGTGATGCGTTTACAATCAGACCGCATTGTTTCGTAGCATTGTTTCACCACGCCCATGACTTCATCCCATTCTCCTTCTAAGACAGTACCCATAGGATTAAGGCGGTAGTCGACGTTACTCTCTGAAATTATCTCAAGTGATCTGCTGACGTAATCACTCACGCTTTCTCCTTTGCCCATAGGCGACATGCTGAATTCGAGAAGCACCATAATTTAACTCTCCTTAAGTTTACACCAACCTTTACACACCCTTCGGGCACCACGGCAGGAGAGGAACCCTCGTGCTTTTTGCCACTCAATCCACATCCGTTTGTGGTTCCTTTAATTTTAAAATTTCCTTGCATTTTAGGACCATAATATGAAATTATCAACAATCCCATTCGAAATCCAGGCGGATTGTCGAAAATCCAAGTAAAGGTGGTGTGGCTCTTTGGCCAAGATTCAGAATATTCGTGATAAGATAGATCTAATTGATAATCAGTTACTTAAGCTGATAAACCGGCGTGGCGAACTTGCAATAAAAATTGGACAGGAAAAGTCCAGAAAGAACAGTTCAAAACATTTTCACGTCCCTCACCGAGAGCGCGCGATCATTGAACGGATCAGGCAAAACAGTAAGGGGCCGTTCCCTGACGAATCGCTGGAATCCGTATTCCGTGAGATTTTTTCGGCCACCCTTGCCCTGGAAAAGCCTTTGCGCATAGGTTTCCTTGGCCCGGAAACTACTTTTAGCCATCAGGCGGCAATCAAACAGTTTGGACATTCTTCGGAGTTTGTTCCCAACCCTGATATTGAGTCTGTCTTCCGTCAAGTCGAACAGGGCAATTGTGACTATGGTGTGGTCCCGGTTGAAAATTCCATCGAAGGGGTGATCAACCTCACTTTGGACTGTTTTGTCGATTCACCTTTGTTTATTTGCGGCGAAACAAAGAATACTATTTCACTCTACCTGCTTTCTAAAACCAAAGACCAGAAAAAGATAAAGACCATATACTCTCATCCTCAACCTCTCGGTCAATGTCGCCAATGGCTTAATCGAAATTTGCCGAATGTAGAACAGATTTCCACTTCCAGCACTGCCAGCGCAGCGGAAATGGTAGTCAAAAAGCGAACTTGCGCCGCCATAGCGGGCAAACTCGCTGCCAAGGTATACAATTTGAATATTACCGCCGGAAATATCCAGGATAAGGCTGAAAACTATACTCGCTTTCTGGTCATCGGAAAAGACAAAACTAGAAAAGCAACACAGAACAAAACATCGGTCATGTTTTCCATCCGAGATGAGGCTGGTTCCCTACTTAAGGTTTTGCAACTGTTCGCCCGCAACAAAATTAACCTGACGAAAATCCAGTCACGTCCGCTCAGAGACCGGCCTTGGGAATACCTATTTTACGTAGACCTGGAAGGATACATCGAAGATCAGGCAATCAGTAAGTCTTTAGAATTACTAAAAAAAATGTGCCTATTTCTAAGAGTTTTGGGTTCTTATCCAAGGGAGACTTAAGAAGATGAATCCATTTGACCGTGTGTCTATTGTTGGAGTTGGCCTGTTAGGTGGATCGTTAGCCAAAGTGATGCGCAGGCTCGGTTTAGCCAAATCACTTATAGGGTATGGACGCAACAAGGCTAACCTAGAAGAAGCCAAAAACCTAGGCATCATCGACCAAGTGGCACCTGATATTCAATCGGCAGTAAAAGATGCTGATCTGATCGTTTTATGTTCTCCGGTGCGGGCTGTTAGTCAATTGGTCATGAAAATGGCTCCACATATTAAACCTGGGTGTTTGGTGACTGATGTCGGTTCGGTAAAAGAACCTCTTGTGCGCGAGATAATAGCGTTGATTCCGGAAGGCGTTTTTTTCGTTGGCGCGCACCCCATCGCAGGAGGTGAGAAGTCTGGATTTCGTGTATCTTCAGATACATTATTCGAGGGTGCCCGTTGCATTGTCACCCCAACAGATAAAACAGAGCAATCCGCATTAAAGCGGGTTGTCGAACTTTGGGAGACGGTTGGGATGCGGGTGTCTATCATGGATGTCAAAGAACATGACTTTATTTTTGGAGCGGTTAGTCATTTACCCCATGTTTTAATTTTTGCGTTGATGAATACACTCGGCAGTTTAAAATCTGAAAACCATGACGAAATAACATCTTTTTCAGGTGCCGGACTTAAAGATATAACCCGGATAGCTGGCGGTGAGCCTGTGATGTGGAGAGACATTTGCATCTCAAACAAAGATTCTATTTTGCATTGTCTTGACCGGTTTCAGGTAACACTGAATCAACTGAGGTCAGGCATTGAACAGGAAAACGGAGAATTGCTCACCCAAGAATTTGAGAGCGCTAACGAACATCGGCTCAACCTTATCGGGAACGTATGATTATCGCCATAGATGGGCCCGCGGGAAGCGGGAAAAGCACCGTCGCAAAAATAGTTGCTAAGAAATTACGTTTTCGGTACATCGACACCGGATCCATGTACAGATCAATCGCGTGGAAAAGCCTGAAAAAAAAAGCAACACTCGTCGATGAAGATGTGATTGCAAATATCGCATGGGAAACGAAAATCGTACTTGTCCCCGGAGAAAATGGACAACTGGTGTTTGTCGATGGTGAAAACATCACCAGCCAACTCAAGAAGGAAACAATTGGTCATGGAGCAGCGATTGTGGCAGCGCAACCGATTATCCGTAAAATCATGACAGCCAAACAACGCGAACTTGGAAAAGAAGGCAAGGTGGTAATGGATGGAAGAGACATTGGAACAGTTGTCTTTCCCCAAGCTGATAAAAAATTTTTTCTGGATGCTGATCCAGAAGAACGAGGTCGTCGAAGGTTTGCTGAGCTGAAAAAAACAAAACAAGAAGCAAACGTCGATCTCAAAACAATCGTTAAACAAGTCATACAAAGAGATCTCGAAGACCGTAACAGAAAAATAGCACCTCTCCAACAAGCGAAAGATGCCATTCTCATCGACACAACTCACCTCAGCATCGATCAGGTGGTTGAAAAAATAATGAGCACCATTAACCTGGATCCGGTAAGTTCTTAACGGGCCCTATTATTAACTTAAGCTTCTACAATGCTTTATTAAATATAAGAAAGAACGTTGTAATCATGGCTAAATCAAAAACCACAGCAACCTTTGAAGATGACTTTGACGAAGAAGAAAAAAAAGAGCTTTCTCCCGAGGACAAGGCGGCTTGGGAAGAAATGGAAAAATACTTTTCTGAAAGCCTTAACCAATTCAAAGAAGGTCAAATCGTCCAAGGCACCATAATCGACCTTTCCAAAGGTCTGGCTACGATTGACGTTGGGTTCAAGTCGGAAGGAATTGTCAATTTGCACGAATTTCCGGAAAACGGGAAGAACATGTCCATAGGAGATGCGGTAGAAGTTTTTCTGGAGCGCGTTGAGGATAACGACGGCAATGTTGTTCTATCTAAAGAAAAAGCAAATAAAATTAAACTGTGGGACGAATTGGTTAAAACAAATGAAGCCAACAAAATTGTTGAAGGCACTGTCGTTGCGAAAGCAAAAGGTGGACTGACCGTGGACATCGGCCTCAAAGCGTTCCTTCCTGGTTCTCAAATCGACCTGCGCCCCATTCGGAACTTAGAAAAATTGATCGGCGAAACATTCCAGATGCGGATCATTAAAATGAATAAGAAACGCGGCAATATCGTTCTATCCCGAAGAATTCTACTTGAGGAACAACGTCAACAAAGCCGTTCTGAAACTCTGCAAAAATTAGAAGAAGGAAATCTTGTCGAGGGTATCGTCAAAAATATCACCGAGTATGGTGTTTTCATCGACCTAGGTGGTATCGATGGACTCCTCCATATCACTGATATGTCTTGGGGGCGCGTTAACCATCCCTCAGAAATGTTTTCAATTGGTGACAATGTACAGGTAATGGTACTCAAATTTGACAAAAATAAAGAGCGCGTTTCTCTCGGGCTCAAACAAATCACTCCCGACCCCTGGGTCAATGTAGATAAAAAGTATCCTGTTAAAACACGCATCACCGGGAAAATAGTTAGCGTAACAGATTATGGGGTATTCATTGAGTTGGAAAAAGGTATCGAGGGGTTGGTTCATATATCCGAAATGAGTTGGAGCAGACACGTCAAGCACCCAAGCAAAATCGTTGGCATTCGAGATGAGGTTGAAGCTATAGTCCTTACCCTCGACAAGGAGAAAAAACGTATCTCGCTTGGAATGAAACAAATTGAACCCAACCCATGGGAAGAGATCGAGCAAAAGTATCCAACTGGATCTGAGGTCAGCGGCGAAGTGAGAAATTTGACTGATTTTGGTGCTTTCATTGAATTGGAGGATGGGGTGGACGGTCTTATACACATCTCTGATTTAAGCTGGAAAAAAATTAAGCACCCGTCAGAAATACTTAAAAAGAAGGATATTATTAAGACTATGGTACTCAGCATTGACAAAGAAAATTGTCGTATCTCACTTGGTGTAAAACAGCTGCAACCAGACCCTTGGGACGATATCGCTAGGAACTATTCCCTCGGAACTGTGATTGAAGGCACGATTGTTAAAGTAGCAGGATTCGGCGCTTTTGCTGAATTTGGAGACGGACTAGAAGGTTTAATCCATGTGTCTCAGTTAAGTTCAAAAAAAGTTTTGGAACCAGATCAGGCTGTTAAAGTTGGTGATAATATTAAGGCAAAAGTCATCAAGGTAGATACTAGCAGTAAAAAAATTGCGTTGAGCATCAAAGCTTTTGAGGAAAATCTTGACTTGACAGCTATTGAACAGGAACAAGCTCAGTTGGAAAACTTTAAGGAAGAAGAAAACGGAAAATTAACCGATTAAAATTGATTGACACACGTGAGAATATTTTATGGGAACTGAAAGTTCTGGGATAAAAAAACTACCTTTTGCTAGAAGGCTGTTTTTTTTCATGCTTGTAATCCTGGCTCTAATTGGTATGTCTTCCATTATTTTAAAATGGATGCCACCTCAGGGAACCGACAATAGAATAGGTATCGTTGACATAACTGGACTCATCCAAGACTCCCAAGCTATTATTAAGCAAATCAAAGGGTTTCGGGGGGATAAGCGCATTCGGGGAATCATTCTACGGATTGATTCCCCTGGTGGCGCTGTTGGTCCGTCTCAGGAAATCTACGATGAAGTTCTCAAAACCCGCGATGGCAACAAAACCATCTACGCGTCGATGGGTACACTCGCCACTTCAGGAGGCTATTATATTGCCAGTGCTGCCAACCAAATCTTTGCAAATCCAGGGACCTTGACAGGTAGCATTGGTGTCATTATGGCCTTCTCCAATGTCAAAGGATTGATGGATAAAATTGGTTTACAACCCGAAATAATTAAAGCGGGAAAATATAAAGACGTGGGTTCCCCCGTTCGCGCTATGACTCAAAAAGAAAAGAACCTTCTGCAGAATGTAGCCACCGATGTACACCAACAATTTATAGAAGCTGTCGCCAAGGGACGAAATCTTAGCATTGCAAAAGTCAGCCAATTGGCAGATGGGAGGGTTTTGACTGGACGTCAGGCGCATTCTCTGAATCTCGTGGACCAGCTAGGCGGACTAGAGGTCAGCATCGACCAACTGGCACATGAAGTCGGTATCATTGGCGATCCCAAGATTATTAAAGAAAAGAAGGACATCCAATTCCTAGACTGGGCACTTCAAGCAGCAATAAATCAAACAGCTATCCAGAGATACTTTCCAGGCCCCAAGTCTCCTCTGCAATACATCTGGCTTATGGACAATTTCTAATTCTCCCTGCCAACCCAGTACTAAGTCAAATAGCCAAAAAACGCACTCTTTTTTTATCGTCAATAAATCCTCAAAGCCCTTTAAAATAAATGAATTGACTTAGATTGCCCGCATGATATAATTTACTCGTTTAATGAGGAGTACAATCAATCATTTTGTTTTCCAGGGGAAATTAAAAATGACAAAAGCAGAATTGGTTGAAAAGGTTTCAGGCCAAATTAACCTGACCAAAAAACAAACAGAAGTTGTTGTAAATACTGTTTTTCAAAGTATAACCGAGTCCTTGAGTGAAGGAAAAAAAGTTGAGTTACGTGGTTTTGGTAGCTTTAGAATTCGAGAGAGGAACGCTCGTATTGGGAGAAACCCTAAATCTGGAGCCCAAGTTGACGTCCCCGCGAAAAGGGTTCCTTTTTTCAAAGCTGGAAAGGAATTGCGGGAATTAGTAGACAAATAAACTCCCTTGCTCGTCAATCGGGGACACCAAAGGCCACCCCCACCGGGTTTTTGGAAAAATGACCTTTTGACTAGCGAAATACGTGGTTGCTGCCTGGGTCAAGTTTTTTAACTGCCCCGAATAAAGACAGTTTTTGGTGCTACCAGTCAAACCTTTTCTTTCCCCATCCAATTAATTCCAGAGCAGTTAATAAGGGTTTTTAAATTATTGAGTGGCCAATCGGACTACGTTCGGTTTCCTTAGTTGACTTTACTTAACTCAGTTTTACCCAAGTTACCGTTGTCTATTATTCGTACAGCAGAGCAAAAACATCACCCCTTAATTTTAAAGAGAAAGTAATTTAATATGCCGGGAAGTTCATACGGAACGCTTTTTAAAGTTTCCACATGGGGGGAATCCCATGGCGAAGGCGTAGGTGTGGTAATCGATGGCTGCCCTGCTGGACTTTCTTTAAAGGAAGCTGACATCCAAAAAGAACTGAACCGTAGAAAAACAGGTCAGAGCAAAGTCACCACAATGCGTAAAGAAGCGGACCGTGTGCGTATTCTTTCTGGCATTTTTAAAGGAAAAACAACTGGCACTCCCATCGCGCTATGGGTGCAAAATCAAGACGCCGATTCCTCTAAATATGAAGAGATTAAGCATTTATTTCGACCGGGCCATGCTGACTTCACTTATCTGATGAAATATGGGTTTCGAGATTATAGAGGTGGTGGACGCTCCAGTGCCCGTGAAACAGTGGGTCGTGTGGCTGCTGGAGCTGTTGCAAAGAAGCTCCTCGCTCGTAAACGAATAAAAATTATTGGTTACACAAAACAAATTGGCCCGTACATCGCTCAAAAAATAGACTTCCAACAAATAGAAAAAAATATTGTACGGTGTCCAGATAATAAAATAGCCCAGAAGATGGTCGACCATATCCTTGATGCACGTAAAAAAGGGGATTCTGCAGGTGGTGTGGTCGAACTCGTAGCAAAGGGAGTACCCGCAGGACTCGGAGAACCTGTTTTTGACAAGCTGGATGCCGACCTTGCTAAAGCAATGATGAGCATTCCTGCTGTCAAAGGAGTTGAGTTTGGTATCGGGTTCGAAGCAGCAAAAATGTACGGCTCCAAATGCAACGACCCCTATACCGTTAAAGGAAAAAAAATTACGACCAATACAAACAACGCCGGAGGAATTCATGGGGGTATTTCTAACGGGTCGGATATTGTTCTTCGGATGGTCGTTAAACCAACTTCCTCCATCACAAAATCACAAAATACTGTAACGGTAAATGGGATAAAAGCAAAAATCAGAGTCGAAGGACGCCACGATCCTTGTGTTGCGCCGCGTGCTGTGCCTATTGCTGAAGCTATGATGGCATTAACTTTGATCGACCACTTAATGAGAAATCAGTTTTCTCAACTTAAATAATTCCCGATTCTAGAAGAGAGATTGGGGTGATTCCAATCTTTTCACCGCAGGAGTACTTTGTTCAGTGCGAGTCGGCTTTCTCCAAAATAACCCAGTATTTGGAGATGTTGAGTCCAACTTATTAAAAGTTGAATCTCTACTCTCCAGTGATAATGCCGATCTCATGGTCTTCCCGGAATTATTCAATACTGGTTATCATTTCTTGAATCGTGAAGAAGCCGTCACCCTGAGCGAACCTATCCCAGAAGGCCTTACCACCCAAACACTCATTCGCATCTGTGATAAAGCACAGACTTCCATTATCGCTGGAATAGCAGAGCGTGATGGTGACCAAGTTTATAACTCGGCAGTTGTGGTCGGTCCCCAAGGCTATATCGGTAAATACCGGAAAATACATCTTTTTGATACTGAAAAAAACTGTTTTAATCGGGGTGATCTCCCTTTTAGAGTTTTTAATATTGGTTCTGTTCGTGTCGGGGTCATGATCTGTTTCGACTGGCGTTTTCCAGAATCGGCCCGGACGCTTGCCTTGGCTGGGGCAGACCTTATAGCACATCCTTCCAATCTTGTGCTTCCGCATTGTCCTCAAGCCATAATCACCCGTTGTTTAGAAAATCGTGTTTTTGTAGTCACTGCTGATCGGGTAGGAACCGAGGAACGTATCTCTGGAAGTCCTCTACATTTCATCGGGCAAAGCCAGGTAGTTGATCCCGATGGAAATATCCTTTACCGGGCCTCTGAAAAGGGAGAAGAAATACGAATCGTAAATATTGACATTGAAAAAGCACGCAACAAATTCATTAACACCAGTGATGATTTATTCAGAGACCGGCGCGATGACCTTTACAGGCTCTAATAAATTTTGTTACCCTAACTCATCAAATAATAACTAAAAACATAAGGTTCTTGTAATATGGAAAAAGAGAAATCTCGATTTTTGAAAAGTGAAGATGGAACTATATATGACTCTCAAACCAGCCTCACATGGATGGCAAATGACTCGAGGATCAATCTTGATAAAGGGATCTCTTGGGATGAAACAGAAAAATATGCTGCTGATATGAATGAAAAAAAATTTGGAGGGCGCGATGACTGGCGAATACCGTCAGGTCAGGAAGCTCTCACGCTCTTCGATAAAAATAAACTAAACAAGGATTTTAAAGGAGGTGATATTCATTTAGACTCCATTTTCCCACCGGGAGCAGGAAACACTACGTGGACGTCAGAAACACGGGGCCGAGAAGCGCAAATAGTTTTTTATATAAATGGACTTCCCTACTGGTACGAAAAAGACGATAAAAGTATTTCCCATGCTGTCCGCCTTATAAGACGTGACTAATGGTCCTTCATTAGTTTCGGATTATCTAGTAGAAGACCAAAGGCCATTGCCCTCTTTTTTTATGTTAAGTTGACGGTAAGAGTAAATGGACCTAGTGCGTATCAAGCGAGCCGTCCATAAGACGAGCAAGTTCGTCTGGGCCAATGAATTGAAGAGAACTCTCGGCAAACAGGGACGTGCCGACTCCTATCCAGTTGGAGAGGGAATACCCTGATGCGCTAGAGCGTTAACATCGCCGTAATACCCCATAACTTCTCGAAGAGTTTAGCGGGCAATACGAGTGGGAACACAACAACTTATAGCAACTACTTTTGAAGGGTTTTCCGATAGACAAATTCATATGGTGAGGGTGTGTTCCTCATAAGCAAATTCTTTACGTAGTTGTCATAGTTCTCATACCGCTTGGACGACCAAGCTTCAGTCTTGACCGACTTATGTTCAATAGGCAGACACTTCTAAGTTTTTGCCTTACCAAGCCGAGACCCTGACAAATAAAACCCATATAGCAATCGCTAAGAACCAGCGACTGGCCACACTGCCTGAATGGTTTTGCAGTGTACCCCTTACCTCTCAAGGACTCAAGATAGTGCTAGCGCCGGGAATTTTTGCGTTGGGAACTTCAAGTCCGAAATAAGGGACCAGCTCATTCTGTTTTGAAAGCTTCCGATAAAGTGTGTGAAATTTCTTATCGCCAAGATTTGGGTTAAGTAATTGCCGTACCTGCTCCGCTGTCACTTTCTTCTGAGACGGTTCGTCAAACATGGTGGTACCTATTCCTATCCAATGGCCATGCACGAAATCCTGAACTACAAGACTACCCACCCCACTAGTATATTTTATCGCCGTTGTGAGAACATGCTGGGCGATGTACGCGGGAACGCAACGGCCCACTGCAACCACGTCAGAAGTATCTCCCATTGGGAATACCCTTAGTGCCGTGCGTGTGTTACCCATTTCGGAAAACTCTTTAGCTATCCTTTTCTGCCCTTTTCTAAATTTTTTGGAAATAAACCCCTCCACTTTAACTTTTTTCTTTTCCACCGGTTGGCATTCGGCCTCTGCTTCTGCCGCACTTGCCTGAAGAGTAAGCAAAAAAACCCAAAAAATCGCAAAAATTAATCCTTTCTGAAACATTTTATCCCTTGAAAAAATTAACGAAGAAGAAGACCCAAAGTGATATTCTTATCAAAATGCTGTATTTGACTATTAGGTGCAGAGCCAATAAACTAAAAGGGTGCTGATTAGAATGATGAAGTGAATAGCATTCTGTTTCTTCAACAATCTAAGCCATTAATTTTTTTTTGAAGAATATTCATCAGCGCATTTTTTGCTGCAAAAATATTGTTTTTTGCCCTGCACCGATCTGGCAACAGCCTGGTTTTTGGGTATATATACTTGGCAGTTCGGGTCTTGTACCGTATCGGTCGCCTCGGACGTATCCTCTAAGCGGGGGCTGCCTCCAAACAGAGACCGATATAGCATAATGAATCCGGCGACAAGCGCCAGTATAATAATTAATCTGGCCATTTAAGTATTTTAGATTTTAACATGATTAAACGCAAGACCTGCGGCTTTCTCCAATCACTGATATATCAATTATGAATGATAATTCCTTACACGATGATGTAGAGCAAGCCGAAGCAGAGATAATCGATCCGGATGAGATAGAAGTACTTGATCCAGTAAAAAAGGAAGAAGGTCACTCGTCCTTGCTCCCAGCGGTAGCTCAGGATAGCAGCGTTGCCCGAATTGACCCACTGACAGCCTACCTTAACGAAATTCGACAATACGAAGGTCTTACCGAAGAAGAAGAGCGGGAACTCGCCATTAAACTTCAGAAAACAAGTGATTCCAGTGCCGCTTATAAGCTCACCACTTCACACCTTATGCTTGTAGTACGCATCGCAATGACTTTCCGCAGGCAGTGGCAAAACATGATGGACCTCATCCAAGAAGGCAATGTTGGGCTTTTGAAAGCGGTGAAAAACTTTGATCCTTTTCGTGGTGTCCGACTCTCTTCTTATGCGACCTGGTGGATCAGATCTTATATTCTAAAATATATGCTCGACAACTGGCGACTAGTGCGTGTTGGCACAACTAACGCGCGACGCAAATTGCTCTATAATTTGCGTAAAGAAAAGGAAAAACTAGAGCACCAAGGCTTTGTGCCAACAACCAAACTTTTAGCAGAACACTTTGGTGTGGAGGAATCTGATGTAATTGATGTCCAGACCAGTCTAGGAGCAAGAGACGTTTCAGTAGATACCCCTGCACATGGAGATGAAGAGTCCACGCCTGCAATGTTCCTAACCGACCACGTTAACGCATCACCCGAACAAGACGCGGAACGAAATCAATTTCTCAAAGCACTTAAACAAGAAATTAATTTATTTAAAAAAGAATTGAAACCTATTGAACAGAAAATTCTAATAGACCGCATTCTAAGTGAAACTCCACGGTCCCTGCAAGAAATCGGTGATGAACATAGCATAACCCGCGAAGCGGTTCGCCAAACGGAACAACGCATCCTTAAAAAATTTAAAGTCTACGTTGCTAAAAATATGCCTGACTTTTCGGCATAGATCTCTATCTATTAATGTAAGGGGAGGTAATTTAATGCCTTCCATTCCAAAGCTGGTAGGTAACTTTTTGGAAGAGTTGAGAGAACTTTTGTTTCTTCAAAATCATGATCCTACCACCATGGCTTTGTGGTAGAATCCAACCGATCGATCCCTTATTTTAAATTGAATTTCTGTAAACATATAAATTACTTTGCATTATAAGGAGGATATTTTTATGACGAAGCGGGTCGAAACCGACAGCATGGGCGAGATTGAAGTTCTCACAGATCTCTACTATGGCGCTCAAACAGCCCGGTCACTCATCCATTTTGATATAGGAATTGAAACTATGCCTCGGGAAATCATTCGAGGCATGGGTATTCTTAAAAAAGCATCGGCACTCGTCAACGCGGAACTGGGACTCTTACCGGAAGACAAAAAAGACCTAATCATAAAATCCGCTGATGAAGTCATCGCTGGGACACTCGACGACCACTTTCCGCTACGTGTGTGGCAAACCGGAAGTGGCACTCAATCCAATATGAACACAAACGAGGTTATCGCGAACCGGGCCATCGAAATAGCGGGAGGTCGGTTGGGATCCAAAGATCCTATCCATCCCAACGATCACGTCAATATGGGGCAATCCTCCAACGACACCTTCCCAACCGCTATGCACATCGCAGCAACTGAACGCATTCATGACCATCTACTACCAGAACTCTCTCGGCTCCATGACGCAGTGGCAAAAAAAAGTGATGAATTTAAAGGGATCATTAAAATTGGGCGAACCCATTTAATGGACGCAACGCCTCTTACGCTTGAGCAGGAATTTAGTGGCTATACCCAGCAACTTAGTAACGGAATCGAGCGAGTCAACGGCTGTTTGCCAAGACTCAGCCAAATCGCACTCGGTGGAACTGCGGTAGGAACCGGACTTAACTCGCATCGTGATTTCGCAATAAAGGTCGCGAAAAAAATCTCGGAGCTCACAAGACGGAACTTCGTGACAGCGCCTAATAAATTTGAATCGCTCGCTGCGCATGACGCCGTGGTTGAGGCTAGCGGCGTAATGAAGACACTTGCCTGCTCACTCATGAAAATCGCTAACGATATCAGGTGGCTCGGATCAGGACCCCGTTGCAGTATCGGCGAACTCATCCTACCTGCGAACGAACCGGGAAGCTCAATCATGCCGGGCAAGGTAAATCCCACTCAATCTGAAGCGATGACAATGGTTGCAGCTCAGGTGATTGGTAATGACACCGCTATCGCCGTTGGTGGCTCATCCGGTAACTTTGAACTTAATGTGTTTAAACCAGTGATGATTTACAATCTGCTGCAATCCATTCGGCTCCTCGGCGATTCATGCCGTTCTTTCAACCAGCACTGCGTCGCTGGAATTGAACCGAACAAGACACAGATTGAAACACACCTGAAAAACTCTCTCATGCTTGTAACCGCGCTAAACCCACACATCGGATACGACAACGCTGCCAAGGTAGCCAAGAAAGCCTACCAAGAAAACACCACGCTCAAAGAAGCTGCGGCAGCTCTCAACTTACTAACACCTGAGGAGTTTGACAAAAAAGTCCGTCCCGAAAAAATGATAGGGCCAAAATAATTAATGAAAAGTCAGCGTTAAAGTGCAGGATGAAAGTTTTCCGTTAGGGAGTGATTTTCTATTTAGTTTTTTAGATATGAGAACATTTTATCAACGCAACGCAGAGCGTTTTGCTGAACTTCGGAATCGAGCTCGATAATGTTCGATGAAGATGGGTTTTCAAGTACGTTCAGAATATGTTCCAGAGAGTTGGCTTTCATATAACGGCAGGTCGTACAGGTACCAACAAATTGCTTATCGGGAAATTCCGATTCAAGAATCCCAGTTAACCCACACTCAGTCATTAGAAAAAAACTATCGCGATCAGATTGGCGAACATAATCAAGCATTTCGCTAGTTGAACCAATGTAGTCAGCCTTGTCCACCACCGAAGGCCTACATTCTGGGTGCACTAAAATTTCCACACCAGAAAAGTTCTGCCGTATCTGATCTACGCTTTCGGGCTGATAGTCCTCGTGGACATAGCAGGTGCCGTCATAGACTTCCACTTCTTTTGCCACGCCTTTATCTTTTAAGTATTTTTTTACGTTCTCGCCCATCAACCGGTCCGGCAGAAAATAAATTTTATCATTATCGATCCGCTCCATGATCTTATACACGTTGGATGAGGTAACGCAAGTATCGCACAGCGCTTTTACTTCGGCAGTCGTATTTATGTAGCAGACAAATGCATGGTCTGGAAAATCAACTCGCAAACGCTTAACATCTTCAGCGGTGATTCCATCCGCTAACGTACACCCCCCATTGGGATTCGGGTCGAGCACCGTTTTCCCCGGATTGAGAATTTTCGCAGTCTCCGCCATGAAGCGCACCGCGGCAAAAACAATAATGTCAGCGTCAGAATCGCGTGCCCTTTTAGCTAATCCGTACGAATCGCCAGTATGGTCTGCGACACCATATAAAATTTGAGGAGCAACGTAATTATGAACAAGGATGATAGCATTTTTCTCCCGCTTCAGTTCTTCGATGCGCCCAATCGTTGGTAGGAGTTTTTCACAACTCTGCTCAGTGAACTGGCAATAAGGATTTCCCACGCGGATGTCTTTCAATTTATCGTAAAGTTGTTTGGCGGTAATCATTGAATCTAACCTGGTGGCCACTTAAAAGGCCGTCCACCCAGAAGATGATAATGAATATGGAAAACTGACTGTCCTGCTTCAGCACCACAGTTGACTACGACTCGAAATCCAGTTTGATCCAGCCCATTATCCTTTGCCAGCCAGTTGGCTATTGAATAAATTGACCCGATGAGCTCATGATCTTCTTTTTGGATTTCCAAAATGGTTGAAAAATGTTTTTTTGGGATGACGAGTAAATGAATCGGTGCCTGCGGGTTGATATCCTTAATGGCGAACACTTCATCACTGTCATACACCTTTTCAGCAGGGACACCTCCATTATTAATTTTGCAAAACAAACAATCA
>Ga0315336_1002965_pt1 | contig 24006 bp, 25 predicted proteins | sample ASW5metaG_FD_204512 | JGI IMG/M metagenome (GOLD analysis project Ga0315336, IMG submission 204512) | Ammonia-oxidizing marine archaeal communities from Monterey Bay, California, United States - ASW #5 | ecosystem: Environmental > Aquatic > Marine > Intertidal zone | place: USA: California... | reverse complement strand
TACGTCCGCACGTTTCTGGACCGGTACGAATTCCTGGAGCAGCAGTACCTGACCGTCTGAGCGGCGAGTGCTATTCGGCGCTTGACGCCGTCCCCTCTCCTCCTCATTCTGTCGCGGGCAAAAAGGTGACCCATGGGGATTAATACACGCCTGGACAAATTTATTGCCCAATTTCCGCACGAGGCGCTGACATTCGACGATGTCTCGCTGGTGCCCGGGTACGCCGACTTCCTTCCGTCGGAAACGAACCTTGCCACCCGGTTTACGCGTTCGGTGATGCTGAACATTCCGTTTGTGAGCGCGGCCATGGACACCGTCACCGAGTCGCAGATGGCAATCGCCATGGCCATGATGGGCGGATTGGGCGTCGTGCATAAGAATCTTTCCGGAGTTGAACAGGCGGAAATTGTGTCCCGCGTCAAGCATCACTTGAACGGATTGATCGCCAACCCGATCACATTCACCGATGACCTGACGCTTGGAGACATTCTCCAGAAGAAGGAAAGGAAAGGCTATAGCTTCAACGGGTTCCCGATATTGGACCGGGACGGACTTCTCGTCGGGATCGTATCGAGCAAGGATTTCAAGTTCGCGAGAGACCGCTCCACGCCGGTCTCTGCGATCATGACTCAGAACCCCATCACAGCCCCGCCCGGGACTTCGCTGCAGGAATCCTACGACATCATGCAGCGCAACAAAGTCGGCAAACTCCCGCTGGTAGAGAACGGCAGGCTGGTGGGTCTTTACAGTTACGCGGACGTCCGCATCCTCATCGAAAACGAGGAACCCCTGTACAACCGTGACTCCCGGTACCGCTTGCGAGTCGCCGCCGCGGTCGGACCCTACGATTACGACCGGATCGACTTGCTGGTGGAAATGGAGGTCGACGTCATCGTGGTGGATACCGCCCACGGCCACAGCCGGGGAGTGATAGAAACTACGGCATGGTGCAAGGAGAGGTATCCGGAGGTGGATGTGGTTGCCGGAAACGTGGCGAATGCAGAAGGTGCGATCGCTCTCCGAAAAGCCGGCGCCGACGGCATCAAGGTGGGAATCGGCCCCGGATCAATCTGCACCACCCGGGTTGTGACCGGTGTAGGCGTTCCCCAGATTTCCGCGGTGTACGAATGTACCTGTGCGGTACAGGATGAAATCCCCATCATTTCCGACGGCGGGGTGCGCCATTCCGGGGATGTGACCAAGGCACTGGTGGCCGGCGCAGGCTGCGTCATGATGGGATCCGCTCTCGCCGGCTCCGAGGAAAGTCCGGGGGAGAAAATCATCTACCAGGGCCGCCAGTATGTTGCCTACCGGGGAATGGGCAGCCTTGGCGCGATGCATGAAGGCGCGGGGAGCCGTGAGCGGTATGCCCAGCATCAGACAAAGGACGACGAACTCGTACCCCAGGGCATTGAAGGAATTGTGCCATTCGCGGGTACGGTCAAGCAGGTCATGACGCAGTATGGGGGCGGCCTGAGATCCGCCCTCGGCTATTGCGGCTGCCGGAATGTCAAGGAGCTCCGGGAAAGAGGACACCTTGTTCGCGTGAGTTCCGCCGGCACGAAGGAAGGTCACGCGCACGATGTAACGGTCACCAAGGAAGCGCCGAATTACCGACAGTAACTCAGAAAGCAGGATCAGATGAGAATTGCACGACAGATTTCAATCAGGACGGTTGCCGCGGCTTTTGCATTGTGCGTCTGGTTCTCCGGTTGCGGGAAAGAGCCTGAATCGCCACTTTCAGAACCCGATGCGACGGTTCTCAAGCAGGTTCATTCGAATACCCGCAGGGTGATCGAGGGGATGCAGGAGGAACTCCAGGTGACGCTGCAGCTTGATGCCGATTCCATCCTGTGGCTTGACGATTACATCAACAAGCAGCGTGACCTGATCACCAAGGATTTACGAGATCAAATGATCGAGGGTTTCGGTTGTTATCTCGGCGACAGCATTATCGAGGTGTACGGTGGCCGATGGGTCCTGCACGAAAGCCAGGGCTTGTGCGTTCAACTCAAAACTGATGCCGTTGCACTACCCTTTCCGGCCGTGGCGCGACAATTCGCTCCCGGAAGCCCCTCTTCCATCTTTGCCATGTTCGCCAAGGTCCCCGAGATGAAAAAGGAAAAACCACCTTCCCCCCGGTAGGGTTTTCCGACGTTAAAATACGCCGAAGAACACGCTGGAAAACGACGTGATCGGAGAGGTTTCCCGGAAATCGTCGACGGCGGCCCGGACTTCGTTCAGGAGGAGCCTTGCTTCGTCGTAGAGTTCCTCTTCCATCGTCAGCTTACCCAGGGTTCCTTTTCCGTCCCGGATCTGCGTAGCCACCTCGCGGATTGCGGTCATCGTCTCCTGCAAGTCGGAAAAGAGGGCATCGTCCTCCATGAGAAGTCTCCCGAGAACTCCCTGGCCCTCATTCAGACGGCCGCTGATGCCTTTCAGATTCGCCGCAGTCTCCTGAATATCACGATAAACGGTATCGTCCGACAGCATGAGGCCGAGGGTTCCCTTTCCGTCTCGAATATCCTCGGATATCTTCTCGAGATTGAGCGCGACGTTGGAAATCCGCTCGTAGGCTTCATCGTCCGACAAGAGTTTGCCGATCGTCCCCTCCCCCCTGCCCAGTTTTGCGGTGATTTCGCCTAATTCCGTCATCGATTTTTCAAGATTCTTCAGGATTCCGCCCTCGATCAGCGCATCTCGTAAGCCCTGAAAGATCTCGTTCGCCTCGTCGATGAAATTCACGGGAGTCTTGCCGCGGATTTTAAGGCCCGGGGCAAGCGGTGGGGCGTCGATGCTTCCAACTCCGACCTCCACGTATTGCCCACCCAGCACGGACGAGGCGACGATCTCCACGGAATAGTCCTGTCGCATCAAGAGCGGCTGCTGGGTGGTAAGAAGCACATGCACCCCATCCGGTTCCAGCCATAACCGGGCGACGGCACCGATTTCAAGGCCGCGAACCGTGACCTTATCGCCGGCCCGCAACCTGGTGACCGAATCAAAGACAATTTCAGTGGAAAACTTGGGGCCGATAAACTTTTCCGTGCTCAGCAGGACGGTAAAAATTCCCAGCATCACCAGCACCGCGAGAACAAAAAAACCGACCGTCAATTCGACGCTCGCCTGGCGTAAACGCATATTAACCATTGATAACCTTCCCTTCCCATGGACCTTTCCGGTTTATGAACTGCGAGTCTAAAAATTTGCGCACATGAGAATTTTCGGAGTTTACAAATTCTTCGGGGGTGGCGTCTTCGATAATTCTCCCGCTGTCCAGCATCAGGATCCTCGATCCGATCGACAAGGCGCTGTGCAGGTCATGCGTCACCACGACACTGGTTACGCCCAGGGTATCTTTCAATTCCGAGATCAGCGCATCAATGCTGCGGGACGTCACCGGATCGAGCCCGGACGTCGGCTCATCGTACAGAATGATGTCGGGACTCGTCACGATCGCGCGCGCCAGCGCAACCCTCTTGCGCATTCCTCCGGAAAGTTCGGAGGGATACTTGGAAAAGGAATCGTCCAGGCTCACCCTTGCCAGCGTCTCGAGGGCCAACTTTTCGGCCGGTGCCTGCTTCATCTTCTGGATCTCACGCAGCGGCAAGGCAACATTCTCACCGGCGGTCAACCATTCCAGCAGGGCGGATCCCTGAAAAAGATAGCCGAATCGCGCCCGGAGAATCTCGAGTCTCCGCCCTCGGGCGTCGCTGATACATGCGTCGCCCACCATCACTCGCCCCTGGTCCGGCGTCAAAAGACGGACCATGTGACGCAGGGTTACACTCTTTCCGGCGCCGGAGAATCCGACGACAAAAACGGTCTCCGACTCCTTCACTTCCAGGTCAATGTTGTTGAGAATGACCCTTCCGCCGAGCGACTTAGTGACTCCTTCGAAACGTATCATGAATAGAACAACTTGGTTACGATGTAGCCGAAGATCAGGATGGTGAGAAACGAAATGATAACCGTTCGCCGCGTGGCCTGGCCGACTCCTACTGCGCCCCCCGTAGTGGCAAACCCCTGGTGGCAGGCCACGGTTGCAATGATAATGCCGAACAGAAACGCCTTGAGCAGTCCAACATATAGATCCTTATTCTCCGCGAAGAGGCGCGCATTGTCGAAATAGGTTTCCATCGTGACCCCCAACTGGGTCGCGCCCACGACGGCGCCGCCGCATATTCCCACCAGGTTGGTATAAATCGTCAGGATCGGCATCATGATCGCGAGGGCAACGAGCCGGGGCACCACGAGAAAGCGAATGGGATTGATGGACATGATCTCCAGGGCGGCGATCTCCTCGGATACGACCATGGTCCCGATCGCAGCCCCGATGGCGGACCCCACGCTGGCGGCGATAATCAGGCCGGTCATGAAGGGGCCCATCTCGCGCAGCATCACGACGGTGACCGCGGTGCCGATATTCTCCTCTTGCGAAAACCGCCTCAACTCCAGGCCGGTCTGGAGGGCGAGAATCATTCCCGTGAATAGTGCCACCACCGTAATGACGCCCAGGCTCTTGATCCCGGTCACGTACATGTGCTGAAACACCTCGTGCAGGCGGCGAGGCTGAACAATGGAGGGAGTGCAGGCGATAGCCTCCATCAGCATCAGGATCCCGCGACCCACGCCCCGAACGGAACGAATGGTCCGCCGTCCAAGGGCCGCTACCCAGTTCTCCGGGCCGGGCCGGGCATCAGGCTCGGTGAGAATCAAGGCGACTCCTCCTTCCCACCGAATCGCAGAAAGTAAAGTAACTGCCAGCGGCGGGTCTCTCCATGGCGTTCCATCCCGAAAAATCCCTTAAGAAAAGAGAATGAACTAGAGTCTTCCAGCTGTCCACCACGGTGGCAGGCGAAAAGCGGAAAAAGTGAGAGATACCGATACCCGTCCGGTCCGTGGCGGCGTCGGTAGAGGCCCCACAGCAACTCCGATTCGTTCGCATTTTCGACCCAGCTCCGGCGGTACAGCGTCCAGAAAGCCCCCAGGTTGCGCTCGATCGGCCCCGTATTCTTCAGGGGCCACAATTCCAACAGGCGAAACATGCCCTGGTCGCCGACCCTCCTCCAGGAAAAGAGTGGCCAGAGCTTGAAATAGTTGGAAAGAACTTCCGGCTCGGTTCCATCTTCTCCCCGGGTAACGGTCCGATCCGTCCAAACGAACGGGACGGCCCGAAAACGATGCTTGACCCCTTCCGGCTTGTCGATCCGTTGCCGGTTGACCAGGGGCCACAGGTAAAACCAGGAGCTGTTGCCCGGCAATCTCTTCGTGCCCCAAAGCGGCCACACGTAAAATTTCTCGACCTCCCCGGAGCTGAGTTGAACAAACGGAAATGGAAGGTGGTACTTCGTCAATCGCTCGCTCTTCGTCCCCCTGAAAAAGGGAGGAAAGAACATCCACGTTTCCTCTGACGGATAGGAGAACCGCCCCCAAAACGGCCACATGATATACCCGTCCCCTTCGGCGGTGGGAGACTGGTAGCTTACCGATGTGTTGAAAGGCCACATGATGCTCTTGCGCGTCACCCGGTCGCGGGTATAGCGACCGTAGAAAGGTAGAACACGGAAACGCTCCATGTTGTCACCGCTTCCCCGGGCATAAATCGGCCATACCCAATGGCTCGTCTGCGCTTCGTTGATCTCCGTTTTAATCCGTATCGGCCACATCACGAAGGTAATTTTGTCGTTCCAGAACATCTCGCGCATGGTTCCCCCGAAAGGCCACACCGCGAGAAATTTTTCACCTTTCGAATCCCGCCCCTGGTAATAAAACGGGAACACCATGAATCGGGTTCGCGACGTGGGAGCGGTCCGGTCCCAGTCGTAATAGTAGGCCAGGAGGAAGCGCCAGTAGTAGTGGTTGTCCAACGTCTTCGTGATAGCGATCGGCCAGATATATTCCCGTTGAACCCGATCTTTTTCCGCATCCAGAAACCGAACATACAGAGGGCGGTACGCGGCCATTTGATCCCCGTCCGGGGCATCCCCGAGCTCGAAGAACGGCCCCAGTATCTGCTTGCGGACGTTGCCGTCGATCCCCTCGATCCGGCTCGCCACGGGTCCCCAATCATAGTAGATCGGCCCCGTCTCCTCGCCCCCGGATCCGACGCCGGGAAAGAGGACCACCATCCATAAAACGACCCTGCACAAAAAAGTGCGCCGAATCGGTGCTGCCCGATTCATTCTCCCTCAGCTTTCCCTGTAGTATCGCCAGACAATGCCGGATCAGGATGCCAGAGTGCCGGATTTGTGTCCACAATTCAGGCTTCGCGAAAATATTGTGGATCGAGAGACCGGGGAGGCAGGAAGAGCATCCGGCCGGGTCAGTTCTTCAGGAGCAATCCGATGACGACACCGACACCCACGAAACAGAGGAAGACCATGGACTTCATGAACTTGAACTCATCGACCAGCAGGTCGACTTCCACCTGGCCGCGGTTAAAGATGAGGAGAACGATCAGGAGCGCAATGAGAATCAGGGCAATGACTAGATTTCGATGCATTTCTAAGGCAGGTCAGAGGACTTCGGTAATGTACTTGGTGCGGGCAAGGCGCCAGAAAACGACAAGAAACGCCGTAAGCGGGATGGCCAACAGCATGCCGGTAATGCCGCCGAAAACGGAACCCCAGAAGAAGATGGCGATAATGATCATCAGCGGGTGCAGGCCCGTCTGCTCTCCCATGATTCTTGGCGTCAGCAGATACCCTTCGATGCATTGAACGATGGTAAACACGCCCAGCACAAGCGCCAGCATCACGGGGCCGCCACCCTCCTGGAAGAGAGCCATGGGCAACGCGATCGCCAGCCCTACCATGCTGCCCAGGTAGGGAATTACATTCAGCAGCCCGAGCATCAAGCCAATCGTAAATCCATACCCCAAACCGACCAGGGAAAATCCGATTGCGTACAATACCCCCTGGATCAGGGCGATCACGAGCTGGCCACGGAAAAACGCCACCACGATCCCCACGAACTCGAATACCAGGTAGGAGATATCCTTCCTCGTCCCTTCCTTCAGGAATGGCATGAGATTTTCCAATTTTCCCTTACCTATTGGCTCGCCGACGAGAAAATAGGCGAGATAGATAGGAAGGACAAACCAGCCGAGCAATCCGGCAGCGGCCTGGAACGCGCTACCCCAGGCACTCAACGCACGCTCGCCGAACTTTGTAATCCAGCTGACCAGGACCGCCCCGTGCTGATCCACCGCTGATTTCAGTTTTGCGTCCAGGTCGTGCTTGTCCCAGAATTGCTGAACCGCGGGCAGAGCACTCTCTATGCGTTCCTGTATTTGCAGGGCCCGCTCCGGATCGGTGATGTGCTCGAACAGAGCCACAGACTGGTTGACAATCTTCACGCCGAATACCCCGATCAAAACGCCGAGGGGAATGAGGATGGAAAGAAAAACCACGACCACCGCAAGCCATTTGCGTCCCTTCATCTTTTGCGTCAAAAACCGGTGAAACGGCTTCAACATCATGGCCAGAATGCCGGCCACCGCGAGAGGCAAGAGGATGTTGGAGAACTTCGAGATGAACATCCCGAAAAGCAGAAAGACGGCTCCAACAAAACAAACAATAACGACCGCACAGACCAGGGTGATTGCGAATGCAACCGTGGCCTGCTGTTTTTCGGTAAGTTTAAGCTCAGCCATAGAGAACCGTGAACCGGATCATGGGTCTTTGTAGAGTGACACCATGCTGGACTGCAAGCACTTATCTCATCCAATACTCATGCATCCGCGAGATGGGCATCATTCGCCTAGTCGAAGGATCTCATGAAGGCACGAAGGGAATCCGCGTAGGCAAGCGGGCACTGCAGATGCAACGCATGGCCACAGTTCGGCATGACTTCCAGGCGGGCTCGGGGAACATTCGCGGCCATCTTCTCCGCAATCTCCACGTATCGGGAATCCCGCTTCCCGGCGACAAACATCATCGGGATGGTTACCCCGGCGAGCAATTCCGAGTAAGAAGGCTGGGCTCCCAGGCTCATTCCCCGGAGCGCAGATGCCAGTTCATGGGGATCGTTGTGACTTCTCCTTTCCACCATCCGGTCGAGCAGATCCTCCCGCCTCGCGAGATCCTCGAACAAGGGGCCGCTGTACCAGTCACGAAGAAACCGGGGCAATGGGAGTGAGAGAAGAGACTCCGCCAATACCTGATCCGACGTCCGCCTGGCCTGCCGCTCCTCTTCCGTAGGCAATCCGGGTGAGGCGGAGGTAATTACCGCGGCACTGAATTTCCTCGTTGTCACGGCCAGGGATACCGCCAGCCTCCCTCCCATGGAATACCCGACAAGAACCGGATCGCTCAATTGCAACTCTTCCATCAGTGAACAAATCGCGGCCCCGGCCCCCTCGAAAGAGTAAATGCCGACGTCGGAATATCCCACACTCTTACCATGTCCCGGCAAGTCGACGAGAATACAGTGGTATGAATCCACAAGAGATTCAGCCGTTTCCGCCCAGTCTTCAGAACATCCAAGAAATCCGTGAAGAAAAACAACGGGTTTCGCGTCAACCGGCCCACGCGATTGATAGTGCAGTGAATTCACGGCTAAAGACTTAACATTGAACAAGGAATATTGAATAGTAGAAGATCGATCAGGAGTACTGACTATGTGCGGCCGATATACGCTGGCGAAACCTCTGCAGGAAATCGAGGAACTGGTGGGCGATATAAGGAACGAAGTCCCGCTGATTCCACGCTACAATGTTGCACCTTCTCAACCAATCCTCACCGTGCTCAACCGGCAGCCGCGGGATCTGACATTTACCCAATGGGGTCTCGTTCCCCGATGGGTGAAAGACCCGTCAATGGGGAGCAGGATGATTAACGCGAGATCTGAGACCATCGCCGAGAAACCGGCGTTCAAGTCTTCGTTCAAATACCATAGGTGCCTCCTTCTCGCGGACGGCTTCTTCGAGTGGCGGAAAGTGGAGGGGCAGGAGTACAAAACGCCGATGTACATACGCCTTCGTTCGTGCGAGCCCTTTGCCTTCGCTGGAATCTATGCGGATTGGCAAGGACCGGATGGATCAGAGATCACCACATCCGCGATCATAACCACTTCTCCCAACCGCCTGGTTTCCAGAATTCACAACCGGATGCCGGTTATTCTCGCCCGCGACCATATGAAAGCCTGGATGGACCCCTCGCTGGAAAAACTGACTGAACTTGAGCATGTCTTTGCGCCCTACCCTGACACGGAAATGGAGGCCTACGAAGTGTCACGAAAGGTCAATAAAGTAGCCTTTGATGCCCCGGAGTGCATCGCTCCGGCTCTGGAAACCCCGCGACAAGGGGAGCTTTTTTGACGAAGAGGCCGAATCGCCAATTTTGTTGATCTTTTCTCTTTGCATGGACCCCTAGATGTCGTATTCAGTCGAGTGAGCGGGTACCACAGGGTGTGTCTTGTAGTTCAGCACGCACCTTTTGAAGACATTGTTTTACAGGATGTTAAAGTTATCGTGGCGGGAAGCGCGGCTACGCATTCTTGTGCGCACAATTCTTCTATTTCTTGCCGTGTGGACCGCAACCGCGGTCGTTGCCGAGCAGTTCTACACCGTCCGTAAGGGGGATACCCTCACGTCGATCGCGCGGAATCATGGAGCCACCGTGAGGACTCTTGCTAGCGCCAACAAACTGAAGAGTACTCACGTACTTCAGATCGGACAGCGACTGGTCATCCCCGGCTCCGCTTCGTCGAGTAAAGCCCATGTCGTCAAAAAGGGGGAGGTCCTCGGCAGCATTGCCCGGACGTATGGTGTGTCCGTCAGCGATATCATGGCGGCCAACAGTCTTCCTTCCGCCGACATACTTTCCATTGGCGACAGCATAAAAATTCCGAAACACTCGCACGTTTCCTCGACTTCGCGGGCGTCCATCACGGGCAAGCTCCGCTCCGATCTGGACAAGATCCGGGTGCGGCCCCGGCGCTGGCAATACATCGTTATTCATCATAGCGCCGTGGACAGGGGTTCCGTCAAAGGAATGGATCGGTTCCACAGGAAAGAGAGGGGAATGGTGAACGGGATCGCGTACCACTTCGTGATCGGGAATGGGAAAGGCATGCCGGACGGAAAAATCGAAATGACGCATCGGTGGAGCGGGCAACTGAACGGCGGGCACGTGGCAAGCGCAAAACTTAACAGGACCGCAGTAGGAATTTGCCTGGTCGGAAATTTTGAAAAATCACGGCCAACCCGAAGGCAAATCGAAAGTCTTCAGAAGCTCTGCACCTACTTGACCAGGAAATGCAGCCTCAGCGAAACACGCATCCAGAGCCACCGGAAAATCAACCCCCGCCCCACGAAATGTCCGGGAAAACTCTTCCCCATGGACCGATTCAAATCCGATTTCAGATCGTAAAGGTCAATCCCGGCGCAAGGCTTCAGGCCTCTTCTTCCTGATCGAACTCTTCACCATCCTCAGGGTCGTCGCTCTCGATCTCTTCGTCCAACTCGTCTTCAGCCGTTGCCTGTTCCAGGGCCCAGGTCATGTCTTCCGCCCGATCCCAAACATGCTTCGAGACAAACACCGGGCACGACTGCTGGAGGGCCAGGGCAATCGAGTCGGACGGCCGGGCATCGATCTCGACCAGGTTCTTTCCGAGCTCGTTCTCCTGAATCAGAAACAATCGCGCGAAAAACGTGTCATCCTGCAGGTCATTGATCAGAACTTTCTGTACCGACACACCGAGTCCCGTGAAAATGCTGGCCATCAGGTCATGGGTCAACGGCCGTGGTTTCTTGATCTTGTGGAGGAACATCGTGATCGCCGCGGCCACGCTGTGATCCACGAATATGGCTATGACTTTGCCCCCATTGCTGAGAAACACACCGCAGCCGGTGGGCGTGGGTACAAGCCCTTTCACTGTTACCGGAATATCAGTTTCAGAGGTCATGGCGATTCGAATATTTTTCCTTGTACATTCTCCGGGCGCACCTGTCGCTCACATTATGAGGATTTCTTCGTGTGAAAGGTAAGCTTTCCGTTCCCACCGGCACCGGCTTCCGCCACAACGTGATCTCCTTCCGAGACTTTTCCATCCAGCAACTGTCGGGCCAACGCATCCAGCACGCTCCGCTGAATCACCCGTTTCAAGGGCCGTGCCCCGAAAGCGGGGTCAAAGCCGTTCCTGGCAAGAATCTCCTTTGCCCCCTCCGTAACCTCAAGGCTTATGTCCTTGTTCGAGAGAAACCCGCGAACATTGTCCAACTGAATATCCACAATCCGGGCGATCTGATCCCGTGACAAACTGTGGAATATGATCGTTTCGTCAATGCGGTTTAGAAACTCGGGCCGAAAGTGCCCCTGCAGAATTTTCATAACCTGCAGTTCCAACTCCCGGTACACCGGATCATCGGGCTTCGCATCGGGTCGGCTTGTCAGGGTTTCCCGAATCACATCGCCCCCGAGATTCGACGTCATGATCATCAAAGTATTGGTAAAATCGACCGTTCTTCCTTTCCCGTCCGTGAGCCGGCCGTCATCCAGAAACTGCAACATCACGTTCAGGACATCCGGGTGAGCCTTTTCTATTTCATCAAACAAGACGACGGAATAGGGCTTCCGGCGCACATGTTCAGTCAAATATCCGCCTTCGTCATACCCGACATATCCCGGAGGCGCGCCAATCAGGCGGCTGACGGAGTGTTTCTCCATAAACTCGGACATGTCGATGCGAATCATCGCGTGCTCATCATCAAAAAGGAACTCCGCGAGAGCTCGCGCCAACTCGGTCTTGCCCACTCCCGTGGGGCCCATGAAAATGAAGGAGCCGATGGGCCGATTCGGGTCCTGCATGCCGGTGCGGGCGCGCCGAACGGCATTGGAAACCGCGGCAACCGCATCTTCCTGACCGATCACGCGCATCTGCAGCCGATCTTCCATCGACAACAGCTTCTCCCGCTCACCTTCCAAAAGATTGCTGACGGGAACATGGGTCCAATTCGAAACGATCTGCGCGATTTCCTCCGCGGTAACCTCTTCCTTGAGCATCCGCTGGCCCTTCTGCAACGCCGACAGTTTCTCTTGTGCGGCGAGCACCTGTTCCTCGACCTTCGGAAGCTTGCCGTAAAGAATCGTGGCCGCCTTCTCCAGGTCGTTTTCACGCTTGGCCGCCTCTTCCTGGTTCCGGAGAAGGTCCAGCGCCTCCGTTAGGCTCCGGATTTCCCCGATCAACGCCTTCTCCTGCTCCCAGTGCAGTTTCCGCGCTACATTCTCCTCCTTGAGGCGGGTGCGTTCGGACTCAATTTGCTCAAGCCGCTTTCGCGAGGCATCGTCCTTCTCTTTCAGCAGGGCCTCTCGCTCGATCTCCAATTGCATGATGCGCCGTTCGACTTCATCAATCTCGGTGGGCATACTGTCGATTTCCATTCGCAGCTTGCTTGACGCTTCATCAATGAGATCGATCGCTTTGTCGGGTAGAAACCGATCATTGATGTACCGGTCCGCCAGGGTCGCCGCGGCGACAACTGCTGCATCCTGAATCCGCACACCATGATGAACTTCGTATCGCTCGCGCAGGCCGCGAAGGATCGCCACCGTATCTTCGACGCTCGGTTCGTCCACCTTTACCGGCTGGAAACGCCGCTCGAGTGCAGCGTCCTTCTCAATATACTTCCGGTACTCGTCGAGCGTCGTTGCACCGACACAGCGGAGTTCGCCCCGAGCCAACGGAGGTTTGATCATGTTGGAAGCATCCACCGCGCCCTCGGCGCCTCCGGCCCCCACCAGGGTGTGAAGCTCATCAATAAAGAGGATAATCTCCCCTTCGGCATCGGCTACTTCCTTGAGAAACGCCTTGAAACGATCTTCGAATTCCCCCCGGTACTTGGCCCCCGCAATCATGGATCCCAGATCCAGGGAGATCACGCGCTTGCCTTTCAATCCTTCCGGCACGTCGCCCACAAATATTCGCTGGGCCAGGCCTTCCGCGATCGCCGTCTTTCCGACTCCGGGCTCCCCGATCAGGACCGGATTGTTCTTCGTACGGCGGGACAGGACCTGAATGACTCTTCGTATCTCCTGGTCCCGGCCAATTACGGGATCCAGCTTTCCACTCCGCGCATCCTGCGTCAGATCCCGACCATATTTTTTCATAGTCTCGTACTTGTCCTCGGGGGACGGATCCGTCACCCGTTGGCTCCCGCGCACCGCCTGCAGCGCGGCAAGGACCGAATCGGAACTGATGCCGAGATCACCCGCGATTCTTGCCACGGCACTGCCGCCGCTCTTCAGGGATGCGAGAAAAAGGTGTTCGGTGCTGACAAACTCATCGTTCATTTCCTCGGCGAGCGTGAAAGCGGCATCAAAAACACTCTTCAGATTTGCGGACACGTAGCGCTCCGCGGAGCTGCCGGTAACGCTTGGCCTACTCTCGAGGTCAGTTCTGAGACGATTCGCGAACTCCCCCTGTGGCGCTCCCAGTCGATCCAACAGAGGCGGAACCACCCCGTCTTCCTGCTCGAGCAGGGCCAACACCAGGTGCTCAACGTCGAACTCTGGGTGCGAATAGTGATCCGCGAGCCGCTTCGCGTGGTGTACGGCCTCTTGTGATTTGATGGTCAGTCGGTCCAATTGCATATCAAAGTCCTCCTTTTAGTGTCCTTTCCATGTATATTTAGAGGCTTTTTGTATGTATTTGTTCAAAATAAGCGCAATAATCCGATTTTTCTGCCTATAAAGTATATAAAATCACCATTATAACGGAAATCGTTACGAATCTTGACAACTCAAACGGCAAAAATCGGGCAGATTCAAGTAGAGAAAGCAACCAGATCCAGCGCCTTGGGAAGCCAGACGGTTGGAATCCAACCCGCCCCACCGGCGACGGGAGCAATGCGCTCGACGGACCACCCTCCGTCCTGAAGCTCCGAAGCCATTGATCGGCAGGCATCGTAGTCCCGGGTATGAAGAATGACGGAACAGGCCGGCTTCAATTTGACCAATGCCCTGACCACGTCCATCCCGTTTCCAGAAGGCTGATCCCCTGCACCCGCGAAATCCAGGTCATGCTCAAGCGTGATGAGCTGTGCCTGCGGCAACGTTACCGGAAGGTCGGAAATGAACCGCTCCGCGGTCTGATATATCTCGAACATCGGCTCCGGCGTGAGTGTACGAAGACAACCTTCAAACGCCTCAGCCCGATCGGGATCATCATCGAGAATCAGTATCATGGTCTTCCTTCCCCTTCGAAGTTTCCGCCAGAATGCTCTGAATCTGCAACTCCAGCTGCCTTACCCGCTCTTTCAGCCGTGGGAGACGTTTCAACTCCGCGTGCAGTTTTGCGGCCTGGACATGCGGAGCCGCCGGATACCCGGAGTAAAAAGACTTGGGCGGAACATCTTTCGTAACGCCGCCCTGGGCTCCGACCGCCGAGTATTCCCCAACCAGAAGGTGACCGGCCACACCGACCTGCCCTCCCAGAATTGCGTGATGTCTAACGATGGTACTTCCGGCGATCCCAACCTGCGCAATCAGCACAACGTGATCTTCAATCACGCAATTATGGGCAATCATGACCAGGTTGTCTATTTTGACGCCGTTTCCAATCCGGGTTTTCCCGAATCGAGCCCGGTCGACGGTGCAATTCGCGCCGATTTCGACGTCATCGCCGACTTCCGCGATTCCTATCTGTGGAATCTTCGTGCGCTCACCCTGGGCGTCGACATCGTACCCGAAACCATCGGATCCGATTACGGTTCCATTATGAATGAAAGTCCGGTTTCCGATTCTGCAATACTCTCGAACGGTTACATTCGGATACAGAATGCAATCCTGACCAATCGAGACGTGGTGGCCGACGTAACTGCCGGCCCAGATTCTTGAACCCGCCCCGATTTGCGCGCCCGATTCGACAACGACGTTGGGACCAAGTCCAACATCTTCCCCGAGGATTGCGTGTTCGGACACGATCGCCGACTCGTGAACACCCGGGGGCAGAACAACGGAGGGAGGGGCGAATTCCCGGGCGATGCGCGAAAAACTCTCGAGTGGCTTCGGAACGCGAAGCAGAACCGACGAACAGTCCACTGCCATGTCGTTCGCGACCACCAGGGCGCCGGCCAGGGTCGTCGTGGCATGTGCCTTGTACTTGGGGTCCGCGAGAAAACTGATGTCGCCCGGCAGCGCTTCCCTGAGCCCGGCCACTCCGGTTATGATCCGGGATCCGTCCCCTTCAACCTCGGCGTCTATCTCACTGGCAATTTCGGCGACGGTACGTTGCATGGTGCGGGCGGGTAGACCATCTCAGGCGTGGGAAGTCGAATCAGTCCCGAATTTCGAGAGATGATTCCTCATCCTGTTCCCCGTCGGAGTTCTCCTCCCAATCCTCTTCCTGGTCCTGTCCTACGTTCAGCAATGCAACGATGGCAGGCGTAATATCCGAACCCGGATCGGAATAGAGAAAAATCGGAACTTGATTCAGACTGGGCCCGGAACTGTCAACGACGGCAAAAAGCTTTCCCTCCGCGGCAAATTTTTCAATGACTTCGTCAATATCCTCCACGATTGCCTTGCGCATTCTCCGGCCCTGCTCTTCCAGCTGCCGGCGCCTAGTTTGCTCAAACTGCTTGATTTCCTCTTCTTTGGAACGGAGCTCCACCAGGACTTCCTCCGCTTCCGATCGCTTGCGTTCCTGCCCGTCCTTGCTCAGCGTTTCGTCCCCGGCTTCTTCGCGAAGAGCATTGAAATCGGTCTCTAGTTTTTCGATTTGCTCGATCAGGTCGGATCGTTCCGTATTGAATTCCTGCGCCTGGTCCTTCAATCGGCGGTCCGCGCGCTGCGTCTTGTAGTATTGCTCGAAAACCAGTTCCATGTTGACAAAGGCAATCCGGCTTAACGAATCATCCTGCGCGGACGCCTGCAACCCCGTAAGAAAACCGGCGCAAACCAAGATTCCTAAAAAGCATTTTGTTTTCATCTATTCATCTCTCCTTTGTGGCAATCAGCATTGCCGTCCCTATCGTATTAGTTCTGGTAGCCGAGGAAAAAGTTAAACCGTCCCGAACTGTCATTGAACTCATCTGCTTCAATCGGCCAGGCATAGTCGAGCTGAAACGGCAATCCCGGCATGTCAATTCTCACTCCCACACCCCAGTCCGAATTCAGGTCGTCAAGATCCAGCTCATAAGGTTTCAGGTATACCATCCCTACGTCATAGAACACCGCGCCTCGGATCTGTTCAATAATCGGGATCGTATATTCCAGAGTCACGTAGGACGATGACCGGCCACCAATCGGCTCCCCGTTGGAGTCCCTCGGTCCCACGTCACGAAAGTCGAACCCGCGCATGTTCCGGGCTCCGCCCAGGAACAATCGATCGAAAATAGGCACGACTTCGGTGTCTCCCCACCCGTCCACCATCGCGATCTGCCCGCGAACATTGAACACGTGCTCATACCAGAGAGGCCAGAAATGAGTCGATCGAAGACGCAGGGAGTACAGATCCAGATCCCCGCCCAGGGGTCCACCCGACACCGAAGCACTGGGAACTGTCCGGCTTCCGGCGGTGGGGACAAAGAAGTTGTTTCGAGTGTCCCGGATCAAGGAGAGTTCAAGAGAGCTCTCCAGCGAGGACCCCTCCTGGGATTTGATCAGGTCCGAAGCGGTGGGTGAAACGTCCGTCACGTCGATCTCTTCGAGAGAATAGGATAGCCGCAACCGGTAGGGTCCCCGCAGCGGGCGGGTCAAACTGACGGAGCCACCGGAATTGAGCTGGTCGTAGTCGTCACTGAAAAAGCTTCGTTCGTGCTGAAACAACTCGAAATCGAGTCGCAGTCGTTGGTCTAAAAACCACGGCTCCGTGAATGAAATAATCCAGTCCCGGCGTTCGGTCCCGAGTTGAAGGCGAATCTTGAGCTTCTGCCCTGCACCCTTGAGACTCGGCCAGTTCAAAAAATCGAAATTTCCCTGGGACAGCTCTACAAAGCCGATAATGTCGTCGATACTGGAGAAGCCTGCGCCCACCATGAACTGACCGCTTCGTTGTTCCTCAACTTCGAAAATCAAATCGTAGGTATCCGCTTCATCCGTCGGCACGGGGGTCGAGCTGACGTATCCGAAAAACTCCAGGTTGCGCAGTCTTCTCTCGCTCTGCCGTACCCTCACCTCGTTGAACACTTCCTGGGGCGCGACGGTCAACTCCCTGCGAATCACCTTGTCCTTGGTCCACATGTTTCCCTGGATTGCAATATTCCGAATGTACGCCTTCGACCCCTCGTGAATTCTGAATACGATATCTATGACTCCGAGGCCGGAGTCCACGTTCACCTCGGGAATTGCGTTCGATCGAATGTACCCGCGACTGCCGTAATAATCTTCAATTGCCTGCCGCGTTTCTTCGATCTTGTTCTGGGCGGCAATCTCCCCGGGAAGCAGGCGCAATGAACGAAGCTTGATGTCCTCTTCCGAAAACAGCGTGTTTTCCTCGAGGTTTATGGAGCGAACGAAGTACTGAATTCCTTCGACAACATGATAGGTCATGACGATGCCTGCGCCGACGTATTCGATCGTAGGTTCGTCGACCTGGACGTCCAGAAAGCCGTAATTCTGGAAAACCCTCTTGATCGTACTTCGGTCGCTCTCCACCAGATCCGGATTAAATACGCCTCGCCCCGTAATGAACGAAAGGAAATTGGCCTTTTTCTGCATTATCGATTTTCGCAGTTCCCTTTCCGAAACATGATCCACTCCGGTGAATTCGACTTTCTTCACGCGGGCGCGCTTCCCTTCCTGAATGGTCACCGTGACATCCGCCTTCCCTGCCGCCTCGTCCTCTTCGATCCCCCACACCAATCGGGCGTCGGGAAAATTCTTTTTTCGGTATGCTTCTATGACCGCACGGGACTTTACCGCCATAACCGAATCATCGACCGGATCGCCGGGGCCAAGTTCCAACTTCTTGCGGATCTTCTTGTTGCTCATCGTGCGGGCGCCCTTGATGGTGATGCGCCTGATCAAGGGGCGGGGATGTACCCGGTACACGACGATGACGCCATCATCGGTGAACTCCAGGACACTGCTCACGTTTGAAAACCGGTCGGTGTCCTTCAAGTTTCGGACATCCCGGGTAATGGCCATCCGATCGAGAGAATCCCCCTTTTCCAACTGCAGGTACACGAGGACGGACTCGGAATCCACGGTTCCCTCGCCATCGTGCTCCACCCGAACATCGACGACCACGGGGACCGGCCGTGAATCGGCAGCCATTCCTGTCCCCACATTCAAGAACGCGATCCACCCCAACAGGATAGCCGGAATACCGTACCTACATCTTCTCATCAATCGAATCCGCCTCCTCCCGGCGCCACGGCGGGTTCCGCGATTGCTTCCGCTTCCCGCTGGGCGCGGTCGCTGAAGCGCGTGTATTGCTCATGAAAATTCATTCGCACTTCCCCGGTCGGCCCGTTTCGATGCTTTGCCACATGCACAACGGACAGCGTCTTGTCATCCGACTCCTCGTCGTCGGGGTATTTGCAGGGACGCCGGAGCAGCATGACGATGTCAGCGTCCTGCTCAATCGAACCGGAATCCCGGAGATCCGAAAGCTTGGGCACGGCAAGTCGATCCCGTGACTCCGGGGCGCGGCTCAACTGGCTTAACACCAGGACCGGCACCTGGAGTTCCTTCGCCATCGATTTTACCGCTGAGGACATCGCCGCCGTTTCGAGCTGCTTGTTCTCCGCCTTTTGCGGATAGTGAAGGAGCTGGAGATAATCAATGACGAAGAATCCGACGCCATACTTCCGGACCATACGTCGGGCGCGGGAACGGAGTTCAAGCACGCTCAGTCCCGGCGTATCATCCAGGTAGATCGGGGCCTTGATCAGGGTATCCGCCGCCTCCATCAGGTTGGTGTGGAAATCCTTGGAAAGGTATCCGCTGGTCAGTTGTTCCGAGGGCACTTTACCCGCGCAGCAGACCATTCTTCGCACGAGTTGCTCGGCTGACATTTCGAGGCTGAAGATCCCCACGGGTTTTGCGGCCGGATCGTCCGGACGGGTACTGCACCCCTTGTATCCGGTGGTTATGTTTTCCACGATGTTCATGGCGAGGGAGGTCTTTCCCATCGACGGGCGCGCGGCCAGAATGATCATATCCCCGGACTTGAGTCCCATGAGGAGCCGGTCGATATCCCGAAACCCGGTCGAGAGGCCCGTCACCCCGCGGCGAGTCTGAAAAATGGTTTCGATCTCGCTCATCGCGCCTTTTACAAGGTCGCTCCACGAGCGAACCGAGGACCCGCTCTCCGCCGCAATCTCGAAAAAGGTGGATTCCGCCTTTCCAAGAATTTCCGAGGCGTCCTCTTCCGAAGCATAGCAATCGTCGATGGTTTCGCGGGCGCGATCGATTACGGTCCGAAGCAGGTACTTCTGGAAAACGATGTCCATGTAGTACTGGGCGTGCGCCGCGGTGGGGGTGGACTCGACGAGTTGCTCCAGGAAGGTTGCACCACCGATAGCTTCGAGCTTTCCAACGTCCCTGAGTTGCTGGCTAACGGTGAGCAAATCGATGACCTGGTTCCGCTGCGACATCTCCAGCATGGTTTCGAAGATTTCGCCGTGGGAAGACACGTAAAACGCGCTGGGCCCGATTCCGCTTGCAGTGCAGAGATCGAGAACACGAGTGGGGTCCAGGAGGGACGCACCCACAAGACCCCGCTCTGCTTCTTCACTGTACGGCTGAACGCGGGGACGGTCCCCTCTGCGCTGTCCGGTACCGGAGGCAGAAGGCGAGGAAGCCGGCAGTGCCATGGACTATTCCTCCACGACCCAGACTTTTACGGTAGCTTGAAACTCCGGGTGGAGTTTGATCACAACCTCGAACACCCCAAGTTCCCGGATGGATTTCTTGAGTTGTATGAGGTGTCGATCGATCTCAAAACCCTGAGTTTTCAGCGCTTCCGAGATATCGCTACTTTGAACCGATCCGAATAATTTTCCGCCATCGCCCGCCTTCACCGGGATGGTTACCGACGTGCTCTCGAGATTTATGACCATCACTTCGGCCCGTTCCCGTTCCGATCTGAGCCGCTCTTCGCGCGCAGCGTGGTGGGCTTCAACCTGCCGGCTACTCATTGCGGAGGTCAGTACCGCAAGTTTTTTGGGCAACAGGAAATTCCTGGCATATCCTTCGGCGACCTTGACAAAGTCGCCTTCGATCCCCAAGCCGGGGACATCCTTTGTGAGTACTAACTCCTTGGCCATCGCGATCGATCCTTCCTCAGGGAAGCAGTCCCATGACGCGTGCGCGCCGGATTGCTCGCTTTATCTGCCGTTGTTGCAGGGCGGATACGCCGGTGGTTCGTGCCGGCAGGATCTTACCCCGTTCCGTCATGAACTTCCGAAGAAGCTCATGATCCTTGTAATCGATCACGGTGACGTTTTCGAGGTATTTCGCCCCGCGTCGCGTTGAAAACTCAGTGCTGGTTCGGCGTTGCTGTCGTTGCATGTTCTTCTATCTCCTACCCGGGGATCTCTTCTCTGTATTAAATCTACGCTACCTCTGAATTGGCGAGTTCTCCCGAACTTCACCCGGAAATCCGGATCCAACCGAATCTGCCGTGGTCAATGAAGGCTCTGCATCGGTCGAGTCCTCGAACTCCGCACGGCGCTGCCCAAGAAACTGGACGCGTTCCGCCCGCACTCGAAGCTTATTCCTCTTCTCACCCTGGGATGTCTCCCACTGGTCGAATTGAAGCCGGCCTTCCACCAGGGCCGGGGAACCTTTTTTCAGGAATTCCCCGCAGGTCTCCGCCTGCCGGCCCCAGACCACTACGTCGACAAAACAGGTGTGCGCGACTTGCTCACCTTCCCTGTTTCGGTAGACGTCCGAAACTGCCAGTCCGAGATCCGCCACCGCAACGCCGGAAGGTATATACCTCAATTCCGGGTCTCGCGTCAGGTTTCCGGCAAGAATGACTCGATTCAAATCCGCCATTAATTCTTACTCTGCTTCGGCCGGCTCCGGCGCCGGCGCGATCTCGGCAACAACAATCTGTACTCTCAGGACACTGTCGCTCAGTTTGAATTTCGCGTGAATCGAGGGAATGTGTCCCGGTTCGATCTTGAAATTCATGACGGCGTAATGCCCGTGGTCGTTTTTCTTGATCGGACGCGCAAATTGCCGACGTCCCATCCGGGTGCTGCTGACGACCTCTCCGCCCAGCCCTTCGATTTCGCTCCGGGCGCTTTTGATCACCGCATCCAGCTCTTCGTCGCTGAACCGGTCGGAAAAAATAAACATCGCCTCATATGTTTTCATCGATTCGATCCTGATCTATTCGCTGTCATTCGCTTTGTTCCTGTTAAATTCGTTCATTGCCGCGCCTACGCCCTGCTCGACAATGACCGCCGTCGCATCCGCGGCGCGCTCCACCGCTTCTTCCAAAATCTTTCTCTCGCCCGGAGCGAAACTGCCCAGGACATGTCCCACCAGGTTCTCGCCCCGCTCTCGCCCGCCGACCCCAACGCGAATCCGGGGAAACGCCTCGCTGCCCAATGCGCCAATGATCGACTTCAGACCATTGTGACCTCCGGCTCCGCCTTTCGGTCGAATCCGGATTCGGCCCACCGGCAGGTCCACGTCATCTACGATCACAAGGATCTGCTCCGGCTCAAAACCCCGGCGGCGCCTCAAGGCATTCACCGTAATGCCGCTCCGGTTCATATACGACTGCGGCTGAACCAGCAGGAGATCCTGATCCGAAACCTGTATGGTGCAGGATTTCGCCCGGAAACGCCAGCTTCTTTTGAAAGCGGTTCCGTCTCGGTCCGCCATCAGGCCCAGGACCTCGAAACCCACGTTGTGGCGGGTACCGGAATACTGCGCGCCGGGATTGCCTAACCCCACCACCGCCTTGACACGCTGATCCATTGGAGCGTCCTCGAGCGATTCCCGGGAAACGTGCGGGATCTACTCCGAAGGGCTGTCCGCTTCGTCGCCGCTTCGCTCGGTAATGACCTCCGGCTCTGTCGATGCGGACTCCGCTTCTTCGCCTTCAACCGCTTCTTCTTCATCAACCTCAACTACGCGCGGCGCGGATACCTGTGCAACCGTAGTGGACAGATCGGTGACCAGCGTTACCGCGTCGCTACCGATCCTCAAATCCCTGATCGACAGGTGACCACCGATCTCCAGTTCCGATACGTCGGCCTCAAGGTAGTCGGGAATGTCCGTGGGAAGACACTCAACTTCCACCTGGCGGACCAATAATTCCATAATTCCCCCGTCCCGCGTCACACCGATCGCCTCGCCGATAATCTCCACCGGCACCAGAACTTTGAATTTCTCGGTGAGCGAAACTTCCTGAAAATCAACGTGAATGATGCGGTCCGTCAGCGGATGGTGCTGTACTTCCTTCAGCAGAACTTTCGTGCTCTTCCCATCCGCGACCGCGACATCAAGCATCACGTGCTCACTGGCGTGGCGCCTCATTTCGGTCTCGAAAGCATGTTCGTCGAACTGCACCCGGGTGGCTTCGTTCCCGCTACCGTATATAATGCCTGGCAAAATGCCCTCGTTTCGCAATCGCCGGGATCCCGCTGATCCGGTCACTGTCCGAAGGTTTGCCTGTAATGTCTGTTCTTCCGCCATTGTATTCCCGCTCCCGATCTACACCTTGAACAAAGATGTAACCGACTGGTTGTTATGTATTCTCATGATTGCTTCGCCGAGCAATTGGGCCACGGATAATGTCGTAATACTGAATCCTTGCAACCCTTTTCTCGGAACCGAATCCGTCGTCACCAATTCGTCGATTGGTGACGATTTCAGCCGATCAAGGGCATTTCCCGTTAAAACTGCGTGAGAAACGGCCGCTCGCACGCTTTTTGCGCCGTTTTGAACCAATAATTCCGCCGCAGCGCAAAGGGTGCCGGCCGTGGTGGTCATGTCGTCCACAATGACGCAATTGCACCCGTTGACTTCGCCCACAACATCCACAGCCTCAACGTCTTCTGAAGTCTTTCTGTTCTTTCCCACGATGGCCAGGCCGGCGTCAAGCATCTGGGAGTAGGCATAGGCCATTTTCAGGCTGCCCGGGTCGGAGGCGACGATCGTCAGATCCGATATGTTTTTCTGCCGTATATCGGCGACGATAACCGGTGAGGCATAGAGGTGATCTACCGGAATATCAAAAAATCCCTGGATTTGCTGGGCATGCAGGTCGAGAGTCAGGACCCGGTCCGTCCCCGCCGCCACCAGGAGATTCGCAACCAGTTTCGCGGTAATCGGCACTCGCGGCTGATCCTTCCGGTCCTGCCGCGCGTATCCATAGTATGGGATCACCGCCGTAATCCGGTCCGCTGATGCCCTCTTCGCTGCATCAATCATAATCAGCAGTTCCAGAAGATTGTCGTTGGGCGGGGAGGTCGGTTGAACAATGAAGACATCCTGACCGCGAATATTTTCGGCAATTTTTACAAAAATCTCACCATCTGGAAACCGGTCTACCGAAACCTGCCCGACGGGCTGTCCAACAAACTCGGCAATTCTTCCCGTGAGAACCGGATGGGCGCTGCCACCGAAAATGATCAAATCCAGACCTTCTCTCTTGCTATGGATCAAGCTCCGGAAATGCGGAAGCAAACCTGGAATCCTTGAGCCGTTACGTCGTCGTTCCGCTGATTCTATCTGGTTGCCCGACTAGGGTTCGAACCTAGACTCAGGCCTCCAAAGGGCCGTGTGCTGCCATTACACCATCGGGCATACCTTAAGATATCCGTGTCAGTGCCCGGAGGTGACGACGGAACTTCCCACGCACGACACGCGACCACACTAGAGCCAACGTCGTAACGAAGTCAAGACGGCCTAAGCAGCTGAATCGCGAGGCAGAATCACGGCCGTCCGATACCTGGATGCGTGCGAACGGCCGCCTTCTACTACCCACGATCCTACACGGATCCACGGCCTCACCGGGCGTCGCTCCCGCTCATGCAATGCCTCACCGGATGCATCGATCTGCGATTTGGGAGTCGATTCGCTGGGCATACAT
>Ga0315336_1002964_pt1 | contig 24008 bp, 21 predicted proteins | sample ASW5metaG_FD_204512 | JGI IMG/M metagenome (GOLD analysis project Ga0315336, IMG submission 204512) | Ammonia-oxidizing marine archaeal communities from Monterey Bay, California, United States - ASW #5 | ecosystem: Environmental > Aquatic > Marine > Intertidal zone | place: USA: California... | reverse complement strand
GCCCGCCTGGCGCCGCAGGCACGCGGCAGGTTCTGGGTGCCGAGCGCGCCCGGCATGATGCCGAGCCGGGTCTCGGTCAAGGCGAAACGGGCCGAGCGCGCGGCATAGATGAAATCGGCCGACAGCGCCATTTCACAGCCGCCGCCGTAGGCAGCACCGTTGACCGCGGCAATCACCGGGATCGGGCAATCCAGAAGCGCCAGCGTCGCCTGTTCATAGATCGCGTGCTGCATCTGCCATTCCTGGTCGGTCATGTTGTTGCGCTGTTTCAGGTCGCCGCCGGCGCAGAAGGCGTGTTCGCCCGAGCCGGTCAAGACGATCACCCGAAGATCCGCTTGATCGACGTAAAAACCCATCCACAGGTCACGCAGATCGAGCCCCATTTGGGTGTTCATGGCGTTGCGGACCTCGGGCCGGTTCAAGGTAACCACCAGGATGTGATCCCGCGGGCGGCTCAGGCTCAGTGTTTCATAGTCTTTCGACATCGGATCCTCTCAGTATCTGCGCTATCTGCGCTAACTTTCGTCGCCGAGGTCCGGCGCACCATTGCGGAGCGGCGGGCGCTCGCCATCGAAACTGAGCGGTAGACCGAACAATTGCAAGTCGTCGGCGAGCGGCTGGGCCATGCCGATGGCTTGCACCTGCGGGTGCGCCAGCACCTCGTCGATGCTTTGGATCGGGGCGTTCGGAATGCCGGCGGTATCCAGCAGCTCGCGCCAGTGCGCCCGTGGGTGTTCAATCAACAGGCCGCCGATCATGGCGTTCAACGCCTCGCGATGATCCGACCGGCTCGGATTGTCGGCGAAGCGCGGGTCGGTCCGCCATTCCGGATGGCCCAACGCGTCGGCGAGTTTCACGAACAAACGGTCGTTGGACGCGGCGACGATCAAATAGCCGTCGGCGCATTCGTAAGCCTGATAGGGCGCGATACCGCGGACGCCGGTGCCGAAACGCTTCGGCACGTTGCCGGTCACCTGATAATCGGCGGCGTAGAAGGTGTTCCAGGCCAGTGCGGTTTCCAACAAGGAGGCGTCGACGATGCCGCCTTCGCCGGTGGTGGCGCGGCGCGCCAAAGCCGCCAGGATGCCGATGGCACACCACATGCCGGTACCCATGTCGATGACGGAAATGCCGCAGCGGACCGGCGGTTGGCCTTCGGCGCCGGTGACGCTCATGACGCCGCCGAAAGCCTGCATCAGGGCGTCGTAGCCCGGCCTACTTTTAAGCGGTCCCTTGGCGCCGAATGCATGCAGGTTGCAGTAAATCAGGTCGGGCTTGTCGCGACAGAGTTCCTCGGCGCCGAGGCCGAGTTTGGCGGCAGCGCCGGAACGCATGTTCTGCAGCACCACATCGGCACCGTCGACGATATCGCGGCGCAGCTTGGCCGCCACCTCGGCTTGCTTGAGATCGCGCACTGCCGATTTCTTGTTGCGGTTGATGGCGTGGAACAACGTCGCTTGACCCTGATAGAACGGCGGCCCCCATTGCCGGGCGTCGTCGCCTTCCGGCCGCTCGACCTTGATCACCTCGGCGCCCAGTTCGGCCAGGATCCAGGCGCCATAGGGTCCGGCAACGTTGCTGCCCAGTTCAAACACGCGAATCCCCGCCAACGGTTGTGCCATGGGTCGTTTCCAATCTTTGATAATCGTGTTGCCGGATCAATGGCCGGCCCGGATCAAGGTAGTTTGGCGCCGGGCGGGGGGTCAAGAAAGCCACCCAGCGGCATTGCGTCGCTGGGCCCACGCGCGTAGTCTGCCGGCCGGATTTGACCCCAAGCGGAGCCCCAGCCATGGACCTCAGTTTTAGCGCCGAGGACATCGCCTTTCGCCAGGAAGTGCGTGATTTCATTGCCGAAAATTTGCCCGAAGACATTCGTCACCGGGCCCGTCGCGGTTGGAATTATTTGCCGGCCGAAGATTACGTCACCTGGCAGAAAGCCCTCCATGTTCGCGGCTGGATCGCGGCCAATTGGCCGGTCGAACACGGCGGCACCGGTTGGACCGCCATGCAGAAGTTTATTTTCGAGGAGGAATGCGCCCGCGCCAGCTGCCCCCGGCTGCAGCCTTTCGGCCTGACCATGGTCGGGCCGGTGATCTATACCTTCGGCGACCAGGCGCAAAAGGATTATTATCTGCCGCGCATTCTGGCGAGCGATGATTGGTGGTGCCAGGGTTACTCCGAGCCGGGCTCGGGCTCCGACCTCGCCTCGCTGCAAACCAAGGCGGTTGCCGACGGCGACGACTACGTTGTCAACGGCCGCAAGATTTGGACCTCCGGCGCGCACCGGGCCAACATGATGTTCTGCCTGGTGCGGACCGACCCGAACGCCGAAAAACAGCAACGCGGCATTTCGTTCCTGTTGATCGACATGACCGCGCCCGGCATCACGGTCAAGCCGATCGTCGCCATGGACGGATCCAGCAACTTGAACGAGGTCTTCCTGGATGACGTCCGGGTGCCGCAGAAGAACCGCATCGGCGAGGAAAACAAGGGTTGGACCTACGCCAAATACTTGCTCGGCAACGAGCGGACCGGCATCGCCGGCGTCGGCCGCTCCAAGATGCGGCTGCAGAAATTGAAAGAGATCGCCCGCGCCGAACGCTCCGACGTGGGCGGTTCGCTGATCGACGATTCCGGCTTTGCCACGCGCATCGCCGAAGTCGAAGTCGAGCTGTTGGCTTTGGAGCACACCAACCTGCGTAACTTGGCCGATGCCGCCGCCGGCCGGGCGCCCGGCCCCGAAGCCTCGATCCTCAAGATCAAGGGCACCGAAATCGAGCAATGCCTCAACGAACTGATGGTCGAAAGCCTCGGCTATTACGGCATGCCCTACGACATGGATCTGTTAAACCCGGACTGGAACGAACCGCCGATCGGCCCGGAACACGCTACCGGAATCGTGCCCGAGCATCTCATCAAGCGCGCCGCCTCGATCTACGGCGGCACCAACGAGATCCAAAAGAACATCATCGCTAAGGCGGTGTTGGGGCTTTAACGCCGGCCCTACGTTATCGGCGCGCCACCGCCTTCTGTCTGACGCGCTTTGGCGATATCTGTGATGGTTGTCTTGAGATCCGGGTTCGAATCAAGGAGGCGGCGAAACTCGCCGCTTTCGAGCCGCAGCAATTGGCAAAACCCCATTGCGGTTACGTCGGCAACGCGCCTCGCCTCGTTGATTAGGGCCATTTCGCCGAAAAAACTGCCGCTCCCCAAGGTCAACGGCTCGGCCTCCAGCTCAACCCGGAGCGAGCCGCTGGAAATGAAATACATCGCATCGCCAATGTCGCCTTTTTGGACAACCATCTCATTAGGCACGACTAGCCGTGGCTTCAGGAGTTTTGCGATTTCTCCAATTCGATCGCGGTCGAGATCGGCGAACAACGGCACTTTTGCGACCAAGGCTTCCGGCTCCAACCCAAGGTCGAGCGTGACGCGTTGGTCGATTGCGCCTCTGCGTTTCTCCATCGTGTCGGTCAACGCGTTGAAAACGTCCTGACCGATCACCGAGTCTTCGAGCATCGTTTTGTACTCAATCTCCTCAAACCGTAGCGCGATACGGGCAAGATAAAGTTCTTGGAGTGTTCGAGCATACTCGGGATATTGCATTCGCAAGGCGCCCAACGCGCCGTCAATGCTTCCGATCCGGTCGAGCAGCAACTGTTTCAATTGTCCGGTAACCTCGGTGCCGACCAACGAGCCAATGGTCGACAGGCCGACCTCACGCACCTGCCGCAGGGCGGCGCTTTTTGCCCGCAAAACATCGAACCGGTCGGATAGCTGCCGCGTCAAAGGGCCGGTAATGCCAAAGCGTCGCTGCAACTGAAGTGCCAAGCGGAAGCGTGGCGGAAATTCAAGGCTAGCCGCCACGGCTTCGCGATACCCGTCCAAGCCACGCGCCTTGATGGCGTCGAGAATGTTGTCGGTGATCGCCATATGCTGCCGTGCCACGACCGATGAGGTAACGCCGTCGGCGAATTGCTTGAGGCAGGTCTTGCGCTCCTGATTTATCATGGCGCGCAATCCGATAGGCAGCCATTGCTCGTCGGCAACCTGGCCGAATTCCTGCATTTCCTTTTCGACCTCGGTCAAGCGCTTGGCATACTGATCGACGAACTCGGCAATCACGTCCGATCGAAGTTCCTGGCCCTTGCCGACGGTTTCAATTGCGTCGCTAATATTGCCGAGCGACAAGGCCATGGCGCGGTTTCGAATGGCTAGATCTTCCGGTGACAATTGATCGAGGCCAAGCGCGCTCATCAGCCGCCCCATGGTCGGTGCGTTAATAAACAAGGTGAACAAAACGAACCCGGTGACCATGATGCCGATGAAGTTTTTGGTCTGTTCCTCAAAACTCGGAACCTCCAATACCGTGAGCGCAAGCGCCAGGCTGACCGCGCCACGCAGGCCGCCCCACAACATCACCGTTTTGTACGCATTGGTAACCGCACCGGCAGCTTTGAACGGCTGCAGCAGTGGCAATCCGCCGAAAATGATCACGGCACGGACCGCAAACGCGACAATCACCAGGATGGCCAACCAACCCAATTCCTGCCATCCCGCCTGCGCCAGCAATGTCGGTACGATCAGGCCGACCATGATGAAAATCAGCGAATTGGCCCAAAAGCCGATATATTCCCAGGTCTCCGTCAACGCGTGCCAGGTTGACGGAGATAGGATCGTGCGACCGCGCGAGCCAATTACCAACGCCGAAGACACAACGGCCATGACGCCGGAAACGTGCAAATAGTGTTCGGCGATGGCAAATGCCAGATACGCCAGAGAGATGGTCAAGGTGACCTCGACCAGGGGGACATCACCAAGCCGTGGAATCAACCAGCACAGTGCCCTGGCCATCACGTAGCCGACCACGACACCGCCGAGGAACACCTTGACGAACGACAGCATGCCGCCGACGGGGTCGACTTCGGTCCCGCTGGCGATCATCGCCGCGAGAAGCGTGAATAGCACGATCGCCGTCGCGTCGTTGAACAGGCTTTCGCCTTCCACCAATATTGCCAGTCGCTTCGGCGCGCCCAGATCCTTGAAAATCGCTACGACCGCTACAGGGTCCGTAGCAGAGACGATTGCGCCGAGCAGCAAGCAGGGAATGATCGCGATGCCGGACACCCAAGACATGGCATAGCCGACGACAAAGGTGGAAATAAGCAAACCAACCACTGCCAAAAGCAGGACCGGGGCCAAATCGTCGATCAATCGGCGAACGTCGATCGCCAGCGCCGATTCGAAAACCAATGCCGGCAAGAATATGAAAAATACGATTCCGGATGTAATGCCAACGTTCTTGACAGCGCCGACGAGTTCGCCGACCAGTCCCGAGCCCTCGACCTGACCGAGGCCATGAATGATAAACCCGATGATGATGCCGACCAGTGCCAGCATGACTGTATAAGGAAAGTTGAAGCGTCGCGAAATGGGCAGGAACATGACCGCCAGCGCCAACAAGGCGGTTAGGACCACGACCAGTGCCGATACGTTTTCCATTCTATCCTCGCCCCCGGCGAAATCGGCTGCCAGGGAGAACGGGTGCGCCTTGTCCAAATTCAGGTTACTTGATCGCCACGCCCCTTCGCGCCTTAGGTCGGCGGCATCTTTCTAGGCGACATTTCCAGCATTATTGGTTGGCCCGCCAGCTGGACCCGTCAAGTATGCGCGATACAAGCCTTGAAGTCATCAAAGAAGCGCCGTAGCGATTATAGTGAGCGGCTCGCGAACCGTTGCTAAGATGGCCTCGATTCGCCGCTTAATCGAGGCACGAAAGCATGCAGCAGAAAATGACTGCGCCCTATGGCACTTGGCGCTCGCCGGTTACCACCGACATGATCGTCGGCAAAACCATCGGCCTCGGCGGATTGACCGTCGAGGACGGCCAGACCTACTGGCTTGAATCCCGGCCCCTGGAAGGCGGCCGCACCGTTCTGGTCCACCGCGCGGCCGATGGCCGTGAAACTGAGCTGACGCCGGCGCCGTTTAACGTGCGAAGCCGGGTCCATGAGTATGGCGGTGGCGCCTACACGGTCAGTGCCGGCAGGATCGCTTTCGTCGACTTCGCCGATCAGCGGCTTCATCTAATCGCCGGCTCGGGTCCCGTCACCGCCCTGACCCTGGCCGGCGCCTGTCGCTATGCCGACATGGCGTTTGATCCCGTGCTGCCGCGGCTCTACGCGGTACAAGAAGATCATTCTGGTGGCGGCGAAGCCCGCAACAGCCTGGTCGCCGTGGCGCTCGATGGTATCGGCGTGGTCACCGAAGTGGCGGGCGGCCATGACTTTTTCGCTTACCCCCGGCCCAGCCCGGATGGCCGACACCTGGCATGGATTTCTTGGGATCATCCGAACATGCCGTGGGACGGCAGCGACCTTTGGTGTGCCGAGATCGAGGCCGACGGTGGCCTCGGGACCCCACATCAGGTGGCCGGCGGTAAGGCGGAATCGATCTTTCAGCCGGAATGGTCGCCCGACGGCGTGCTCCATTACGTATCCGACCGGAGCGGCTGGTGGAACCTGTATGCGGCGACGGATCCCGACCCGGGCAGCCACCGCGCGCTGGCGCCGATGGCGGCGGAATTCGGCCTGCCGCTTTGGCAGTTCGGGATGACCACCTACCGGTTCCTCGGTGACGGCCGACTGCTCTGCCGCTTCAATGATGGCGGCGTCTCGCGGTTGGCGTATCTCGATGACGGCGCGCCGGAAGACATACCGAGCCCCTACGCGAGCGGCAGCGTGCCTTACACGTTGGACGGCAGGCTGATCATGATCGGCTCCGGCCCACGGCGCGCGACCGAGATTGGCCTGGTCGATCCCGCAACGGGGAAGACGGACGTGCTTAAGGCGTCGGCGACTGCGGCACTGGATCCGGATGATATATCGGTCGGCGAAGCCATCACATTTGCAGGTGCCGACGGCCGTGAGGCCCATGCTTTCTTCTATGCGCCGGCCAACAAGGATTTCGAGGCACCGGCTGGCGAACGGCCGCCGCTTATCGTCAAAAGCCATGGCGGCCCGACCGGCGCCACGGACACGGCGTTGTCGTTGCAAATTCAGTACTGGACAAGCCGGGGGTTCGCAGTCGTTGATGTCAATTACGGCGGCAGCACCGGCTATGGCCGGGCCTATCGCACCCTGCTCGACGGTCAATGGGGTGTCGTCGACGTCGATGACTGCGTCGCCGCCGCGCGCTGCCTTAGCGACGCCGGACGCGTCGACGGCGAACGGCTGATTATTCGCGGCGGCAGTGCCGGCGGTTACACGACGCTCTCTGCCTTGGCATTTCGCGATGTCTTTCACGCCGGCGCCAGCCACTACGGCATCGGTGACCTGATGGCGCTGGCGCGCGACACCCACAAATTCGAAAGCCGCTATCTCGATCGCCTGATCGGGCCGTTGCCCGGATCCGAAGCCGTGTACGAGGCGCGGTCGCCGATTCATTTCACCGATGGCCTGGATTGCCCGGTGATATTCTTCCAAGGCTTGGAAGATAAGGTCGTGCCGCCCAATCAGGCTGAGCTAATGGTCGCGGCATTGACCGCCAAAGGCCTGCCCGTTGCCCATGTCACCTTCCCGGGCGAAGGCCATGGTTTCCGTGCCGCCGCCAATATCAGCCGGGCGTTAGAGGCGGAACTCTATTTCTACGGCCGGGTTTTCGGGTTCGAGCCGGCCGACGATATTCCTTCGGTTGAAATCAAGAACCTTGCATAATTCCCTGTTGGCAACGAACAGGTGCGTGAAATCGGGTTTAGCGGTCCGACGCTATTCGCGGGTGGCGAAAAATGTACCGGCGCCGAAAGCGCTATTACCGTGGGTCTTGCCGGTTATCTTGGTGCCGGAGACAGTGCCTTCGAAGACCTGGTAGGGGACTGGCCGTTTTGTAATGAAACGGTCGCCGTCCATTTCGCCGCTGCCGGTTATGTTATCAACGTCGGTGATTCTAATTTTCCCGGCGGCATCGATAATGATCCAAATTGGAAACGTACCGCCTTCCAGCGCCTCTGAGCCTTTGTAGCTGCCGGCATACGGGTTGGCTGGCCGGTCGGTGTTGGAAGCGCGGTTGGAACCGGTATCGACGCAGGCCGACAACAAAATCATAACGGCCATCGAGATCCATAGGGGCGATTTACGCATTAGCATGCCTTTTGCCATGTCATCCCGTCCGAAGCCATGTTCGCGAGACCCGCGAATACCGCCTCGACGCGATTCTACGACAGAGATGCTAGGTCAATCGACAAGGCGAAACTTGACATATGTTGCGGTCTTACCCGGCAGTGCCTGGATCAGGAAATCGGTGGGTATCCCGGATTTATGGATGCAAGCGCCTAGCGCTCGAGCGGCATGCACAATTCTACGCCGAAGTCTGAGGCGACGTTTTTCTCCCCAACTCCCTCAAAGCGTTCATATGCCGGTTGAAAGGACAAGTTTGTGCCGCCGTTCGGCAGCCAGACGGAAGTCAGCCATGTCCAGTACCTATTGAGCTGCACCGGCTTGCATTCAACGTACAGCACGGCGCAGATACATGCGGGTATCGTCTGAATACTGACGATATCGTCCTCCGGAATGTCGTCTTCGAGCACGAGGCAAGCGTCATAAGTGCAGTGGCGCGCCGGCGTGATGCTGCTGTTGTCGGTGCATAGACCGATATACGATGTGTCCGACCGCAGAATTCCACGCCGTGCGGCCCAGCGCTGAAGAGCCGAAAACGTATCGCTGATGGTATTGTTGATGTCGCCATATGGCCCCACATGCCTGATGTAGGCTACGCGATAGTCGGGGCGAGGCTCAATTCGCACCCGCAGATTCGACAAAGCGTCGGGCTGGACCATTTCTCCAGGCTTGTGAATTTCTTTGCTCAGCGGATGTGTTGCCTTGATGGTTTCAAGACACCATTGGTTGGACGTTCTGAATATTCTCGGGGCACTGCCGAATCGTGCTCGGAATGCGCGAGAGAACGTATCCGATCCCGAAAACCCGCAATCCATGGCAATCTGCGTCATACTGGTACGCTGAGTGTAAATCAGTTTTCGGGCGGCAAGCTCAAGGCGAATGCGCACCAGGTATTGGCCGGGCGTTTCATTCAAATGAGCGTTGAAGACGCGCGTAAAATGATACTTCGACAGGCAAGCAACGTCCGCCATCGATTCAAGATCAAGCGCATCTCTCACACGCGACCGTGCGAAATTTATGGCGCGATTCACACGGTGCCGCTGTGCCGCGACGGTGTGCACGTCAGCTGCTCCCATTCAAGCCGGCTGGTGGCCCTGGTCAGTCATAGCCGGGTGGTGGCTGAAATCCGCCGATTTCATTGGCCAACAGACGGGCGAAGTCGATGGTGATGCGGTCGTGCATCGCCGGTCCGATGATTTGTATGCCGATCGGCAGGCCGGATGGGCTCCGCCCAATCGGCGCGACCGTCGAGGGCAGAAACACCACGCCGGTCATGCCCGCCCAAAAGATATGTTGGAAGTAGGGTTGCTCGACATTGTCCACCGTAAGGTGACGCTTGCCCATATCGGCGCTCTCGTCCTGGGGAAAGGCCGGAACCGCGGCGATTGGCGATAACAAAACATCGTACTCTTCGAAGAATTCGTGCCAGCGCCAGCGCAGATGGGTGCGCGCCTCGTTCATGGCCAGCCAATCACGATGGCGCTGCACGCCGGCGCGCAGGACGCGGGCACTGTGACCCTGGTCGTTGGGGTCCAGTTCGGCGGCTCGGGCACAATCGCGGTCGAAGTCTTCGCGCGGTAGCCGTGCGTGTGTCACCGACTGCAGCAAATTCCAATAGACCGCATTGGCGTGGGCGGCGTCGAAATCAGGCCGAGCCTTGTCGTCGACCGCGACACCGAGCTTGGCGAGACAATCGATCACCGCCTGCTGCGCCGTCCCGACCTCGCTGCCGACCGGCGACAACGGATCGTCGAGCCAGGCGGCGACCCGGTAGTCGCCAAGCCTGGTCTTGGTCGGCGCCGGCAAATCAAGTCTCCAGCCGGCTGCGTCCAGGTCGTCCGGACCGGCGATGACATCGAGTTCCAATGCCAGATCCTCGGCGCTCCGCCCGAGCGGTCCCATCACCGAGATATCCGATGACGCCAAAATGTCGGGTGCAGCATGACCGCGTTGCGGCACGATGCCCCAGGTTGTTTTATGTCCGTAGACACCGCTGAAATGGGCCGGATTGCGGATCGAGCCGCCGATGTCGCTGCCGACTTCTAGGCCGGTCAGGCCGGCGGCCAGGGCCGCCGCGGAACCGCCCGATGAACCGCCCGGGGTGCGCTCCAGGTTCCACGGATTGTTGGTGGTGCCATAGACCGCGTTGTAGCTCTGCAGGTCGGAGAGATTGATGGGCACGTTGGTTTTGCCGAAAATGTTGGCGCCGGCGGCCTTGAGGCGCGCCGCGACGACCGAGTCACGCGGCGCGATGGTGTCCTTCAACGCTGGATTGCCGCGCGTCGTCGGCCACCCGGCGACGTCATAGGATTCCTTCACCGTCATCGGCAGGCCGGAAAGCGGGCCGATGTTCTCGCCCCTGGCAAGCGCCGCGTCGGCTTCGCGGGCCGTCGCCCGGGCCGCGTCGCGGTCGATGTGGACCAAGGCATTGACCGCCGGATTGTAGCGGTCGATACGCTCGAGATAGAGCTCAAGCAAATCGCCGGCGCTGATCGTACGGCTGCGAAGCGCCTGCACCAACGCGTTGGCGGATTGAAATGCGGTGTCGGTCATTATTCTGTCCCAAATTAGATGCCCCGGCCCGGACAATAGGGAGCCGCGCCGTGGCCGACAAGCCACCTTGCCCGGCGGTCATCGCAACAGGAACAGGTTCGCCGCGTTTTGCACGGTCGAGATCCAATCCGATTTGGTTTGCAGAATATCGCAGATCGCGTCCCGACCGCCTATCCTTTCCCGAAGCGCGCAGGGCGGCTAATATCCTGCCTTCTGAATCAACGCAGACTGTAACCACACATGCATGTGAATTTCTACGCTGGCGGCACGCTCGACCGCGTTGCGCCGTTACGCCGGGATGACGGGCATTTTCAGGCGCTGCTGGCCGACCCAATGATACGGGTCGTGGCTGTCTGGCGCGATCGCAATCTCATTCGCACCGATCCGGAGCCGAATGCTGTTTGGTTGACCGATCCGGCGGTGGTCGCCGATGCCGTGGCGGCGGCGCGGACCGTGGCTTTGCTCGGCCGCGGCGACGGCTGTCCTTATATTGCCGTCGACCTTTCCGAGTTGGATGACCCGACAGTGGTCGCCGGCATCGAGCGGGCTGAGGACTTCATCGGCTTGCGGGAAGTCAGCGCCGCGTTGAACCGGGAAGAAGCCGCTCTGTTGGCCTATGCCAAGGGGCTGATGTTCTGGCACGGCCGCCATCTGTTTTGCGGCGCCTGTGGCGCGCCAACTCAAGCGGAGGCGAGCGGACATGTCCGCCGCTGCACCAACTCGGACTGCGCGATCCAACATTTTCCGCGCACCGATCCCGCGGTCATCATGCTGGTCGTCCAAGGCGACCGCTGCTTGCTCGGGCGCAACCGCCGCTTTCCGTCCAAGCTCTATTCGGCGCTCGCCGGATTCGTCGAGCCGGGCGAAAGCCTCGAAGAAGCGGTTGTTCGTGAGGTCTTGGAAGAGGCCGGTGTCCATGTCGGCGGCGTGCGCTATCACTCCTCGCAACCCTGGCCGTTTCCAGGCTCCATCATGCTTGGGTTTCATGCCGAGGGCGTGAGTGATGAAATCGTCATCGAGGATGACGAACTCCAAGATGCACAGTGGTTCACGCGCGATCAACTTGTGCATTACGAAAGTCAGGACATACGCCTGCCGCGGCCGGACGCGATCGCCCGCCAGTTGGTTGATTCCTGGCTCAGCGGGGATGTGCGTTTTTGACCCGGCCCCATGAGGCGCCGACCACCAATCAGAGGCCTATCATGGAACGCTATGGCGTTGGGCAATCCGTAACACGGCGCGAAGATCCGAAATTGGTGCAAGGCGCCGGTCGTTTCGTCGACGATCAAACCCGGCCAGACTTGGCCTATGGTCATGTCGTCCGGTCCGGCGTGGCGCATGCCGATATCGTCGGGCTCGACATTGCCGATGCCGTGGCGACAAAAGGTGTGTTGGCGGTGATTACGGTGGCCGACCTGCGCCGTGATGGTGTCACGGACGTGATTCCGTGCCTGGCGCAGCCACCCGGCGGCCGACTGCTCAACATCGTGACCCATGGCCAGCCGGTTCTGGCCTCGGACCGGGTGCGCTATGTCGGCGATCCCATCGCTTTCGTGGTAGCGGAGACCCCGGATGCCGCGCGCGACGGCGCAGAACAAGTAGTCGTCGATTATGGCCCGCTGCCGGCTGAGATCGACTGCCGCGTTGCGGCCGAACCAGGCGCCACACAGCTTTGGCCGGATGCGCCTAACAACCGCTGTTTCGACTGGGAGCAAGGCGATGCCGACGCGGTCGAGGCGGCCTTCGCTACGGCGGCAAGCCAAGTCGACATCGACCTGGTCAACAATCGCATTGTGCAAAACGCCATGGAAACACGGAACGCCATCGGCGAATGGGAGGCCGATGGCGAACGCTATGTGCTGACCACCGGCACGCAATTTCCCCATGCCATGAAGGCCGGCCTGGCAACGCATTTGTTCAATGTCGGGCCGAGCCGGGTTCGGATCCTGGTCGATGATGTGGGCGGCGGCTTCGGCGGCAAGAATTCGATTTACCCCGAGCAGGTCTTGGTGTTGTACGCCGCGCGCCGCCTCGGCCGCCCGGTCAAGTGGGTGTCGGAACGGACCGAGGCTTTCGTCAGCGACTTCCATGGCCGGGATAACTTGACCTGGGCCGCACTTGCACTCGACGCCGACGGCCGCGTGCTGGCGCTAAAAGTCCACACCCATGCCAATATCGGTGCCTACGCAGCACCCCGCGGGCCGGTGTCGCCGGTCAACGGCGTGATTGTCGCGTCGAGCTGTTATCGGGTGCCGGCGATCCACGTTGCCGTCGACGCCGTCTACACCAACACCGTGCCAACCGATCCCTATCGCGGCGCCGGCCGACCGGAAGTGATCTACATGCTTGAACGCTTGATGGATCTCGCGGCCGATCATCTGGGTCTTGACCGTGTCGAATTTCGTCGCCGCAACCTCATTCCGCAGGATGCGTTTCCTTATACGACACCGACCGGGTTGACCTACGACGATGCCGACTTCGAAGCGTTGCTGGCGACGGCGTTGGTAAAGACCGATTGGGCCGGCTTCGAACAGCGTCGAGCCTCTGCTCAGGCGGCCGGTCGGCTGCGCGGTATCGGCATGGCCAACTACCTGGAGCGCTGCGGCGGCGGCCGCGGGCTTGGTGAAAGCGCCCGGCTGGAGATGGACGAAGACGGCCGGGCACGTTTGTTCATCGGCTCCATGGCCAACGGTCAAGGCCATCAGACGGCATTTGCCCAAATCGTCCACGAAGTGCTGGGGCTGCCGCCCGAAGATATCGAAATAATTCAGGGCGATACGGATCAAATAGAAACCGGAACCGGTACCGGTGGTTCATGGTCGATTCCCCTGGGCAGCGGCGCCATCGTCAAGGCCGGCGCCCGGCTAATCGACCGGGCCCGCGAAATCGCCGCCTCGGCGCTCGAAGCGGCTGCCGTCGATCTTAGTTTCGAAGACGGTGCGTTCCGCGTCGCTGGAACCGATTTGGTCATCGGCTTAGCCGATGTTGCCAGGCGCGCGGTGGCAGAAGATGGCGAGAGGCTATCCGGCCAAGATCGGTTCGAACCGGACAATTACACGTTTCCTTACGGATGCCATATTGCCGAAGTCGAAATCGATCCGGAGACCGGTACAATTGCATTGCTGCGTTACGATGCCGTGCATGACTTCGGCCGCGCCCTCAATCCGGCCTTGCTCGGCGGACAGGTGCATGGCGGCGTTGTCCAGGGCATCGGCCAGGCGCTGTTGGAACATACCGTCTATGACCGGGACGGTCAGTTGCTGGCGGGGTCCTTTCTGGATTACGGGCTGCCGCGGGCCGGTGATTTGCCTGATATCGATTTCCACCACCAGGTCAGCCCGACCACGCGCAATCCTTATGGCATCAAGGGTTGTGGCGAGGCCGGCGCCACCGGGTCGCCGCCGGCGGTGATGAATGCGGTGATCGACGCCCTGAAGCCGTGCGGTGTCCGTCACGTCGATATGCCGGCGACACCGGAACGCGTCTGGCAGGCGATTCGGGCGGCTGCCGGCGCGACGCCGTGACCGATCGGGGCCATCTCAACGCCCATCTGTTGATGGTTGTCTACGCGGTCCTGGTCAGCACCGCGTTTCCCGTAATCGGCCGGATCACGGAAAGCCTCGCGCCGGAGCTGCTGACGTTCGTGCGCTTCGCCATTGCGACAGTCGTATTTTGTGGCTTGATGCTGACGTCGGGCCAATTGAGCCGGCCGAGCTGGCGCGATCTTGGCCGCTATTGCCTGATCAGCCTGTCGCTGGTGATCTTTTTCGTGTTGATGTTTTGGTCGCTGCGCTGGACGACGCCGGTCAGGGCCGGCGCGGTTTTCACCTTGGCGCCGCTGATCAGCGCCGGCATCGGCTATCTGTTGTTGCGCTCGGGCGTCGATCTTTGGCAGTTCGCTTGTCTGGTTATCGGCGCCGCCGGCGCGATATGGGTGGTCTTCGACGGCTCGATGACGGCTTTGCTCGAATTGAGGATCGGTCGCGGCGAGGTGTTGTTTTTCGTGGGCGCGTGCGCGTTCGCCGCTTATTCGCCGTTGGTCAAGAAGCTACACCGCGGCGAGACGGCGCTCACCATGACGTTTTGGGTGTTGCTGATCGGCACCGTGCTGTTGGGCGTCATTGCGACACCGGCAATGGTGACGGCGAATTGGGCGGCGGTGCCGTCGTCGACTTATGTAGGCTTATTCTATCTCGCGGTCTTTCCGACGGCGATTACTTTTGCCATCGCCAAATATGCGAGCCTGCGCCTGATACCGGCAAAAGTCATGGCCTACACCTATCTGACGCCGGCCTTGGTCGCGTTCATGGAAGGGGCACTTGGTGCTGGCTGGCCGACCATTTCGGTCACTATAGGCATGGCGGTGATCGGCCTGTCGACCCTGTTGCTGCAGCGATCGTAGCGCGCCTTACGCCTGCATCCGGGCCGCGCGTAGCGCGGTTCGCCGGGTTTTGCCGGCGTCGTCGCGAACCGGCTCGGTCACGAATTCGATGGTCCGCGGGATTTTGTAACGCACCAGGCTGTCGGCGAGATGTGCCAGCAGGCGCTCTTCGGTGACGTCGCCGGCGGGAGCGTCGACGACGGCGTGCACAAGATTGCCCATGTCCCGGTCAGGCAGGCCGATGACCGCCGACGAGCGCACGCCAGGGCAGGAATCGATCGCCGCCTCGACTTCCGCGGGGTAAATATTGGCGCCGCCGGACAGGATCATGTCGGTCCGCCGATCGGTCAGGAACAAATAACCTTCCTCGTCCATGTAGCCCATGTCGCCGAGCGACTCCCAGCCGCCCGCCATATCGCGGACCTCGGCGCCGACATAGTGATAGGTCGAGCCTTGTCCGCCTTCCGGCAGCATGTAGATTTCGCCGATTTCACCGCGCGGCAGTTCCTTGCCATCATCGTCGACGACTTTCATCTCGCAGCCGTCGATTGGTTTGCCGACGGAACCCTTGCGTGTCAGCCACTCGGTGCCGGTGATGACCGTGTAGCCCTGGGCTTCGGTGCCGCCGTAGAGCTCGAACAACACTTCGGCGCCAAACCAGTCGATCATCGCCTCTTTGACCCAGGGCGGGCAGGGCGCCGCCATGTGCCAAACGACCTTGAGCGAAGAGACATCGTGGCGTGCCCGCTCTTGTTCCGGCAAAGCCAGCATGCGTTGCATCATGGTCGGCACCAAATACATCATTTCGACGGCGTACTCGTCTATCAAGCGTAGGGTTTCGGCGGCATCGAACCGCGAGGTGATGATGACATGATGGCCTTTGCGCAGGCCCAGCAAAGCAAATATGAACGGGCCGTTGTGGTAGAGTGGCCCGGGCACCAGATTGGTGAGGTTGGGCACAAAGCCGAGCTTTTCTTCGTCCAAATCAGCGGTCGCCGGTTCTTCTGAGACAATCAGTTTCGGCCGACCGGTGCTGCCGCCCGACGTCAGTACTTTCCAGTGACGCGCGGTCCGTTCCGGTAGTGGCGCGTCGGACAGCGCCGCGTCGGGCTCGAATCCGGCGGGCACGCAGACCGTGTCGCCATGGCTGCCGGGGTCCGCACCGATCACCAAGGTTGGTTTGCCGATCTCGATGATCTGACGGCGCTCCAACTCCGGCAGGCGATAGGAAACCGGCAGCGGCGTAGCCCCGAGCTTCCAAATGGCGATGATCGATTCCAGGAACGCCAGACAATTGGGCAGGGCAACGGTGACGAAATCGTCTTGGCCGACACCCAATTGCTCGAAGGCACGGGCCAAACGATTGGTGCGCCGTTCCAATTCGGCGCGTGTCACGGTCACGTCGTCATGGGAAATGGCCGGCGCGTCCGGATCGCGGTCGGCCCAATAGGCGATCACGCGGGACAAGGAAACTTCGTTCACAATCGGCTCCTCAGCCCATGGCGTTCGGCACATGCGCGTCCAGCTGAACGCCAAACGTATTGAGTGCCATGGAAACGAGATTGTAGTTGCCGACGGCAAACACCAGATCGATTACCTGCTCCGTGGTGTAGTGCGCGGCGAGTGCCTGCCACGTCTCGTCCGACAGGCAAGCGTTTGCATGCAATTCGTCCGTGGCCCGGATCAATTGGGCTTCTATCGGTGTCCAGCCTTCGGCATCGGCGCCGGCCTTGATGCGATCGACATCGGCATCCGTCATGCCCACGTCTTTGCCGATCACGACGTGTTGGCTGAACTCATAGGGTGCCTGGCAAAGCCAGCCGATCCGCAGGATGAGTATCTCACGGTCGCGCGGCGGCAGGCTCGATTTGAACAGCACATGATTGGCGAATACCAGCCAACGCTTCAGTAGTTTTGGGTGGTGCACCAGGGTGCGCATGATGTTGAGGTTCTTGTCGCCGACCTTGGCCAGTACGTCCATTTCGGCATCGCCGAGTTCGGCGTCGGACATCGGCGCGACCCGTGGTTCGGACGCTTGCATTGGCATTCTCCATTACTTTCTGCAGCCGCGCCACACCATAGGCAGGGCGGGCATGGTCGACAAGTTGGCGGGTATCACCAAGGTTCCGAGAACGGCCGTACCTCGACGTTGAAAGACCAGGCGCTTTTCGGCTGATGGGCGGTTTGATAGATGGTCTCGGCAATGTCGTCGGGTTGGGCAAACCGCTCGTCAGGCAGGTCCGGGTTGCGCCGGCGCACCCAGCGAATATCTATCATCGCATCGATCACCACATAGGCGACGTGAACGCCTTTCGGCCCCAGTTCCCGGGCGATCGATTCGGTCAGGATGCGTTGCGCCGCCTTAGTCGGCGCGAAGCCGGAAAAATTCGGGATGCCGCGCCAGGCCGAGGTGTTGCCGGTGACGATGATGGCGCCAGACTGCCGTTCGATCATGGCCGGCGCCACTGCTTGGGCCAAATACAGCAGGCTCATGGTATTGACGGAAAAATTGGTCGCCATGTCGGCGGGATCGATTTCCATGAAATTGCCGAACGACCCGCGGGCGGCGTTGTGCACCACGATTTCCGGCTCACCCAATTCCGTTCGGCAGCGTGCCAGCATGTCGCCGAGCGCGTCTGGGTCGGTAATGTCGCAGGGCAGGGCTAGGCTGCCCGGCAACTCGGCTTCGAATTCCTTCATGCGGCTTTCAGACCGGGCAACCAAGGCGACCCGGTAGCCGCCGGCCGCGAGGCGCCGGGCAACCGCACCGCCGGTGCCGCGGCCGACACCGGCGACAAGGGCTACTTTTTCCGACATTGGGAGATCCCTTCCGTAATTAGCGTAATTCTTCGATTAATCCGGCGGCCACCGGCGGATCGTAGGCTTCGGCCTGGCCGTGACCCCAAACCGGGCCGGGCCAAGCCGCATCGCGGCCATGGCGCCCGATCACGTGAATATGGAGTTGCGGTACCAGGTTGCCGAGTGCCGCCACATTGACCCGGTCCAATCCTGTCGCGGCGAGCAGCCGTTCGCTGGCGTCGTTGATTTCTGTCATCAAGATTTGTTGGTCAGTCGCTTCCAGTTGGTGAATTTGTCCGATCGCCGGGCGGCGCGGCACCAGAATCAACCAGGGAAAGCGCTGATCGTTCATCAGCAGCACCCGGCAGAGCGGCCAGTCGTCGACAGGGAGGCAGTCGCGCGCCAGTTGTTCATGCAAAGCGAAATCGGGCTGTTCGGTCATATTTCGGGCTCGTCATCCATTTTATGCATCCAAATCGACATCGGGCCGTCGGGTCAAGATGGCCGGGTGAGATTCATTGACATTTGCGGGTTGGTTACCGAGCGTTAACCCCTTGGTTACGTTCACGCGTTAGGAAAATTGAAAGAGATTGCCGTGGGTCGGCTGGCGGACATATGAAACTTGCGATGGGTTACGTTTCGCCGATCGCCGTGCTGCCCGACGCCGGGTTGATCTTGCGGACACCAGCCGCTACCAAGCAATCTCGACCGACAAGTCTTGATTCCTAGGCGTCTCACCATACCGAGGGTTCGAATTCCATGAAAATCAGCCGCAAAGTCAAACAAATCCTGTCCAACTACGAGAGCGATTGCCCGGGAACCAAGGCCAACCTGGCCAGCATTCTGATGCATGGCCGGCTCGGCGGCAGCGGCAAGATGGTCATCCTACCGGTCGACCAAGGCTTCGAGCACGGCCCGGCGCGCAGTTTCGCGCCGAACCCGCCGGCCTATGATCCGCACTATCATTTCCAGTTGGCGATCGACGCGGGCCTTAATGCCTTTGCCACGCCGCTCGGTATGGTCGAAGCCGGCGCCGATACGTTTGCGGGTCAAATCCCGCTGATCTTGAAAGTGAATAGCGCGAATTCGCTGTACCCCGGCGCCGCAGCACCGGATCAGGCGTTGACCGGTTCGGTCAATGACGCCTTGCGCCTCGGCTGTGCCGCGATCGGCTTCACCATCTATCCAGGTTCGGATGCGTCTTACGACATGATGGAAGAAATTCGGGAAATGGCGGAGGAAGCCAAGTCCTGTGGGTTGGCTGTGGTGGTCTGGTCTTATCCGCGCGGCGGCGATGTTACCAAAGCCGGCGAAACCGCCATGGACATCGCGGCCTACGCTGCCCATATGGCGGCGTTGCTGGGCGCCCATATTATCAAAGTCAAACTGCCGTCGGACCATCTCGAACAGGGCGAAGCGGAGAAAGTCTACAAGACCGAATCGGTGGATATCTCAAGCCAGGCGGTACGGGTTGGCCATATCATGCAATCGGCCTTCAACGGCCGCCGGATCGTCGTCTTCTCGGGCGGCGCCAAGAAAGGCGAAGGCAGCGTGTTTGACGACGCACGGGCCATTCGTGACGGCGGCGGCAACGGCTCGATCATCGGCCGCAACACTTTCCAGCGCCCGCGCGACGAGGCCCTGGCCATGTTGGACCGGATCGTTCGGATCTATCAGGGTAAGGAATAGCGGTCGCGTAGACCGGATTTTATTGGGCGCGGGTGTTGCCGGCAGACTCTAGCAGCCAGGCGGTCAGTACCGCGCCGTGGGCGTCGGATTCGAACTGAAGGGCAGTGGTTTCCGGCCTTAGGCCGACGACCCGGGCCGGTGTGTTGGTGAGTAGGCCGTTGATTGTTATGCGGACGCTTTCGCGAAGCTCGGCATTGATGACCGGTGTCACCAGAATGCCGCCGGCTGACACATCGACTGCCCGGCGTTTCGAGCTTCGACCGCCAACGGTTACTTCCACTTCAAAATCAATGGCATGGCGCTTAAACCGACGGCGCAACTCAGTGGGCGGTTTGAACAACAGATTGAGTTGGCGGATGCGACGGGAGAATTTGTCCAACATTGTCATGATGTTCGATCCGAAACTTTATAGCGTGAAGCACCGCCCCTGAAGCATCCATTATGCCGTCACGGCGTTAAGGTTTGTTAAATGTCACAGCGTCTCACATGTCGGTGAGACCGGGCTTAACCGCACTAGGCGACTTCCTATATCCTGGGGCCATGGCTAAAGTTTTACGGCAAATTTTACGGACATCGGCGATCGCCGGGATGATCTGCTGTACAGCGGCCACTATCCCGGCCAGCGCCCAAGCCCCGACTGTACCGGCCGTGGTCGACATCCCGGCAGGGCCGTACATGAGGGGGTCGGGCCGACCGCAGCGCGAAGCGGCCTATCGCATGGACGAAGCCGCCTACGGCCATAGCGTGACCCGCGAACAACGCTGGTACGAGGATGAGTTCCCCTATGCCAGCCACAGCCTGTCCCGATTTTCCATCACCAAGAACCTGATCACCAATGCGCACTATGCCAAGTTTCTGCGCGCCACCGGCTGGCCTGCGCCCGACGTCGACGCGGCGACATGGCAGGGCTACGGACTGGTGCATCCCTACGAACGAAGCCGCCGCCATGCCTGGAAAGGCGGCCGCATACCGGACGGCCGCCGGGACCATCCGGTGGTTCTCGTCGCCCATGGCGACGCCGTGGCCTATGCACGCTGGCTGAGTGCCGAGACCGGCGCGCGCTGGCGCCTGCCGACAGAGGCAGAGTGGGAGAAGGCGGCGCGCGGCACGGACGGCCGCTGGTTCCCCTGGGGGCTCGACTACGACCCGGCTCGCTTAAACAGCCACGACCGAGGCCCGTTCGACACCCTGCCCGTCGGCGGTTTTCCGGCCGGCGCCAGCCCCTACGGCGTGCTTGACATGGCCGGCCAAGTGTTCGAATGGACGGCGACGCCGGCCGGGTCAGGCCGGTGGATCGTCAAAGGCGGGTCGTGGGACGACAAGGGCTGCGGCGTCTGCCGCGCCGCGGCCCGCCATTCTCGGCCGGTGGCGATCAAGCATATATTGATCGGATTTCGACTGGTGCGGGAGTAGTCTTGGCCAACCGTTTTGGAGTATCGGCCGGTCGCGTAATCTGAGGGTATGATGTCAGCTATGAAAAACATTGAACTGGAAAACCTGCCGCCGGATCGGCTGCAGAAGATGGCGGACGCAGGCGCGGAAATTGTCGAGTGTTACCGGGTTCTGCAAAAGGCCGATGCCAACATCGTCGGTGAAATTCTACGCGAGCAGGGCACCTTCTACGAATGGGATCATTACCCGAAGGGCGACATCTTCGATAACGAAACCCATTCGCAATACTATTATCACGCCCACCGCTCGGAGACTGGTGAGCATGGCCATTTCCACACGTTCGTGCGCCGTGACGGCATGCCGGAAGGTGTTGAGCCGATCGCCCAAACCAGCGAAGAGGAATGGCCGACAGGCGACGACGTGATTTGTCATGTTATCGCCATTGCCATGGATAAATTCGGCTTTCCGACCCACCTGTTTACGACCAATCGCTGGGTCACCGGGGAAAACTGGTTCAAGGGACCCGACGTTGTCGCGCTGGCCGATCGCTTCATCATCGATCACGCCGGGCCGTCCTGGCCGGTCAATCGATGGCTAACGGCGATGGTTGCCCTGTTCCATCCGCAGATTGCCGCCCTCGTGGAGCAACGTGATGTGGCGATCACCGCGCATCGTGAAGGCCATCCGGACGTCGACACTTTCGAAGACCGCGACTTCGAAATAACCTCCGTGGCCAAGATTGACGTCGACGATCAAATCGCCTGCGTGAACCGGGCGCTAGCCGCGAGCAGATAATCCGAGACAGCCCAGCACCTGGTCGGCAATGGCCAGCGACGCCGTGAGCCCGGGCGATTCGATCCCGAACAGATTGACCAGCCCGTCGATGCCGTGGCTCTCGGGTCCTTGAATGACAAAATCGCCGGCCGGCTCGCCGGCGGCTGTGAGCTTGGGTCGGATGCCGGCGTAGTCTGGCTCTAATGCGCCGTCTTTCAGGCCCGGCCAATAGCGCCGCACCGCGGCGTAGAAGGCATCGGCGCGACTCGGATCAACCGTATAGTCGATCTCGTCGATCCACTCTACGTCCGGGCCAAAACGCGCCCGGCCGGTCAGGTCGACGGTTATGTGGACGCCGAGGCCGCCGGGCACGGGTGCCGGGTAGATCAGATGCCGGAACGGTGCGCGCCCGGTCAGGCCGTAATAGTTGCCTTTGGCGTAATGGCTCGGCGGCACCGCCGACGGCGGAAAACCGACCAGGCGCCCGGCGACCGCCTGGGCGCTCAGGCCCGCGGCATTGACAACATGGCGGCAGCGCAGCCGCATCGGCGCGGCCCCGCCGGTTTCCACGACAATTGACCGCTCCTCGATGGCGCCGCCCAGGACCGGCGTTTCAAACGCGATCATCGCCCCGGCGGCTTCGGCCTCGCCTTGATAGGCGATCATCAGGCCGTGGCTGTCGATGATGCCAGTCGACGGCGACAACAAAGCGCCGACGGCATTAAGTTCCGGCTCCAGTGATTTGACTTCCCGTGCGCTTAAAGGCTGGAGATCGGCCACGCCATTAGCCAGCGCCTGGCGCTGTAGAGCGTCGAGCATGGCGAGTTCTTCGGTTTCGGAGGCGACGATCAACTTACCAATGCGGCGGTGGGCGACGTTGCGGCTGGCGCAGTAATCGTAGAGTGCGTGCTTGCCGGCGACGCAGAGCGCGGCCTTCAAACTATCGGTCGGGTAATAAATTCCGGCGTGGATGACTTCGGAATTGCGCGAACTGGTGACCGAGCCGATAAGGCCCGTCGCTTCCAGAACGATGACTTCACGGCCGGCCAACGCCAACGCCCGGGCTATTGCAAGCCCGACAACACCGGCGCCGATGACAACGCTATCGGCCTGTTCGCTCAAAGTCTTCTCCGGCAGTTGAAGATGCTACATGCTGCGTAATGTCGCGGTATGATACTCCCGGCGGCAGGTGTTCGACAAGACGGCGGACGGCAGTTGGGAAACTAGATCAAGACAGCAGGGCCAGGCTGCGCTACAACAAACGCTGAAGTGTGGTAAGACGAGGCAGGGACGGCTGTCCGGCCAGGCAACAGAAAGAGATGTGCCATGAGCGAACAGCGTATTCGAGCGGCCACGGAAGCCGATATTCCGGACATCCTGCGGTTGGTGCGTGCGCTCGCGGTCTACGAGAACGAGCCGGTTGAGACCGTGCGCATGAGCGAGGACGACCTTCGCCGCTACGGCTTCGGCCCGCGCCCGTTGTTCGAGGTCCTGCTTGCGGAACATGCTGGGCGTGCCGTCGGATTTGCCCTGTTTTTTCACAATTTTTCGACCTGGGAGGGCCGGCCGGGCCTCTATGTCGAGGATCTGTTCGTCGAGGAAGCGGCCCGCGGCTTCGGGCTCGGTCGCCGCTTGATCGCCGAAATTGCGCGCATTGCAAAGGCGCGGGATTGCCGGCGCATCGATCTGTGGGTCCTGAATTGGAACCCGACACGGGAGTTCTATCATCGTATCGGCATCAACCACATGGAGGAATGGTTGCCTTACCGCATGGAGGGGGAAGCCATTGACGCCATGGCCGCGACAGCCGATTGAATTGCGGCGTCGTACTCTTTGCCTCGGTCGCCGGCCGTGAGTGCGTCGTTGGCCGTCTATTGGGCGGTCTCCGCCGTCGCCATCATGGGTTTGTTGATGGTGTTGCGGGCGGCACGGCTGAAGTGGCGCTTTAAGATCGGCGATTTTGGCTGGCGGTCGATGGCGGTCTACGGCGTTATCGGCGGTGCCGCGATCGCCTATGCGATCGACGTTGCGACAACCAAGGAGGTTGTCCTGCCTGATACGTTGTTGCAGGAGCTGCCGCTGGCAGCACCCATCAAATGACCCCGTATGGTCGAGAACTGCTCTAGGTGTGGAGTCTCATAAGGTTATTCAGATCCAATCCTGATCGGCTGATTGGTGTTCTACGTTTTATGCCAGCATGTGGTCTGTGCCAATTGTAATGATGCAGCCAGTGGGGCAGCTCGTGC
>Ga0315336_1002962_pt1 | contig 24040 bp, 18 predicted proteins | sample ASW5metaG_FD_204512 | JGI IMG/M metagenome (GOLD analysis project Ga0315336, IMG submission 204512) | Ammonia-oxidizing marine archaeal communities from Monterey Bay, California, United States - ASW #5 | ecosystem: Environmental > Aquatic > Marine > Intertidal zone | place: USA: California... | reverse complement strand
ATTCTGTGTATTCGGTTCCGTCTTTTTTGCGATTGAGTTGCCGGCCACTCCAAGAGGTCTTATTTGCCAAGGCGTCTCGGATCTCCAAACCTTGTGCATCGCGTTCGGGGCCTGATGACCAAAATATCTTGGTGGGATGACCAATAACTTCCTCAGGTGTCCATCCAGTGAGATTGACGAAAGCAGGATTTACCCATTCAACAACAAGTTCGGAGTCACTGATAACAATGGCATTTTCAGCTGCTTCAAGCGCTGCTGTTTGCAACAGTACCTGGGCGGCAGATAATGACGTGGCAAAAGCACCGGAGAGCTGCTCTGCAACTCGCCCGACGTATGTCAGATCGGAATCTTTAAATGCGTCGGATGAATCGCTACGAATCTGGACGTGACCGATGATTTTGTCCTGTGCGATAAGAGGAGCAGAAGCGAATGATCTGGCTCCAGATTCAAACGCGTTCTTGGTTCTTGGAAACTCACATAATTCTTCGACTGACTCGAATACTTTCCGGATCTGATTTCCCGTTCGAACGACCTGGCCGAAATAAGATTCGGTGCTCGGGTAGCTGTCACCTATCGCGGTGTTGCTGTCGACAAAGCCATCTTGATAAATGAGAGTTATTTCGTCTGCGGCTGCGTCATAAGCGGAGAAGCTCAGGCCGTCGAACGCGATCACCGACTTCATAACCTCGTGCACCTGCGGTAGAACGGCTTCGAACACGTCAGCTTCGCTCACCATTCGAGCGATTTCTACCAGAGTGTTTCGCACAAGAGCTTCAGATTCGAGTCGCTCGAACGCGATAAAGCTCGCCACGGTTCCGCTGATCTGATCGGCAATTTCCTGGCTCAGTCGAACCTCTCGCACACCGTATGCATTCGTCTTCTCGGATCGGAAATGAATGTTTCCAACCAAATCGCCACGCCACATCAACGGGGCGACCAGCCAGCTATGTAACCCTGCGGCTTTGGCCAACTTATCGAGCAAGATGACGTCGGTTGGTGCATCCTCTACATCCCCGTCAAGCACCATCGGAGACTGGACTTTGCGCAGCAATTCAGACATATCACCCGTGACTAAAGTTGACTTCTGGTCTTTACCTGTCTCGAGTTCGCGTCCATGAACTAGTGCTGGAATAGGTTGATCTTCGTCATGAGAGTGGATAAATGCCGAGGTGCGGTCGGCGGGAATTAACTCCCCGACTAGTTCTGCAAATCGTCCAAAAACATCTTTAAGAGAAAGCGCTGACGATGTGATTTTACCAATGTCAGCAAGAATCTCACGCTCGCGGGCCAGAACAGTTTGCTTTTCTAGAGCGACCATTCCGGCAACAACACCGGTGATTTGATTTGCGATCCTGCCTGCAAGATCAAGATCTTCTAGGGAATATGCACCATCATTCTTTGATCGGAAATGTACAACTCCGATAAGCTGATTTTGCCATTCCAGTGGAGCGACCATCCAGCTATTTAGACCTGCTTGCTTGGCAAAACTACTGGTTACGGCAACATCATGGGCTGACTCGGGGTCGCTTTCGTCGACAATGAACGGTCTCCTTCTGATGTTGAGTAACTTCGAAATATCCCCCCTCACCGCTGGCAGTTCTTTGGGGTCCGTTCCCTTGAGGGGTGCTCCAAGGGCAAATACCGAAGTCGGAGGCTCGCCTGGCTCGGTGATCAGAGTAATCGACAGCCGATCGGATGGAATTAAGTCCGTTATTAGCTCTCCAACTTCTGCGAACACGTCGTCAAAGTCAGGTGATGAAGTAATAGTGCGGCTGATTTCGGCGAGCAACTCTCTTTCAGTTAGCTCATTCCTCAGATCGACGTGCGACAGATGGTTGGCAACGGCACCTGCAATGTGATTCGCTATTGATTCGGCAATCCTGATATCCGTTTTGTCGAACGCTCGTTCTTTTTTGGAACGGAACATCACAGCCGCAATTGTGTTCTGTTGCCAGGTTATCGGAGCGATGAGAGTTGAAAGGAACCCAGCTTGCTTGGCCAGACTGTCCGTAATCGCAGTAAGCGCGTTCTCTTCGAGGACGACCTGATCAACAATGTAAGGCTCATTAGAAAAGAGCCACGGTGCCAAATTGAAATCGTCAGGCATCTGGTGCACACCAGAATCGAATTCAGGGAATGATTCTCCATACACGAGTAGGTTACTAAGTGATTGAGTCCGAGAATCTGCGATACCGATGGTTACCCGATCCGCATCGACGAGAGCGCAAGCTATCCTGCCGAACTGATCCTGTATTTCATCGAGATACCGCGTTGAGTTAACAATTTGAGCTATCTCTTCGAGCGCTGAATTCAGATTTCCACTGATCGACATACTGGATCCTCAGGTACAAGGGAGATTCTACGGCTTGCCTGGGACAGCCTGAGCGTAAATGTAATACATTCTGATTCGACACGCTTTCATGGTGATCCGGTTGGTCGATGCAATTTGTAACTCAGTGCAGAGTCAATTGCACCTTATTAGTGTCGATGCCATCGGTTAGATATACATTCTATGTTCGTCTAGTACAACGATTCCTTATCTGTCATATGAAATGAAAGGCGAAGGTCTCTATGCACACAGGCCTCATCCGATTCAATGAGGTCTGTTCGCACCACACCCTGAGTGGGAATTAGCAGGTCTAACACTCAGCGATTGCATCTGACTCAACCGAAACTTCTGTATCAGTTTTTATCGAATCAGCAGCTGTAACACCTAAATATCGTCGAAAATCGGTCTTTTGGTCCGCAAGTACAGGGTTTGTTCCCAAATGGGTCTTCCAACTTCTTCTCAATGTGAGCATTACCCCTCGTTTCCGATTGTTTATGTGTTTTGAGCTGGGAGTGATATGTCGATTATTCAATTGCGGACAGGCAGAATCCCACCTTGCACCGGAATCGCATGGGAGTATCGGATCGCCAAATTCCCGATTGGTGTTGGCGTTATTACGATATTCGTTCTGATTGTGATTGCCCCTTCCGTTTTCCTCATAGAAACATCGCGACTTCAGTCTTTCGTCTTTATGTGGGATCGTAGATGTTCACATAAGTGAATTTATTCACAAGGAGTCGAGTATCTTCGCTGGGGTCGACATGTATTGCACACGTACTCAGTGGTGGTCTCGGGCAAGGGTAGTAGACGTTTAGCGCAAAGCTAGCAATGGTTTCGTTGTTCGGGCTGGAGCGATGTTGCGATGTTCGACGGGAGTTCCGTCAGGCATTCGTCATGCTTCAATCGGACAAGGGGACCATGATGGTTTTGAAGGTAACCCGGCGTGACGTAATCAAAGTCGGAGCAGCCGCAGGTGTACTAACCGCTGCTAGCTCGCTCTTCGTCGGACGAATGAGCACGATTCGTGCGATAGGCGCGCCTAAACCCGATCTCCAGCTAACTCCTGTCGAAGAATGGGTTCCAACCACTTGTTGGATCGGTAAGCAGGACTGCGGCATGCTCGCCCGCAAAATCGACGGACGCGTGGTCAAGTTTGAAGGCCATCCTGCAAATCCTAAGAATCAAGGAACCTTGTGTCCGAAAGGGCAAGGCCAAATCGCCGCACTCTACGACCCCGACAGGGTAAAAACTCCACTGGTTCGCACCAACGCAAAGGGTGTACAGGGAGAATTCCGAAGTGCTACGTGGGATGAAGCTCTCGGGATGGTTGCCGACCGCATGAACGAGGTGATTGAACGAGACCCTCGCCTGCTTATCTGGCAGAAAGGTCGAAGCAAGGCCAAGAAGTTTTATGACGAAGCATTCGTGAAAGCGACTGGTGCCACGAAACTTGGACACGGCGCATATTGTTCCGACGCCGGCTATCGTGCACTCGAGTACACCGTCGGTACCCACGCCGTGATGCACCCCGATTTCAAATACACTAATTATTTGCTTGCCTGGGGTTGGAATATAACCTCCGCAGGCGGAAACAAGACATGCTGGCTCACTTGGAACCAGCAGCTTGACGAGGCAAAAAAACGCGGAATCAAAGTCGTTGCGATCGACCCGCGGGCTAGGCCCGCAGGCCCATTCGCTGACGAATGGGTTCCGATCAAACCCGGTACCGACCTGGCACTAGCGTTGGCCCTCTGCAACTTGCTGATAAAGAGCGGCACGATCGACGAGCCCTACCTTAAAGAGTTCACGAACTCTGGGCACCTAATCAAATCAGATGGAACGATCTTGCGTTCCGGTGAAGGTGATGAGGCGATCGAGCAGATCTGGGACGTCAATACCAACGAAGCAGTCGACTTTGGCACAGCCGGTGCTGACCCCGCGTTGAGCGGCCAGTTCACTGTCAATGGCGAAAAAGTAAGACCCGCATTCCAGATGTTCAAAGAGCATGTGGCCCAGTACCCGGCCGAATGGGCAGCGGGCAAGTGCGGTATCAATGTCAAGCAGATCCTACAGATCGCCAAGGATATTGAAGAAAACGCCAACATCGGTGCCACACACATCGTCGACGGAATTGAAATTCCATACCGGCCTGTCGGGATCATGACATACCACATCGCTCAGACTGAACTGGGTTTCCAACAGGTCAGGGCACAAACTATGCTCATGATGTTGCTGGGCGCCATGGGTGCAGTCGGAGGGACGTTGTCGGACTGGACTTGGAAGATCCACAAGGGTTATGCAGGTCTTGACAACATTTCGATTACAGATGAACCGAACGTTTACCTGAAAAACTCGAAGTACTACCCGATCAACACGGGCAACCCATCAATCATGGCCCAAGTCATGCAGGACCCTGCAGCCTATGGCGTGGACTACACGCCGGAGGTTTGCATCGTCCACATGGCGAACCCCATGACTTCGTTCCTGTCGCAAAAGGACATCTACGACGGATACATGAAGTACAAGTTCGTCGCGGTGATCGACCCATGGTTGTCAAAAACTGCCGATCTCTTCGCTGACGTCGTCCTGCCGGCCGCGACGTTGGAAAAGTATGAAGGACCAACAAGCGCGACCGATCAGTACATCGGAGCACAGACACTGCGGGTTCCCCCGATGGCACCGATGTTCGAATCTCGCGGTGACATCCAGATCTATATGGATCTCTGCGAGAAGGCTGGCATCCTCACAGGCGACGGCGGTTATCTGGACCAGGTCAACACGGCCCTGAAAATAGACGATGCAAACAAGCTCCCTATCGACAGAAAACCCTCAGGCGAGCGAGAAATATTCGATCGCTGGGCGAAGTCGGCTGGGTACGACGGAATCGAGTTCTTCGAAACTCAAAGCGTCGACGTCACTGGCCCCGTTTCCGCCAAGAAACGGTACGGCTATGCGATGGACGAGCCTTTCGGTGGTGTAATCCATCGTCTGTACGGCGAATCTCTGCTTGGCTATCAGAACCAGATGAAGGCACTCGGAGTCGAAGAGATCTACTGGAAGGAATACACGGCCTTCCCAACTTGGCGCGAGATGACCATGAATAGCTCGCCAGCGGAATACGACATGACGCTGATCAGCTACCACATGATCGAGTTCAAACAGTCTCGTACCAGCATGCTGAGCATTCTCAAAGAGCTTGCTCCAAAACAGCGAGCTGACATAAATCCGGCCACAGCTAAACGGAAAGGATTTGCTGACGGCGACGAGATAGTTGTCGAGTCACACAACGCTGTGACCGGTGAGACACGTCGTATCACCGTCCCACTGCACTTCACTGAAGCACTGCGGCCCGACACGATTGCAATTCCGCATCACTACGGTGAAATTGCCCGCCATCCGAACACTAAAGGAGAGGGCGATTCACCTAACACCTTGTTCTTCACCGGAAAAGGCTACACCACTAACACGGCAGACCAGTCGTTCCACGTCAAAGTACGTCTCCAGAAAGCGTAGGTAGATAGAGATGCCCAAATATGGAATGACAATCGACCTTGACCGGTGCACAGGCTGTCGAGCCTGCATGGTGGCGTGCAAGATCGAAAACAACACGACTCAGACCGCATTCTGGATGTACGTTTTTCGGTTGGAAACCGGAATATATCCAGATGCCAAAGTCAGCTTCTTACCAAGACCCTGCCAGCATTGTGACAACGCCCCGTGCGTGAAGGTTTGCCCGGTTGGTGCACGTTACAAGCGTGACGACGCCATTGTGGCGACCGACTGGGACCGCTGCATAGGTTGTCGGTACTGCGAAGTTGCCTGCCCCTACGGCGTCAATTACTTCAACTACAAAGATCCGAAGAAGGGCCTGTACCAGGATTGGAAAGATCCGGCTATTCAGTCCGCAACTGTCGGTGCTGTACCTGGTTGGGCGAATCCTGACCTTGAAGAGAAGTATGGATCCGAGAATCGAAGTATCGCAGGCGGTAACCACATAAAAGGCGTAATGGAGAAGTGCACCTTCTGTGTACAGAGGGTGGAAAAGGACATGCTCCCGGCTTGTGTGGACACCTGCCCAACACACGCAATCCAGTTTGGCGACCTCGATGATCCTGACAGCTCACCATCGGTGGCTATCAGAGAGAAGAGTAACTTCAAGCTGTTAGAAGATCGAAATACACAACCCCGAGTTACTTACCTCGGATCAGCCATTGGCTCAGGCGCTCGTGAAATCGAGCGACCGAGTGTGAGGGAATAGCTATGGCAACAGTCAATCAAATCCCTGTTCTCCCATACGGAGTTGGTAGCGTTAGCCGTGGCTGGCTCGCGGCAATCGCACTCCTCCTGTTGGTATTCGTCGTTGGTGCCTTCGCTTACTCACGTCAGTTCATGTATGGAGAAGAAGTTACTGGGCTGAGCGACGTGGGCACAAGAGGCGGAGCCCCGTGGGGACTGTATGTAGTGTTTGTAATCTACTTCGTCGGCGTGAGCACCGGTCTTATGCTGATAGGGGTTGTAGCCGAGCTACTCAAGATTGGACACATGCGTGCGATCACCCGCATCGCTGAAGGTCTCGCGATCATTAGTTTGCTTCTGGGAGCCATGAGTGTCCTTGCTGACCTTGGTCAACCACTTCGTGGGATACTCAACTTCTTCCGTTATGCACACCCAATGTCTCCGTTCTTCGGAACATTCACTTTGGTCGTTTCCGGTGCCCTGTTCGCCAGTGTCATATACCTATTTTTGACACTCAGACCGGATGCGGCGATTCTTGCGAAGCGTAAATCAGGCCTCTCAACGTTCTACAAGTGGTGGGCGTCTGGGTACAAGGACACTCCGGCAGAACGTGCTCGTCGCGAACGATCGAGTATCTGGTTGGCATTCGGGATCCTTCCTCTTCGTATCTTGGCTTATTCGACTCTTGGATTCGTGTTTGGACTTCAAGTCGGTCGTCCGGGTTGGCAGAGCTCGTTGCAGGCTCCTGGATTTATCATCCTGGCGGTCGTATCAGGAGCAGCACTGCTGATCCTAGTAGCAGCTGCAGCACGGCACATCCCAGGAGCACGTGAGGAGCTTTCGATTCCGGTGTTCTCTTGGCTGAGTAACCTGATGACCATTCTTCTCGGTGTATACCTGTACTTCCTGTTGGCCGAGCTACTTACAACCGGCTACACATCGACAGAGGCCGGATGGCGAGTGACTAGTTCGCTGCTGATCGGGCAATTCGCAGTACTGAACTGGTTGTCGATCGGAATGTTGTCGCTGGCAACCGCTCTTGGTGGCTGGCAGTTGATTAGACGAAGTTACAGTCTGTCGATGATTGTCATCGCTGGAGTATTGGTGACGGTATCTGCGATCTTGCAGCGGTACCTAATAGTCGTTCCATCGCTGACTACGGGGCATCTGCTCCCGTACGAAGAGGGAACGTACACCCCAACTCTCATTGAATACGGAGTAGTTCTTGGTCTTCTCGCCTTAGGAGCTTTGATGTTCGTGGCGTTCTTGAAACTCGTACCAATATTGGCAATCCACAAGGAGAGTGACTGAGATGCGAGGCTTTCTTACTGTGTTGACGGTTCTGGTGGGACTGCTGCTTGCGATTGTTAGCTACTTGTTCATGGCATCCCCACTCGGAATTGCGACGGACGAATCGTTCAGCAGCCCGCGGGTACCTTTTGCAGCCACAGTTTTTGTGATTGGAGTGGCTCTGGTATTTGTGTCGGCAGTGGTCTATGAAGTGCTGCCTGACTCAGATTCGGATTCGATCTAGATCAAGTCGATTCTATTGATCCTTGAAGGGCTGGTGAAATATGGGTGAAAACACAGCAAAAATGGCTGATCTTGCTGCACTACGGCAGATGTCGTACAGCTTGATGAGCGCGGTATTTCTCGGGAATTGGCGAGATACCGCCGAACTAGTTTGTGAGACTGCAGGCGAGGTATTGGCAGTGTCGGATTGGGCGATCGGAATGTCGTTCTATCCTGCGCTAAGTCGATTCCTTCGAACGTTCAGCGAACTAGACACCGAGTCACTAGCTGATATTGAATCGAGGTACCAACGACTATTCGGCCCGACCCCTTCGTCGAATCCGGTTCCTTTAAATGAAACGAGTTATTTAATGCCGGGTGCTGAGGAAACGGGTTGGGTACTTGCGAGTGTTGAACGACACTATTCATCAGCAGGAATCGAGTCGACATCAGCATCCGGGAACATTCCCGATCATATCTCTGTCGAGCTGGAATTTATCGGCTTTCTTAGTGGCTGCGAGGCCGACGCATGGGCAGCCGACGACTTCAAAGAGGCACGTCGAATGCAAGACCGTCAGCGTCGATTCCTCGACAAACATATGTCCAAGTGGGTTCCGATATTGCAGAGAGAAATCGTTGATAGAAATGATGATCTGTTCACTCTTGCCGTGCAAGCGACCCATGTTCAAGTCACTCACGATTTGGATTTCCTGAGATCACTTCAACCCCTGATGAGGTCGGCGACATGACAATCAACCCACGAATGAATACGACAGTTGGTGAATCAGGCGTTTATGTAGCTGAGCCATCCAATATTTCAGGGATGGTTCTTGTATGCGGAGATTCATCAGTGGCCGCTGGCGTCGCCAATATGAACATCGACCAAGGAAAGTGGCAGGTTCAATTAATTGACGGACTATGTGGTAACAGTGATGCCATAGGTGATGCGGTTTCGACAGAGCAAGTTGACCGTCTGATACTTGCTCTGTGCCAAGGAGAATATTCGACGACAGAAGTACAGTCTCGATCGAGACGTGCTGGTGTTGAAACATTTGGAACTCAGATCATAGAAATCCCATCGCATGTTGATGACCATGCAAACAAGGCCGTGGCGATTACTACGGTGCGAGGGTCAATTGCCCGAGCGGAGGCACTCATTAGTGCCACACCTGAGAACGTTAAGACGACGTTTTCAGGGAGTGACGAAAAGATTTCTCGAAGAGCTTTATTTACAATCCCACCGATCGAGTATCGTCCTGTGCCGACGATAGATATATCGGTGTGTATTGCCGGCTCCGGTTGCACCCAGTGTGAAAAAAGCTGTCCTCACAGCGCCCTGAAAAATGTAGCTGGAGTCGTGAATGTTGATGTTGCTGCCTGTAACTCGTGCGGCATATGTGTCGCGGCTTGTCCGCAGCGAGCGGTGGAATTCCCTGGGTATTCGCCGGTCGAAATCGAACACCAGGTCGAAGCAGTATTGGCAACTCATGACGAGACCGCCAAAGACATTGTATTTGCGTGTTCGAATTCAAAGGAACTTCCCTTTGGAGACTGGCAGATCGTACCCGTGGCATGTGCAGCAATGGTTCCTGCGTCGGCGCTGCTTGCCGTTGTCGCTGCCGGCGCGCGTTCAGTGGGAATCCTACGTTGCGTCGAAGAGTGTGCTCAGCGATCACGTGAAACAGTAAACGGACGTATTGACTATGCACAATCCATTCTTGGACGGGCAGGGCTGAACCCCAATAGAGTTTTGGATTTGCCTTCTTCAGATTCCGATCAGAAAATTGCGAGTCCGTCGATATCTAGTCCAACACAGAGGGATCCGGTCAGCATTGATATTTTTGGTCGGACAGCAGCGTCGAATTCAATACTGGCTCTCAATGCACGAACACATGTTCCGATAGAACCATTTGTTCACCCCTATTCTCCGATCGCTATACCAATCATCAATTCATCCACTTGCACAATGTGCGGAACCTGTTCGGCTGCGTGCCCGACTGGCGCACTGACGCAGGTGAATTCCGACGAATGGGTCGAGCTTACTCTCGACGCGGCAAAGTGCATGGCTTGTAATGAATGTGTCGCTGGCTGTCCAGAGATCTCAAACGGAGCTATAGAACTCGAATTACGTACTGACGTGACCGCAATGACGATCGGTCCGGTGATTCTCAACAGCGACCAAACGGTGTCCTGTGACAGCTGCAAGAATGTGTTCACCTCGGCACGAACACTTGGCAAGCTTGAAAGCTTGCTCGGAGAGGATTACACCTACGAGACTTATGGGGCACTTTGTCCTGATTGCCGAACCCTCAACTAGCTGATCAGAAACCAACACGGACTCTGCAGGTTTGCAATCGGTAGAACTATGGGTCACTAGGTTACTCGGCGAACTCATAGGCTGGCCATGTGGTCGACTGACGCAGCACTAAGGCTGACAACCTTCTCGAAGAGGGTGAAAATGCGGAAATTACAGTTTGGTTGATGAGACGTAATTTTGATGTACAAGCGTCTGATCCGACAGCGGCCGGTGGTGTGGACTACTGGGCAGCCGCGTGTGCAAATGGATCTCGTGGATGGTTTGATGGTGACACGGTCGTTGGTACAAACGATCAGTTCTCCACAGAAGTAAAACCTGAGAGCGGTGCTGTTCTGACTATACAACGAACTGCCCCACCAAGGCTCGACACGAGTATGGATCTCAAGTAGAGCTGTTTGTCTTCCATAGCTTCGTTGAATCGACCACTGGTGTTCCAATGGTTGATTTTTAACCCTCAGTTCGATCAGGAAATTAGAGGCCAGTCCGGACAGCTGACAACCAATATCAAGCTAGGTGAATATTGGGGACCCTAGTGACGATTCATTCTGAAAGTTACCCACTTTGAGAAAACCTCAACGAAGGCAGAATCGTACGGAGTCCACTCGGTTCCAAGTCTCAATCGTGCTGATGCCAGCACTTGGAATGTGATCCAAATGATTCCATTTCGGTGACTACATTCCTTTCGAGCTAATTTCCTAGTTTCGTTCGTGCGTTCGATCAATCAGAGGAAGCGTGAACCAAAAATGAGAGCCTCCTTCATGACGGCTCTTCACTCCAATTACACCACCGTGCAATTCAACAATTCGGCGACACAGGGCTAACCCAATTCCCAATCCGGTTTTCTGACGGATTTCTAGTCGATCAGAACGGACAAACGGCTCGAATATCCTCTCTGAGTCCTCTTCACTAACACCCATACCGTGGTCACTTACACAGATCTTCACGTTGTCCGCACACTGTGTGACAACTAGATCTACTTCCGTACCATCCGGCGAGTATTTGTGAGCGTTTACAAGTAGGTTGGAAATCACCTGCGATACTCGCAGTGAATCTGCATTCACATTCATTGCTATTGGCGGTAGTTTGTAACTAAATTCTCTGCCCGGAAGTATGTTCTCGCCTTGAATGTTTTTTAAAATTTCCTGCAAGAACGTCACGAGATCGAAGTCTTCCAAAGTTAACCCAATTCGCCCGGACTCTACGGCTTTCAGATCGACTAGATCGTTGATCAAGTGCTTTAGACGCTCTTCGTTGCGGCTCACAACTTTAAAGTATTCGATCTCTTTTGAATTCATACGATCAGCCAGTCTCTTCTTCAACACGTCTGTGAATGCGATTACAGCAGTTAGAGGGGTTTTGAGCTCATGTGAAGCAGTTGCTAGGACGTGATCTTTAGTTACATTAGCGTCGAGTAACTCAAGATTTTGTGCGACGAGTTTCTTGCCGTCTGATTTGATGCGCCGATCTATGCCGACAAAAACTACGGTGAGTGCGAAGACGAAGAGCGCAACAAGACCCGATACTAATGCTCGAGTTGCGTTCTGAAAATCACTAATCTGCCGATGCATGAAACTTGAAACATCACGGTAGATCGTCACCTTGCCATTCGAATATTTAGTTTCTGATACAAGTGAGGTGACAATGGAGACAGACCTGTCGGCGGACGTGTAGTGAACGTCTAAGAGATCTCCTAAATTGGTCAAAATTGGTACGGCCGGTTCTTCACCAGTAAGCGTCCCAACAACAAAGAACGGAAATGACTGAGTGTCTCTGGTAACGACTATTGCCGCTATTTCCATTTCCTCAGCGTATTCAGCAAGTAGGCTCATCTTAGTGTCCGCATCAGCGGCTGAATCAAGAATATATGCCGAGTAATTCGCAAAGTCTTGAGTCAGAGGTCTAAGCGCATCAACCACACGGCCCCTGGCGATGACGGTGACCGCCTGGCTACTCGCGATAACGAGAGCAATCCCCAGAATAGTCGCAAACACTAAGAATATCGCTGTACGAATGTAATCTCGGGACTTTGATCGAAGCCACTCGATTAGAACAGTCGGATGCTTCGATACGTCACGATATTGAGTTTGCAATCCGATCCCTTCCAGAACGTCGCGGATACGATAGCTTGAACGCAGTGACTTCTGGCTGGAAGTCAAACCCCTCTAGGCGATATCACGTTAGGCTCACTCTATCGAAAACTTAGTCAAGAATCGGGTATACGTACAGTGTGAGTATGGTGAGCAATCTTTCAATTACGATTCCGCCAGCTGATCTCTCTTGGCCAGTTAAACAATTTCAGCATCTGCAATATTCAGGCCGTGCGTTGCGACTAGATGTGTGTATGTGGGCGTTTCTGTCAAGTCACTGAGGCGATCCAACACCATTGGTTATCGGCATTTCGCTGACCTACGGTCACAATCCTTAAACAGAAAAGCCCTCGCATGTCTGCGAAGGCTTTTCTTTTATTTGCGGTTTCGTGGAGCTTGAGGGACTCGAACCCTCTACCTCCTGCTTGCAAAGCAATGACCGGTCCAATTTCGGTGATAATTAGAATCTCAGCGCGTCAAATTCAAGTGCTTTCAAACCGACTATTCAATCACATCTCATCATTTAAACTGAAAGCAAACTGATACCAAGTCCAAACGACCGGGCTGGAGAATGTGTAGACAAATACCGTTATTGTGGTAAGTAACTGCAATTGAATCTATGTCGTTGACTGACGAGTGGGCGATGAGCGAAAGGCTTAGGATTCCAATCCATGGCAGCAATAAGCAACGGTCCATTGCTAACCAGGGCAGAACTGCTTGATCTCGAGCGAATAGCCAGTATCTCCGCCGGCTCTCTTTCCATCGAGCCGGTGTATGACGCAGTAGATCACATCGTCGGTCGTTTGATCGACAATGATGGCCTAATTCTCAACTTGCTTGAATCGGACGGAACGAGATTTACGGTCTCGGTGCGAACTGGATCTACCCCAACAAACAGGACTCCGGGTCAAACATATGAACTTAAAGGAACGGTCCTCGAGTCCGTCGTTAATTCGGCTGCTCCGGTCCGAGCCACAGCAGAATCCACAGAAGATGCAGTCGCCAGATTTCCTGGACTAGAGGGGGCGTATAAAACCGGATATCGATCTTGGCTAGGTGTGCCGCTGTTCGCACACGGAAAGCTCATCGGAGGATTGCACGTCCAGCGCTCAGCCCCGATTCCGTTTTCAGATCAAGACGTTGATCTTCTACAGCGAGTAGCAGTTCATGTTGGTGCGACCACAGGCAAACATAGGTCCTTAAGCGACCGCAACGCGCAAATGGCGCATGACCAAATCTTGCTTGAAGTCGGAAGAATACTCGCTCGAACGAACGATCTGGAGCAGGCCGTAGATGAGACTGCCAAGGCGCTGTGCAATGTCATGTCTGTCGATCGATTCGTCGTCTCGATGTGGAGTGAACACACTCAGTCGATGATCGATCTTGAACGTTGGGGGATGGATATTCCGATTTGGGACAATCTTGTCAATAAACCCAATCGCGTCTTAGATTCATCCCACTTCGATCTCAATAAAACAGTGATGATCGTCCCGACCCGGACGATCCTAGAAGCTAATATTGACGAACAGCCCGCGCTGAAGCACGCAGCTGATGTGGGACTCGTATCGATGATGGTGGCGGCATTGATTGAAGACCAACATCGGAGCGGAAATATTTCTATTCGATCTACTGAGTCAAATGCCTACAGCGACGATAATGCGCGATTGTTCCAAGAAATAGCGGCTCAGTTCACGCACTATCTTGCGGCTCACAAAGCACGTGAGGCAGAGAGCCAAGCCGTGAGATCGCGTGAACAAGCAATCACTGATCGAAAGATTGCTTTTAGCCAGTTAAAACTGCAACAGTCGCAGGATCGAATTATCGACTCGATCTCACACGAGCTACGCACACCGCTAACCGTCATCACCGCGAGGACCGATATTTTGACGAGGAGACTGGGGGATCAGGACGAAAAAATCTCGTCAAACCTGGCTGCCATACAACGTTCATCATCAGAACTTAAACTGCTAATCAACAGACTCATTGAACATGCAGATCGAACTATGGCAGCATCTCAAGCCGAATTAGTCGATCTTCCAATTGAATTGTTAGCTAAAGCTCTATCAATCGAAATTTCAACACGGTTCGCGAGTCAAGACATCCAGTTGAATCTCGACGCACCGAAAGACTGCTCGATTAGGTGCGATCTGGCACAGTTGGTCTCAGCATCAGCAGAACTAATCGATAATGCGGTGAAATACGGACCGAATGATTCATCAATTTTCGTTGAAATCAAGACAGATGCCGCACAAGCAAAAGTCATCGTCAAAGACGCCGGAACAAAACTTTCGATTAGGGAAGTCTCTGAATTGTTCGAACTTTTCGAACGAGGTGAGAAAATTGGAAATGCTGAAACAAGAGGAACCGGACTCGGGCTCCCTTATGTGGCGACCGTTGCAAAGGCACTTGGCGGTAAGGTCGGATTCGAAAATGATCCTGAGCGCGGGACCATATTCTCGATCGAGCTCCCGTTAAGGGCCGAGTAAGCGACGCCATGAAAGAAACGGTCGGGGTACAACCATCAGAGGGCGAAAACACACCCTGGATCTCCGATTACCAATTGTAAGAGTCCGTTGCAAGCTGAACACAACTTCTTCGCGAACATTGGCGCACCCCACCACAACCAACCAACACGAATACACCAAATCAACGAATGAAATAAAAAAAGCCCTCGTATTTCTGCGAGGGCTTTTTTATTTATTTGCGGTTTGGTGGAGCTTGAGGGACTCGAACCCTCTACCTCCTGCTTGCAAAGCACCAGCGTGTCAAAAAACGAATCCCGAAAAACACATCATCATTCACATGCTGAAATAGGTGTTATCTAACCAATTATCCGGCAGGCTTTACCGAGTCCATTCCTTCCTCATCCGATCCCATATCGACTATCAGACTGATTAATTTCAGAATCTTTAATCAGTTCAGAGACCGTGATACTTTGAAGAAAGGTTGCTTCCCATGCTTGAGAAATCGAGATCGATTCTCGCAATCGAAGACGATGCTGAAATCGGTGGAATACTTCAGGTGCGACTCGGATCAGAAGGGTACGAGGTAGAGATCGCCAATTCCGGCAGGACTGGACTTCGACAGTTCTTCGAAAGTAGACCTGATCTAGTCCTTCTTGATGTAGGACTACCTGAAATCGATGGATTTGAAATCCTCAATCGAATTCGAGAGATGTCAGACACACCCGTTATATTCATGTCGGCACGGGGTGGAGAGGAAGACAGGGTTCGAGGTCTGTCAGGTGGAGGGGACGACTATATAGTCAAGCCGTTTGGTGGCCGTGAACTCGTCGCTAGGATTGAAGCTGTACTTAGACGTTCTGTGTCGAGCCAAACATCCACTTCAAACGATGTCTATGAAGATGCACGTATTCGAATGAATTTTTCGTCACACGATGTCATTATCGACGGGGACCCTGCATATCTAACTGCATACGAATATCGGCTGCTAAAAGCACTCGTAACACACCCAAATCAGGTGTTGAGCCACAGCCAATTACTCGATTTGGTCTGGGGCACTGACGCACTTGAGGCAGCTCTCAGCAGCGTGCGTCTTTACATCGGGTATCTACGAAACAAAATCGAATCTGACCGGTCTAAACCGGCTCTTATCGAAACGATCAGAGGGTTCGGGTATCGGTACCGGCCGCCAGCCAAATAGCAGAACCGTCCATCGGAGTAACGGGAATTGACACGATAAATGTCGAACCAATACCCGTAGTGCTGGCTACCGTTACGGTTCCACCATGTAGCTCCGTTAGTCCTCTTACGATTGCCAAACCTAGACCGGTGCTTCCCTCTTTCTTATAACTCACTACGGATGCAGTAATGAACGGGTCAAAGATCTGATCAATCTTGCTTTCCGGTATGCCGATTCCTGTATCAGAAACTACAACAATGAAATCTGTCGCTTCAAATCGCGCGGTAACGGTAACTGTGCCACCTTCAGGCGTATATCGCTCGGCGTTCGACAGTAGGTTGGCAATAATCTGAGAGTACCGATATGGATCGCACCATATATCTCCGTCGGCGTTCAGTTCTGTCCTGAGCTCTATGTCTGAGCTCTCGAACCTTAATCTGAACTCTTCGACCAGATTCTCAACGAGGACCTTGGCCGGGATTACTTCGTAGTCTATTGCCAGAGCGTCAGAATCGATTCTGGAAAGATCGAGAAGGTCGTCTATTAGAACGCCAAGTCGATCCAGAGCCTTCGATGCGGCAGTGATTGACTTTGATTGTTTCGACGGCATATCACCGAGTAAGCCATCAGAAAGAAGATCGATATGACCTTTCACTGTCGTCAATGGTGTCCGTAGTTCGTGCGACACCACGGAGACCAATCTAGACCGAGCATCCGCAAGCTCTTGTACGTCAGTGACATCACGATATATCCATAAGCGACCAATGTACGACCCGTCAACATCTTCGACTGGCACCGTGCTGCGCGACACGAACGAATGACCTTCAGACTTGGAAATTTTGATAATTTTCGATTGCTCCGTGAATTGTTCATCGCGGTAGATTGCATCAATTTCCGAGTGATACCCATCAGGTAAATTTTCGACATCGGCGATATGCGTTTTTAGTTCGGAGCTATTACGACCTGACCAGTTATTGTCTTCCACTTCAAACAGCGATCTGAAGGCTTCATTAATCCAGACTATATTTCGGTTTTGATCTACTAGCAAAATTGCGTCCGTTGCCGCTTCAAGGACGACTTGTGAGTTTGCAGCTAGACGACTTGTTAGTCCGATTTGGTCCGAATAACGAGATTCGGCAATCTGCGCACGATCCTTCAAGCCTGTTTGTTTCCTAGCCATGGCCTGCGCAATCGTTACGAGAATCCATGCCACTGCAAACCCGCCGAGCAACACGGCGAGCACCGCAGCTCTATCTGAACGTAACAAAGCGTAATTTTTAGGAGCTGAAACACGAACTGACCAGAATGAATTCAACACCGAAGCTAAACTGGCTTCAATCGTCAACGCGTCGCCGTCCTTAGCATCATGAAATGTTGTAGTACCGATTGTTGAGCCATCTCTCACATCTGTCACATTGATCGAGTAAGCTCCGACCCCGTGAGTAGATGGATCGTCCGATATCAATTCTCCGACCAATCGCTGAGAATCATGGATCGCGTACACAATCTGCTGCTCCCCTTCAGGGTTAGTTATCAACGAAACGAACGCAACAAGATCAGTCCAGTTCTTTTCGATCAAACCCCGGAATCCTGCCGTCATGGAAGAGGATTCCGATTTCATCGCAACCTCGATGGCGTGTTGAAATTCAGGAGAATCAACAACTTTCCGCAGTTCGATATCACTTATTTTCCCGTGCGAGAACTCGGTAGCGTGAATATCGCTCAACGGCTTAGCCCCAATTCCTACCAGCGAAAATGCACACAATCCTTGGTTTTTCAATTCTGCGATAAAGGCTCCGAACAATTGTGGATCGTTGTCCTCGACGTTCGATACATACGCAGTAATGGCTTTTAGGTCGCGATTCACGACCTCGACACCGTTTTCAATTAGATTCACCGATTCGTTCTGCGTGTCCTGTAAGTGGTCTGCAGAGTGTTGTGCAACTTCATTTGCTGCCATAAATGCAGCAAACAATGTCACGGCACTGACTCCGAGGATGATCTTCATAGACAACCCCCAAAACTTTCTAATTCCTGAGAACAGAATCCAGGAAGATTCAGTTTCAATTCGTATGGTGTCATTCGGAAGTGTCTTGGTGCTCATACCTCCACTCTGGATTAGCAACGCATACCCGATGTAGGAATTCAGCAGGAATGCGTTCAAATCCGAAAAACGCTACCTGCCAAATTCCAACATACCTTCAGCAATCCGTATCGCTTAGCCAGACAAAGTAATTCTCGTCGTCGGGGATTTCCTGACAACGAAAAAAGAAACAAGCAGAACGGAAGAGAAAATGAACCTTCTTACACATTCAAATGCCGGAAAGCACCTGATGTGGGCCTTCGCACTCGGAATCGTAATTACACTCGGAGCATTGACATCACCAATGGCAAGTGCTGACACCGATAGCCAGGACGCAGCCGTAACAATCGTTGGCGGGGCAATTGCAGTAACCAACAGCGCAGCGCTCGACTTAACAGATTCAGACGGCGATGACCCCTCATGGAGTGAAGATTCTCAGCTCGTAGGCGACGTTACTTCAGGCATTCAAGTCCAAGACCACCGCGGTTCGGCTGCCGGCTGGTACGTCACCGTAGAATCCAGCGATTTTGACGGCTCAGGCGAAATCGTTGACGAAAGTATTGACGCAGAAAACTTCTCAGTAAAGGTCGACAACCTTGCACGTGTCAGCGGTCAGGCTATCCACGACAACGGACAGAACCCTAAGGGTCCCAAGACATCGGTTGACTCTTACACAGCGATCGACTCTGCAGTCACGCTAATTGCGGCAGACGATGGTCACGGAATGGGTACATACACATTCGATGCCGACTACCAGCTCGAAATCCCAGCATTGCAGATGGCAGGTGCTTATTCAGCTACCGTGACGTACACCCTCTACGGATCGGAAGTTGACTCGTTCTAACCCATGACTGGGATTAGAGACGAATTCGAATGAAGGCCGAGCGGAAACGCTCGGTCTTCTTCGTTTAACTAATTTCTCCAAATCCTTCTCCTACCGAATTCATGCATTCATCCTGCTGCGAATATCGCCCTGAGTCCGATCCTTTGAACACTAGGAAATTTAGACACAGGAGAACCCAAATGAAAAAGTCAATCATCGCTGTTGTAGCGATCTTGATCACGATCGCAATATCCACTTCAATTGCGAGTGCTAACTCGGGCGGGATCAACTTTCAGTTGAGTCCTGCAGAGGGTGAAGAAGCCCATTTTGTTTACGACCTGATACCCGGATCGTATATCGAAGATCAACTGACAATCTCGAACCACGGGGAACTCCCTGTAACGGTAATTCTCTATCCTGCCGACGCGTCGACCGGAGCTGCTGGCGGAGTGGTTGTCGATACTGAAGCATCAACTCCGCAACTCATGGGTTCATGGATCAATCTTGAGCGAGAGCAGATCACCGTCCCAGCCAGCAGCGCGATAAACGTCAACTTCTCGATCAAAATCCCGGATTCACCACCTGTTGGAAAGTTGGCAGCCGGAATCGTGGCTCAGGACATCGAGATATTTGAAGGAACATCAGCGCTTTCGGTATCGAGTGTTCAACGATCAGTCGTCATGATCCTTGGGACAGCCCCTGGAGAGTTACTCCCTGATCTGAAAATCTCTGATGTTGAAATCGGTCATTCTTCAGGATTACCTTCTTTCGGAATAGACCTCGTCAATGACGGCACGACTTACGTTCACCCAGAAGGACGACTTCAAGTCGAGTCGATATCCGGAGAATTATTGTCAGAGCTGCAAATATCGTTAGGCTTGTTTATGCCTCGTACCGGTGTGACACACCGAGTTCGTTCAGACGACTTCCTCCAATCTGGAGACTACATCGTCGATGTGGAACTCGACTACGGTTCAACCGTCCCTGCGCGTTGGCGATCAGAGTTCAGTATTAGCGATCAGGACGTAGAAGCGGCAATAAATCAAGCTCAGCTTGCTGCAGAAGCTGCGAACGTTGAATCACCAGTGATCATTGTTCAGGAATCTGGCCCAGACACCGTTATAGCGGTGGCCGGTATTTCCATAATCGCCGTGATGGGCTCGGCACTAACTTTCCTCTTCTTCACCAGGAGAAAAGAGCAGCCAAATACGACAGATACTGCAAGCTAATCGACTGGTCCGTTTCTGGTTGAACGTGCCTCTTGAGTGAACAACCGATGCATTCTTTAGTAACGAGACATCCGCTCAACCAACAAAAAAAGCCCCCGCATTTCTGCGAGGGCTTTTCATTTATTTGCGGTTTGGTGGAGCTTGAGGGACTCGAACCCTCTACCTCCTGCTTGCAAAGCAGGCGCTCTCAACTCCTGAACTTTAGTTCAATTTTGCCATCTCTCCAGATATGGGCCGATTCGAGAATCGTTTGTAGAATCGCTTTTGCCTTCGGTACATCGAGAAACTCGAACGATTTCAGGAACGTATCGACCTGACCAGGCAGGACCGAAGTACTTTCCCGTGCCGCCTCTGCTTTTTCCAATGTCTCTCGTAACTCAGACAACCGTATCTCGGTCCTAGCCCGGTCGTCGCGCCGCTGAACGTTTGCTACGCCAAATTCTTCCTCATTCAGTAGACCACTTTTCAAATACTCAAGATTTTTCTGGAAATCGGTATCAAGTCCAATCAATTTTTTCTCAAGCCGGTTTAGCTCACGGTTGTTGCGTACAGAATCAGACCTGCTCGATTCGGAAAGTAATTCGGAAACTCGCTTCGGGTCACTGAATTGCCCGAGATAATCCAATACGGCAGATTCCAACTTCTTGCTTGCATGCCCATTGTAGTAAGCACAGGCATCTCGTGCCCTCACTGCGCGAGTACAAACGTAACTGGTGTACCGACGTCCTTTTTTACAAGGACCCAGACTTGCCGGACATTGGCCCTCCACAATGGCCACATCGAGCTATCCCGGAGAGTAGGTAATCACTCTTGTGGGCAGAACCCCTTGAAACCTTTTTGCGAATATCCATGCGTTGCTGAAGTGCATCCCATTCGGAATCGCTGAGTATTGGTGGAAAAACTCCTTGCACCTCGATCACTTCCCCTTGAGGATTCCCTGTCTTTGGACGTCGGCCGTAAACCATTACACCCTTAAGTACGGGATTTCGCAGGATATGTTGTACAGATGAAGGAACCCATCGTCCTTGCTCTCGCTTGTGGCCACGCTCATTCAATGAATCTGAGATCGCCTTAAAACCAAGATTTTCCTCAACACTCAGCCGAACCATTTCTTGAATGATCTCAGCCTCAGAATCATTAACCTCCCATCGAATTACTCGGGCACGTCCATCAACTATTTTTCTTACGGCAGTGAAACCAAATGGTGGCTTACCGCTATGCACCCCGCGTCTCACGATGTTTCCCATATTTGCTCGAACTCGCTCTGAAGTCCTTTTACTCTCATGACCCGCGACCCCCGCCATTACCAAGAGAATCAACTCATCTTGGATGTCCTGATCTGTCGCTTCAACAGAAACACCATGATCCTTCAGTTCCCAGATTCTCTGGAGAATCTCCTGCGGATTTCGGCCAAACCTATCGAGATACTGAACTAGAACAACATCAACCTGCTCTTGAATCACGTATCTGACCATGTTTTGGTATTCGACCCTGTCATCACGACGGCCGGATTTAACGTCACGAAACAACCTGGCAACCCAGCCACCATTAGCATCTGCAACCGTTCGAATACGGGATTCCTGAGTCTCAAGCGATGAATGACCTTCACCAACCTGTTTGTCTCCGGAGACCCGAATGTATCCGACATAAGTTTTGCGCAAAATAGTAGCGACCATGATTTTCCTATCGTAAGAATAGTCGATTCATGTCCTAATATCTAGCATGGGAGCGAGGGGTCGCAGGTTCGATCCCTGCCACCCCGACCAACATAGAATCCCAACAAAGACCCAGCCTAGTGCTGGGTCTTTGTATTTAACTCGTTATGTTGATCGCAGATAAATGCCACTCTCAATCGCGTCAGTCGGCTAGTTTGGATTCATCTCTAGGGAGTAATTTGGGATCTCGGTAACGACCTCTCTTGGATCGCGGGCGACGAACGTGGTGAGAGGGTCAACCTTCGCACGTTTAATGCGATCGAGTCGAAACACTCGAGGGGCATTTCGTTTGTGATCGTGAACGAGTAGGTACCAGAGCGGGGCTTGGACCATTATCCCGTGCGGGTCGACGGTTCGAGTGCTTTCGTTGCCAAACTTGTCGACGTATTCGATCCAGAGTTGTCTCGATTCGACTACCGCATTCTCACATTCTCTATAAACACCCGGTTCGATTATTTGAACATCGTGAGGCAGCTCTTCCGTGCGAGGCTTACCAACCACTATCCGCTTGAGTACCGACGCATACTTAGCCTTTTTATTTGCTGGAAGTGAGGACAGAACCTTGTTCATCGCTGAGGCGAGGTGTTCACCGGGGGCAGCTGGCGTTCGAGCAGCTCCCATTCGATAAGCGAGCCATAGTCCGATCGCTTCGCCGATGCTCAATCCTACGGGTGGCATCGAATATTCAGCACTAAGCCAGATTCCACCTTCTCGTCCGGGGACGCTATGAATCGGCACACCCTGATCACGGAGAACCGAGATGTCGCGGTGAATCGTGCGGTTTGTGACCATGAAGTGATCTGCGAGATCTCCAATAGTCTGCGGCGACTCTGGTCGCGATCGCAAATATTCAATTAGTTGATAGAACCGCTCTAGTCGATTCACCGTCGATTTCCAATCGTGACAGTAGGTTGTCAGGGTTGTCACTGAAGATAGATGTGAAAGTTGGGCTCGCAACAAGCAACCCGAATTTTGAAGAGTGTAATCCTGTCGTATTCAAACGTCTCGGATCGCACGCCTTTTGGGAACGTTAACTCACACAATCGACAGAGGAAGTCACATGAGTATCGTACAAAAAACGCAAGTAGTTAACGGTTCCATCGCTCGAGCTTGGGAAGCGGTGTCAAAGATGGGAGCTGTCAGCGACTGGCACCCCAACGTCTCAAATGTGACAGTCCTCACTGAGCATGACTCTGGCATCGGCGCCGCTCGTCGGGTGGAGTTCCACTCCGGTGGCAGCTCTGTCGAAACGGTTGTTGAGGAATCGGAGCAAGAGTTCACGACTGTCGAGATGACCGAATTACCGTTGATCAAAAAAGCTCACATCACGATCCGCACTAAAGAACGATCTGCCGACACGACAGATGTTACATTTTTGATCGATTACAGTTTGAAATTCGGCCTAGTCGGTTGGTTACTCGATGTCTTCATGTTTAGACGGATATTCCGCAAAGTATTTGGGGTAGCCCTTCCAGGCCTTTCATATCACTTGGAAACGGGCAATTTGGTCACCGGCTCAATCCCTGATCAGGCATCGAATTAACACCAGACTAAGTCGCCTATCCGCGGAATCGATCTCAATCTCCCGCGAGCAAACTGAACTCACCGAGTGAGCTAGGTGAACTGCCAAATTCGACCGAGGTACATCCTAGCTCTTGAGTGCATTTAGGAACTCGTCACCGCCCGACGTGATCCAACCGTTCAAGCTCGTGTAGAAAAATTGCACGCCTTGGTCGCGGAATTTTGCAACGTTGGATGTCGACACGGTGGTCCCAGCTGTTTTTCCGGCGGCGATGATTTTTTTGATCGATTCATCGATAGTGCGCTGCACATCTGGGTGTTCATCATTCCCGATGTGACCCATGGACTGCGCCAGATCACTTGGAGCTACGTGGTAAACATCGATGTGATCTACGGCAAGGATTTCATCTAGGTTGTTCACTGCCTTGATGTCTTCGATTAGCACGATAGACATCGATTGATCGTTGGCTTTCGCAAGGTAGTTGTCGACACCGAACGATTGACGAGGTTTGAACATTCCACGGCGCCCGATAGGGGCGTACTTCG
>Ga0315336_1002961_pt1 | contig 24040 bp, 9 predicted proteins | sample ASW5metaG_FD_204512 | JGI IMG/M metagenome (GOLD analysis project Ga0315336, IMG submission 204512) | Ammonia-oxidizing marine archaeal communities from Monterey Bay, California, United States - ASW #5 | ecosystem: Environmental > Aquatic > Marine > Intertidal zone | place: USA: California... | reverse complement strand
GCCGACACGGATCATGACGGTGTGGGTGGCGTGTTAATCCGTTCCACAGCGGATTTGGAATCATCCCGTGATGTCGTTTTGACTGGTTCCGACCTGTTTTTGCGAGCGGAATTGCGTGGAATCGAGGTGGAGTCCCAGGGTGGTGTGGGTGGCAGGATATCGGCTTCTCGCGACATCCTGCTGCTGAGCAGTTCCGATTCTCCGTCCGGATCTTCCATTGTTGTGGATGGTCTGATTACGTCGAACCGAGAATCCCGAATCGCTTCGGTGGCTACGATTGATGGCGTGGGCATGGTGACCGGTGACTCGGTGATTTTGTCATCCGTAAGCGGTATAGGTGCTGGTGGTGGATTTGGCGTGAGTGCGTTCGACCTGTCGGCGGACAGCACGTCGGGCGATGTGCACATCAATCACGAGTCCGCGACGTCTGTGATGGTCAGTTCGCTGACCACGGGCGCTGGTGCGATCGTGCTGGATCAATCGGGCGGCGGTGATGTGACGATCACCTCATCGACGACTGTTGACGGAGACATCACTCTGTCGAACACCGGCGGGGACCTGCACGCCGGCGCGGTGACGGCCGGCGGCACGGGTCGCAACGTGGCGTTGAGCACCGTGACGAGCGGTTCGATCACGGTGGATCGCGTGACGGCTGTGGACGACACGGTGTCGCTGGTCTCGGCGGGTTCGATCAACGAGTCGGCTTTAGCGGACGCCGATGTGGATGTGACGGGCGCTGCGGTCAGCTTCATCGGGACCAGCGGGATCGGTGACGTTTCGGCGTTGGAAGTGACATCGTCGAATCTGTCGGCGGACAGCACGTCGGGCAATGTGCACATCAATCACGAGTCCGCGACGTCTGTGGTGGTCAGTTCGCTGACCACGGGCGTCGGTGCGATCGTACTGGACCAATCGGGCGGCGGCGATGTGACGCTTCTGTCGTCGAGTACCTCGGACGGGGACATCACTCTGTCGAATACCGGCGGGGATTTGCATGCCGGCGTGGTGACGGCCGGCGGCACGGGCCGCAACGTGGCGTTGAGCACCTTGGCGAGTGGTTCGATCACGGTGGATCGCGTGACGGCTGTGGACGACACGGTGGCGCTGGTCTCTGCAGGTTCGATCAACGAGTCGTCGTTGGCGGACTCCGACGTGGACGTGACGGGCGCTGCGGTCAGCTTCATCGCGGCCAGCGGGATCGGTGACGTCTCGGCATTGGAAGTGACGTCGTCGAATCTGTCGGCGGACAGCACGTCGGGCGATGTGCACATCAATCACGAGTCCGCGACGTCTGTGGTGGTCAGTTCGCTGACCACGGGCGATGGTGCGGTTGCGCTGAACCAATCGGGTGTTGGTGATGTGCTACTTGGTTCCGTGCTCGCGACGTTGGGAGACGTTGACGTATCCGTCGCTGTCGGTGATTTGATTGTTGTGGGCTCCGTGGTGGCAAGCGGCGTCGGCGACGTGAACTACATGACGACTGACGGTTCCGTATTGCTAACGGGCATGACAAAGGCCGATGGTGATACGGTGACAGTAGATTCTGGGGGAGCCATTGATGGTCCGGGTTTGGTGGTCGCGTCTTCGATCGAGTTGACGGCCATTTCCGGCATTGGCGACATGCATCGACTGGAACTCAACTCGGTTCAGATATTGGCCGAAAGTTCACAAGGTAACGTAGTGCTCGCCAATTCCAGTGGGATGGCTGTGATCATCGACGGACTGGCGTCCTCAGATGGCAATCTGGCACTGACCCAGTCAGGTGGCGGCTCAGTGACATTGAAATCGGTGTCGACCGGCGGTGGTTCTGTAACAGTTGGCAATACGGATGGGGGTATGACTGTCGAGCAGTTGAGTGTTTCCGGTATTGGTTCGGTTGATTTGGAGACTCAAGACACTGATGGCAGTGGAGACGAGCATATATCGGTGCAGCGACTGATTGCGATGTCAGGGCAGGTGTCGGTCGTTGCTGCGGGGGCAATTGAAGGGCCGGATGGAAGTGGCGGATCAACTGCAATCGAGGCCCTGGAAATCGATCTGCGAGCGGGTACGGGAATTGGTGAGGTTCACGAATTGTCATTGACCGCGAATTCGATTTCTGCGGTAACGGATGTCGGCGACGTGCGACTCCGCAGCGCGGGTAGCGGAGGCGCAGTCACGGTGGCGGCTTTGACCACGGTCGGCGGCCAGATCGCGTTTCAGCACACCGATGGAGATCTCGCGTTCACCGGGATCGTCAGCAGCGGGAGTGGTACGACGGCCGGCGGTGACATTTTTCTGTCTGGGACGGATGAAGTGCTTGTTGCCACAACGGCCACTGTCAGTTCTGAATCTGGAACTGGTGGCGTATTGACGGTCGATCGAGCCACGGTTGAAGGTCTGGTCGCGATCGGCGCGGGTGATATCACAATTGCCGGCGGTGGTCAGGATGTTGTGATCGACATCGACATCACGACTCCTACGACGGTCGTTTTGACTGCGCCGGTCGACATCATCATTGGTGCGACGATCCAGACGACCTTGGCCACAGCGGATATCGAATTGCACGCCGACAGTGATGGTGACGGTCAAGGTGGCGTTTGGATCCAAACGGCGGGTCGCTTGGATTCTGCCGGCCAGGTTGTGATCGAAGGATCGCATCTCGTCAGCGAAACCGGGGTACTGGAAGTTGACGTTGGCGCGGGTGTCAGCGTGTTTGTTCAATCCGACGCGGCGAGTGATCAAGTGCTGGCGGTTGGAGACGTGGTGTTGAAGCCCACACAGTCGGTGCCCGACAACAACGGCATGTTGATTGATGGTACTGTGCGATCCAACCAGGGAGATTTGACTGTTGAATCGGCGGGTACCATTGCCGGTATTGGAAACCTCGTCGCAGACACTTTGCAGCTGGTTGCGGTGGCAGGCATTGGTGAGGCGACGGGAATCAGTATTTCGGTGTCTAGTATCGATGCCGAAACGACGTCGGGAGATGTTGTTCTGGACAATGCAGCAACTGCGGATGTCGTTGTGCAGAAGGTGAGCACATCTGGTGGTGATGTGCTGTTCACTCAAACGGGCGCCTTTGAACTGGAGATCGTGGGGCCGGTCAGCAGTGGAAGTCCAGTGATCGACGGTGGCAACATCACTTTCGACATCGAAGGCAGTCTGACTGTCGCTGACGTCGTGAGCAGCGTTGGTGGTAGCGGTGGTGAACTCCAGATTGTTGGAGCCACGATCAATGCGACACCGTTGCTGGGAGCGGGGGACATCACATTGCTAGGTGGTGCTCTGGACACCGTAATTGACGTGGATCAACAGAGTGACACGCCGATACAGATCAGCGCCCTGCGTGACATCATCATCAAGACACATTTGGAGACAATCGGCTCGGGGGTGGGTATTTCCTTAACGGCCGATAGCGATCAGGACGGTAGTGGCGGCGTTTTGCTGACGGGAACTGGCCGGATTGACGCGACGGGTGACGTGTTCATCTCGGGGTCGGATTTATTTGTTACCTCGGGTATTGCGGATTCGATTGTGGTTGAAGTCGACGATCAGAATGTTGAGACACCTCAGATCGTCGTAGCCGGTCGGCTGCAGATTGTGGCGTCTTCTGCGTCTCCTTTGGATGCGGACATCACGGTGGATGGAAAATTGGTGGCGGACCTGGGCATAGAGATCACTGCGGTTGACAGCGTCGCATTTGGGTCGCACGGCGATTTGCAGAGCGAATTCGGTGACTTTCTAATTGTTGCCGATGTGCAGAATGTGTCGGCCGGTGGTGCGATTGTGATGAGCGAAGAGACGACGTTTGATGCGGTTCAGGGTCGGGTCCGGCTGACGGCGGACGGTACAATCCTGCTCGGGGAAATTAGCTCCGGATCCGACTCGGTCACGGCGATCGAAGTGGCTTCAGATCAGGGCGCCATTTTTTCTGCTGCGGATGCTCCGGGCGAAACTGAGCTGAGACTGACGCATCCCGATGCAGGCATACGGCTGGAAGCGGAAAGCGGAATTGGCCGCCGCACGATCGATGGAGGCACCGGTGCCGTCGTGACTCATGCTCTCGATGTTGACGCGGGGAGAATTGACGTCGAAACGCAACAGGGTGATCTGTTGCTGACCGGACTGGCTTCGGGAAGTCGGGTGGATCTCACGGTTTCCGGATTGGGAGACATTGAATTCACCCAACAATCTCAGGGAGTCCTGACTGTTGACACCGCGACCGCAGCATTGGGAACGGTGGCACTGACGACTGCAGACGGGAATCTGCGGGTAGCCGGACTGGTTGCGGCCGGTGGTTCTGGAGATGTGCGGTACGTTTCAAGTGCCAGCGTTGTTCTGGATGGTGATACGACGGCCGACAAGGATCTCATCGCAATTGATGCCGCTGGAGAGATTCGCGGCCTGGGCCGCCTGAGTGCTCATGATTTGGCTTTGCGCGCACAAGATGGAATCGGTTCGAGTTCTCCACTGCGTACCGAGGTCCAACGTGTGGCTGCGATCAATACAGACTCCGGTCACATTCAACTGGACAACTCCGTGGGCGGGCTGCTGGAAGTGACGGAAGTCAACGGAATCTCCGGGGTTCTCAACCAGGGCGGAGTGTCCTCGGGCGGCGGCATCATCATCACAAATCACAGCCCGTTGACGATCAACCAAGTTGTAGCCAACAACGCCGGTGGCGATATTGTGTTGACCGCGGTTAACGACGGGGGCCAGGATGATCATTTGCGAATCAACGCGCGGGTGTTCACTTCTGGCGGGGACGGAAATATCTATTTGAATGCTGGCGGCAATCTGTTCATCAATGATAGCGCCTTGATGTTCGGGAATCAGTCGAATCCATCTGCCAATTCCGGAGTGGGCGAAGCGGATATTTCCGTGTCCGGTGGCGGTGTGGTTCTCGGAGCCGTGGGCGGGCAGATCGTTATCGGTGGTGGGGTGCTGATTGAGAGTCAAACCGGTGCGATCACCGACGTGCCACCGAACCTTCGCGAAGTTGTTTTGGATTCGGACTACGATGCGCGACTGGAGACAAGCTCCGCGACGATTCGTGGCGAGTATGGCCGGGTCGGGGAGCGCAATTTTCTGATCACTGTGAATTGGGGCGACGGAAGCGTCGAAAGTGTCGCGCGAGAATCCAGCGGAGGATTTGAATTCACTCATGATTATCTGGGTGGATCTTTTGAGCAGATACCTGTCACCGTGACCTTAGTGGACGATTTCAATATCCAATTGGGTAGCGGGGTTGTTTCCGTTACGGAGTTTATTGAGCCGACATTGTTTGTTCAATTGGAGGATGACGAAGAGGAAGAGGAGCAGGGACAGTCGACCTTCTTGACGACGGTCGATCTGGATTTGAACGAGATCGGCAAAAAACAGTTCGATCTCATCAATCAGGAATCAACACAACCGGTGGTGGAACAGTCGACAAATGTCGTCAATGCCGTGGATGCGGACGAGACGTATATTTCCGAGCGGTCTGTTTTCTTGGTTGTCCTGTCGCCCGATGGAACGGAAAAAGCTCGAGTTTCGTTGTCGGAATCCAAATTGAACAACTTGCCGGAACTATTCTACAAGTTGCCAGACGGTCGCTATCAGGTCCTCGTCCGTGACGCAGGCGAACAGCGCGAACGTCTGTTGCGCGATGTTGATGTTCGCAACCACATCGCCACCGAGGTTCGCCAAGAGAGTCGGAGCTCTGAATTGCGGGAACAGACCATTCCGGATCCGGAAGAGGAAGCGGATGGCAAGCGAGCCGCGGTGTGGTCGGAGGAACCGGATCCCGGAGCGTCAGAGGTTGTGCTTGGCGAACTGCGAGATCCTGAGATCGGGCACGTAGCCGGTTGGTACGACAATGAGTCAGAGAACTTTGCAGCTGTAGGCAATCTTGGAATTCCGAGTGCTGCACTCGTGACATCGGTGCCGGCCGACAGCAGCGAGGAACCAGCCCCCATCGGCCTGGAGACCGTGGTTGACACTGTTGTCGATCATGTGGTCGTTGCGGGAGGTGTGTTGGTGTCGGGTATCGCCGTTTCGACGCGGTGCTTTCGCAGAAAAGAGCCGAGCCCAACCGCGGTGTCCTTCCCTCGGGCCTCGTCTTTCTCACATGCGGCACGACTCTGCCGACGGTTACGGAAATCACGACTAGTCAAAGATTGACGATTGTACCTGTGATTTGTGCTGTAACTGGTGGACCGGTTGCCGATCCTCGCTTTATGTGAGTCGATAGGCAACTGCGCTGGCCGCGATGTCGATGCAATGCATAACCGGAATTGGCTGGGCAAGTGCATTGATGCGTGGTAGTTGGGTGAGCGTGTTGCCCGTTGAGGGGGGCAGACAGAGTGTCGGCACAGGTAGTTTCTGATGTGCATGGTCAGGACGCGGTTTGGGATCGAACCGGCCGTCTGTTGCTGTGGGTCTGCTGCCTCGTACCGATCAGCGGCCCACTTGCGGACGATGGCCCCGGCCGCATCGTTCGACTCAACGCGGACTCTGATCAAACCGGTCCGAGTGTGGTCGGAGCTGGTGTGGCTGCCCGAGCGTCTGGCCAGCGAGGATCTCAGCTTGGACCGCTGTCGACGCATCGCATTCTGAGAGGTCCTGGTTTAATTGGCCCGCGGCCAAATGCAGCCGATGGGGGCCACGATGACACACGGGCGTCGGTTGGCGTTCGGGATTCCGAAGCCTTTGGCCATTCCGTGATGATCGGCTTCCAACATCCTGGCAGACACCCGCTGCGAACGGGTGCCGAACCGCGGTTGAGCGGTGGTCGGTCGGACTTGGTTTGGTCGGCTGGAACACCGAAACTCGATACCAGTATCAGAAGCGCTCCTGGGAAACCAGACCATCGACTGCTGCGCGACCCAGTTTCCGACCGCCAGTTGACTGTCGAGGCTGGGGAAGTCCCGCCAGAGCATGTGGATTTGGGGAACGGTGTCTGGCCTTGGCCACGACCGGTGTCGCCGGTCAGTCCATACGTGAATTTGGTTTCCGGGCAGGCCACGACGGTGACAACTGGCAAATTGCTTGGTGCAGGACACAGTGCTGTTCATTCACCGCCCGTTGCGCGACCGGTCCTGCTGGGTGGCCACTCATTCGCTGGTACGGGGATCGATGTGTTGGATGCTCGAAGAGCTTCTGACGACTCCGAAGCGACAGTGGCTGAAGGTTCACAGGATTCCCAGGCCGTCGCGGAGCGGCCTTTCGATCCCGATCCGGGCGCGAGTATAACCGCCAACAAGGCACCGGCACAGTGGGCCATTGTCCGGACCGACGGTCCCCTCGGAATGAAGCCGCTGATTGCCGCGGATCCCGCGTTGGATCGTAGCTGTTGGATGACACAGCCTTACCACTGGGATGCATCGGGTCTGTACCACAACCCGTTGTATTTTGAGGACCGCGGCTTGGAACGCTACGGTCATACCGTGGCCCGGGTTCAGCCGTTCTTGTCGGCTGCAAGTTTTGCGGCCGATTTCGCGCGCCTCCCCGTCAATGCAGTCCTCAATCCATGGTGCCGGTCTGTTTATAGTTTGGGTTATCCACGTCCTGGAAGTCCGTCGTCTGTGGATCCCAAACCACCTCAGGGTGAGTTTGAGTATCTGTCGAACGGTGCGGTGTACTTTGGGAACCGGCATCAAGTGGAATGTGTTGAGTCGTTACCAGTGGAAGCTTCGGCTCAGGAACTGTATGAGCCGGCGGGCCAGTGATCGGTCGGTGACATAGACCTTGGCATGGCCCGAAGCGTTGAGCAGCAGGTTTTCCGGATGTTGATCCAGGATCACGCGCGCGCGGTATGTTGTCGTTAAGGGACGCGGAATACCTCGTTGATCGACCTCCACCGGCAGGTCGGCGTGCATCAGGAGTTCGCGTGGGGCGATTTCGATGTCAAGTTCGCCGATTTCGGCAATCGTTCCCCACAGCATGCGACCGGGCAACTGGTCGAGTTGAACTTCGACCCTTTGTTGTGACTTGATCAATCCGATGTCGCTCTGGTCGATGACCAGCACCGCTTGTCTGTGGTTTCGGTCACCGATCAGACACATCAGTGTTTCACTTTCCACGTAGCATCCACGGTTTTCAAGGTCGAGTGCAGAACCCGTCCAGGTCGCAAGTTGGCGATCGTCGATCGGTGCCGTCCTGGTGGGGGCCGGTAGCAGAATCCCGGCAATGGGAGACTTGAGTGTCAGCTGTTCCTGCTCTCGAATCCTCTGTTCCAACTGGTTTGTGATGGCGTTTAGTTTTTCTTCCGTCGTGGGAATCTGGATACCGCTCGCCGGATCGCTTATGGACTGCCGTTTGAGATTATTGAGCTGTGCCGCGATCTGATTTCGCTGAGTCCTCAGGTCCGCTGTTTGTTGTCGCAGCGCATCATTTTCGAGTTGGATGATCGGATCTCCAGACGCAACCGTCTGACCGATTTCCAGCGCGGTGCTCAGAATTCCGGAAGTGGTGGAGTAGATGCGTTTGGCAGCCGCCGGTTCCAGGAGTACCGGAACTTTGACGGTGGATGGCAAGGGGGTCAGTAGCAGAGCACCGCCGATCAGTAGAGCCAGCGAACCACGGACGGCCAGACGCATGCGGTGGTTGGCCTGCACGAGATTCGGGTTGGATACAAATCGGACCAGTCGCAGTAGCGGGAAAAAAATGATGCTACCTACAACGGTGATCGCCAGTGCGTGCACCAGGACATCGAGCCGATATGGTTCCAGTGTCTGATCCAGGATCCACAGGATGGCGACCAGGACGGACAGACGATACACGGTGCTGGCAATTGCGAATACAGCCAGCAACCACTGTCGGCCCGGCGGCAGCATGCGGTCGGGTACCAGTTGCAGTCCCAGAAACCAGCGGCTTAGCAGTTGTTTGAGTTGTGTGGTCGATTGTCGACGGAGATTGGGGATGTTGACCAGGTCCGAAAAGATGTAATAACCATCGAATCTCATCAGCGGATTGCCGTTGAAAATCAATGTGCTGATGGAACAGACGACAGCCAGATTCAGGGCGAGTGAATTCAGCGGACCCGGATAGCTGAAGTGCCACAGCAACAGTCCCAGCGATGCCAAGGCCAGTTCGATCAGAACTCCTGCGGCCGACACGGCAATCCGCTGCCACTTATTGGGAAGCATCCATGAATCCGAAACGTTGCAATAGATACACGGTGTAAAGGCCAGCAGCATGACCCCCATTTCATGGCACTCTCCACCAAAGTGCTTACAAGTCAGCGCGTGGCCGAACTCGTGAAGGATCTTGGCAGTCCCCAGCGCGGCGAACATCCAGATGATGTTCTGGCGGCTAAAGAACATGTGCAGCGTCGGCATCCGACCGATGATGACATCCAGTCTCGAGGTGGCCAGTGTGATCGCGCACAGGATCAGCAGCATGCAGGTCACCAGGCACCAGGGGGAGAACATCCAGCGGAGCTTGGGGTAGAGCCAGCCGAGCAGCGGTTCGGGGTCCAGGCCTCGGAAACGGATGGCCAGCAGGTTGAGCCAGCGATCCCAATGCCGCCGACGGGCTTGATGCCGTCCACGATCGAGCAACTGGGTCCCTTGATCCGGCAGGTCGCTGATGACCAGACCTTGGCGATGTAGGTTGACCAGAAATGACTGGAGTTGGGTCAGAGCCAGCCTCTGCGGGGCAAATAGCCGTTCGAATCGCTGGCAGACCATGTCAAATGTGATGCTTCCATCCAGCATCTGCAGAATGCGGTATTCCTCATCACGCAGTTGAAAGTACCTCAGCGCGATGGGATCTTTGATTCCCCAATATCGCGTGCGACCGAACCAGACCGGTTGGATTGCCAAGTCGCGCCGAGCGCGCAGGGGGACTTGGAGGTCTTGATTTGGGGATGGAATGGTCATGCGACGATCTAGGGGTTGGCGCGACGGCCGGCTGTTTTAGGGGCTGGACGGTGTTGAGTGAGTTGAATTTCCACTGTGCCGCCCATGCCGGGCTTGAGTGACAAGTCACGGTTTTCCACCTCGGCCCAGAATCGGACCTGGCCGTTCACGGGATTGATTTCGGGACTGACAAACACGATGCGTCCCGAGAATTTCACCCGCGGCTTGTTGGGTAGCGCGACGGTGAGGACGATGGGAGCGTCGTTGAGTTGCGGTGTCATCCGATCGGCGTTCAGAAAGCCCTCGACGCGCAGGCGATCCAGCCTCAAGATGCGCACCACGGGTTCACCGGGTTTGATCCACTCGCCCGGTTGGTGGTAGATCTGCACAATTTGACCGTCCAGTGAAGACCGGATTTGCCGCCTTTGCAAGATCCTGTTGGCCAGTCGAAATTCGTTGTCTTTGAGTTTTCTCGTGAGCTCCGCCTGCTTTTGTTCGTGTCGTGCCTGTTCGATTTGAATCGACGCCTGGTCCGTCTGGAGTTGTAGCTCGTCGATCTCGGTCTGAGACACGCTGTTGGCAAATTCGGCATTGGATTGTTTCGCTCGTTGCAGCTCAGATTCAACGACGGCGAGCTTTTTTTGTGCCAAGCGGCGGTGCGTATCGTTTTGGGAGTCCTGTTCGGCGATCTGGAGCTCAAGGCGAGCGCGTTCGAGTGTCATCGAGGCCTCTTCATCGTTCAACTGCACCAGAACATCCTGGCGTTTGACCATCTGACCGACACGAACCGGAATGTGAGCCAGTACCCCTTCATCTCTGGCAGGCAGGTCAACTTGTTGGATGACCGTTAGCTGAACGTCGTGTACCACGACCGTTTCGGGCTTGGAAGTGATCTCATCGGCCGTGGGAAAGACGACCATCCAGATCAGAAATGTGGTGCTTGACATGGAAAGAGCCTCAAAACAGGACTCGGGTACGGATGACTTCCACCAGATCATGAAACCACACAAAGCCCAGGGGACGGGGGCCACAGTGAATCCGTGCGACCACCATCGCCCCTGGTCGAAGTCCGGAGCGGGTTTGCTGATTGAGAGTGGCGACGATGCGGACAGTGGGGTCGCCCTGGTGATCCGGCTCGCTTCTCAAAGCAATCGAGCGCATCGTAGCTTTGTAGGTCGTGGTCGGGTCCGTGGCCAACACCAGATCGACGGGCAAGGCCGATTTGCGATCGGCCTCCGCCTGGCAAATGTAGCCAATCCGATCGTCGGGAACGTCCAGCTCCACAATCCAGTTTCCGTTGAGCTGAGCCACGGTCATCAGGATTTCACCCCGTTGGACGGGACGAGCTTCCAGGTTGTGTGCGACGTCCCAGGTCAGCACCGTTCCGGACAACGGGCTTTGAATCATGAGTGCTTTTTTGCGTTTGTCTAGTATGGATTGTTGGGATTTCAATCCGGCGATTTCGGATTTGGTGGCTTCTTCTTCGGCCGTCAAACGGTTGTATTCTCTGCGGGCGTCAGTGTTACTTGGAGACATCGCCAGACGGGCTGAGCGAATGGTTGCAAGACGTTTGTCGGCGGTTTGCAGCGCGCCCAACACCTCGGCAATTTCAAAATCCATTTCCGAGCTGCTGAGCGTTGCCAGTACATCGCCTTTTGTGACTTGTGTGCCATGGCTGGTTTTCAGTTCTCGCACCACGCCATTGGCTTGGGCGAAGACGTGTTGCCGATGTGCCGGACGCAAGCGACCGTCTGCGGAGATGGTCAAGTCGATGGGGATCAGGCAGATTGCGGCGGCAGCAAACAGGAAGGCCGTAAGGGCGAGAAGGCGTTTGGAGAACCGCCCGCGTCCAGCCGGGGTGAGGAAGGGACGCAATTGCGATGTGACTCGATAGAACGGCTGCTGATGATGCCGCAGTGCATTGCTCAACGCGCGTGCGCTGGGCGCTTGAATCGCGCGCAGTGGAGTTTTGAGTTGTGCGACCGTTTGACGCGAATGGAATTGTTCCACCACCAAGATCGCACCCGCACCCGGTGCGAGTTCCGAAGCAGCTGAAGTATCTCCCGTTAGATGCAATGGCACCACGGCCAGCAGCTCGCATTGGGTCTCAGATAAAAAGGCCTGTGAGGCGTCGGCCGCAGGGCTATCCGCTGCAGCACTCCACCAAAGCTCGCTCTGTTCTCGGTATACCTCGGTGGCCAGTTTTTCCAAGTGCCGCACGGCGTTGGCTCGGCGATCAATCGTGTCCTGGCCGCTCACGGCCGTCAACCGAAATTTCCCGGCCTGGTAGAGCACGATGCTCACTCGGTCGCAGCCAAGGAATCGGCGACCTTCGTTGGCAAGCGTGAAGCACACGGTCGTCGGATCCAGACTGGCGTGAGCACGATCAACGAAAGGCGACAACTCTTGCCATCGCAACTCCGATTGCTGCAAGCGTCGCAGCTCTTGATGCCGGTGGTAATCCCCGGCCATTTCGCAAGCTGCTTCAAGGAACTGCAGATCACGTTCCAAGCTCTCACTCGAATCTGACGATGTCTTCCACATCTCGACGACGGAAGTGACCGAGCCGTCCAGCAGAATGGGACAAACCAGAGCCGCATGCTGAGGAGATGGGTTGGTCTCCGTGGCTGTTTCGAAAACGACGAGTGGCAAGCGGCCGTCGGCGATTGACCGGATGCGTTCGGAGCTCAGCCGAGGCCGTTCATCATCCGCTGCTGAGTCGTGTTGCCGGATCCAGATTCCGTCCGCATCCAATTGCCAGATGCTCGGCAATCGGCACTGAAGAACGGTGCAGCAGCGCTGCAGAAATGCATCATAAAACGGGGCTTTGGCCAGGCCCTCGCGTGACAGCTCGACGATGGAGTGCAGGGCGTCGTCGAGATCCTGCCAGGAGGTATGCGCGTCGCGCGGCGCTGATGAGGCGTGGGATGTGGTCATGGGGGCACAACTGGGAGTGCATCTCGAGTGCGATCATTGCGTGCTGGTATTCAGGCCATTATTACGGCCGTTGAGACCCAAGAACAGATGCAATCCTCCGGTTTGCCAGGTTGATTCGACACCGGTTTGCACCGAGTTACAGCCGACCATCCGGCCGCCCCGCGCACCCGCCGAGACGGTCTCTTCAGTTTTCCCAGTATTCCCAGTCTTCTTGGGTCGCTGCGGTGCAAGGCGGCCTTTGGTCTTGTTAGGCAGTTCAGGTGGAAAAAAACGGGATTCCGGCTGGCAGGACTGGGATCGATTGTATGGGTTAGTAGGAGAAGCCGATGTTTAGATGTGGGTAGAACGACTGCGCCGAGGCAGGTGGAGTCCGTAGATCGACGACCCGCCGATGGGCATTGGTTTGCATGAAAGGAAGGATGTCGGCTGTCGGATTGGGAGGCGTCTGAACGCGTTCGGCCGTTTACGGTGCAGGCGTGTGGAGATTTCTTCGCGGCAGGCCGAGGGTTGAATTCGTGGTGATCTCGCGGTCAAACCGGCGATATTTGGTGTGGATTGCGGCGTTGTTTGCCGCAATACCGGGTTGCCGCGCGCTGTTCACTCAGCCCGACATGCAGTCGGAAATCGCGCATGAGGCCTATTCTGTCCGGGCGACGGAAGTCGAGTACCCGAATGTGGACATTGCGGTTGAGGATGCAATCGGCGCGGCTCACGCTCCGTTGACGGTCACCAACTTCGTGGACGGTACCCACATCGACGTGCAGCAAGTGCGGTTGGAAGAAGTCATCCGCATGGGGCTGCAAGGGTCACGGATCGCGCGGAAACTGGGGGGAGTCATTCTGCGATCCCCATCCAGTACGCAAACGGCTCAGGATCCGGCGATTCAGGAAACCAATCCGCGGACAGGAATCGAGTCTGTGTTGAGTGCTTATGACGCGACTCTGGCATCCAGCCTGGTTTCCGAGAAAAACGACCGTGCGTTGAATAACTTTTTCACCAGCGGTGGCACGAATATTCTGGATCAGGATCTGTCGGTCTTACAGACGCAGATCTCCAAGCGCGCGATGACCGGCACGGAACTCACCGTACGAAACAGCACCGACTACGATGCCAACAATGCCGGCGCCAATCAGTTGCCGAGCGCCTGGAATACGGATATTGAAGCCGAAGTGCGGCATCCGTTGTTGCAGGGTGGGGGCGTGGAATACAACCGTCTGGCGGGCCCCAGCGAGATTCCCGGAGTTGCCAATGGTGTGCTGATTGCTCGCGTCAACACCGATTTGTCGCTGGCAGATTTCGAGTTGGGCATTCGCGATTTCGTAAGTGACATCGAAAACGCGTATTGGGACCTGTATTACGCTTACCGAGATTTGGATAGTAAACTCAGCGCGCGGGACGCTGCCTTAAAGACCTGGCGCCGGGTGCGGTCATTGAAGAATCGCCGTGGTGGGGAAGCCGTGCGCCTCGCTCAGGCGCGGGAACAGTATTTTCGATTGCAGGAAGAGGTTCAGAATACGCTCAGTGGGCGCTTGCTCGAAGGCACGCATACGAACAACGGTAGTAGCGGAGGCACGTTTCGGGCGACAGCCGGTGTTCAGGTGGCGGAGCGGCGGCTGAGGTACTTGATCGGTATGCCGATCAACGATGGGCGGCTGCTGCGACCGGCCGATCATCCCATAGCTCAGAAACTCGAGATCGACTGGGACTCGGCGGTTGCCGATGCGCTGTCGACGCGCGCCGAACTCCGTCGGCAACGGTGGCTGGTCAAGCGACGCGAGATGGAATTGGCGGCCAGTCGCAATTTCCTGATGCCTCGCTTCGATGCCGTGGGCCGATATCGTTGGCGTGGGTTCGGAAAAGACCTGTTGCGGCAAGGGCGGTCGAATCCCGGCCAATTTGGCAACGCTGTCGACAATCTGATGGATGGCAGTTTTCAGGAATGGCAACTTGGTTTTGAATTGACGTTCCCCTTCGGTTATCGCCAGGCACACGCTGCCGTTCATCATGCGGAACTTCAATTGGCTCGAGAACGGACGATTCTGGACGAACAGGAACGGGCCGTGGTGCTCGATCTGAGCAGTGCCAGTGCCGATGTCGATCGTGCGCATTCGGTGATGAGAACCAGCTTTGCACGGTTTGAAGCGGCGAGCCTGCAATCGGACCTGATGCAGCAGGCGTTTGAGAAAGATCAAGCTCCTTTGAATCTGGTTCTGGATGCGCAGCGGCGCCGAGCTGAGGCCGAGAGCCACTATTACCGCTTGCTCGTCGAATACGCGCTGGCAGTCAAAAATTTCCACTTCGAGAAGGGCAGCTTGCTGAACTATAACCGGATTCAGCTGGCCGAATCGGCCTGGCCGGAACAGGCGTATGCCGAGGTCGCGACGCGTCTGCTTACGGAACGCGGGCTGTTTGGACACTCCACACTGTTCGCGGATGGGGAACTGACCGAACACGCTGTTCCCGACGATGTCTACCGGGTTGGCCTGGAGACCGAGCCAAATCCGACTGAGGCCTCACTGCCCTTCGGCGTGGCACCGCCCGGGATGCAGCCGGCCGACAGTTTGAGGCCTGCAATGGCTCCGCAATGGGAACCGGCCGTGAGTGGCCCGGGTGTGTCTCCCGTCTTCTCGCGGCTGGGCGGACACACGCCTTTTGAAAGGCCGTCAATCCAACCCGCGCGTCCGCCGGGAGCTGACCCGCGTCCACTGTCCCGTCACTTCGGACATTCCCAAGTCCGTTGACGCGTTCGATTTGTACCGATGCTCAGGTCTCCCGCCAGATCATGAAATCTTGTTGGGCTCTGTTGGCGATCGAGTCGGGACCCACGGGTGGAGTGGATGCCATCGAGACCGAGTTCAGCCGGTCGATGTGCCAGATGTTAGTTGTGCTTAACAAAACGATTAATCTGGCTGTACGACGTGTTGGTATTCTACACGTTAGTCCTGTTGTTGTGATTTCGTGGAAGTTGCCGGAAACACGGATTGTAGCGATCAGCGTGGGGCCTGAGCATGTACAAGCCCTACAATCGGCATAATCGGATGTCTACGGTCGCGAATCGCGTCTGGGATTGGGCTGCAGACTTGGTGGAAGTCTGACTGGTATGCCGCTTGCCTGATCTCAGTGGAAACCTCGGCGGCACCCCGGCTTCGTGGTCCCAGATTCATCTGCTGGTGAATCGGATCTGAGTCTGCTGTATTGGATCTGAATCTGCAACAGGAGTGCGAAAGATGTTGGCGGTAACACACTGGAACGATTCCACTTCGAATGCGGCAAGTCTGCATACCTCGAGCAAGAGAGACCTGCGTCTGCCTGTCGCGGTCGTGTTTCAGACAATCATGGCGACGGCGGACAAATCGGGCAGTTTTCTCATCGTGGAAGGCTGGTCACAGTTCTTGACCGAACGGGGAATGCGATTTGTCTGTGATCGAGAGATTGCGGATCAATCGATGTGCCTGTATCTGGAGCATCCAGACAGCGACTGCACATTTTTTGAAGTGGAAGTCGTCGACTGTCACTGTCTGGCACAGGATCAATGGGCCTACGACGTGATTTTTCGTCGCCTGTTGGCCGACATCGATTTGTCATAAGGTTCCGCGGTGCAGGATACCGCGTGGCGGGTCAGTACTCGTTGCCGGGACTGTGACCGCGTGGGATTGGCGGGCCGCTGTGGTTGACGGGTGGCTAGCCCGGCCGTGGCAAAAAAAAACCCTGCCCCCGGTCTGTGACCGTTGCCGGGGCAGGGCGCTCGTCACAACCTTGTTCAAACCTGTCTCAATCGATCTCCGTCGGCCCGGAAAACCATGGGCAGGCTCGATTCTTGGCTGTGAGGCTAGTCAGCTTGAGTTTCGGGATCAGAAATCCTAGTCACGTCGCTTTGACTGGAATGCAGGCCTTGCCTCAAGGAGCTGCGCTTTTCGGTATGTATCGTCAAGTCGTGGGCCGGCAACTCAGGCACCGGCTGCATGATCGACTCCCAGTTTCCGTCGGTCTCGACGTTCGGGGAATCGGAGGGCAGCGTGCTGCCAGCCGTGTCGTTTGGATTTCTGGAAACGGCATTTTCGGAAACGGCGGTCGTCATGTCGGGAGACGTGCTGCCGATTTGCCAGCGATATTTCTGGTTGGCAAACGCCAGCTCGTCGCCGTGCCTGAGAGCTTCCTCGGTAATCTTGCGGCCGTTGATTCGAGTTCCGTTGGCACTCCCCAGATCCCGTACAAACCAGAGCCCATCACTGGTGTGCATGATCAGGCAATGAAACTTGGAAATCGTGGGATCATCGAAGTACACATCGCACACCCAGCGCCGCCGTCCGACTACGGTCACTTCTTTTTCCAGTCGAACAGGCCTGCCGCCGGCCGTTGGTATCAATATCGCTTGCATGATCGCCTCGTCGAAAGAATGACTATGCAGATGGCGGTCCATTGCAACATATGCGTGAACGTATGTCAAAATCCTTCTAATGAGTTCGATTTACTTCTTTGCATCGCTTTTGAGTGATGCTGTGATGGATTCCAGTTCGACGATGACAGGAGCCAACGACTCAGGACGGTCGCCGGGGTCCTTAGCCAATAATTGCTGAAACAACTGATCCAGCGTCGATGGCACATGGGACCTCTGATGCCTCAGCCAGGGTATTGGCTGTGTGGCATGGGCCATCATGACTTCGACTGGAGTGGCTCCCAGGAATGGTGGACGTCCGGTGAGTAGAAAGTGCAACGTGCAGCCCAGCGAGTAGATGTCGGTTTTCTTGTCGACGCTCCGCGTGTCCTCGGCCTGTTCCGGGGACATGTAATCGGGCGTGCCCAGGACTTGTCCCTGAACTGTCAGACGTGTGACATCTTGCAGAGCGTCGTCAGTTTGCTCTTCCTCGACGATTTGAACCAGTCCCAAGTCGAGGACCCGGATGGTTCCGTTCGCATCGAGCAGCAGGTTGGCGGGCTTGATGTCGCGATGCACCAGTCGCTCGGAATGCGCGTAGTGCAGTCCACGTGCTGCCTGCAAGACGTAGTCAACCGCGTCGGCGATCGCTACGGGACCAGATTTCCGCACGACGGACTTCAAATCCAGTCCATCCACCAAATCCATGACCAGGTAGTGCGATCCGTTCGACTCGCCCGCGGTTTGTGCTGTGACGATGTTGGTGTGCGTCAAACGCGATGTCACTTCAATTTCTCGGTGAAACCGAGCCAGTCTGCCTGGCGAACGCTGTGCTGAGTCTCTCAAAATCTTAATCGCAAACAGGTCTTCCGAAGCCTCATGGCGTGCTTTAAAGACGTGTCCCATGCCGCCCGAGCCGATCAGGTCCAGCAAATGATAATCGCCACATCGCAGCAGTTTCCTGTCACCATTGCAGGCGGCCCGGGCTTGGAACGCGGTCAATTTACTCTGGCGGACGAGTTGATGTGCCAGTTGCAACATCGGGGTCGGAGTGGATGCTGCCGGCTCCGGCTGACGGGTTGCGCAAGACGGGTTGGCAGCCTTCGGCAGGTGGCGCGTCTGGTCGGATTGACGCAGGTCATCGGTCGACAAAAACAACGAAATATCCACGGTATCCGGCTCAGTCGGCAGCGGTCCGCTGGCCGTCAATTCCGCATGCCGAGATTGGTCAGTTGTCAGCGGATCTGCGGTCATCTGCCGTTGCGTCTGATCGATTTCCTGGCGGGACAAAACGCCAGTCTCGGTCAGCACATCAATGAAAAATTCAACACCTGCACTCATTGACTTGTTTTTTCGTCCGTGTTGACCGGTTGAGGCTCATTTCCTCGCCGCAGAAACGCCAGGGCTGGTCTCGATCATCTGCCGGCACGCTCAGGACTGCGGCCGCCAGCCTGCTGCGGTTTTGACTTCCGACAATCCCGAACCTCCTGATACGCGGCCTATCCGGAAATGCCGCTTATCCGGAATTTAGGGGTCGTCACGGTCGATTGTCGGCAAGTGTGTGAAAAAAGACAACTGATTAATTGCCTTAATTTGGCGCTTGTGTGACGGTTTGTCTCATTTCAACGGATTCTCCAGGAAAAGCGGTTGTCGGTGAATTGCCTCTCGATCGTCGCGGCACCCCGCGTACAATCGATGGGTGTGGAAAAGGATTTCCAGAGGAATTTGCCAACTGTCGAGCGGTTGGTTGTGCGGCCGATGGTGGCGGACACCGCGGCTGGAACGGCAGGTTGAGGTCGAGTTGTTGGGTCGCGTGACCGGAGGCCGACCGATGCCGATTGACTGGGGCCGCAATCGGGGCCGCAATTTCTGGGAGGACTGCTGGGGCCGCAAATTCGGAGGCAAGTTCGTGGCTGGAACTCGGTTGTTTGTGACAGTCTGCGAAGGTCGGGGTTTCGACAGCTTGGCCATGAGAACCTTCTGTCGATGTGGAGTACGCACATGTTGACCTGTTCAGCCTGCAATGCGCGACTCAAGGAACAGGAGGTTCAGCAGGGCCGCTGTCCGGTTTGTGGTGAGTTTCTGGAATCAACGGACTCCGACCGGGGGGACACCTGGGACGGAGCGTCCGCAGCGTCTGATGCAGATCAACGGCCGGGAACGGTTCCCGTTGTGGATTTGAACTCAGTGGATATGAATTCAGCAGATGTGAACTCTGCTGAAAAGGACCCGTCCGCCGCGGATCCGGCGGTTGACGCTCAGGGCCCGGACGACCAGCTTACGGGGGCCGCCGATTCCACTGATGAGGCCGATGACCAAGGCAAGACAGCGCAGATTCCCGCCGGCGGCTTAGCTCCGGTGCCCGCGGGCACAGCAAGCGACGCGGCCGCGGACGACCTCGACTCGAGAGACGCCGGAGACTCAACCTGGATTCCTGATGCCGAACCCGCGGCTGACGCTGGCGATTCTGATGCGGATGTCTTGCAAGATTCGTGGAACGATGGCAACACCGTCGAACTCCCACTCGATGCGGCTGATTTGGACGAGTCACAGTCGTCGGACCCGGAAAACACGGGGGGTGATTCGACCTGGATTCCAGACGCGCCCGACGGTTCGGCGGCCGACGCAGCCGATACGGGACGTGTGGGGGCCACACTGGCCGACGCGGAAAACGCGATCACTGAAACTTCCGAAGTTCCCAGTACCGCCGCGGACTCCGACAGCGACGACATTGGCGGATCGACGTGGATCCCGGACTCTGAAGATCCGGCCGGCGAGACCTCTGCCGATTCAGACGGAGCCGCACCGTCGGGCACGCTGACGGGCGACGCCCCTCAACAGGATGCGGCCGGTGCCGTTGGCGACTCCACTTGGATACCGGATGACGCGGACTCGAGAGACGATGCTGGAGCCGAGGATCCCCAAGGAACGGTGATTCTGGACAGTGAAACCCAGTCTCAGATGGCTTCAGAGTCGCCTGAGGATCTGGCAAAGACGTATGTCGGAGACATCAGTGACGATGCCGGGGCGGTGGACAAGACGTTTATCACGGACGATCTGCCGCCGGAAACACTGGCCAGCATGAATGCAGCCTGGAAAGGGGGCCTCGATCAAGCTGCTCGGCCAGGCATGACGATCCAGACCGCCAAGTCCATCGCCGGGGGGCCACCGCGGGAGTCGCTGGTGATCAAGCCGCGGACGCTGAGCACCGCTGAGAACTACAATCCATCCAGCGACGAGTACGAGTTGTTAACCAAGCTCGGCGAAGGGGGAATGGGGGTCGTCTATCATGCGCGGCAGACGTCGATCAATCGCGACGTCGCCGTGAAAATGCTCAAACCCAAGATGTCGCGGGACGAGGAGCAGCGACAGAAATTCCTGGCCGAAGCCGTCGTGACCGGCGACTTGGACCATCCCAATATCGTTCCCATTTACGACGTTGCCCGGAACGACGATGGCGCTCTGTTCTACGCCATGAAGAAGGTGCAGGGCACACCCTGGCTGGACGTTCTCAAGGAAAAGACGCAGGCCGAAAACCTGCAGATTCTGATGCGCGTGGCCGATGCCGTCGGGTTTGCCCACATGCGCGGTGTGGTGCATCGCGATCTGAAGCCTGAAAACGTCATGCTCGGAGAATTCGGCGAGGTGTTGGTGATGGACTGGGGGTTGGCCCAGCCCATGAGTGCCTTCAGTAAAGGCAATAGCATCACCGAAACCAGCACGATGGGCGGCACCCCGGCCTACATGGCCCCCGAAATGGCGACCGGCCCCATCTCGAAGATCACCCCCTCGTCCGACATCTACCTGCTGGGAGCGATGCTGTACGAAATCGTGACGGGCAAACCGCCACACACCGGTAAAAATGCGTTGAAGTGCCTGATGGCGGCGGCGAAAAACGTCATCGTGTCCACCGACAAGACCGGTGAACTCGTCGACATCGCCTTGCGGGCCATGGACACGGACATCGCCAAGAGATATGCGACTGTCCAGGCATTTCAGAATGCGATCCGCGACTTCCAATCGCATAGCGACAGCGTGGCCATGTCGGCGCGGGCGTCGGAAGATCAGGAGCAGGCCCGGTCGAGCAACGAGTACGACGACTTTTCCCGGGCGTTGTTTGGGTTTCAGGAAGCCAGTGAGCTGTGGGACGGCAACCACCGGGCCGCGCAGGGTGTGTCGGAGACCCGCTTGCTGTATGCCGGCAGCGCCTTCGAAAAAGGTGATTATGATCTGGGATTGTCGCTGCTGGACGAGCAGGATGAGACCCACGCGGACCTGGCGGCGAACATCCGTCTGGCGCAGGACGAGCGGGCCGCTCGGCAACAACGTCTGACGCTCTACAAACGCGCGGGCGTGGCCGTGGCCATGCTGTTCCTGCTGGTCGTCACGACGGCCGCCATTTGGATCAACTACGAACGCGATATCGCCGTCACGCAGCGCGGGATCGCGATTGAGGAGCGTGGAAAGGCCGAGATCGCCAAGCAAGACGCCATCACATCAGCGGAAGCCGCCATTTCTGCTAAGGAGAAGGAGGAAATAGCCAAAGTTAAGGCCGTGGAGAACGCAGAGAAAGCCAAGCAGCAAGAGAAACTGGCCGTGGCGGCACGGGAAGTGGCCGTGGATGCACGGGAGCGGGCGCGGTATGAGGCCTACATTGCGCGGATCGGGCTGGCAGCGGCGAAGATCGAAGAAAACGCATTCGGCACAGCCAGCGATCTGCTGCGCAAATGCGCGCCGCCGCTGAAGGATCCCCAAAAACCGGACGGACCCCGAGAGACCGATCTGCGTGACTGGGAATGGCGGCGGCTGATGTATCTGTGTGAACTGTTCAAACGCAAGTATCCCGGGCGGAACAAGATCAACGCGCTGGCCATCGATACGCCGGGAAGGCGTTTTGTCCGCGGCGGCGAAAACGGCATGGCGGAGATCGTCGATCTCGAATCGGCTGAAATTCTGCAGTCATTCGACGTGGGAATGGCGACAGTCAACGCGGTGGCGTATGCGCCCGACGGTCGCTGGGTGGCCACCGCGTCCGAGGGGCTGGCGGCGGCAGGGACTCAAACCACACGGGGGGATGTGCAGTTGTGGGACACGGCCAGCGGCAAACCGGCGGGAGTGTTTCGTGGCCATCGGGATGACGTGTTGTCGATCGTCTTTTCCAAGGACGGCAGTCGCTTGCTGACGGCCTCCGCCGATCAGTCGGCCCGCTTATGGGACGTCTCCGACAGGACGCTCATTCGTGAGTTCTTAGGGCACACCTGGTGGGTCTGGTCTGCGCGCTTCTCTCCAGACGAAAAACAGTTGGTGACCGCCGGGCGCGATGGGACCGCCATTGTGTGGGATACCGAGACGGGGGAGCCTGGTCCGCCATTCACCGGACACCGGGACGGTTCCGTTTATGCCGCTGTGTTTCTGACTCCCGATCGAAAGAACGCGCCGAAACATCAGGTGGTCGCGTCGGCCGGCTACGACCGCCGCGTTCTGGTGTGGGATCCCAGCGAAGTCCAACCCTACAACTTCTCAAATCTGGCCAGCGGACGCGACGTGGTACCGCCGGCACGGTATGAGGCGCTGCTGGGGCACACGGCCAGCGTCCGCTCGCTGGCCGTGGCTGCCGACGGTCTCACCTTGCTGAGCGGAGCGGACGATAACACGGTCAAAGTCTGGGACATTGAGTCTCTCAAAGCCATACGCACGTTTCGCGGTCATGACAAATGGGTGCGGGCTTGTGCCTTTGGTCCCGATGGGAAATGGCTGTTGTCGGGGAGCCATGACACACACGTGCTGAGGTGGGCCGTGCACGATTACGAGGAAGTGCGCGTGCTGCACAGTCGCGCCTTGGTCGGACATACCGACGAAGTGCTGAGCGCCACGTTTTCGGCCACCGGGGATCAAATTGTAACCGCCAGCCAGGACCGCACCGCCAAGACCTGGGATTTGAAGACGGGCACCGATCGCGTGACCTTTCGCGAGGGCCACGAGTTTCTGGTTTCGTCCTCTGTGTTTTTTCCCGATGGCAAATCGTTGGCGACTGCCGCTGTCGACAATACCGTCCGAATCTGGGACTTCGCCGGTGGCACGCAGCGGATGCGACTGGCGGGGACGGGACGCAGCGCCGCTGTGGCGGTGTCTCGCGATGGGCAGTGGATCGCCACCGGATCCGATCGATTGGCCGGGGATGAATTCTGGAAAGCCAAATTGTGGCACAGCGATACCGGTGCATTGGCCATCAGCCTGGCGGAGCATCGATCCGAGGTCACGGCCGTCGCGTTTTCTCCGGACAATCGCCTGTTGCTGACCGGGGACGCGTCCGGACATTGCCGCCTGTGGGATATCGCGAGCCGCAAGCCGTTGTTCCAGCTTGAAGGGCACAACGGACGGGTTGTCTCGGCCACATTCCTGCCCGACGGGCGGCAGGCATTGACAGCCAGCATCGACAATTCGGTGGCGCGGTGGGATGTGGCAACCGGGCGCGAACTTCCGGAACTGCTGCTTGTGCATCCACCCGGAGGGCATCGCGTGCTGGGAATGGATGTGTCGTCCGATGGCAAATTGGCGGTCACCGCTTGCAGTGACGGAAATGTGCGTTTGTTTGATGTGGCGACGGCAAAACTCGTGCGCACGATGCGGGTCCGCGGTGGACGGCAGTCGCTAGCGGTCAACATCCGCACCGCAATGAACCAACGCTTTACCGATCGACGTGAAGCAAGACTGATCGGCGAACTCGAAACGCTTGCCGAGAGCACGAATCGATCAATCGCCTCGCAACAACTGAAACGGGCTGTTGTGGAATTGATCCGTCCGCCCAGGGGGGCAGCGGCAGAAGCGCAGATTCCCGGTGGTCCGGTGCTGGAACTGATCGAGCAGCTGTTTCCGAATGACGATCTGTATCTGCCCATGCTCA
>Ga0315336_1002960_pt1 | contig 24059 bp, 16 predicted proteins | sample ASW5metaG_FD_204512 | JGI IMG/M metagenome (GOLD analysis project Ga0315336, IMG submission 204512) | Ammonia-oxidizing marine archaeal communities from Monterey Bay, California, United States - ASW #5 | ecosystem: Environmental > Aquatic > Marine > Intertidal zone | place: USA: California... | reverse complement strand
TCACACTGCCATCGCCGCAACCGACAACAGTTGTAATGCTAATGAACACAAGCGAAAAGATCATTTTATTCATTGATTTACGCGTCCCGCTCATCTTGAGTTACACGTAACACTTCTTCAACTGTCGTAATCCCTTGCATGGCTTTTTTTAATCCATCGTCACGCAAGGAAATCATATTTTCATCAAGGGCTTGCTGACGAATGGCCGACCCATCAGCCCGTTGAATCACCAATTGTCGGATGGGATCACTCATGAGAAACATTTCGTGAATGGCAAAACGATCAAAATATCCGGAATCACGACAATGTCCACATCCGCTTCCTTGTTTGAACCCGCCGAGCTCCGAGTCGATATTCAACCGAATACTCTCAAATAACTCTGCTTCGGGATTATAGTCCGTGGCGCAATGGGGGCACACTTTTCGCACGAGGCGCTGAGCCATTACGGCTTCTACAGACGAAGCCAACAAATAAGGTTCAACTCCTATGTCTATTAGTCGCGGCATAGCGCCAGCAGCATCGTTGGTATGGAGCGTGCTAAAAACCAAGTGACCTGTCAAAGCACAACGGATGGCCAACTCAGCCGTTTCAAAATCACGGATTTCCCCCACTAACAGGACGTCCGGATCGTGGCGAAGCATGGAACGCAGTCCTTGAGAAAATGTCAGCCCGATATCCGGTCGTGCTTGAATCTGGCAGATGCCTTCAATTTCGTATTCGATGGGGTCTTCAACTGTTATGATTTTTCGGTTGGATTCATTGATTAGGTTTAGGCATGCATATAACGTTGTCGTCTTACCGCTACCCGTGGGTCCCGTCAATAATATGATTCCGTGGCTTTTGTCCAATAAGCGGGAGAATTGGTTTTGAATTGTAGGAGCGAACCCGATGGTGTCCATCCCCATAAGGACGTTGCTCCGTTGTAAAATACGGATATTGACGCTTTCACCATGGGCGATTGGAATTACCGAAACGCGTAAATCAAAATCTTTACCCGAAATACGAACACGTATCCGACCGTCCTGGGGCAATCGCCGCTCGGCAATGTCCATGTTAGCCATGATTTTGATACGCGAAACCATTGCTTCACGAAAGTGTTTGATAGATTCAGGGATGACCGCATCAAACAAAACACCATCGATACGGTAACGAACGCGAAGTTTGTGTTCGAATGGTTCCAAATGAATATCGGTTGCACGACTATTGTACGCATCTACAATGATCTGGTTTACAAATTTAATGATAGAGGCATCGGTTGACGCGTCATCTATCGATGCATCATTCGTTTCCGAAACAACCTGAACGTCTCTATTGTCCACTAGCTGTTCCAGCGTATCGGCGCCTACCCCGTAATACTCGCGAATGGATTCGGCAATCAGCGCCTTGGAAGCTCCCTGCGCGGCCACTGTACAATTCAATGCCAGCCCCAATTCATCCAACACTTCAAGGTCGGAAGGGTCTGTCATGGCAACGACTAACGAGTCGTCCGGTTCTACGCGAAGTGGCATCACGCCGTAGCGAACCGCCAACTGGGCCGCGATTTTCGCCAATGCATCGGATGTGGGGTTCAATTCTTCTAGTTTTTTAGAATCATTCATTTCGGGTACCACATATTCTACACAACTAACTGTCATTAACTATACAGATATTAGTCTACATAGTAAAAAACAAAGAAAAACGACCTTCCCCATTGGTATGAATATCGCCGCAAGAGACAAGTTCAATGCAACCATCCATAGCCAGCCTGAACCAAAACTAATGACGGCTTTTGAAACGTAAGTACTTTATCCGAATTCGGGAAATACAATTCTTATACGACTAATTTCCGTCGACATCGTCGGCAAATTCGTCGAATGATTATTCTGAAACAGTTAGTGGGGGATTTATCTTTGGACAAGACCATGCCGCAGGATGTTCTTTCAAAAAAGAAGTGAGGCCTGTTCGTCGTCGGGAATTGGCCTAGGAAATGCAAGTCGCTTATTATGTTTCCAAGCGTAGAGTTCTTCGTTCTTTTGGATTTCCTCGCGCCACGCATCGGTACAAGAGCGTGGCCGATGTACAGGCCGCCATGCGAATACGAGACATCGGGGCCAGCCATGTCGCCTATGCGATATCGCCGGATTCATATCATCCTTGAGCGAGAAGTGTGGAAGGTGAATCACAAACGAGGTTAACAAAACTCCGGTTATCGACTGGCACTGTAAGCTTCCCTGTAAATGACGATATCTCATAAATAGAGATTTTCTGGCTTTTTGCACTAATCAATCGGATTAGGCTATATGGGAAAATCACCATAATTTTTTAGGTCTCCTCAAGGATACTCAAGGATTCTATGTTTTCCAGAAAATTATTGGCAATTTTTTCAATCGTCGATTTCTTGTGTATCTTGCGGTTATAACTCCATTCAAAAGTTAACTTGCCGTTCAGCGTAAGCCCATTGATATTTAAAAGATAAACTCGCTCTTCTTTTGGGGAACAGAATGGGCCGGGAGATTCAGGCGCTGGACTAAAAGGGGAATTTTGAGACCAAGCCTGATCAAATTGACCCATGTAATTGAAACTGATTTGCGGTTGAGGCAGATTCGCCAGACGCGTGCGGATTTGTTGATCGCTTGACAAATATCGTAAGGCGGCAAACGACACGCCCTTGGAAGGTATTTTTTGTAATTGCTCGTGAGTTGCTTCGAGAGCCGTTTGAGGACTCAATTGCTCATCCACTGAAATCAGAACTGGAAAGAGCGATGTAAACCAACCTACAGTGCGACCGAGATCGAGCGCTCCGATTGAGTGCTCTCGTCCGTGCCCTTCCAAATCAAGATACAGTGAATTCCTTCCGTCCCACTCATAAAGAGTCAGAAGGAGCGCGGCGAGTAAAACATCATTGGTCGTAATTTTGTTATTGGCTAATTGCCGGTCTTTGAGGAATGTGCTCAATTTAAGTTCAACAGACACTGAATCGGAAACTGCTGCGGTATTCTCGAAATTCACTGGTGCCATGTCGGTCGGCAAATCGGGAACTTGTAAATCCTCGTACTGCAGCCAGTAATCCAAATCATCGATGGCTTTGGTTGATTGCGCAAATTTTTCGTTTGAGCGAGCCCATTCCTGGAAGGACGCGGAACGAGGAGGGAATTGAATTGTTGGACTCGATTCGTATTGTTTGAATCCGATTTGGATATCTCGCAGAAGAATTCTCCATGAAATTCCGTCAATTGCAAGATGGTGAATGATTATCGCCAATCTGTTTGATTTATCGCCGCCAAAATCAAAATAGACGATTCGTAGCAGCGGGCCTTTTTCCAGATCGAGGCTTTGATGGAATTCATTAATCTTTTCTTGAAGGATTTCCCTTTGAGTGTCCGGATCGTATTCGGAAATATCGACTCGTTCGAAAAAATTTAATTGTAGGTCGTCTTCGTACTCTTGCAATACACCTTCATCCGTCACCAAAAAACGCATTCTCAGCGCGTCATGATGAGTCACGATTGTTTCCATAACGGTTTCTATTGCATCCGGCGATAAATGTGGATCGGTTTCGAGTAAAATTGCCTGATTGAAATAATTGGGGTTTTTTAGCTTCTTAGAGAAAAAGCGAGCCTGAATAGGTGTAAGAGACATTGAACCAGTAGGCGGCGTTTCTGATTCATCCGAGCGTTGTCCGCGAAAGCTCGCGAATCTGGATAGTTCCGCGATAGTCTGGTGTTCGAAAATATCGACAGGCTCAATTGTAAGCCCTTCTTCGCTAGCCAATGCGGCCGCTTGAAGAGATAGAATTGAATCGCCACCCATGTCGAAAAAGTTGTCATTTATTCCGATTGTGGTGTAAGGTAATAATTCTTCCCAGATGCGTGCCAGGACTTTTTCCTCGGGAGTACGAGGTGCCAAATATTTTCTTTCGGCCTCAATCAAGTCCTTATCAAGTGACGGCAGAACCGCATAATTGATCTTGCCATTTCTTGTGGTCGGTATTTTTTCTAAGCGTACGAAAACCGAGGGTATCATGTATATTGGGAGTTGCTTTTCCAATTGCTTGCGTGTTTCAGAGACTGAAATGAATTCATTTTTTGTGGTGAGGTAGGCAACTAATCGGATTCCTTTAGCCTCTTTTTCTTGTAGAATCACCACCGCATCTTCTATAATCGGGTTGCTTCGCAACACCCCTTCAATTTCCCCCAGCTCGACTCTATAACCGCGTAACTTTACTTGTCGGTCCATTCTACCGGCCAATTGAATTCCGTATTCGGGATGCATTCTCGCGCGATCACCGGTGCGAAAAACGCTTATATTCTTGCTTTCATATCCATCATCTAACGCGATTTCAGCGTATCTGTGGTCCGAAGACTTGATGTAGCCGAGCCCCAACCCATCGCCTGCGATACAAAGTTCACCATCCACCCCGAACGGCATCAACTGTCCAGCGTCATTCACTATGTACGTTTGGACGTTTCTGAAAGGGATCCCTATTGGCACGGGATCTTGTGCTTTTAGATGTGATACATCGCCATCGAAGTAGGTGCTGTCTATTGTACATTCCGTTAATCCATATGAATTTATTATTCTCGTTTCTGGAGCGCAGAGTTTTTGTAATCGTCGGTGGTCTTCCACATACCAAACGTCAGAACCGACAATTAACACATGCATGAAGTCCAATCGTAGTTTCGAGTTTTCCAGATACGACATGAGAATGCGAAGAGTCGTGGGAACGAACTCGGCGATATCGACATCTTCATTCAAAATGATGTCGTAGAGTTTCTCGGGCGAAAGAAGATAGTTTTCCGGGCAAATAGTTAGCATTCCTCCTGAGCAAAGCGCGCGAACCCAGTCGGCCGTAAACACGTCGAATGTAAATCGAGCCATTTGGAGGTGTGATGAGGATTGGCTCCCTAATCCATATACATCTTGCCATCCGTGGAATGCGTTGAGAAGATTTGAATGCTTAATGGCGACACCCTTGGGTTTCCCGGTCGAGCCCGAAGTGTAAATAATGTATGCAAGGTCGTTTCCCGTGACATTTTCCAATGGTGGCTGTCTTGATGTAGTGACGGGTATCTCCCCGTCAAGGCAATAAAATGAAATCCCGAAGTCCGTGAATTGCTTCGACCTCGATTCTTGCGTGAGTACATATTCGACGCCGGCGTCGTTTAACATATTACGAATTCGATTCTTTGGGGCTTGCGTATCTATCGGTATGTACGGAGCACCCGCCTTTAATACCCCCAATACAGCGACAACCAAGTCCTCAGAACGGTCAATGCAAATAGCCACAGGCATCCCTTTCCCCACGCCTTTTGAACGTAGATAATAGGCTAAAGCGTCTGACTTTTTGTTCAAGTTTTCGTAAGAGATCTTTTTGTTTTGAAAGGTAATTGCCATCGTTTTTGGAATTCGTTTCACCTGGGCGTCGAACAATTCAAGGACCGTCAATCCTGCTTGATTTTTGCGTCTGGGAGGATCAGATAAATCTAGAATCCTATTTCGCTCGCCTCGGGTTAGCTTTTGCTTATCTCCAACAGCGGTATGGGATTGTGTGGGAATTCTTCGGCTTAATTTAAACTGTTTTCTGAGAGTGGACAGGCGAATAGTCGGATTCGCGATCAATCGTGTAATCAACTTATCGAAATCTCTAACAATGTTATTTTCGATTTCTTGAAAAACGGCATCCTTGCGAAAAATGAAAGCTCCGGAAATTCCGTCGCTCTGTTGCAACAAAAAGAGGGATAGATCAAATTTCGCAGATTGTGGAGCGGGTAACTCTCGTGCCATTTTCAATGCGCCGTCATTGAATTCGAAAGATTTATCCTGTTCTAGTTGGAAAAATACTTGAAAAAGTGGAGAACTTTGCAAAGATCGAGGCTGTCTCAATTCACGATTCAACGTTTCAATCGACACATCCGAATGGGCTATATTATTTATCGTGGTTTGTCGCACTTGTTGTTGTATTTCAGCAAACGTCGCATCATCGGACAAAATTGCACGAAATGGTAGAGAAATAGTAAAAAGTCCGATTAAATCACTCAGTTGAGGATTATTTCTATTTGCAATGGGACATCCGACGACGATGTCGTCCGAATCGCTATAGAGCGACAACAAGACTTGTAACGCTGATAACAAAGTAACGAACATCGTGCAGCCAGATTTGTGATTGATTGCTATGATTTTTTCCATGTCATCAAAGCTCAATCGGAAATTTTTCACTAGTGCTTCACTGGTTTCAGAGGGATTGATATTTTTTGGATGAAACAAATCGAGAGGCAAGGCGGGAGGCGTGAGTTTTTCTACCCAATAGTTTGCATTTTCTACTGATCGCGGTGACGTTAATAAAGACTCCTCCCAGATAGCAAAATCCTTATATTGAATAGGAAGAGGAGTAAACGCCGTCGAGAGTTTGTTCATGTTTGCGTGATAAAGTGTCGAAATCTCTTTCAAGAACACGGGGATCGACCAGCCGTCGCAGATAATATGATGAATAATAATGCATAAGCGGTATTGGTCTTCGGAGATTTTGAACAGAAAAATGAACTGCAGCGAACCATTTTCGAGATCAATTGGTTTATTGGAAATTGATCTTGTCAATTTTTTAACTAGTTTTTTTTGGGCGTTCTCATCATATTCTGTAATATCTTTAAATTCGAATAAGGCATTGGATTCCTCGTGTACGCGCTGATATAAAATGCCACCCTTTGAATAAAAAGTCGTACGAAGAATTTCATGTCGCCGATTAATTCGTTGGAAACATGCTTCGAATAGGTTTCTATTCAAGGCTCCGGTGATCCTGATGCACTCACACTCGTTGTAAGTGGTTTCCCAGCCAGGAATTTTCGTTAGAAAGTAAATTCGATGTTGCCCGCGAGATGCGATTGCGGTTGTGTCCGATGTTGATTCCGCAATAGTTATTGAATCTCGACACCAATCAGTACCCTCCTCCATAGATACGCGAATGAGGTGCAACAAGGAAGGAATTTTTTCAGTTTCCAAAATGTCTACGATTGCGATTTCCACACCCGCATGGATTTCTATCAAATGTTGAATTTCAATCGCTCTGATGGAATCTAGACCAAGATCGATGAGAGAGGAATCTTGAACACGAGGGTCTGTATATTCCAAATTCAATATATCAAGAATCGATTGCGACAAATTGGACAAGACTTTACCAATATTTACTTTATCCAATTCGAATTGTGGCATTAACACATTTTCCTTTCCTCGGAAACGTTATCGGATGGCTATAAGCCATGAATATTCTTTGAAAGGAGGTAAATGGTCGCAGCATAGATTCGTTCGTCTCATGTATTTACTAATAAAATTACGATTTTCAGAGAAAATCGGGTAGTTATGCCGACAAACATTCATATAGATTCTGTAGTTTACGACGTTTCGCTTCGTTTCGTTGAAGTTTCCCACTTGATGTCTTAGGTACCTCTCCCTTTGCAACAAAATCAACTTGGGATACACGAATGGATGCTTTTTCCATTAACGCGCGGTGAATGGATTTCGTGATTTCTTTCTCATCTTCAGGTGAAATCACATCATTCTTAAGTTCAGATACAATGATTAAACACTCTTCGCTTTCTTCTTCAATAGAAAATGCGACCGTGCAACCTGGTCGAATAAAGGGGTGAGCCGATTCAGCCACTTGTTCAAGATCGTCTGGATAATAGTTCTTACCTCGGATTATGATAAGGTCTTTGAGACGTCCAGTAATGAATAAATTGTTGTCTCGTACGAACCCTAGATCTCCCGAGCGCAAATATTCTGTGCCGGACGAGTCGCCGAGAAAAGTCGCCTTGAAAACTTCGCTCGTTAATTCCGGGAGTTTCCAATACCCCAGGGAATTTGCAATGCTACTAATCCAGATCTCGCCGATTTTTCCGTCCTCTTGAATTTCACAAGTTTCTGGGTCGACGATACGGATTTCGATTCCGGAGCAAGGGCTTCCGCAACCGACTGTCAGCTGAGAGCGTCCATCCATATTTTGCTCGGAAATTTCGTGATCTTGAGAAACATATAAGGAATGATATTCATCCTCTGCTCTTATTGCGGTGACTTGAAGCGTCGCCTCAGCCAAACCATAACAGGGATAAAACGTGCGGGAATCAAAACCCAGTTTGTTGAACTTGATAACAAAACGTTCTAAGGTGTCGGCGTGAACTTTATCGGCGCCGATATAGGCGAATTTCCAATTGCTGAGATCCGCTCCTTCTAGACGTTCCATAGACGCCCTTTTTGCAGTTAAATCATACGCGAAATTTGGTCCACCGCTAGCAACGATGTCGTATTCAGATATCATTTCAAGCCAATATGTAGGATCTTTGATCATTGTCAGCGGAGACATATGGTAGCTTGGAACGTGCAAAAAAACGGGACGCAGTACATTCGCTACGAGCCCCATGTCGTGATACAACGGCAACCAGTTCAGCATACGATAACGGCCTTCAAAATACTCCGGTATTTGATTCATTTCGTGTGAACCCCACATTTCTTCATGTCGCCGGATGTTTTCGTGCGATATCATGAGGCCTTTGGGCCGTCCCGTTGAACCCGAAGTATATTGCAAATATGCAACGTCGTGAAGGTTTATCTGATTCGGCTTCCAGCTTGCGGCGGCATCCAACGGTATCTGATCGGTCTCGATAATGTTTTCAGAGATTGCCGAAAGTTCCTCAGAAATCTGATGGCGCAATAAATTAATGAACGGTGCCGTGGATAAAAGGGCACTACATTCAGCGTCTTTAGCTATATTTCTGATGTGTTCAGCTTCACGTTTAATTAGCGGTGGGTACACTGGAACTGCGATCGCCCCGGCATAAATGCATGCAAAAAACGCTCTTATAAAATCCAAACCCGGAGGGTACAACAAAAGTACTTGCTTACCCGTTAGTCCGTGCGACTGCAATTCAGAAGCAATCGACCGCGCCGCCGTTTCCAATTCGATATACGTCAAAGGTTCTGGTTCTGTACCCGCTCCATTGAGAAAAGTAAAAGCCGGTTCGTTGCCTTTTTCGATAGCTCGATGCCCAAGTAATTCCAGAAAATTTTTGTGATCATTCAAAAACACGATGTTCCTCAATATTTCAGTTCAATGTACTATCAATGCTAGATCTTTTTTTGTCCATGAGACCAATTATGATGAACACATGTAGTCATCAAAGTCAACGGATGTGTTTCCGACATGGTTCAGTAATTGAGGAGTGAAGGAAATTTGTTTCTTTGTTGTTCAATCGCGACTTCATCAGTATCAACCTACGTAGCTCTGGGGCAAGTTTGATCTTAGATGATGTGTTAGCTATTCTTGATAGATAATTTATAACACCATTGATATAGAAATGTGGGTCTAAATGTATCAGTGCTGCGCAATAGTATTGGTATGATAGACAACTGACGTGAACGGATATAGAGACCATCCGTTTGGAAATATTTGGAGCGAATAATGCGAATTTCATGTTGGGTAATTGCTTTTCTGGCTTTCTTTGAACATGTGGGTTCGGCACAGAATGTCGACAAGACAACACTTGAAATAGAAATTGGCGCGACTACTTTGCCGCCATACATGGTGCGATGGTTTGAACGCGAGATTGCTGACTTTTCCAAAAAAAACTCTGAGGTATCTATTTCTACCACTGCGCTTAGCGCACCCATTCGGCCATTTTCGTCGAATATTCAGGACCTCCCACGATTACCCGACAATATTATCGGCATTCAAACATTGGCCGGCGGAGAAGTGGACTATTTGATTTCCCAAGATCTAATCGTCCCATTGGACGATTTCATTCCGGACCACGACTTCGAAGTCGGCGCATTTAACGAGAATGCATGGAAGTCGGTCACGAGAAATGGAAAAAAGTGGGGTGTCCCGATCCTATTGGATACGAAGGTGCTGTTTTACGATCCCAAAGCCTTCGAAGCGGCCGGATTAATGGCCCCCCCCAAGACTTGGGACGAATTTCTCGAATACATCGAGAAACTAACATTGGATCTAAATGGAGACGGCGCAACCGACCAATGGGGCGTGTGGATGCCGCCCAGTATCGGCTTGGAAGCGTTCTTGTGGCGGGCGTTGGATCGCCAACACAACATTCAATATGCACCGGGGGGTATCGTAAATTTCAATCAGCCGCAAATCAGAAAAAACCTTCAATTCATCCGTGATCTTATGGAATCCCCATACACGAATAAGGGTGCTGGTGCCTCTTTTGGAAGGCCAGTAGGCCAGAAAAATAGTGCCATGATGATCATCAATAATTACATTCAGCATCTTCCGCTACTGGTGAATCCCATGATGACTTTACTCCGGGATTCAAAATATAAAGTGGCTCACTTGCCTTCGAATGCCGATCCTGTGACAGGTACCGGCAATCGGATTTACCTGGCCATTCGTAAAAGTACTCCAGAAAAAGAAAGAGCCTCGTGGGAATTTTTGAAATGGATGTCGAGACCGGATATAAGTCTCCACACCGCATGGTTTGGGTTTCCAGCTAGAAATGACATTCGGGAAAGGAAGGACGTTCAACGGATGCTATCGCGTGGCGTTCAGAATTACGATATCTTACTTGAGGCTGCGGGTCGCGCACGCGAAGCCGATGTGCAATTCGAAAACAAATCCCTCTCGGCCCTCAGGAGGCCGGTAGATATGTTTTTCAGCGGTAGATCGGATTTGGATGCCACTATTGCATCTATGACCAAGATTGGTTCCGAATTGCTGATTACGGAAACGAAATCGGTTGATACCGATGATTTATTGTAAACATCCGGCGGTAAAAACAAAAGTATGAACGTTTCATCAAAATTCTCACGCTTGTCAATGCTCATCTGCGCGTCTGCCATCCTGGCGTTTTCCGGGTGTTCGAAGGACGTGCGGAAGTCGGACAAACCGAAAGTGCACGGCTCAAATTCATTTATGGGTATGCTGGATGCTCATGACGAGAATTTATTGGCACTCCCAGAAAATGAATTGGAAGAATTGATTGCCGCGTTCGGCCGCGTTGCCGTTGAAGAAGAATGGGCACAACCCGGATCCGAAAATGAGGCCATAATAGATCGTGTGCCTGACAGTCGATTGGCTGCTAATCTCGTTGAATGTGAATACACTAAACGATTGGAAAACGTAGGTGAGGGTGCAGCCGACACCTATCTCCAAGAAATCGAAGAACATTATGCCGATTATAAAGCCGGTGTCAAAACGGCTGATCTGACGCTGAAGAATTCCAAGACACGGTTGTCCGGTGAAGATTTCTTGGCACTATGTAACCACTACATGATTGACTTCGAAAATCCCGGTTTTCACCGGTTGGGTCTTTTCTATCGGATGCAATTTTTCAAGAACTCGAACAAGAAAATCAATTGCGCTGTCGATGCAATCGATTTTTTTGCAAGTCATCCGGAATCGGCCAAAAAGATTACCATCCGAAACATCCTCCTTACTTCTATCCGTGATGCGGGGTTCCTGATGGAAGAAAGCGTGTTACGAGATTCGCAGAACGAGGAAAAGGTCGCCACTTTTTTTCTTAAACAATTTAGACCATTGCTTGAGGAGTCTCCAGAATTTTCCGGGAGCAGCTTCCCAACCGAAAAAAGCAATCTGACTCGTCTTTATTTGAGCGCCGTGCCGGAGATCGACCAATTGGCTGTTGACTCGGTTAATGTATCCATTGGCGGTCTGATGACGCTCGGGCGGATTGGCAAATACAAAGTGAACGACCTTGACTTCGAAGGGGCTTATGGCATTTACACCCAATACGTCCAAATCCTCGACCAACTGGCGAAGCGCAATGGGTCTATCGAAGTACAGGTGGTGGTCATTCAAGAACTAAATATCAATATTTCGAATGGACTCTCGAAGGCATTTGGGAATTTAAATCTAGCGCAAAAATTTCGTCGCGAAACAAAAAATAATGGCACGCTGGAAGCGTTGCGACTACTAATGGGCGATCTGGCTCGTGCCGATTACAGATTTGTGAATACTCATTTCCCCGACGATTCCGAACAATGTTGGAATCGTACGGAAAAACAATTGGAAATACTGTTGCTTGTGAAAGCGTACAAGAGCGCCGAATCGATTCTCGAAACGTACATCCAAGATTATTCAGATACAATATGGGCTCGTAGAGCTTACTTAAGGCTAGCCAAATTATATGACGAAAACATCAATGTACAGTCGAAAAGTTTAGAAACATTGGCAAGACTCCGCGAAATCCATCCGGGTACCGATGAGGCCAATCTTTCAATGGTGCGGTCGACGGTCATTCTTTCAAAAATGAATCAGTCGCAACAAGCCTTACAAATGGCACAATCCTTCATACAGGACAATCCTGGAGATCGACGCATTCCGAATATGATATATATTGTCGGTTTGAATCAGGCCGATTTGGGTTCGCATGGGGCAGCTGTCGAAAGCATGCATGTTATATTAGAAAAATACACAACGAACAATGTAGCGGTACATGCCTATCTTTGGCTCGTGAATCACTATTTGAGTAACAACGAATATGAACAGGCGCGCGTCTATGCCGAGGAACTCATCCAACGATTTCCTGGGTCACAGGAGGCTCGCGAAGTTAAGAAAATTAGCCTAATTAGAAAAAGGATGGGCCAATAACGGATTCGAATATTTTTGGTGCACAAAAGAAATGGCTTCAATGCATGGGAAAAATGAGTCACATAAATAGTAACCGCATGGTTTATAATAATATTGCTTCTCGAGAATGGGCTTTGGTTGTACTTACTGCGACCATGTTCTTCGCGTCACAATATGTGATAGCGGACGATACCGTCATAAAAAACGGACCCTGGATTCATGCCGAAAAAGACAGCGACACGATATATCTACTGCCGAATACTACAGACTTCCACTATACGTTCCCCCTGAAAAATATTGGTGACCAAGTTCTTATAATCGAGCGAACCGAACAGAGTTGCGGGGGTGTATTCGAGATTTCTAAGAATAAAGTGGCGCCGGGAGAACATTTCGAACTCCGTATTCGATTAGTCGACGGCGATATGGAACCCGAAAAAACAAATGTGACGATTTTTTCTAATAGCCGCAGGAATTCGGCCCTAAGTTTGACCCTGGATGTAAAGGAACCTAAATTGGTCGAGGTTAAACCCGGAGACCTCAAGTTAATCCCCAAACCAGAAAACAATGCAGACCTTTTTGGTGAATTCGAAATATGGTGTTTTGGAACTGAAAACGCGCCTAAGATAGTGTCTGTTACATCGATAGACCGCAATTTGGTGATCAAGAAAATGTCCCACGAAACGGAATCATGGGGGAATCGAACTAAATTTAGTGCGAGTTTGTTAGCAAAAAAAACAATAAATTTGAAAGATTCCATTATTCTTATTGAAACCGATTGTGAGATGGTTCCTTATGTTGAAGTACAGACATTCGGCCCGGATTTCATTGAAAAATAGGGGCACGGCGAAGGTACTGACTGAAAGCGACTACTCCCACGTTCAATCGGGAGCACAATCGAACATAGTACAACGAATCTGCCATTCACACCGCACTGCCAGTCTTTGGAGCATATAGTAATCATAGTTTTCAAGAGCGGCCGAGAAAAATTTATTGACATCTATATGGCATTATGAGTACAGTGTTTTTTACTACCAGTAGAAATTTTGTAGTGTAATAGTATTTCATTAATGTGTTGATTCATAACAGGAGAATATGAATGTCAATCTCAAAAGCAGGACGCATCGGTTTAATTATGGGTTTAGTGGTCTTAGGGTCTTGGTTTTCTCTAGGTACTACTGACGCGGTTGTATCTTTAGATGAAAATATCGCAGCAAATACGATTGGAGGTGCCAACTGTTGTTGGAAAACTCCGGCAGTCACCAATGAATGCGGATCTCACTGCAGCGAATGGGGGATTTTTATTGAATGCGATGCTATCACTGGAGACGGCAAAGAAGATTGTTCTGAGATGAATGACGATAGGTGTGGAGACTGTGAGAACTCATCATCATTAAATTGGGGTACAGGGCAGTCTTGCACGGCCGATTAGATCGCTGCACCTTTCAGAATTACAATCGGTTGCATGTTGGTTTTTGTACGGTGTATCCAACCCGTAATTTTGCGGGACAAAAGAAAATGATGGATGTACTGAACCAATCCTGATTTGAATTGAAGCAAACAAATGAATATATCTGTTGCGTTGTTAATTGGTCTTTTTCAATTCGGTCAATTGAACGAAATCTCTCCCGATCAAGCCCGGGTTTTGATAGAACTTGAGCGCGACCGATTTGAAAGCCGACCACCAATCGCGTTCGGCTTTCAAACTGAATATCAGCCATAGAAGGCAACCCGGGAAACCCTTCGTATAAGGAAATGCGGGACGGTACGATTCGGGTGGGCAGCGGAAAAGTCGAAGCTATCCATGTGTCTGACAAATGGGATCGCCTGGAAGAATCATTTAAACCGGCTCGGGCCGTACATAGATTGTGGAGAGACGAAGACGAGCACACATTTTTATCTGCAACAAACATAAAAAAATGAACCATTCAATCTTTCTTATTGAGACCGATTGTGAGATGGTTCCTTATGTTGAAACAAAGGAATTCGTCCCGGATGTTATTGAAAAAGAGAGACACGGTGAAGGTACTGACTGACAGCGGCACTCTCACGTTCATTCGGGCGCACAATCGAACATAGTACCGCGAATCCACCATTCACACCGCACTGCCTGTCTTCAGTGTATATAGTAATCATAGTTTTCCAGCGCGGCTGTAAAAAAGGTTATTGACATTGATCTAGCGTTATGAGTACAGTGGTTTTGGCTACCAGTAGGAATCTGGTAGCCAAATAGTGTTTAATGAATGTGTTGTTCCATAACAGGAGAATATGAATGTCAATCTCAAAAGCAGGACGCATCGGTTTAATCATGGGTTTAGTGGTCTTAGGGTCTTGGTTTTCTGTAGGTACTACTGACGCGGTTGTGCCTTTAGATGAAAATATCGCGGCAATTACGATTGGAGGCGACCCTTGTTGTTGGAAATATCCGCCAAGCGGCTATGTTTGTGGTTCTAGCTGCAGCGAAAGCGGGGGGTTTGTTACATGCATTCTTACCACTCAAGACGGCAAGGAAACTTGTTCTGAGCAAAATGACGATAGGTGTGGAGACTGTGAGAAAACATCAAAAATAGTTTGGGGTACAGGGGAGAATTGCACGGCCGATTAGATCGCTGCACCTTTCAGAATTACAATCGGTTGCATGTTGGTTTTTGTACAATGGATCCAACCCGTAATTTTATGGGACAAAAGAAAATGATGGATGTACTGAACCAATCCTGATTTGAATTGAGGCAAACAAATGAATATATCTCTTGCGTTGTTAATTGGTCTTTTTCAATTCGGTCAATTGAACGCGATCTCTCCCGATCAAGCCCGGGTTTTGATAGAACGTGAGCGCGACCGATTTGAAAGCCGACCACCAATCGCGTTCGGCTTTCAAACTGAATATCAGCCCATAGAAGGCAACCCGGGAAACCCTTCGTATAAGGAAATGCGGGACGGTACGATTCGGGTGGGCAGCGGAAAAGTCGAAGCTATCCATGTGTCTGACAAATGGGATCGCCTGGAAGAATCCTTTAAACCGGCTCGGGCCGTACATAGATTGTGGAGAGACGAAGACGAGCACACACTCGGACTACGAACATATTTTTCGAACGACGGTGAAACGAACCACGGCTATAAAGAACAGGTGAAATATCATGAGGGTGTTCGTCCTGATATGGAAGGATGGTTTCTTGACGGCGTGTTTGTCGATTCGAACAATTATAGTGACATGCTCCTTCGCGCTTCTGAGCTGAGCGGAAAAATCGAAAGACTCGATGACGGCAAAGAGTATATTCGCATTGACGGAGAAGGCCCGGACGGACGAACGACTGCATGGCTTGAAAGAGAAGGCAAAAACTTACTCCACCGATTACACTTCGAAGCCGGTGATAACCTTACGCAAAGCTTGAATGGTGTACAAGGATTTACGTTTGATTTGGTGGTTTCGAACTACATGGTGGACGGTGACGTCGCGATACCGACCGAAGGTGAAGCGACGTATTCTTTCGACCTGCCGGACACTACAACGCCCAAGGTGTTGCGAATCGTGGCACAACGTAAAAATGTGAAATTGAATCCGGATTTCGCCGCTTTGCAAGCGTTTCAATTTAGTTTTGATGAAGGAACGATCGTTGACGACCATGACATTCGTAACCAGCGGTATGTATGGCGGGATGGAAAACTTCAACCGTATATTGATATGAGCACCGAATCGATAATTGAAGCATTTGCCGAAAAAAGGTTGAACGCTGTAGAAGACGAGTTGAATATTGAAAGTGAATCAAATCCGGAACTTGTTGATACCGATGGTTCCGAGTTAGCTACTAAAAAACAGACGGATTCACCAGCCGAAACCCGACCGTGGGGCTATGGTGTGGCTTTGGCAGTAGTTTTCGTAGTATCGATAGTTTTTTGGTTCCAACGGCGAAAACAGAGCAATTGATTTTTTACCTTCACGTCAGGAGAACCATGCGATCTGATTTATATATTCTGATTTGGACGATCATGCTCGCTCCGATAGCCTTGTCTCAAAATCTCGATCCGGGGCCGGCGCCGAATGTATATTGCGGTATAAATTCTTTGGCAGCGGCTGCCAAATCAATGGGGTACGACGCTGACCTTACGACATTGGCTGCAGACGAGCGTTTCGTGACGCTCGAAGAAGGAAGTTCCCTGGTTCAGTTAGAAAACGCCGCGACTTTTTGGGGATTAGAATCGATCGCGGTCGACAACGTGAATGAGGATTTCCTGAAAACCACCCCTCATTATGTGATTCTTCATGTGAAAAATGAGCCTACAGCTCCTGAATACAACCATTTCGTGTTATTTTTCGGCGTTGAAAAAGGATTGGCCAAAATATTCGACGTGCCGAAGCCTGCCAGCGATGTCGAATTTAGCGAATTATTACCTCTCATGAGCGGGAAAGCCCTCATTGTTTCCAAGACACCGATTGAATTACCTGGATCAGGCAACCGCAACAACACGCTTCGCTATGGGATCTGGCTAGGAGGATTCGTAGTTATTCTAGCATTGATACGAAGAAAGAAATCCAATTAGTTGAGGGTGTTATTTTTGTAGCTGGGCACTTTTCAGTATGATCATGAGCGTAGCCTGTGGTGAAATTAACACGAGTGAACTGAAAAAGCAATTGAGTATTTTCATGCCGCATAGATTTGACACACTTTGCTGACTAGAAAACGTGAGAGTTGATCGGTGGGCGTAGCCGTTTCGTAAAGGCTCGTTGGTGATCGAATAGATTCGGAGGTTGACGAAGGGCAGGCGCGCTTACGCTGCCTCCCGATGGTAGCTCTTAATGTGACCCCACCAAGCTGCTCTTTGCATTTCACCGGCCCTTCTTCGTCGAGCCACATGGTGGCATTTCGGCATTGTTGGATTGCTCAATCACCATTGGGATGATACGTCGGGTAGGAATGATATACCTTACGACTCCCTGGATGTATGAAGACCAGTACGTGCGCGGTTTTGATGCCGTGGATTCCGTAGATTTTCTTGGTAAAGAAATCGCAGGCAATTTGTGTATCCATACGGGCTTTTATGAAACTCGTCCACTCGATGGGCGGGTGACCGTTGTTGCCACCGTACGGCGGTAACAGGCCGTCTTCTTTCTTTATGTTGCGTACCGTTGTGGCGCCAATGGGTATACCCAATTTCTTCAACTCACCACAGACTCGCCGATAACTCCACCCCCTGTTTTCCCCCGCGATCCTAGCTCTCAACTTTCGAACTGCTTCCGGTATTCGAGGACGTCCGGACCGTTTCGGTCGTAATCCTTTATAAGCCTTCCGAATCCACGTTTTATAGGTATCACGACAGACAACCGATATGAGAGTATCAATATCGTGGTCGCAAAGTTCGCCCAGCCTGAGAAGTTCTGCCCTATCCGCAGGAGTGGGCACAATACGGCTGGCATCGAGCCGGTGACGCAGCATTTGAATCTGGAATTCGAGCAGACGTAGCCGTGCATCGTGTTTCGGCTTCATCGATTCCAAGATTGAAGAGATTAGAGCGTACAGAAGGTGATTCATAGGGAAAACTACCGATTGGGAAAAGTTTCAGAATGCCTGCCAATATTGACCAAAGGTGGCCTGCTATAATTCTAACACTCCAAGATTATGACGAGAACGAAAGTTCTGCCGCGAGAACATCAAATTCGTCGAAATTCCCTTCCCTGATCCCCCATTTCCTTTCCCTGTTTTTGATTTTGAGTTCCCTCTTGCGAGCTAAAATATTCCCTGTTAATTTTTCGGACAATGATAGGGAGAAGCCACAATTCGTTCGAGAAGACTGGGCAAAAAGCGTATATCAATAGAGCGAGGTTCCCGATAACGCCGGAACTTCCCTGATAATTGGCTGTTAGCAGGGAAATGCAGGTGAGAACCGGTTCGACGCGTATTTGAACACCGCCATTTATATTCTAAGGCAAAGAAACCGTCTCCAGTTTGAATCGATATCCTAAGGCGAGGCGATTAGGCTTATCTTTTTATGTTTCGCTTCCAGATGGCTTTGCCGTCATATTCAACGCCGATGGGGTATTTCGGACTTGGGATGACTGCGTCCATCATGATGGTCTCGATTTGTTCAACGAGGTCGGGATGCTTATCGGAGACGTCGTGGTCTTCACCAAGGTCGGTCACTAGATTGTAGAGCTGAATCGGGCTCCCCTGACCGAGACGTATGCCCTTCCAATTCCCAATACGTACGGCTTGATCATAGCGGTCACGGCAATGACCGTAATCCCAATAGAGATACTCATGAGGTTTTGGAATTCGATTTCCTTTGAACGCTTCGGCGACCGATATGCCGTCGATTTCGGCGGGCGCCTTCGCTCCGGTCAGTTCCGCGAAGGTCGGCAGCATATCCCAGAATGCGAATATTTCATGGCTAACTTTATTGGCAGGAACAACTCCGGGCCATCGTATAACGAATGGCACTCGGATACCGCCTTCAGCCAAATCGCGCTTGAATCCTTTGAGCGGACCACTTGAATCGAAACGACCGGACATTTCTTCGTGCCCTCCGTTGTCGCTGGTAAATATGACGATGGTGTTCTTGTCGAGTCCAAGTTCACCAATTAGCGAAACTATTCGACCGACATCACGGTCAATCCGTGTGACCATCGCCGCATATTTCTTGGAACGCTCGTCCCAATCCCGGTCCGTGTAGGGCGAAGTCGATGGAATTGTCAGTCGGTCGGGATCCTCGTTTCGCGATGAAAAATGGGGCAACGTAAATGCGCAATATAGAAAAAAGGGATCCGTCCGGTTTTCTTTGACGAATTCCAGTGCACGATCGACTATCAAGTTATGGCTGTAGTGTTCGCGTGTTTTCCCGTTCCCTTCCAAATCCAGTCGATCTTCGTCATCGTCAAGATACTCAGGGTAATAATAGTGTGCGTGGTCCTGATTGAGATAACCAAAAAACGTATCAAAGCCCTGGTTCGTGGCACGTCCCATGGTACCGGCATCCCCAAGTGACCATTTTCCGAATCCGCCGGTACGGTACCCTACATCTTTCAAAACTTCTGCCACCGTTACATCTTCATCCTCTAGATACGTATCGTAGTGCGGGATATTGTCGCGCCCGGCAGTATGCCCGTTGTGTCGGCCGGTCATGAGCACACTTCTCGATGGAGTACACACGGGACCACCTGCATACGCCTGAGTAAATCGAATTCCAGAGGTGGCCAATGCGTCGATATTCGGCGTATCGATCAGTTCTTGACCATAACAACCCAGATCCCCATAACCGATGTCATCGGCCATGATGAATACGATGTTCGGCTTGGACGGGGGGTTTTCAATTCCTGATGCTGAATAAGCGCAGGCCAACTGAGAAACGAGTACCGTCGCCAAAAATAGCCGTCTATTGTCGAAAAATGTCACTCGTATTAGGGATCCGTCTGCGAGAATGAAAGTGTTAAATTGTAGCCGAAAAATTTACTGTTTGATATAGGATATTTTATACGGTGAAGGTAACATGATTGATTCTGGAAAGCAATTGACTTGGGTCTGAAATTCGAAAACATGTCGATTGATATCATTTCCTGATCCGCAAGGAATTGATATCATTTTCCCGTGACAATTCGTGCATACTGGCGTTCGTGTTGTCTTTTCAATTTAAACAACCCGATGTAAACCTTTTAGTGTTCTTTACTGTCAAAAGCTGGTGTTGATTCGGATCACTTAATCCGTTCGAACCGGCGCCGTTTTTTGAAAAAAGGAAACCCCTTATGCGAATCGTCTTATTAGTTTTGTTGTTAAATTTTCTCGTCGGGCAGACGGTGGCAGAAAATTGGCCTCGATTTCGAGGTGTCAACGGAAGCGGTATCGCCGAAGATTCCAATATTCCTGCGCAGTGGTCGAAGAACGACTATACGTGGACGGCCAATCTTCCGGGTTCTGGCGACTCGTCCCCTGTCGTGTGGGAAGGGACCGTGTATGTAACGTGTGCCGATGAAGAGTCCAATATTTTCACGATCCTTGCGTTAAAAGCAGCCGATGGCGAAGTCATCTGGCGGCGAGATTTTCCATTTGAACCACTCAGTATTCATTCCCTCAATAGCCATGCAACAAGTACTCCCACGGTCGATTCTTCGGGGATTTTCGCGTTGCTGTTTACTGAGACAAATTCATTCGTTTTTGCGTTGGACCATACGGGTAAGGAACTCTGGACCAGAGACCTTGGCCCTAGCGCAACGTTACACGGCCCAGCGCTTTCTCCGATTTTACATAAGGGCTCTCTAATCGTTTCTTTCGAACAGGAAGTGAACGATCGCGATTTGGAAGGCCGTTGGTATGCGCTTGATTTGCGAACCGGCAAAACTCTCTGGCACGTCAGCCGCGATTCCGACATCAAGGCTTCGAGTTCGACTCCATGTGTGTATCGCTCGTCGAACGGGACTGATTGGTATATTTTCAGCAGCAACGAGCACGGCGTATCGGCGGTCAACGCGGCAAACGGAAAAATAGACTGGGAAAACGAGAATGCTATGCCGACTCGTGCTGTTGGCTCGCCAATAGTGTCGGACGGTTTGATTGTAGCAAACTGCGGCGCAGGTGGTAGTCTCTCGACTCTCATCGCCTTGCGTCCCGGCGAAGACTCTGAAGAAAGCGCCCGAACAATCTACACAGTCGAGGAGAAATTTGTCCCCTATATGACCACACCGATTGCTGTTGAAGAACTGCTTTTTACGTTCGGCGATCGTGGTCGGATCACCTGTTTTGACAAACACTCGGGCGCAATCATTTGGAGCGAACGGTTTAAGGGCAGAATTTTCGGATCCCCTGTTTTGGTCGAAGACAGACTCTACTGCATCACGTCCAAAGGCGTTGTATTGGTGATCAAGGCGTCTGAAAGTTTTGAGCAACTTGCGCTGAATAATCTCGGAGAGGAAAGCAAAGCCTCCCCAGCGGTGGCTGACGGTCGAATGTTCCTCCGGACAAAAACGCGTCTCAGTTGCGTGGCTGCGCCAGGAATCTAATTTCCGCAGACGAGGCCGAATTGCAGTCATCTCGGATTCTGTGTACCGGCCAAACGATTCGACAATGGATCTCTGTTTTCTCGACAATTATGGTGATTACCGATTTTCGCCTCTCAATCAACAAACTCAGATTGCAGGATATCGAATGGTTTGGAATCGGATAAGACGTTGAGACTATTCGCTTTAGGAGATTTAGCGACGATTTTTCCGGCGCAAATGCGAAAACGATTACGCACTTGAATCCTAGCTGTTGATTTTTTTAGTATATTGTATTACTATTGCTTTTATTACATAATATTGTTTTGAATTTATAGACAACGTCACAATTTCCATATTATGCGGTATCGTTTTTATACTATATAAATCATAGTTCATTGGAGGAGTTACACATGAGAAAAAAAGGATTTACATTAATCGAGCTGCTGGTGGTTATCGCCATCATCGGCATTCTGGCGGCAATTCTGTTGCCGGCATTGGCCAGAGCACGGGAAGCTGCGCGAAGGGCATCTTGTGCGAACAATCTGAAGCAGTTGGGTTTGGTTTTCAAAATGTACGCGGGCGAGAATAGGTCAGAAAAATTTCCGGTCAATACGGCGAATGCCGGACGCCAGGGTGCGTTCAGTATTTCAGCGGTGTATCCGGAATACATGGCAGAACTTGAGACATTAATCTGCCCATCGGATGCTTTTCCAGGGGACGGGGATTTCAAAAATTCGCTCAAGCGTATTAATGATGCGGTTTCGGGAGGCACTCCGCTTCCCCAACCGAGTTGGTATGATATCCCTACGGATCTTAAAGGCAAGGACTATATCGAGTGGTATCTTTCGTTCGCCTATTCGTATGTGTATTTTTCGCATGTCGCGGTGAATGATGCTCAATTGGCAGCCATGGATCACGCGATCTGGAATACGGCCATTACGAAATGGGCTGGGCAACCTGACTTTGGTTATGACGGTTCAGGTCTAAAAGATTATCGCCAAGTTTCCGACAGAGACTTCGACATTACGGTAGCAGTCGGCGAGTTAGTGGCGGACGCGAATCAATGGGGCGATTATGTTGCGGCCCTTCCGGAGCTGGCAGCAACGGTTCCGGATCCTTTCGTGTTCGAGGGGAACGGAGAAAGTAATACTATTTTTCGTGTGAGTGAGGGGATTGAACGTTTCATGATTACGGATATCAACAATCCTGGCGCTTCAAGCGAATCTCAGAGCTCGGTTCCGGTTATGATGGACACGCTCGCCGCACCCGGAGCTTTCTCTATCGATCCTGAAGTATTCTATTATCTTCGTAACATGTCATCGGGTTTTAACCATATACCCGGCGGTTCAAATGTCCTTTATATGGACGGCCACGTTGAGTACAAAAAGTATAAATCAGAATTTCCAGTGAGCGCCTACCACGCGTTTCGACCTTTGGGAGCGGGACAGATTCTGGCTGTTCCTGGGAAATTGGAAGCGAATGTAGAAAATGACCTCGGCTTCTAGTCAAAGCCAAATCATATTTTAAACAAAGACCCCGTTGAACGTTATGTCCAACGGGGTCTTTTTATCTTCAATATTGAGTTTGAGTATTCGTGCTCTTAATCAACCCCATCCACCGATGAACCAGCCGAGGTAGATACCGGCCAGGGCCGAAATGGGAGCAGTGTCACCTGGAATCTGAGTCACTGCCATTGGGTCTCCATCGCCGTATTTAACGTAGCCGACGTGACCATCCATATAGAGCACGTTTGACCCGCCAGGTACGTGGTTGAATACGGAAATATATTGGCCACGGTCAGTAGCCCCCCATGCGTCGAGCATGACAAACACATCACTTTCTGCTTTGGCGGATGCGCCGGCATTATTAATATCCGTAATCATGAAACGGGCAATACCGTTGCGCATCCGGTGGACGTTGGCCATGGCTTCGTCGATATTCGCACCGTCATCGTCGGTCCATGTCGACACTCCAATTGCTTGTTGATAAAACGGCTTGTCCGTCCCTTCGTAATAGGCGCCGTTTGTGAGGTGTGCAACGGCACCGAATTCTTCCGTGGGGTATTCCGTAAAATCAATATCCCAGGCACGACCATTAACGATGCGCTGAATGACAAAATTCGATCCGTATGCCGCGGCTCCCGGAATGCCAACGGAGTCACTGTTTCCGTCAGTCAGTTCCGGTGATGACGTGAGAATCCCGATACGCATCCACGCTTCTACCATCTGAGAAGTCGTTCTAACGGAATACGGAGAATAGACGTAGGAAGCAGGTAACGACAACCAGTGATGCATTACGGCGAAACCGGGATCGTCAGGGTCACTGCCTGCTCCTAACTGACCAACAGCCTTAAGGGTTTTCTCCGTGTTTTCTTCCCATGTTCCGTCCGCCAGCCATTCAAGATACCCCTGCGAATCTGAAGGGCACAGGGCCAAATTGTAGTCGTTCCAGTAATCGCCCCAGATATGTTCGGAAGCCACACCAGACATCCAACCCCAGGGAGAGCCGCCGAAATTGAACGTATAGTTC
>Ga0315336_1002959_pt1 | contig 24072 bp, 19 predicted proteins | sample ASW5metaG_FD_204512 | JGI IMG/M metagenome (GOLD analysis project Ga0315336, IMG submission 204512) | Ammonia-oxidizing marine archaeal communities from Monterey Bay, California, United States - ASW #5 | ecosystem: Environmental > Aquatic > Marine > Intertidal zone | place: USA: California... | reverse complement strand
GGCGACGTGTGCGCGCTGCTCAGCGATGAGCAGGTCGGTGCGATCTTCGCCGGTCGGCAGCCGACAGAAGCGCGACCGGCCGAAACCAACACGGTCGCGGCCGATGGGTACGGCGGAGGGAGTTGCCGTTGGAAGATCAGCGTGTCGGAGTTTCTCGTCCTCGACGTGTTCCCCTCGGCCGATGTGGACGTCCTCGTCCTGGCCGCGTATGACCCTCAGGATCGCTGGTACCCCGAGGTGCTCGTTGGGATCGGCGATGAGGCCGTGGTCCTCCTCTGGAATGGACCTGAGGTGTTGGAGGTCCAGCCGGGATCCTCAGGAGCGGTGATCGCGGTGCAGGGCGAGATAGGAGTCCGGCTCGCACTCACGTCGAACTATTCGACCGAGCCGGTGCCGCGCGGCATGGTCGCGGCCGCCCGGTCGATTCTCGAAGGCTGACAACGCCAACTCTGCCCAGCGCGCCCGATCGCCCGCGGCTCCTGGTAGTCGACCGCCGTTCTGGTGGGGTAACGGTGTGGAATCCACACCGTTACCCCACCAGAACGGAGCGCGGGGTGTGGGTTGGGTGATGTCGTTGTGACTTGTGGCACGAAACGAAACGTTGACGTTTTGTAACGAAACGCATACGTTTCGTAGCTATGACGACGCCAATGACCAGCGATACCGCACTTCACGAACAGCCCGAGATCCACGATCGGAGGTGGTTCCTCCTCGGCATCATGTGTCTGAGCCTCGTGATGGTGGTGATGGCGGTGTCGGGCCTGAACGTTGCGATCCCCTCGATCCAGCAGAGTCTCGGTGCCACCGCAACCGATCTTCAGTGGATCATCGACTCCTACGCCATCATCTTTGCCGGTCTGCTCCTGACGGCGGGAGCGATCGGCGACCGGTTCGGACGCAAACGGGCCCTGCAAGGAGGACTGATCCTCTTTGGCCTCGGCTCGCTCCTCGGCACATTCGTGAACTCCGTGGAGTTGGTCATCGCCGCCCGCATCATCATGGGCATCGGTGCCGCCTTCGTGATGCCGGCGACACTCTCGATCATCAGTGCCGTGTTCCCGCCAGAAGAACGGGGCAAGGCGATTGCCGTATGGGCGGGGTTCGCCGGAGCGGGGGGCGCACTCGGCCCGCTGCTCGTTGGCTTCCTCCTCACTGACTGGTGGGTCTTCCCCGCCTACTGGTGGGGCGCCGCGTTCCTCGTCAACATCTTCCTTGTGGCCGGCGTGCTCGCTGCGGTCACCGTCTATTCGCCTCGGTCCAAGGACGACGAGTCGACTCCGCTCGACCCGGTGGGTGCGGCACTCTCCATCGTCGGCTTGGCCACCCTGCTCTACGCCATCATCGAGGGGCCCGTGAAGGGGTGGACGAGTGGAGAAGTGCTCGCGGCCGGCATCGTCGCAGTCGTGACCCTGGTTGCCTTCGTCGTGTGGGAGTTTCGAGCCGACCATCCGATGTTGCCGATGACGTTCTTCCGCAACCGAAACTTTTCGCTGGGGGCCGGCGTCGTCACATTCGCCTTCGGTGTGATGTTTGGCTTCTTCTTCTTGATGAGCCAGTACCTGCAGTTCGTGCGGGGCTACTCGCCCCTCGACTCCGGTGTGGCCACCTTGCCGATGGCCGCCATGCTCGTCGCGGTTTCGCCGCGCAGCGCGGCGCTGAGCGAGAAGTTCGGTGCCTCACGAATCATGGCTGCCGGCTTCGGTTTCGTTGCCGCCGGTTTTGTAGTGCTGGCCTCGGTCGACAGCGGGTCGTCGTATCTCGTCATCGCCTCTTCGCTGATCCTTCTCGGGATCGGCATGGGCATCACCGTCGCACCCGCGACGGGCTCGATCATGTCCGCCGTCCCGCTCAACAAGGCCGGAGTGGGCTCGGCGGTCAACGACACCACTCGAGAAGTCGGCGGAGCGCTCGGTATCGCGGTGCTCGGCTCGATCGCCAACTCCGCCTACCGTACGGAGATCGACGACGACGTGCTCGCATCGCTGCCGCCTGAGGCCGCCGACGCCGCCGGTGAATCCATCGGCGCCGCCGTGCAGATAGCGGCATCGCTTCCCGCGGAAGTCGGCAGCGCGCTGCAGAGCGCCGCGGGAGACGCCTTCACGACTGCGTTCGGCAGTTCCCTGATGGCAGCGGCTGGAGTGGCGGCGGTGGCCGGTGTGATCGTTTATGCCTCCGGCCGCGGCGAAACGGTGACGGACGCGTCGTGAGCGCAGATCTCGATCCCCGTATCGAGCGCTCGCGTCGGGTCATCACCGAGGCAGCCATCGAAGAGATGGCCGAGGTCGGCTACGGCGCCATGACGGTCGAGGCGATTGCCAAGCGGGCGGGAGTCTCCAAGGCGACGATCTACCGACAGTGGCAAAGCAAACTCGAGATCGTCGAGGGGGCCCTCGACCTGATCAAGTCGGAGATCGTCGTAGACGAAGATCTACCTCCGCGCGACCGTGTTGTGCAGATGGTTGCGGGCCTCGCCACGCATCTCGCCGATGTGGAGAATCCTGCATCGGCGTGCGTGCCGGCAATGGTGAGCGCCGCGCAGTACGACGGGTCGGTGCGTGCCTTCCATCACCGATTCAGCGCCGAACGTCGGCAGGTGCTGATCGACCTCATCACGGACGGTCAGACCGTCGGCGCCATCGATCCGAAACTCGACCCGGTAGTCACTGTCGAGTTGCTGGTCGGCCCGATCTTCTACCGACGACTGATGACCGAGGCGGCCTACCCGCCTGACGACATCGGTCGGCTGGTCGACACGGTGCTTGGTCCGGCTTGACTGGCGACCCACGCCTCACCGAGGAGGAGGTCCTCGACCTCTGGGTCGCGGCCCACGGCCCCCTGGAAGAGTCGCAGGTCGCGGCGTTCAAGGCGCGGGCCGAGGTCGCGGAGTTGCGCGCCCTGCAGCGCGACGTGGTCGCGGCGGCGATTGCTTCCTCACCCAAACTCGATCGGGCGATCGCCGAAGCGGCTCGGCTTCAGGCTGAGAAGACGGCACTGTCACAACCCGTAGCTAGACCCGTCGACATGGACGACTTCGAGACCGAGGCGCATCGCCACCTCCATGCCCTGACCGGCCGACCCGATGCCGAGTTCCGAGATGGGCAACTCGATGCAATTCGAGCGCTCGTGGTCGAAAAGCGGCGCACACTGGTCGTGCAGCGCACGGGTTGGGGCAAGTCGGCCGTCTATTTCCTGGCCACGCGGATGTTGCGCAACCGCGGCGCCGGGCCGACCCTGCTCGTGTCGCCGCTCATCGCACTGATGGACAACCAGGTCCAGGCGGCCGCCCGTATGGGGCTCCGGGCGGCCATCGTCAACTCGACCAACCGCGACGAGTGGGACGAGATCAAGGATCGCATGGAGCGCGACGAGGTCGACCTTCTGTTGATCGCCGAGCAGCGACTGTCAAACCCCAAGTTCCGAGACGAATGGCTCGGCCACCTCGAGAGTCGCATCGGGCTCGTCGTGGTCGATGAGGTGCACTGCATCAGCGACTGGGGCCACGACTTCCGGCCGCACTATCGCCGCATCGGGTCGTTTCTGGCGGGGCTACCGGCGACGTTGCCGGTAATCGGGTGCACGGCCACGGCCAACGACCGCGTCGTGGCCGATGTCGAAGGTCAACTCGGCGATGGCATCCTCACCATCCGCGGTGGGCTGGCTCGCGAGGGCCTACGGCTCGAGGTCCACACCGATAAGCGGCGCGCCGATGCCCGTCTCGCCTGGTTGGCCGAGAACGTGCCGAGTCTTCCCGGCAGCGGCATCGTCTACTGCCTCACCCGCCGCGATGTCGAGGTGGTCGCCGCCTTTCTCCGAGACCACGGCATCCGATGTTCGCAATACGTCGGGGGAGGGCCCGAAGACGAGGTCGCCGAGAAACGGGCGGTGCTCGAGGCCTTCATCCGCAACGACGTGAAGTGCGTCGTGGCCACGTCGGCCCTCGGCATGGGCTACGACAAGCCCGACGTCGGCTTCGTGGTCCACTTCCAGATGCCCCAGAGTGCGATCGCCTACTACCAACAAGTCGGCCGAGCGGGCCGTGCCCTCGAGGAGAGCTACGGCATCCTCCTCAGCGGTACCGAAGACCGCGACATCCAGGACTGGTTCATCGGTCAGGCCTTCCCCGCCGAAGAAGAGGTCGACGCGATTCTGGCCGTCGTCGACGAGGCGGAAGAGCCGGTGCGTCGCGGTCAACTGGCGGCGCGGGTCAACATCGCGACGGGTCGTCTCGACAACCTGATGGTGCAGCTCGAGGTCGAGGGCATCGTTGCGAAACAGGGCACCGGCTGGGTCCGCACCGCGGTGCCGTGGCTCTACCCGCAAGAACGTGTGGCCCAGGTCAATGGCTGGCGTCGAGCCGAGCAGGCAGCAATGGAGGAATACCAGCGCATCAGCGGCTGTCGCATGCAGTATCTGCGCGCACAACTCGACGACCCCGCCGACGAGCCCTGCGGTGTGTGCGACAACTGTCGCGCCGAGCGATTCGGCACCACGCCCGACGCCACGGTTGTCGGCGAAGCGGGCGCGCGGCTGCTGCAGGACCATGTCGAGATCGCGCCGCGCAAGCAGTGGGCGGCCGGCGTCGAGGGAATCTCGGGCCGTATCTCGGCCGACGAGCAGGCCGATGCCGGCTGGAGCCTGGCCCGATGGGGCGAGTCGGGCTGGGGCGCGCTGATCCGGCAGGGCAGAGAGACCGACGGTCACTATGCCGACGAGTTGGTCGATGCTCTGGCCGAACTCTGCCGATCCCACATCGAGCCGTCGCCGGATTGGCTGACCTTCATTCCCTCCTCACGCCGTCCTGAGCTCGTGCGATCCCTCGCCCAACGGCTCGGCGAGCGGTTGGGCCTCCCGGTTGTCGATGCGATCTCGCTCGTTCGGCCGACCGAGCCGCAGGCGCAAATGCACAACTCCACCGCTCAGCTCCGCAATCTGTGGGAGGCGTTCGCCGTGTCCGACCCGCTGGAGGGAAGCTGTCTGCTCGTCGACGATCTGGTCGACAGCCGTTGGACGATGGCCGTGGCGGCCCGTGAGTTGCGCTCGGCCGGCTGCCAACGGGTTGTCCCGATCGCCCTTGCGACCCGCGGCGCCTGACCAGGCACCCGTTCGGGTCAGTGGATCCAGGGAGCAATCGCGTCGCGGGCGATGAGGAATCCTCGCTTGACGAGTTCCTCGGTTTCCTCGAAGTCGCGGTCCTCGTGCTCGACGCAGACCACGCCGTCGTAGCCGACCCGGTAGAGCCCGGAGAAGAACGCCTGCCAGTCGACATCGCCCAGGCCGGGGAGTCGTGGCACCTGCCATCCCATACCAGCCGACAGGACACCGTTGTCGTAGAGCCCTTGTTTGTCGACGAGGAGGTCCTTTGCGTGCACGTGGTAGAAGCGCTCGCCGAACTCCCGGATCACCGCCGGCATGTCGATCATCTGCCACACGAGGTGTGAGGGGTCGAAGTTGAGGCCGATCGTCTCACCGAACTCTTCGAACATCGTGCGCCAGATGGCCGGGTAGTGGGCCAGGTTGTTGCCCGAGGGCCACTCGTCGTGGGAGAAGAGCATCGGACAGTTCTCGATACCGATGCGGACGCCGTGGTCGGCGGCGTGGGCGATGATCTCGGGCCAGACAAGTTTGGCATCGGCCCAGTTCTCGTCTCGGCTCTTGGCTGCGTCGGCACCGATGAAGGTGTTGACGACAGGGACGCCCATCAAGGAAGCCGCTCGGATCACCGCTTTGAGGTGGCTCGCCACATCCTCCCGGTGGGCCGGATCAGGGTGGAGCGGGTTTGGGTAGTACCCAAGCCCTGAGATGTCGATGCCGCGGGATCGTAGATCGTCGACGATCTCCTGAGCCTGGCCTTCCGAGAGGTCGACCACGTCGATGTGGCAGACGCCGGCGTAGCGCCGGGCCGCGCCCTGGTCGGACGGCCAACAACAGATTTCGAGCATCTCGTAACCATTGGTCGCAGACCAATCGGCCACGTCCTCGATCGACAGATCGCCAAACGGTGCGGTGTTGAGTCCGAGTCTCATCTTCAGTCCTCTCTCGCGACGGGTTCCCATTGCTGTGACTTGTGGCTCCGAGCGATCGCCTCGGTGACGAGCAACGCATCGTGGCCGTCGGAGAAGGTCGGATAGTCGGGTTCGCTCGGCGGCTGGCCGGCAGCGATGTGGGCATAGACCCTCGAGAACATGCCGCGGAATGTGTCGCCGTAGCCCTCGACGTGACCTACCGGGTAGGTGGTGATCGCGGCGGCGCTGGGGTCGAGCGAGGACGGGTCTCTTTGGATGCGCTCGTTGGATCGGCCCCGGTGGCCGATCCAGAGATCGTCAGGCGACTCCGAGGTCCAGGAGAGCGAATCGGCCGCCCCGTGGATCTCGAGATTGAGCGAGTTCTTGTGTCCGGCCGCGACCTGCGAGACATGCATGGCGCCGCGAGCGCCGTCGGCGAATCGGAGCAAGACCGTTGCTGCGTCGTCGCCGTTGACCTCGACCGGAGTGGTCTCGCCATCGCCCGCGGCGGCAAAGGTCTCCACCGGGCCGCTGGGGCGCCGGCGTACCGGCACGAAGGTGTGGAGGTCAGCCATGACCTCGACGACGTCCTGTCCAGTGACGAAGCGAGCCAGGTCGAGCCAGTGCGAACCGATGTCGCCGAGCACCTGGAGTTGTCCGCCCGCCGACGGGTCGAGCCGCCAGTTCCAGTCGGTGTCGAGGAGCAGCCAATCCTGGAGGAACGAGCCGGTGACGAGCCGCGGCGCACCAATGCTGCCGGACCGGACCCTCGCTGCCATCTCGTGGTTGATCGGGTAGAAGCGCAGGTTGAAGCAGACCGCGGCGACGAGCCCGGAGGAAGTCGCGCAAGCCGTGAGTTCGGCAGTTTCGGAGGCCGTTGTCGCCAGGGGCTTCTCGCAGACCACGTGCTTGCCGGCGGCGAGCACCGCCTTCACCTGCGCGGTGTGGAGATGGTTCGGCGTGGCGATGTGGACCACGTCGATCGACGGATCGGCGAGGACTGTCTCGAGCGAGTCAGCGACGGGCGGAAGGTTGGCGGCCTCGGCCTTCACGCGGGCGCGCTCCGGGTCGGATCCGACCACCGCCGCGACATCGACTCCCAGCCGTCGCAATGCCTCGACGTGGGCCTGACCGACGAAACCGATGCCGATTACCGCGGCGCGGATCTCTGCCAAGTTCACTGCTGGTTCCCTTCTCGAACGTTCATCGATGTACTCCGGTCAATTGTGCGTAGCCCCAGGCGAGCACGAGAACGATGCTGCCGTAGACGATCTGCTGGACGGCTTGTCCGACATTGAGAAAGGTCAGCAGCGAATTCAACACGCTGAGAATGAGTGCGCCGAGGATCGTGCCGACGTAGCTACCAGTGCCGCCGAAGATCGAGGTGCCGCCGATCACCGCCGCGGCGACTGAGGGCAACAGGAACGTGCTGGCCAACTGCAGGTCGACGGCGCCGGTGCGACCGGCGAGGAGGATGCCGGCGACCGCGGCGAGCAGCCCTGCCAACGTGTAAACGGCGATCTGGACCTGCCACACGCGAACGCCGGCCAAGCGCATGGCGACGTCGTTGTCGCCGATGCCATAGACGACACGTCCGAACCCCGATCGGTGCAACAGCAGGAGCAACATGGCGGAGATCCCGGCCCATACGAGCACGCTGTAGGGCACCCGGTGGTCGAGGAACGATCCGGCGCCGAGCGTGGAGATGAACGGGGCGACCGCAGTTGAGCCGGAGAGAAACGACTGCGCCCATTGAGTGAAGAGTCCGAGGAGGATGGCCGATGTCGCGAGGGTCATGATCAGCGGGTTGACGCGAAACACGCCGACGCCCACGCCGTTGGCCGCACCGCTCAGCAAGCCGACCAGCAGCCCGAGCAGGATCGCAACGACTGCTCCGGCCGGGGACTGGTTACCCGCGACATAGCCGGCTCCGGTGGCGATCATGGCCACCGAGAGATCGATGCCGCCGGTCAACATCAGAACGGTCTGCGCGGCAGCCAGGATGCCGAGAGGGGCGGCGAGCAGGAGCGTGTTGCGCAGCCCCGCGAACGAGAAGTAGTCGGGCTCGACCACCGACGTCGCGATCACGAGGATCACCAGCACGCCGGCCAGCGCCAGCGAGGAGTTTTCGGCCAGGTAGACGCGCGCGGCGGCGAGACCCGAGAGCCGGTCGTCGTCCGACTCGAAGCCGATCGAGGGCGAGGTGCTCGTCATCAGGTGGCCCTTCGTCGTCGGTGCTCGGAGTAGCCGGCGATCATCATCACGATCACGATGAGCGAGCCCTCCATGACCTGCGCGGTGTTGGGGTCGATGCCCTTGGCCGACAGGATCGGATTGAGGAAGAACAGGACGATCGCGGCGGCGACGACGCCGACGATCGATCCGGTACCGCCCGTGAGGGCAACACCGCCGAGGACGATCGCGGCGACGCTCTTGAGCGTTGCGTTGGCACCGACGCTGGCTCGTGGGTCGCCGATGCCGGTGATCGCCATGGTGGCGAGTCCGGCCATCGCGGCCATCGCGCCACCGAATGCGTAGGACCAGATCTTCGCGACTCTCACGTCGACCCCCGACAGGTAGGCCGCGTTCCGATCGCTACCGATGGCGTAGACCGACAAGCCGACCCGTCGCCGACGCAGGATGTAGACAAAGAGGACCATCGGTATGACGATCATCACCATCGAGTTGACGTAGTTGGTGCCGGTGCCGAACTCGGAGCCGGTGAAGAGTTCCCGGAACCCCGGCGAAGTGCCGCCACCCGGCGACGGCAGCACGACGAGGGCCATGCCCGACCAGATGAAGCTGGTTGCCAGCGTGACCACGATGTCGGGAACGGCACTGACGTTGACCACCCAGCCCACGATGCCGTTGAGCACCGCCCCACCGAGCACGATGATCATGCCGAGGATGAGCGTGGCGACAAAGGAGCGTTCGTCCATCACCTGAGCGGCTACGGCGCCGCTCAACACCATCTGCGAACCGATCGACAGATCGATGCCGCCCGCGATCACGATGATCGCCTGGCCGATCGCGAGGTAGACGAGAGGAAGCGAGTTCTTCGAGATCGACGCCATCTGGAAGTCGCCGAACGACGGAATCAACGTGGTGTAGTAGCCCACGAGGGCCACGAGCAGGAGCCAGATGCCGAGATCCCATGCATTCCGGCGGAGAAACGCGGGGATCGGCACGGTGCGGGTGGGGGTCATGCGTCCGACTCGGCTGACTGAAGCCCGTGGGCGGCCGAGAGCATCGATTGCTCGGTTGCTTGCGGCCCGTCCTGCTCGTTGACGATCTGCCCGTCGTACATCACGAGGACGCGATCGCAGACCTGTGGAATCTCCGGCAGTTCGCTGGTGTACATCAGGATCGCGGCGCCGTCGTCGGCGAGCTCGCGCAGGAGTTTGTAGATCTGCTGCTTGGTCTGGATGTCGATCCCGCGGGTCGGGTCGAACAGGAGCAGGGTGCGGAAGCCGGCGGCGAGCCAACGACCGATGACGACCTTCTGCTGGTTGCCGCCGCTGAGCTGACGCACCCGCCCCTGCGCTCGAATATCGATGTCGAGCCGGTCGATCGCACCATCGACTTTTTGGGGTTCGTCACGATGGGTGCCGAGCCAGCTCGTGATCCGGTTGTAGAAGGTCGCGGCGAGGTTCTCGCGGACCGACCGGTTCGGGAGCAGTGCCCGCAGTCGGTCGGCGGGGACGAGAACGACGCCTTTGCTGATCGCGTCGTAGGGCGAGCGAGCTCGCAATTCGCTGCCGTCGACGAGAATGCGGCCTTCATGCGGTCGACGATCGCCGGCCAGCAGTTCGAAGAGGCGCTCCTGCCCCTGCCCTTCGAGGGCAGCAACCCCCAGGATCTCGCCGGCGTGCAACTCGAGATCGACGCCCTTGACATGGTCGCCTGAGACAAGGCCCTCGGCCTTCAGGGCGATGGCGCCGTCGGAACGGGCGTTGCCAGTCGAGCGCTTGGTCTCGCGCCGTTCGGGCACGGCCCCGAGCATCGCCTCGACCAACACGTCGTGGCCGCCGGCGCCAGGGTCGAGGGTGGCGACGTTGGCTCCGTCGCGCAGGATCGTGGCCTGATCGCAGAGCTGGATGACCTCATCGAGACGGTGGGTGATGAAGATCACGGATCGGCCGCGTTCGCGCTGGGTGCGCATGACATCGAAGACGTGTTCGGCCTTGTCGGCCGGAAGGGCAGCGGTGATCTCGTCGAGGAGGAGGACTTGCGGGTCGAGGCTGAGCGCTCGAGCGAGGTCGATGAGGCGAAGTGTCTCGAGCGGAATCTCGCTCACCGGCGTGTTCAGGTCGAGCGATGCGAGATCGAAGCGAGCGAGCGACTCGCGGATCGAGGGGAGGTCGGCGCGTGTGAGTCGGAAGTTCTCGTCGAGCGTCAGGTCGGGCACGAGCGCCGGGTCCTGAAAGACGGTGGCCAGGCCGGCGCTCATGGCATCGCGTGGCCGACGGACCGAGATGGGTTCGCCGTTGACGGCGATGGTGCCTCGATCGGGGGGAAACACACCCGAGAGGATCTTCACGAGCGTGCTCTTGCCCGCGCCGTTCGCGCCGAGCACGGCGTGGACCTCGCCAGCAGCGACCTCGAGATCGACGGACTTGAGGGCGACCACCGGTCCGAATCGCTTCGCAATGCCGGTGGTCTTGAGGAGGGTGGTGCTCATGGTTCTTGTGAGAAGCGTTGCAGGTTTGGTGTTCAGGACTGGGTGGTGGTGGGGGCGGGGCCGACCTTGCCGGTCGGCCCCACCCTCATGTCACCTGCTTGGGTGGATCACTCGCCGGGACCCTTGCACGCCGAGACCTGAGCGGCCTCGTAGTGCGTGTAGGGGGCGATTTCCACGTAGGTGCTCCAGCCCGGCTGCTCGTCGGCGTTGTACAGCGCGTCGAGCTCGGCGTCGCCGGTAGCGAAGCCGTTCGGGGTGAGGAGGGTCACCTGGTCGGGGCTCTCGCCCTGCAAGGCCGCGATGGCGATGCTGGCGCCCACGCCGCCGATGGCGGGCGGGTTGGTGACGGCAACACCGGTGAGGCCGTCGCCCGAGAGTTCGATCAGCTGCTGGACGAATCCGTTGTTGTCGGCGCCGACGATCGGGACATATTCCTTGTCAGCGGCGGCGAACTGCTCGACCACGGTGTAGTCGATGCCGGAAGTCCAGATGCCGTCGACATCCTGGGTGGTGATGAGGTCGAGCGCCTGTTGCGCACCCTGCGAGGGATCCCAACCGGTGAAGGTCTCAGCGACAACCTCGATGTTCGGGTAGGCGGCGAGCGCCTCGAGGAAGCCGTCGTGACGGTCACTGTCAGCGGGGACACCGTCGATACCGCGCATCTCGACGACCTTGCCTTCGCCACCGAGCTGCTCGAAGAGCCACTCTGCGCCGACACGACCGTAAGCGGTCTGGTCGTTGGTGGCCACGTAGGCGCCTTCGGCGGTCACGGCCTGATCGACCGACACCACGACGATGCCTTGGCCAATTGCGGCCTCGATGACGCTGTTGAGCGCTTCGCGATCGGTCGGGTTGACGATGATCGCGTCGACGCCCTGCGAGATCAGGTTCTCCAGGTCGGCGATTTGTTCGGTCGGGCCACCGTTGCGGTTGACGACGACGACTTCGTCGACGACTCCGGATGCGAGGGCCTCGGCCTTGATCGAGCAGATCATCTGCTCGCGCCAGCCGTTACCGACGAGCGTGTTGCTCACACCGATGGTGAAGCCTTCCTCGACGACGGGATCGTCGCCTTCATCGTTGTCGGTCTGATCGTCGGCATCGGTTCCGGGGTCAGCGTTGCTGTCGTCGTCTCCACAGGCGGCTGCCAGAAGGCCGAAGGCCATCAGCAACGCCAGAAGACGTGTCAGATACTTGCGGTTCATCTCTTTCTCTCCTTGGTTTGAGCAGCAGACGCATTGACCCCTGCCGTTCCACCCCGTCCAGCGGGGAAGATCTTGGTTGAAATTGGGTGCCGCTACCCGAAGGCGCTGGTGCCCTCCAGTGCGGCGTCGACGTTGATGGGGGAGAAGGCTTGATCGAGCACCATGACGGCGCCGCCACGCACCCCGGCGTCCTCGCCGAGGGAACCGATCGCGATCGTGAGTTCGGTGGTGCCCAGCGACGTGGCTCGGGTGTAGACGATTTCTCTCACGCCGGCGAGGAGGTGTTCGTCGGCCATGGAGACGTCGCCACCGATCGCGATCATGCGCGGGTTGAGGAGGTTCACCGTTGTCGCGAGGACGCTGCCGATGAGTCGCCCCGCCTCCCGGACCGCAGAGATGGCCTCGCGGTTGCCCTGTTGGACGAGAGCGACGACGTCACGGGCATCTTCAGCCGGGTGCCCGAGTTCGCTCAGCGCCCGGGCGAGGGCACCGCCACCGGCTGTTGCTTCGAGGCAGCCGTAGTTGCCGCAGGAGCAGAGCACGTCCATCGGCCCGACCTGGGCATGGCCGAGATCGCCGGCCGCGCCTCGTGACCCTCGATGGAGGTGGCCGCTCATGATTAGACCCGAGCCGATACCCGTGCCGACCTTTACGAAGAGGAAGTCGTCGGGCGGGTCGGCCAGAGCCGTGTGCTCACCGATGGCCATGAGGTTCACGTCGTTGTCGACGACGACCGGGGCGTTGTAGCGCTGAGCGAACAGTGGTCGAACGGGCACCCGGTTCCAGCCGGGCATGATCGGCGGGTTGACCGCTTCACCGCGCGTCGAGTCGACGGGGCCGGGTAGTCCGATCGTTACGCCTCGTACATCGCGGACCGGTCGTCCGACGGTGGTGAGGAGGTCGTCGAATCGCTCGAGGACCCAACGCAGAACAGTGTCGGGTCCGAGCGAGATGGCCAGATCTTCGCTGTGCTGCGCGAGCGGCGTGCCGTCGAGCCCACAGACGGCCACCCGTGAGTGCGTCGCGCCGAGGTCGGCGACGAGCACCACGCCGGCTTCGGGGTTGAACCCGAGAATCGCGGGCCGCCGTCCGCCTCCGGAAGGCGCGTCTCCGATCTCGCGGATCAATCCGGCGGCCATCAGGAGCTCGACTCGTTGCGCCACAGTTGACCGAGCGAGACCGGCGGTCGTTCCCAACTCGTTTCGAGTGGTGGCCTTGCCCGTGCGGATCAGCCGGAGGAGGGTCCCGGCCGAGTCCGCACGGGGGCCGACGCGATGGTCGAAGCCCGTGGGGTTCGATCCGGTGGCGTCCGTCATACGCCTAGCCTCGCCCCCACTTATGCCTGATTCAAGGAGGAAGTCGGAGATCTTTGTACGAACCTCGTTCATAAGGTCCGATCAACTGGACGGAACAGCGCTCCGCACGGTCAGTGCAGGGCAACAACCTGACCCGTTCGTACGGATTCGTCTGCCGCGAGAACGATCTCGAGACTGATGATCACGTCTTCGAGATGTTCGCTGACATCGACCGATCCACGAATCGCGCCGAGGAACCACTCCTGTTCGAGCCGGCAGAGCGCGTCGTGGTCGGGTTCGTCGTTGGTCTGGATCAGGTCGTCGCCGCGGACCGGGTTGCCATCGCTGTTCAGCTCCGCATGGTGATGTCGGATCACGTTGGTCGCCGTGTGGCCCCCCACGTCGGACGAATCGTTGCCCTCGGACTCATGCCCCGACTCGATCGAGACTGCGCCGTCGGGTCCGATCACGTCCTTGATGAAAAACGCCGTCTCGCTCATCATCGGCCCCCAGCCCGCTTCGTACCACCCGACGGAGCCGTCCTCGAAGGTCAACTGCAACTGGCCGTAGTTGTACATGCCGTCGACCAGATCGTCGGTGAGTCGTGCGCCGATCGCATGCACGCTCACGACGCCCGACCGTGTGATCTGGCGCATGACGTCGACGTAGTGGACGCCGCAGTCGACGATGGGCGACGTGGTGGCCATGATCGACCGGTGAGTCGCCCACTCGCTACCCACTGATTGCTGGTTGAGGTTCATACGCATGACGAGGGGCCTGCCGAGGCCGCGTGCGATCTCGACAAAGCGTTGCCACGACGGGTGATGGCGGAGGATGTAGCCAACGACGAGGGCTCGGTCTCGCTCGGCGGCAAGGGCGACGAGCTCCTTGGCATCGGCGACTGAGTCGGCCAACGGCTTTTCGACGAAGACGTGGCAGCCGGCCTCGAGGGCCTGGCGGGCGAACGGCACGTGCGTCTCTGCGAACGATGCGATGGCCACGGCGTCGGGGCGAATGGTGTCGAGGGCCTCGCCGAAGTCGCGGAGATGGGCGACTCCGCCGAGCTGTTCGGCGAGACGTGCACCTGACTCGCCACGGGTCACGATGCCGCACACTTCGAAGTCGGGGATCGCGTCGAACGCGAGGGCGTGGGATGTGCCCATGTGGCCCGCGCCGACTACCAGGACCCGAATACGGCCGTCGCTGTCAGTGTTGGTCGAGTCCATCAGATTTCCTGCCATTCGGGCTTCGCGTCGTAGGTCGCCCGGTAGTAGTCGGTTCGTTCGAGCAGCGAAGCAGCGGTCCCATCGATCACCACGGTGGCATGGGGGTGGAGTTGGAGAGCCGAGGCGGGCAACGAGGCGGTGAGCGGACCCTCGATAGCAGCGGCCACCGCTTCTGCCTTGGCTGGCCCGCTGGCCAAGAGTACGAGGTGCCTGGCCTCGAGGATCGTGCCGATTCCCTGGGTGAGCGCGTAGCGGGGGACGGCGTCGGCATCGCCGTCGAAGAACCGCGCGTTGGCCCGGCGGGTCTCCTCGGTCAGTGTCTTGAGGCGGGTGCGGGATCCGAGGGAGGACGACGGTTCGTTGAAGCCGATGTGGCCGTCGGAGCCGATGCCCAACAATTGGAGATCAATGCCGCCGGCGCCGCGGATGGCGGCCTCGTAGCGTTCGGCCGCGCCGCTGAGGTCGGCCGCGGTCGCGTCGGGTCCGTGGACCGCCTCGTCGGCGATGTCGGTGTGATCGGTGAACTCCCGGCGGATGAACGACCGGTACGACTCGGGGTGATCCTGGGCCAGGCCGACGTATTCGTCCAGCAGGAAACACGTGGTGTCGGCCAGTCGCAGCGTGCCTGCCCTCGACCGTGCGATCAGCTCGCGATAGACGCCCAGCGGTGAGCCGCCAGTGGCGAGGCCGAGCGTTGGCGAGACCCCCGACGACACGACTCGACCGATCGCGTCCGCCACGATCACCGCGCCGTCTTCGCTCGAGTCGACGATGACGATCTCCATGTCCCTGCTTCCACGACGGCGAACTCAAAGCTGTAGCACATCGTTCGACCCGTTCCCGAGTATGACGAACATGTGACGAATATCACGGACTGATTACAGTCCGGTTGGTCAACTCCTCACTGGTGTCGGCCGATGCTGGACGGACCGCCTGGAGGTCCCCTGCCCATGCACTCCCTGAGTCTGCTTTCGCGCGGCCTGAGCGCCGTCGCGCTCACTGCCGCTGTCATCGTTTCGACGCTCTCTCCCGCCTGGGCGCGCGAGTCGCCGATGGACCCGTCGGCGCCCGACGCGCCGCAGGCGCTCACGCTGTTGGCCCCGTTCGCGTGCGGGACTGAGTGGGCCGGCTCCACCTACTCCGGACACGGTCGCAACAACTGGAATCTCGATCTGAATCGCAGTGGCGATTCCGAGGGGACCGACCTCGGTCAGCCCCTCCTCGCCCAGGCCGACGGCACCGTGGTCTGGTTCAAGCAGACGGGCTACAACAATCGTGCCGGGACCTACGTCGAGATCGACTACGGCGACGTGACGGTCCGCTACATCCACCTCATCGAGAGTTCGATTCCGACCCACCTCGCCGAGATCGGTGCGGCGGTCGAGCAAGGCGAACGCATCGGCCTTCTCGGCGCGACTGGGCGGGTGAGCGGCCCTCACCTTCATCTCGAATACTGGGACAGCGCCGACCATGACGACGCCGCCTGGTACCAACTTCCTCGTGGCAATCAACTCCCCGTGGCGTTCGCCGGGCAACCGATGGTCGCGACGCCGCGGCAGCCGACGGAGGGTGTGATCTCCACCAACTGTCAGGCGCCGGTGATCGAGATCGGCAGCGACGATCTTCCTCACTGGAGGTTCACCCACCGCCACGACGCGGGCCCGATCAGGTAGCACTCGCGTCTGACGCGCCGAAGGCAGCCCACCAGCGCTCGCCTGCTTTACGCGGCCCGAGCTCAGTTCGAAGCCGATCGAATATCGCGGCCAACGCATCGGGACCGTCGGCGGCGCTGATCTCTTCGATCAACGGCTCGAGCCATTGCGAGCTACCGGCGACCACGGCCGACTCAGCCCTCGACCCGCGCGCTGATGGCCTCGACGAGTCCATCGAGGTCATCGACCGTGACGGTCAGAGCGGAGTGGTCGCGAGGACCAATCACCTTCTTGACCCTCGCATCGAAGTGCACGCAGACGCCGCCGTGGGTCGACGTGCCGAAGGTGAGACCGTCGTCGGCGAGAGAGAGCCGCATGCCGACGGCCTTCCACCATTGGTAGCCATGGGTTGCGTGAGCGCCGGTGATGTTGGCGATCGGCGTGGTGAGCGTCTTGCGGCCGAACGAGGCGGTGAAGTCGGAGTCGGTCAACGTCACTCCGTCGCTCCCATCGCGGACACCGAGCGGTCGCCAGAGAGCCGAATAGCGGCGGTCGAAGCGGTAGGGAAAGAACACGCGCACCTCACGAGGTCAGTGGCCAGCCTGACACGTGGAAGAGACCGGGGCCGACGAATGATCGTCAGCCCCGGCCTCTCTGCCTCTCGCTCTGCTGTTGCGCTCAGGCGATGGCGGCGTCCACGAACGTCTCGATGGTGCGCTGGTTGACCAGACTCTCGTCGAGGTTGTGACCGTGACCCTCGACGACGTCCAGGAAGGACATGTTCGCTCCGGCGGCTTCGGCCCAGGCCTCAGCGATTGCCCGGGCCTGCGTGTCGACGTCGATCAGCGTGTCGACGTCGCCGTAGCCCCAGTAGGCGGGCGGCAGGTCGGCGTGCAGGTGCTCGATCGTGCTGCCGGGCTTCAGATCGTCGGCGTTGCACGGGTCGCAGTTCATCAGAGCGCCGGTCAGGCCTGCAGCCCAGGGGTGATCCTGCGTGTAGAGGGTCTCCAGGTCGACGGGGCCGACCATCGAGACGATTCCGACGACCGAGGAGTCGAAGGCTTCGAGCTCGGCCGGCAGATCCTCGGGCTCGAAGGAGCCGTCGGTGGCGGCGACGAAGGAGGCCAGGTGACCGCCGGCCGAGGAGCCGTAGACGACGACCTTGGAGGCGTCGATGGCGCCGGTCTCGGTGCCGTGGGCCTTGATCCAGCGGATGGCCCGCTTGGCGTCGTGGACCGGGGCGGGGAAGGGCTTGTCGGGAGCGAGGCTGTAGTCGACGGAGGCAACGGCGTAGCCCTTCTCGACGAAGCGCAGGACCATGTCGGGCAGCGCATCCTTGTGGCCTCCGACCCAGCCGCCGGCGTGCAAGTAGACGATCACCGGAGCGTTGTCGTTGGCCGGCAGGAAGAGGTCCAGGCGGTGGATGTCGTCGGGGCCGTAGGCGATGTCGTAGGTAGTCGACGCGGCCGCTTCGGGCGTGTACTCGACCGGCAGGATGTCGGCGTCGGCGTCGAAGCGCAGATCGCCGAGGCGGGGCTGCGGGACGATCACTGCGGTTGCGGGCTCGACCGGAGCAGCGATCTCCGGGGTGGGATCGTCGTCGGCTTCGATGATGGTCGCCTCGGCAGAGGTGGCGGCGACCGGGGGAGCCTCGAGTGTTGCCTGGGGCTGAGCGGCGGACAGCTCGGCGGCAGCGGCGATCGAGTCGGCCGTGGCGGCGGACCGGGTCTCCCAGGCGACGGCGGCGACCGTCATGCTGAAGGCGAGGATGGCGCCGACGGCGGCACGGCGGGTTTTGGCGGGGTGGGCGGAGGGGGTTGTGGTGGTCATGTCTCCACCTTCGGGAAAATCCGGAGTGCGAAATGTCGGCCAGAAACCGACCCAATGTGACGTGCGTCACCGATGCCACACCCGTGATTCGACCGTCGTTTACGGTGCGGCATGGCGGAGTCGGACTTCTGGTATGCGCAGCTGCGCGAAGAGGGCCGAACGCGGCAGTTCAAGCGGGGCGAACGCCTCTTCTTGCAGGGGTTTGGCCGCGGAAAAGTGCTCATCATCCACAGCGGAACGCTGCGGATCACCGGCACGACGTTCGACGGCGAAGAGGTCACCCTCGCCCTGTGTCGGGAGGGTGACATAGTCGGCAGTCATTCGGCGCTCACCGGCGGCCCGGTCGGCGCTGGAGCCGAGGCCATCGAGGACGGAAGCGCCACGATCCTCACTGCCGATCGCTACGTCGAGTTACTCAGCGCCAGCCCAGAACTCATGATCGACGAGATTCGCGATCTGATTGCGATGCTCCACAACGCAGAGGAACGACTCATCGACATCGCGACCGAGGATGTCGATGCGCGGATCGCTCGTCAGTTGCGGCGCCTTTGTCGTGATCGGGCAACGCCGGTCGCGCTGCCGCTCACCCAGACGGATCTGGCCTCGATGGTGGGCGCGGCGCGTGCGACCGTCGCCCCGGTCTTGGCTGACCTACGAGAGCGGGGCGCGATCTCGACCGCACGGGGTCAGATCATCGTGGAGAATCTGGACGCCCTCGGCTGATCGGGGCGCGGGTCAGACCACGTCGAAGACCGCGGCCACATCGTGTTGACGGAAGTAGGCGAAGAGGCGACCCACGGTCGCTCGCATCACCGCGTCGGTCTGGTCGTTCGATGCCAGCGCGTCGCCCATCGCGAGGAGCGGCACGATGAGGCAGAACAGTGCGTTGACGTGGTGCCAGTTGACGAACTCCTCGTCGGTCATCTCGACACCACCGGCAACAAGGCCTTGTCGGTAGCGTGTGAGTAGCTCGCGGCTGTGGGCCGCGGCGGTTTCCTCGGTCAGCGCTCCGGCGAGAAAATACACGACGTCGTAGAAGCCGTAGGCCTCCGCCACGTTGCCCCAGTCGTAGATGACCGGCTGGTCGCCGTCCCAGAACATGTTGCCGAGATGAAAATCCCGATGGAGCAGCGTGGGCGTCCCCTGCAAAGGATGCGGGTCGCCGTCGTTTGCCGGGTACAGCGACTTGAAGTTCTCTACGAAGCGGCGGCAGAGGTTGTGGTCGTCAGGCGAGAGCAGACCGGTGGTCGCCTCGAGAAAGGCAGGAAGCGACGCCTCGCACATCGCGCCGTAGCCGTTGAGCGATTCGGCATTGGTGGTCGGAAGCCAGTCGACTTCGGCAAGGAACTCGTTGCCCCACCACTTGCTGTGGAGTCGAGCGAGCTCATCGATGGCGGCTTCGGCGCGAGCCAGCGAGAGGCCATCGATGGGATCGACGGTCTCGAGGTGGCCGACGTCTTCGAGAAGCAGCGCGATCCCTTCGGGCGTTCCGTCGTTGCCGGCGTACCAGCAGCGCGGCACACGCACCCGTGTCTGCGGCGCGACCTCGGAGTAGAAGCCGTGCTCCGCCGCGTACTGACCGAAGGCCACCGCGAACGCGCGGTTGTCCTCGAGCTGTGTCGGCAGTTTGAGCACCGCCGAACGGGGCAGCGCAGGATCGTCGCTGTCCCAGGTGATCTCGATGCGGGTGAGATCGCCCATCAGTCCGCCGTGCACACCCTCGAGGTCGGCGCCAGCCACGTGGATCACGCGAGCAGACGTGAACGCGCCGGTCGAGTGCATCGCGGCATCGACCCAGGCGGCGTCGACGTCGGCCGCCGTCTTCGGGATGGAGATTTCCGTCATGTCTGCCCGCCTTGTGCTGCTTCGCACGGCGTTCGCCGTGTGACGCACCGTAGTTGAATGAGATTTCGGTGGTCGCTCCGCTCGGTACTACGTTCGGTTGATGGCCAAGAACGAGCGATCGAGTCGACGTCTTCGATGGGTGGCCGGAGTAGGGCTCGCCGCCCTCGTGGCATCGGGGTGTTCCGACGACGGCGGGACGGCGATCTCGTCCGACCCGACGACGACCACGACCGCGTCACCCACCGACGCGACGACCTCGACCACCAGCACGACCACGACGACCATCGCGGTCGCGCCCCTGGTGATTCCGGTGGTGGCCGGCCCGATCACCTCGATCAACCCGATACTGCAACCCCAGCCGGCCACGGCGCTCCCGGACGGCTACATCGAAGAAGAGTTCTTCATCGGCGGCGACGCCATCAGCTATGCCGCGGCGGGCGATCGTACGAGCGACGGCTTCTGGTCCGTCGAGCAGGCGGAGTCCGGCGCGTTCAACACGCGTATCATCGTGCGTCGTCCACCCGCCGATCGATTCAGCGGCACGGTGATCGTGGAGTGGCTCAATGTCACTTCGGTCGAAGCCTCCCCTGACTGGGGGTATCTCTTCGAGGAGATCGGGACATCGGGTCATGCCTACGTGGCGGTCAGTACCCAGGCGCTCGGTGTGATCGGCGGCCAGTCTCTCATCGAGATCGCCATCGATCCTGAGGCCGCGGCCGAGGCCGGCACCGACGGCTCCGACGTGAACACGGGTGGCCTCGTCAACAACGACCCGGAGCGCTACGGGTCGCTCGACCATCCCGGCGACGCGTTTGCCTACGACATCTACACCCAGGTCGGAGCGGCACTCGCCGTCAACGAGGGCGGTGTACTCGGCGATCTCGAGCCAACCAACATCATCGCGGCCGGCGAGTCACAGTCGGCCGGCTTCCTCACCACCTATGTGAATGCGATTCACCCACTCACCCAGGTCTACGACGGATTCTTCGTCCACAGCAGGGGAGCGGGTGGAGCGCCGATCAACGGGGTCTTCGGTGACGATTCGGACTTCGTCGACCGGGGCCACCAGATCCGCACGGATCTCGACGTGCCCGTGTTCATGCTCGAAGCGGAGACCGACTTGACGATCCTTGGTTATGTCCTGGCCCGCCAGGACGACACCGACCTGATCCGCACGTGGGAGGTCGCGGGCACAGCTCACGCCGACGCCCAGGTGTTCAGGGCGATTCTGGGTGGGCCCCGCAACGCGGCGATCGGGTCGCTGCTCGGTTGCACGAACCCGATCAATACGGGCCCCCACCACGAGGTTGCCCAGGCGGCCCTTCGCCACCTCGTCGACTGGAGCCAGGGCGGGGCGGCACCGCCCACCGGCGTGCGCCTCGAAGTGACCGACGGTGACCAGGTCGAAATCGTTCGCGACGAGCTCGGCATCGCGCTCGGCGGCGTGCGCAATCCGCTCGTCGATGTTCCGGTCGTCATCACGACCGGCGACCCCTGGGGTGAGGTCGATTTCAGCGGAGAGGGCGACTTCGACATTTGTGCGCTCTTCGGGCGGACGATTCCCATCGAGCAGAGTGGGCTCCTCGAACTCCACGGATCGGCCGACGACTACGTCGCGACGTTTGATGCCGCGGCGACGACGGCTGTGGCCGACGGGTACCTGCTCGACTACGACGCCGAGCAACTTCGCGCCGAAGCCGAGTCGAACCGGACGCTGTTCGAGTAGCGCGACTCGCAAGTTACTGCCCGGTCAACTTACGCTGGCCGGATGCGCGCCGCCCCGACCCGTTCCCGCCTCGCCGTCATTCTGGCGATCCTGCTGAGTTTCTCGCTCATCGCCGCAGCCTGCGGCGATGACGGCTCGGACTCCGGAGAGACATCGAATGACGATGCGCCGTCCGTCGACGGCGACGCTGATATGGATGAGCCCGGCGAAGAGGGCGAGCCCGACGTCGAGATCGAGGCACCCGTCGAGACAACCGCGGCCGACTTCGCCACCAACCCCAGCGCCGAGCAGGTGACCGTGACCGGCGCCGAATCCGGCACCGAGCTCACGCTTCGTGGTCCGGGATCCGAGCAGCGGGGCACTGTCGACGAGCTCGGCAACCTGCTCTTTCGTTCGGTGGAGGCGGGCGCCGGATGGCGAGTGCTCGACCTGAGCGCGGATCCGGCACCAGCCAGCGACGAGCTGACGGTCCCGGCTCTGGACGATCATCCGGACGCGTCCTTCTACGCGGCGCAGGAGATCGGGGAGGGCTTCGGCTACATCGAGATGCGCGACGGCACTCTCCTCAGCGCAACCGTTCGTCTTCCCGGTCCGATCGAGGACGGCCCGTATCCGACCGTCGTCGAATACTCGGGTTATGACCCGTCGAGCCCCTACCAGGTCGAGCCGGCCATCAACATCTATGGGCTTCTCGGCTGGGCGACCGTGGGTGTGAATATGCGCGGATCCGGCTGCTCGGGCGGTGCCTACGACTTCTTCGAGGAGATGCAGTCGATCGACGGCTACGACGTCATCGAAGCGATCGCTGCTCAGGACTGGGTCTACGAGAACCACGTGGGCATGGTCGGCATCAGCTACTCGGGAATCAGTCAGCTCTTCGTTGCTCAGACGCAACCGCCGAGCCTTGCCGCCATCACACCGATCTCGGTGATCGAGGACTCGTATCGGTCCGTCGTGTGGCCCGGCGGCATCTACAACAACGGCTTCGCGAAGAGCTGGGGTGACTCCCAGCAGGGCGCCAACGATGCCTACGGCTCCGGCTGGGTGAACCAGCGCATCGACGAGGACGGCGACGAGATCTGCGATGCCAACCAGCTGCTGCGCAGTCAGAACCGTGACCTCGCCCAACGGGCGGCTGAGACCGCGTTCTGGAACGACGAAGAGGGCGATCCGCTCTCGCCGCGCACGTTCGTCGACCGCATCAACGTGCCCACGTTCCTCGCCGGAGCGTGGCAGGACGAACAAACCGGTGGCCGATTCCCGACCATGCTCGACAACTTCACCGGCGCGCCGGTGTTCAAGGCGCACCTCTACAACGGTGCACATGCCGACTCGCTCGGCCCCGAGAGTCTCTTCGCGGCAGTCGAACTGCTCGACGTGTATGTCGCCGAGCGCACCCCCGAGTTCAGTCCGATCGTCCGTCTGGGTGCGCCCGGCCTCTACCAGGACGTCTTCGGCGTTTCCGGCGTCCAGCTGCCACTCGACCGCTTTGCCACGCTCGAAGAGGCCCGCGACACGCTCGAAAGCGAACCGTCGATCACCGTCTTCCTCGAGAATGGCGCCAACCCGGCCGCCCTCGGAGCGCCGGTGCCGCGCGGCTCGGTGCAGTTCGAGTCGTGGCCGCCCACCGAAGCCGAAGCGCAGACGTGGCAGCTCGCCGATCTCGACGGTGGTGAGGCCATTGCCTCGTTCCTCGTCGATGTCGAACGATCGCAGGAACTCACCAAGGCCGACGACGAAGACGGCGACGAGTTCGAGAATCTCGCGTGGGAGCTGCTCGACGACGACGGGGCGATCGTTTTCGAGACTGACGCGTTCAGCGAGGACCTGCTGCTCCTCGGCACCGGTCGTGTCTCGCTGTCGCTCCAAGCCGACGAAGCCGATGCCGACCTGCAGGTGACGATCACGGAAGTCCGTCCCGACGGCTACGAGATGCTTGTCCAGGCCGGCTGGTTGCGGGCCTCCCATCGTGCGATCGATTCGACCGAGAGCTCGGATGTGCTGCCATGGCACCTCTACACCCTCGAAGACAACGCTGATCTTCCCGCCGGAGAATTCACCCAAGTCGACGTGGAGGTCTTCCCCGTGGGCCACGTCTTCCGTGAGGGATCCAAGCTTCGCCTGATCGTCGACAGTCCCGGAGGCAACCGGAATCTGTGGGCGTTCGATGTGCTCCCCAACGACGGCACCGCCATCCGAGTCGATCCGTCGGCCTCGACGCTCACGCTGCCGTTCGTGTCGGGCATCGAAGTACCCGAGGGTCTTCCTGACTGCGAGCACACGCGCAGCCAGCCGTGCCGCATGTGGGTCGCCTACGAGAACACTCCGGCCGGCTGATAGGGCTACCGTCGGTTCGGGACCCGAGGGGAGGGCGCGCATGAGTCGACGGCGAGTAGTGCCCGTGTCGCTCGTGCTGATCTTCGCGCTGGTCGCGGCGGCGTGTTCGGGTGATGACGGCGGTGATGCGCCCGTCGCGGGCGGGGCCACGTCCGAGGCCCCACCCGAGTCGTCGACCACCGAGGCTTCGGATCCAGCGGCGGTGATCACCGCCGACATGGGCGCCTGCGACCCGACGGACCCGGCCGCCTGCCTGCTGCCCTGGCCGAATGA
>Ga0315336_1002958_pt1 | contig 24088 bp, 19 predicted proteins | sample ASW5metaG_FD_204512 | JGI IMG/M metagenome (GOLD analysis project Ga0315336, IMG submission 204512) | Ammonia-oxidizing marine archaeal communities from Monterey Bay, California, United States - ASW #5 | ecosystem: Environmental > Aquatic > Marine > Intertidal zone | place: USA: California... | reverse complement strand
CTTTTTGCTCGATGCACAAACTATCAGGCGACTCCAAACGCCCCATCAGGAGGGTGAGCGGAATCGTCGCGTAAGGGGTTGAGCCGCAGGGATGCGGCGAAAGGACTGGGCGTCCCCGCTCAAAGGGCCATGGATGGCCCTTGTAAGCCGACCCCTGGAGAGGCGATGGAGCGAAACGGAGCGTAGCGGAGTAACAGCCGCAGGCTGGCCCGAAGGGCGAGCGAAGCGAGTAACGAACCCCGGCGCAGCCGAGGCCGGATGCAGGGGCAAGACTTTTTGGTTCCTTTTGGCGGGGCCGGCCATCCGGGCGACTGCCAAAAGGGACTCGCCCAGCAGGGCGAAACCAAGCTATCAGACAGCTCGACAAGGGCCAATGAAAGCGAAAATTTCATTAGAAAATACCCAATCTTGCCAGTCCGATATCAATCCTTGCTTCCCCCGAGAAAGCGCGATAAACCGCTTTTAACGCCACAGATCGCGAACGGGCTCTCAGCCTTCCTCGTCGAACGACTGATCCATATCCAGCGCTGGCCGCGCATGCCGTGGCTTGCCGACCTGGCGTGCCGGATTCCCGACCACCGTGGTATGTGACGCTACCGGATGCAGCACGATGCTGCCAGCGCCAACCTTGGCGCCTTCGCCAATCTCGATGTTCCCAAGGATCTTCGCCCCAGCGCCGATCATCACTCCGCTGCGTACCTTCGGATGACGGTCGCCGCCTTCCTTGCCGGTACCGCCCAGGGTAACGCCCTGCAGGATCGACACGTCATCGCCCACCACAGCGGTTTCGCCGATGACGATTCCGGTCCCGTGATCGAGCATGATGCCACTGCCAATCCGACTGGCTGGGTTGATGTCGATGCCCAGGCGTTCGTTGCAGCGCGCCTGGATGAACATCGCCAGCAGACGTTCGCCCCGTTCGTGCAAGTGGTGCCCGACGCGATAGGCCTGTAACGCCAGATAGCCCTTGGAGAACAGGAAGACTTCCAGCGCCGTGTCGAACGCCGGGTCGCGACTGACGATTGCCTGCAGGTCACAGCACGCCACCTCGGCGAGCGTTGCGGCCTGGTGGTGAATGCCAGCGAAACGATCGGTCAACGTGTGCCTCTGCTCATTGCCTTCCGCCAGTGCCTGGCCAATGCGCTGCGCTAGCGCACAGCCAAAGTCGGGATGGTCGAGGATAGCCCGTTGGAATAGTGCGGCCAGCGTCGGCTCGGTATCCAGCGCGAGTTGCGCCTGGGCGCGTAGCTCGTTCCACAGCGTGCTGACTGAATGACTGGGCATGCGAGGTTCCTTATGGTCGATACGCGAGGGGGCTCGTTCGCTGCACTGTAGCAGCCCGATGGCAGGCGCCGCGCACCCTCGTATCGTGCATCGCTGTTCGGCTATCCTGTTTGCCTTCCTGCCGAACCCCCATGCGGCAGGCTTGTCGGAAGGCTGACATGCTCATCAGTAAATTGCCCAACGTTGGCACGACCATCTTCAGCACCATGTCCCAGCTGGCCGCGGACACCGGTGCGCTGAATCTTTCCCAGGGCTTTCCCGATTTCGACGGCCCCGACGCGCTGCGCGAGGCGCTGGCCCGCCACGTCATGGCGGGACACAACCAGTACGCACCGATGACCGGATTGCCAGCCCTGCGTGAGCAGGTTGCGATGAAGGTCACCGGGCTGTACGGACGCAAAGTGGATACCGCCACCGAGGTCACCATCACGCCCGGCGCGACCCAGGCGATCTTCTGTGCGATCCAGGCGGTGATCCGGCCAGGTGATGAGGTCATCGTCTTCGATCCGTGCTACGACAGTTACGAGCCATCGGTGCAGCTGGCTGGTGGCGTCTGCATTCACCAGCAACTGAGCCTGCCGGATTTCCATATCGACTGGCAGCGCCTGGCCGACGCCATTACCTCGCGCACGCGGATGATCGTGCTGAATACACCGCATAACCCCAGCGGTGCATTGATCGGTGCCGATGATCTCGACCGTCTCGCGGCACTGATCCGCGAGCGTGACATCTATCTGCTCAGCGACGAGGTCTATGAGCATCTTGTGTTCGACGGTCGCGAGCATGCCAGCGTGCTGCGCCACGATGAGCTCTATCAGCGCGCGTTCGTCGTCAGCTCGTTCGGCAAGACCTACCACGTCACCGGCTGGAAGACCGGGTACGTGGTGGCGCCGCCTGCACTCAGCAGCGAGCTGCGCAAGGTGCATCAGTACGTCAGCTTCACCGGTGTCACGCCGCTGCAGTGGGCGCTGGCCGATTTCATGGCCGAGCATCCCGAGCACATCAGCGAGCTACCAGCGTTCTACCAGGCCAAGCGCGATCTGTTCTGCGACCTGCTGGCCGGCTCGCGCTTCAGCTTCATCCGCGCCGCCGGAACCTACTTCCAGCTCGCCGATTATTCGGCGATCCGTCCTGATCTGGATGATGTCGCCATGGCCGAATGGCTGACCCGTGAACACGGGGTCGCGAGCATTCCGATTTCGGTTTTCTATCAGAGCCCACCGACCGATGTGAGGCTGGTGCGCTTCTGCTTCGCCAAACGAGAGGAGACGCTGCGTCAGGCAGCGGAACGACTATGCGCGATCTGAACAATCTGCCCGACCTCGAACTGGCGCTGGTGCAAACCAGCCTGATCTGGCAGGACGCTGCCGCCAACCACGAACGCTTCGCCACATTGCTGGATCAGGCCAGCGGTGCGGATCTGATCGTCCTGCCGGAGATGTTCACCACCGGTTTTTCCATGGACTCGGCCGCGCTGGCCGAGCCGGAAGAGGGGCCGACCTACGCCTGGCTGCGCGCGCAGGCCGCGCGACTGGATGCGGTGATCACCGGCAGCGTGATCGTCGAGGCGGCCGACGGCAGTCACCGCAACCGCCTGCTCTGGGCGCGTCCGGATGGTGAGGTGCTGCACTACGACAAGCGTCATCTGTTCCGCATGGCGGGTGAGCACAAGCACTACACACCCGGGCAGCAGCAGGCGTTGTTCGAGGTGAACGGTTGGCGCGTGCGCCCGCTGATCTGCTACGACCTGCGCTTTCCGGTGTGGAGCCGCGATCCGCACGGCACCGACCTGCTGTTGTATACGGCGAACTGGCCAGCCGCGCGCCGCGATGCCTGGAATCGTCTGCTGCCGGCGCGGGCCATCGAGAATCTGTGCTACGTCGCGGCGGTCAACCGGGTCGGCGAAGACGGCAAGGGCTATCCCTACAGTGGCGACAGCCAGGTGCTCGACTTCAAGGGTGACACGCTACTGAACGGCGAAGATCGTGACGCCGTGTTGCGCTGCACGCTGCGCTCACGCGATTTGGCGGCGTTCCGCGAGCGCTTTCCGGCCTACCACGATGGCGATCAGTTCGAGCTCAAACCCTAGGTCTGGATCTCGGGCGAGCGCCTGCTGCACTAAGGCGAGGCAGCGAGGTGCTGCGCAAGCGGCGGTGAGCGTGCACGGCCGTTGTGGAACCGCGGCCGAGTACCTGCTGGTTAGTGTGTGGTGTTGTGGCGCCGTCGACGCCACAACAGCCAGCCATAGATCAGCAGATTGACCAGCAGCACTATTGCCGCCAGCACATATTGCACCGGTATGCTCAGCCAGGCCGGGTAGATCAATGGCAACAGGTAGTGCTCGATAAAGCTCGCCTCATACCCCGCGTCACCCGCCAACCGCCGCAGCAGATTCTCCCAGTACGTCAGCGGACACGGCCGCCCGCTCAGCTCGACGAAAACGCCCCAGACGATCGCCGGAACATGCAGCAGCACGAAGCCGCGTTTCCACGCGACCAGCAAGCCGCCGAACAGCACGAAGAGAATGAAACCGAGGTGCAGGAGCAACACGGCGTCCGCGCCAACTCGATAGAACATTGGCTACGCTGCCGCGTCTGCGCGACTCATGCCGCCGATCTGGCGATCCTGCAGGCGCGCCATGAGGGTGACGGACAGGAGTGCGCCGAGCAATGCCATGAACATGTCCGATTGGGTATCCCATGGGTCGCCCTGAGTGCCGAGAAAATCCTCCGCGCCCTGCCCGGCGATAAGCGCCACCCACCACTCGATCAGCTCATAGAAGGCGCTGAAGGCCAGCGCGACGCACAGTGCGAGAAAGCCGAGCATCTTTCCTGGCTCAATGAAGCGCAGGCGAAGCAGGATCTCCCGCGCCAACAGCGCAGGCGTCACGCCCTGAATGAAATGGCCCAGTTTGTCGTAGGGATTGCGGCTGAGGTCGAACCATTCCTGCACCCAGAATCCCGGTGGTACCCGCGCATAGGTGTAGGTGCCGCCGAGGATCAGGATCAGCGCATGAATGGCGATCACCGCATAGAGCAGCCGCGTCAGCGGCAGGCGCTGGTGGCTCCACAGCAGCAGGGGCGCGGCGATCAGTACCGGAGCGACTTCCAGCAACCAGGTGGCACGGTCATACGGAGCGATCGCGGAGCAGGCCAACGCCAGCAGTACTACCGACCCCAACGTTGAATAGAGTGTTCTGTCCTGCATCGAGTTAGCCGCCGTGATCGATCCAGCCGGCAGCATGCCGAGGAGTCGGACGGCCTGCAACCGGACGCAGGTTCGTGGCGGTTCAACCCTGGCGGGCGGTCGCGGCTGCCGAGCGGGAAATCGAACGATCGCAGCGCCGCAGATCGACGGCACCGACATAGGCATTGGCATTACCTTGTATGCAGGCGATGCGCTGGTTGCGCGTGCGTTCCCATTCGCTGACCGGATGCTGGCGGTTCCAGATGTCGTACAGGCGCCGGTCCTGTTTCGACAGGCGCAGCTTATAGCGCTCGCTCATGTACAGATAGGTGCGGGCGATGGCGCCGCGACTGTACTCGGGCGGCATGGCCGTGCGCTGCTTGAAGTTCACCACGAAGGGGCAGGCCCCGTACTGGCTGGGCTTTTCGCTGAGCATGCCGAAGCCGAAGTTGCTGCGGTCGCCGTTCACCTCGCCGACCACCGGAACCAAGTTGTGCAGGTCGGCTTCGGCCAGGCTGAAAACGGGGTCTTTGGCGGTGCATTGCTTGCGCCCGCCCTGTTGCCAGCACTGACGCTGATGGCCGATGACCCAGGCCGGGACGATGTGCTCCCACTCCACCCGTGCGGCGCGCTTGGGCTGCTTGCGCGGGACGTAGCCGCAGCTGCGCAGGTCGATGCGATTGCCCTTGAAGCTGCAGCCGCAGTAGAAGTCCACCGGTCGGTCGGCATAGAGCGTCCAGGCGACCTTCTTCGCTTCGCGGAAGGTGCGAGGTGCATCGGCGTAAGTGTTGGTGCAGCAGAGCAGGGCAAGCAGAAAGAGACAGAGGCGACGCATGGGATTCTCGACAACTGAACGAGTGTCGCATCCATGCGCGGGCCGGCATCTTACCTTTCGGCCAGGTAAAAGTCATAAAAAACAAAGACTTGTATGATGGCGTCAGGCCTTCATGCGGCCCAGGCGATTGATCTGCAGGGAGGCGAGAATGATCGCGCCGCCGACCGCGAGCAGTAGCAGGTTGGTCGTAGTGCCCCAGAACAGCAGGTTGAGCAGCAGGCCCACCGGCACCGCCATGTTGTTCATCACCGCCAGCGTGCCGGCATCCACCAGCGTCGCGCCCTTGTTCCAGCAGAACTGGCCCAGCGCGGTGGCCAGCACGCCCATCCAGATCAGTACGGACCACTGCGTCGTGGTAGTCGGCAGTTTCTCGACGTTACCGAACAGCAGCCACGCCGGCAGCACGATCAGCAGTGCGCCGAGGAAGAAGTAGCCGAAGCGGCGGTGCAATGGCACGTCGGAGGGGTAACGCTGCGCCAGATGCTTGTAGAACACCTGGCCGGTGGCGAAGGTGAAGTTGGCCAGCTGCATGAGCAGGAAGCCGCCGAGAAAGTCGCCTGAGACGCCGTCGTAGCGGATGAGCCCGGCGCCGAACACCGCCACGGCTGCCGCGACCAGCGCCCAGGGGTTGAAGCGACGGTTGAGCGCGTCGTCGATCAGCGTCACGTGCAGCGGCGTGAGCACGGTGAACAGCAGCACCTCGGCGACCGTCAGCACGTTGAAGCTCATGTACAGGCACAGGTAGGTGACGCCGAATTGCAGCGCGCCGACCAGGGTCACGCCGGCGATGAAGCCGGGCGCCACGCCACGCCAGCGGGTCAGTGGCAGGAACACCAGCCCGGCGAGAACTACCCGCGTCAGCACGGCGAAATAGCTGTCCACCTGGCCGGCCAGATAGACGCCGATCAGGTTGAAGGAAAAGGCCCAGAGCAGGGTGACGAAGATCAGATAGCGCATGCCGCCTCCACGACGAAGGCCGGCGACCTTAGCGGCTGCGCATGAAAGAGGGAAGGGCTGGCGCGCCTCTGGGCTCGCCAGCCGAACGATCAGGCCGCTTTCAGGGTGGCCATGTCGATGACGAAGCGGTACTTCACGTCACTCTTGAGCATGCGCTCGTAGGCTTCGTTGATGTCCTGCATGCGGATCATCTCTATGTCCGAGACGATGCCGTGCTCGGCGCAGAAGTCGAGCATCTCCTGGGTTTCGGCGATGCCGCCGATCAGCGAGCCGGCGATGCGGCGGCGCTTGAAGATCAGGCCGAACACGCTGGGCGACGGATGCGGCGATGCCGGTGCGCCGACCAGCGTCATGGTGGCGTCGCGCTTGAGCAGATTCACGAACGCATCGAGGTTGTGCGGCGCGGCAACGGTGTTGAGGATGAAGTCGAAGCTGTTGGCGTGCGCGGCCATCTCTTCCTTGTTCTTCGACACCACCACTTCGGCAGCGCCGAGGCGCAGGGCATCTTCACGCTTGTCCGGCGAGGTGGTGAAGAGCACAACCTTCGCGCCCATGGCGTTGGCGATCTTCACCGCCATGTGGCCGAGACCGCCGAGGCCGACCACACCGACCTTCTGCCCCGGACCGACCTTCCACTGGCGCAGCGGCGAGTAGGTGGTGATCCCCGCGCACAGCAGCGGCGCGACAGCGGCGAGGTTGTCGGTGTGGTTGATGCGCAGCACGTACTTTTCATCCACCACGATATTGTCGGAATAGCCGCCGAGGGTGTTCTCGCCACCGCCGAACGCCGGACCGTTGTAGGTGCCGACGAACCCGTTCTCGCAATACTGCTCCAGCCCTTCGCCACAGGACGAGCAGCTGCGGCAGCTGTCGACCAGGCAGCCGACGCCGGCGATATCGCCCGCCTTGAACTTGCTGACGTTCGCGCCGACCGCGCTCACGCGGCCGACGATTTCATGGCCGGGCACCGAGGGATACAGGGTGTTGTTCCACTCGTTGCGTGCGGTATGCAGGTCCGAATGGCAGACGCCGCAGAAGAGAATCTCGATCCGTACATCGTTAGGCCCTACTTCGCGGCGCGAAAACGAGTAGGGGGCGAGTGGGGCGCTGGGGTCGAGGGCGGCGTAACCGATGCTGTTGCTCATGACGGCTCCTTTGTTCGTTCGGGATTTGCAGAGGCCAAGCCTAATGGCACCGGAAACAGGAGCGTTTGCACAATCCTGCCGATGGCTGATGTGTTTCTGCCGAATTGCCGTGGCCTGGCTGACTGAGTTGGGAGGGTATTGGGAGGCGAACAGTTCAGTCGCTCACCGCAGTCGGTCACGACCGGCGACGCGTGGCGGTGCTGTAGCAAGGTGCCGGCGCCATCAGTGATGGCGCCGGCGGGACGAGCTTGCCGGCGTGGCACTCAGGAATGGCGAGCCCGATGGGCTTCGCCGCAGGGGCTCAGGCGGCCTGCTCCCGCGCCTCTCGCAAGGCCCGGTTCATGGCACTGAACAGCGCACGGATGCTGGCGGTGGTGATGTTTTCGTCGATGCCGATACCGTGCAGCGGGCGCTCGCCGTCCAGGCGTACCTCGATATAAGCAGCGGCCTTGGCGTTGCTGCCGGCGCCGATGGAATGCTCGTGGTAGTCCATGATCTCCAGCTTCACTGGCAACGCGGCGACCAGCGCTTCCAGCGGCCCCTTGCCGATGCCGCGCCAGTGAGCGATCTCGCCATCGGTCGCGACTTCCACATCCACCGCACTGGTGCCGTTCTCTTCCTGCAGGCGATGGCCCTTGAGCGTGTACGGCGCGGTGGCCTGCAGGTACTCGGCTTCCAGCAGCGCGTAGATCTGCTTGGCACTCATCTCCAGGCCCAGGCGGTCGGTTTCCTTCTGCACCACCTGGCTGAACTCGATCTGCATGCGCCGCGGCAGGCTGATGCCGTATTCCTGCTCGAGCAGGAAGGTGATGCCGCCCTTGCCGGACTGGCTGTTGACGCGAATCACCGCCTCGTAGCTGCGGCCGATATCGGCCGGGTCGATCGGCAGATACGGCACCTCCCAGACGCCTTCCGGGTCCTGCAGGGAAAAGCCCTTGCGGATCGCATCCTGGTGCGAGCCGGAGAACGCGGTATGCACCAGATCACCGACATAGGGATGGCGCGGGTGTACCGGCAACTGGTTGCATTCCTCGACCACCTTGCGCACGGCGTCGATGTCGGAGAAGTCCAGTTGCGGGTCGATGCCCTGGGTGTACATGTTCAGCGCCACGGTGACCAGGTCGACGTTGCCGGTGCGCTCGCCATTGCCGAACAGGCAGCCTTCGACGCGATCAGCGCCGGCCATCAGGCCCAGCTCGGTGGCGGCCACGCCGGTGCCGCGATCGTTGTGGGTGTGCAGGCTGACCAGCACGCTGTCGCGACGTTCGACGTGGCGGCAGAACCACTCGATCTGGTCGGCGTAAATATTGGGTGTGGCGGCTTCCACCGTGGCCGGCAGGTTGAGAATCAGCTTCTGCTCGGGCGTCGGTTGGAACACCTCGATCACCGCGTTGCACACCTCGACGGCGAATTCCGGCTCGGTGGAGCTGAAGATTTCCGGCGAATACTCGAAGCGCCAGGCGGTTTCCGGGTTCTGCGCAGCCAGGCGCTTGATGATCTGTGCCGCGTTGACCGCGATGTTCACCACGCCGGCCTTGTCCTGATTGAAGACGATGCGGCGGAAACTCGGCGCGGTGGCGTTGTAGTAGTGGACGATGGCCTGCTTGGCGCCCTTCAGCGACTCGAAGGTGCGGGTGATCAAGTCTTCGCGCGCCTGGGTCAGCACCTGGATGGTGACGTCGTCAGGGATGTGCCCGCCTTCGATCAGCTCGCGGACGAAGTCGAAGTCGGTCTGCGAAGCAGAGGGGAAGCCGACCTCGATTTCCTTGATGCCGACCTGCACCAGTGTCTTGAAGAAACGCATCTTCTTCGCGGCATCCATCGGCTCGATCAGCGACTGATTGCCGTCGCGCAGATCCGAGCTGAGCCAGATCGGCGCCTGGGTGATGGATTTGGATGGCCAAGTGCGATCCGGGATATCGATGGCTGGAAAGGCGCGATATTTTTTCGATGGGTTCTTGAGCATGGTCATGGTGTTTCCCCGGGCGATCCTTGAGCTAGCAACTTGTCTGCCCAGTACGGGCATTGGTTTATGGTGCAAAGCTAGTGCTTCCTGGTTGTGCCTTGCAAGGCTTGATAAAAAATTGATGTTTTATTGCTGCATTGGAGGATGATTGGTGATTCGTGCTGGTTATACCCAAAAAAACCAAGCTTGATTGCTCGGGTCGATTGCGGCCTCATGTCGCAGCGGTCGGGGCGAAAAGGCTGTGCGATCATCCCGCCACTCCATAGGGTCATGTCACGAAGGACACGCCGGTGACACGCAAACGGCTTTCGACAATGAGCATCTGGCTTGGCCTGTTCGCCATGCTGATGATTCATGTCGGCCCGTTGTACTCCGCCGTCCAGGCCGCCCAGGCCAGTGCGCAGCATCATCACCATGCCGAGCATGAACCGGCTGCCCATGGTCATCACGGCCAGGCGCGTGCAGGCGAGCCCGCCTGGCTGGCGGCACTCGAACTTTGTGGCTATTGCGAGCTGTTGACGGTCAACCCGCCGCTCAACCTGTCCGTCGATCTGGTGCTGCCGCGCCATGCGCCGGCTTACTTCCACCCACTTCCCGAGCAGCCGCTGGCTCCTGCGCCTCGCCGCAGCAGCGGCCATCCCCGCGCCCCACCGCATCTCCACTGCTGACCGTAATCAGCCGCCTCGTTGCGGCCTAATCACATGCAGAAGTGGAAGTTCTTATGTCCAGCATTACTCATGGCTGTACGGCGCGAGCGCGCCTGTCTGAGCGTTTTTCGATTCAACCATCCTGCCTGCGTTGGCAGTTCGCCCATGCCGCGCTGCTGGGATTGCTTGCCAGTGGCGCACTGGCCGCCGAGCATGACCATGCCGCCCACAGCGAGCAGGCCGACAGCGTGGAGCTGGCACCCATGGTCATTACCGGCGTAGCACAGCAAACGCCGCTGACCGTGGTGACCGATCCGAAGATTCCCCGTCAGCCAGTGCCTGCTAGCGACGCGGCCGACTATCTCAAAACCATACCGGGATTCTCGTCCATTCGAAGCGGCGGCAGTAATGGCGACCCCGTGCTGCGGGGATTGTTTGGCTCACGTTTGATGCTCCTCACCGATGGCGGGCAAATGCTCGGGGCTTGCCCCGGTCGGATGGATGCGCCGAGCTCCTACATTTCGCCGGAAACCTACGACTTGCTTACCGTGACCAAGGGTCCACAAACGGTGATATGGGGGCCCGGTGCGTCGGCTGGAGTGGTGCGTTTTGATCGCGAGCCTGAAAGCTTCGGTGAACTTGGGACACGTCTACATGCCAGCGTACTGGTTGGCTCCAATGGCCGCTTCGACCGGGTGCTAGACGGTGCCCTTGGCAGTGAGCAAGGTTACCTGCGTGTGATCGGAAACCGCTCGCGTTCGGACGACTATGAGAATGGCGACGGCGACACAATCCCCTCGCGCTGGGACAAGTGGAACGGTGACGTGGCGCTGGGTTGGACGCCGGATGCTGACACTCTGATCGAACTCACCGCCGGTCGTGGAGATGGTGAGGCTCGTTATGGTGGCCGCGGTATGGATGGCTCGCAGTTCAAGCGTGAGAGCCTGGGGTTGCGCATCGAGCGCAGCAACCTGGGCGACGTGCTCGATAAGCTGGAGGCCAAGGTTTACTACAACTACGCCGACCACATCATGGATAACTTCCGTCTGCGTGCACCTGATCCATCAAGCATGATGAGTGGCCCGATGGCTGCGCAGGTTGATCGCCGTACCCTCGGCGCTCGTCTGGCCGCGACCTGGAAGTGGGAGGATGTTGAGTTGATCACTGGGATCGACGCCCAGCGCAGCGAGCACCGCCAGCGCAGCTCCACTGGCGGCATGATGGGAATGCCCTATATCGACGCCGACCGCTACTCCTGGGATAAGGACGCGGTGATGCATAACTATGGCGTGTTCGCTGAGGCTACCTGGAGTCTGGCCGAGCGTGATCGGCTGATTTCCGGTGCGCGTCTGGATCGGGCCTCGGCCAAGGACTACCGTCCCAGCTTCAGCAGCATGATGGGCATGGGAGTGCCGATCCCCAATCCGACCGCCGGCAAGACCCGTGCCGAGACCCTGCCCAGCGGCTTCGTACGCTACGAGCACGACCTCGATGGCTCGCCTACCACCGTCTATGCCGGTGTCGGCCATGTTCAGCGTTTCCCTGATTACTGGGAATTGTTTTCCGCCGGGCTCAACGGCCCTGAGGGTTCGGATAACGCATTCGACGGTATCAAGCCAGAGAAGACCACCCAGCTCGATGTCGGTATCCAATATCAGGGTAAAGCCTTGCAGGCCTGGGCTTCGGCCTATGCCGGTCAGATCCGCGACTATATGCTGTTCGACTACCGTGGCATGGGCACTCGTGCCGACAATGTCGATGCACGCATCATGGGCGCAGAGTTGGGTATGACCTATGCCCTCACTGATAACTGGAAGACGGATGCCAGCCTGGCCTATGCGTGGGGCAAGAACAGCTCTGACGGTGAAGCGCTCCCGCAGATGCCTCCGCTCGAGGCACGACTGGGACTGACTTACCAACGTGATGATTGGAGCATAGGGGCCTTGTGGCGTCTGGTAGATGGGCAGGACCGCATCGCCGAAGGGCGCGGTAATGTCGTAGGTCAGGACTTGGATGACAGTGCCGGCTTTGGTGTCTTCTCGCTCAACGGTGCCTATCAGGTGACAAAACAGGTCAAGCTCAGCACGGGCGTCGATAACCTATTCGACAAAAACTACACCGAGCATCTCAACCTGGCTGGCGATGCCGGTTTCGGTTTCCCCGCCGACACCCGTATCAACGAACCGGGCCGCACCTACTGGGCGCGGGTGGATATGAGCTTCTGACGAGACAACGGCGGTAAAGGAGCGGGGTTCGCCTCGCTCCGGACGTAGGTTGGCGCTGAGGCACGGGGCGTGCTGGGGCGGCTCGCGGCGCTGGCATCAGGGACGACGCATGGGCAGCGCTCAAGGCAATTTCAGCGGCTTCGTGCCTCAGCGCCAACCTACGATTAACTTCTTTCCTCGGCCGGATGTCCTTCCGGTTGCTGCAATGCCGACGCGCCCGGCTGGCGCAGAGAATCGCGCCAATCGCGTACATCGCCGCCGCTCGGATGCTGGAATACCCGCAGACCGAATTCCGGCAGGATCGCCAGCAGGTGGTCGAAGATATCCGATTGGATGGCTTCGTACTGCGTCCATGCCACCGTGTTGGTGAAGCAGTAGATTTCCAGCGGCAGGCCGTCCGCGGTCGGGCTCAGCTGGCGCACCATCAGCGTCATGTCCTGGTGCACGCCGGGATGGGCGCGCAGATAGCGTTCGACATAGGCGCGGAACGTCCCCAGATTGGTGACCCTGCGGGTGTTGACCGGGTCCTGCCCACGCTCGGCGAGCTTGGCGTTCCACTCGTCGATCTCCTTGCGCTTGTTGACCAGGTAATCCTCCAGCAGGCTGAAGCGATACAACCGCTTGCGCTCGTCGGCATCGAGAAAGTGCACGCTCTGCTGATCCAGATACAGGCTGCGCTTGATGCGCCGGCCGCCGCTTTCCTGCATGCCGCGCCAGTTCTTGAAAGAATCCGAGATGAAGCGCTTGGTCGGGATGCTGGTGATGGTCTTGTCCCAGTTCTGCACCTTGACGGTATGCAGGGCGATATCGATCACGTCGCCGTCGGCGTTGAGCTGCGGCATCTCCACCCAGTCGCCGACGCGGATCAGGTCGTTGGAGGTGATCTGCACGCTGGCCACCAGAGAAAGCAGGGTGTCCTGGAAGATCAGCATCAACACCGCTGCCATGGCACCGAGGCCGGAGAGCAGGATCAGCGGCGAACGGTCGATCAGGGTGGCGATGATGAGGATGGTGGCGATCGCATAGATGACGATCTTCACCACCTGCAGATAGCCCTTGATCGGGTGCAGGCGGGCGTCCGGCCGGCGCTGGTAGACCACGTTGATGATGTCGAGCACCGCGCCGAGGGCCAGTGCGATGGTCAGCACGATGAAGCCGCCGCAGACATTCTGCACCACGGTCACCGCGGCCTCCGGCAGGCCCGGTACGGTCGTCACGCCAAGCGACAGCACCAGCGCCGGGACGATGTTCGACAGCCGCTTGATGATGCCGAAATCCTGCAGTTCGCCATCGCGGGTGTGGCGCAGCAGGCGGTACAGGCCACGCACCAGGATGCGTTTGACGATCCAGTTGGACAGCCAGGCAGCGAAGATCAGCGTGGCGCTGGCGAGCAGCGTTTGCAGTTCGGGGTGGGCTCTGAGCCAGTCCAGCCAGGTGGCCAGATCGTCAGACATGTGTTTCTCCATCGAAGGGTGGATGGGCGGCCCCGGCGATGTGCCTCGGCCGTGATTCGTCGCGTGGTTTAACGGATGAACTCGCGGCTGATCGTCTTGAACAGCTCGGTGCCGGCGCGTTCCATCCATTCGAATGCAACCATCTCCCGCGAGACGATCACCGCACCGGCCTGACGCATGCGCTGCAGCGCCAGGGCCTTGTCGCTGGCGCGCCGCGAGCTGACGCCTTCTTCGACGACGAAGACCTCGTTGCCGCGCTTGAGCAGGTCGAGCACGCTCTGCAGCACGCACACATGAGCTTCGCAGCCGCAGATGACGAACTGCCGGCGTTCGCCACCCGCGCGCTGGAACAGCTCGCCGTCGCCGGCCGCGGAGAAGTGCAGCTTCTCGAGGATTGCGCTCTCGTCGACGCCGTCACGCAGCTCGGTGATCGTGGGGCCGAGGCCCTTGCTGTACTGCTCGGTCAGCAGCACCGGCACGCCGACCCGCTGTGCCACCTGCTGCAACCAGGCGGTGTGCTCGGCCATGGCTGCATTGTCGAGGATCACCGGAAACAGGCGTTCCTGGATATCGATGATCAGCAGGGTGGAATCCGTTGCCTTGATACGCATCGCAGTGTTTCCTCGTGATTCAGGGTTTGTAGGCGCCAATGAAGATGGCCGGGTCGATACGGGCATCGTTCAGGCTCACGTTCCAGTGCAGATGGGGGCCGGTGGCGCGTCCGGTCGCGCCGACCTTGCCGAGCACCTGGCCACGCGCCAGTTGGTCGCCGACCTTCACGCCAGTTTCGGAAAGATGGCAGAACATGCTGATCAGTCCCTGGCCGTGATCGACGAAAACGGTCTTGCCGTTGAAGAAGTAGTCACCGGTGAGTATGACCTTGCCGGCCGCCGGTGCCTTGATCGGCGTGCCGCTCTTGGCGGCGAAATCCAGTCCCGAGTGCGGGTTGCGTTCCTCGCCGTTGAAGAAACGGCGCAGGCCGAAGGGCGATGAAAGCGGGCCGTCCACCGGACGGTCGAACAGCAGATTGCTCGGCTGGTTGGCACTGAACTGCCGATAGGCGCGGGTCTGTTCGTCCAGTTCGCGCTCGATGCGCTTGAGGTCTGCCGGATTCGGATTGACCTGGCGCTGGTTCTTCAGGGTGATGTGCTGCGCTCGATAGTCGCGGCTCTCGACCTGGAAGGTCTGGGTGCGGCCATCGATCTCCAGCTGCTGCGCGCCCGGCTTCACCGAAAGGGGGATGCCGACGATGGCGATCCAGCGTTTGCCATCCTCGCGCACCACCAGCGTCGGTTTGCCCTGATAGCGAGTCTGTGGTGCTCTAGCGCCGTCACCTAGTCCGATCACGGCAACGCCGCCGGGTACGGGCTTGTTCAGCAGACGGGTGATGAAGCCCTCGGCATGCGCAGGCAATGCGAGGGCGAGGGCGAACAGTAGGGCGAAGACGCGAGGCATGGGCGGGTCCGTTGCGGAAGGTGGCCCAATCCTCGCGTAAACCTCGGGCAAGAGAAAGGGCCAGGGATGTCAGGAGATTTCCGGCTCGGCTTGCTTAGAGCAGTGGCAGGGTGACCGGTTGCAGATGATTGTCTTCCACTCGAACGTCCAGTTCGCCTTCGCCAAGCCTGGCTTTGAGGCGCTGGCCAGGCTCGGTCTGGCTGGCGCTGCGGATCGCCTGGCCGCGCTCGTCGAGCAGAATGCTGTAACCGCGGCTGAGTGTGGCCAGCGGGCTGACCACATTGAGCGTCTGTACGAGGCTCTGCAGCTGCTGGCGGCGACCTTTCAGGTTGGCCTGCATCGCCCGCGGCAGGCGTGAGGACAGATGTTCGAGGCGCTGGCGCAACAGATTCAGTGAACGCCCCGGGTGTTGCGCGGCCAGTCGCGTTTCCAGCCGGGCCAGACGCTCCTGGCCACTGCACAGCCGACGGTCGACGGCGCGCAGCAGCCGCTGCTCGAGGTCGTCGATGCGTTGGGCCTGCTGTTGCAGCCGTTCGCCGGGGTGGCGCAAGCGGCGGGTCAGGCCTTCCAACCGCATGGCATCACGGTGCAGGCGATCGCGCATGCGCAGCACCAGGCGCTGTTGCAGTCCGCTCAGCCGCTGCTGCAGATCGGCGCTGCTCGGTGCCAGCAGCTCCGCCGCCGCGGATGGCGTTGGCGCGCGGACGTCGGCGACGAAATCGGCGATCGATACATCGGTTTCGTGGCCCACTGCGCTGACGATCGGCGTCACGCAGGCATCCACCGCACGCGCTACGGCTTCTTCGTTGAAGCACCAGAGATCTTCCAGCGAGCCGCCGCCACGGGCCAGGATCAGCGCATCGAAACCCTGGGCATCGGCCAGTTGCAGTGCGCGGACGATCTGCGCGGTGGCTTCGCGACCTTGCACGGCAGTGGGGATCAGGGTCAGCTCGACCTGCGGCGCGCGGCGTTTGAACACCGAGATGATGTCGCGAATGACCGCGCCGGTCGGCGAGCTGACGATGCCGATGCGCCGCGGGTGGGCGGGCAGGGCAGCCTTGCGTTCGGCAGCGAACAGACCTTCGGCGCTGAGCTTTTCCTTGAGTGCCTCGAAGGCCAGGCGCAAAGCGCCGTCACCGGCCGGCTCCAGCGTGTCGAGAATCAGCTGGTAGTCGCCGCGTCCCTCGAACAGCGAAACCTTGCCGCGTACCCGCACCGCCAGGCCGTCGCGCAGTGCCTGGCGAACCCGCGCCGCGTTCTGCCGGAACAGCGCACAGCGCACCTGGGCGTTCTTGTCCTTGAGGGTGAAATAGATGTGGCCGGAAGCCGGGCGGGCGAGGTTGGAAATCTCGCCTTCGACCCAGACCTGGGCGAACACGTCCTCGAGCAACAGGCGGGCGCGACCGTTGAGCTGACTGACGGTCAGTACTTCGCGATCGAGATTGAGACGCTGGAAGGGATCTTTGAGCATGGCGGCGATGATAAGCCGGGCGCGGCCAGGCGGAAACCGAAACTGCTTCGCCTCGGTCCAGCGGGCCTTGACCGGCCAACCGGTGGCGCTAAGCTGCGCGGCCTTTCTTCATCTCCCGTTCCGAGCCGCCATGAGCCACAGTCAAGCGATCATCGTGCCGCGCATTTCCACGTTCCCAGCGCACGAAGCCAAGGCGCGGATGATTCTGCGCTGGCTGGCCGAGCGGCGCATCGTCGAGGCGCTGCCGACCACCTGCGGTCGCGGTGTTGGCGGCATGGGCTACGCTATCGCTTCCGGCGCGCGCAGTGTCGTGCAGCATCCGGAACGCTTGCCTTTTGGCGAGGCCATCAACGGCCTTGAAGTGGTGACCAAGCGCTGCATCTACACGCCAACACGGAATTTCGCCGAGGAGGCAGGCTGCCCCGAATGCCGTCGCGAGATCGGCGAAGCGTTGTTCGAGAGTCTCGACGAATGGATGCCTCGGCAGACCGACAATTTCACCTGCCCGGAATGTGGCTTCGAAGACGACATCAACGGCTTCCTGTTCATTCCGGCGTGCGGCTTTTCCAATCTCGGCTTTATCTTCAATGGCTGGGGCGAGGCCGGCCTTCGCCAGTCGTTTCTCGATGAATTCGCCGAACGCCTGGGCTTCAAGGTGGCGCTGGTGATTGATCGCCCGTGACCGATCGGTCATTTCGGCGATGCCGCGCATTTCGCCGTGCGCGACGCGCCTCACATCCGCATTGAGCGTGAAGGGGTGCGTGGGTATAATGCCGCGCTTCCTTTTTCCCGCCTGGGAGCCCCCGCCATGCTGCGTATCAGCCAAGAAGCCCTGACTTTCGATGATGTTCTCCTGATCCCGGGATATTCCGAGGTTTTGCCGAAGGATGTCAGCCTGAAGACCCGTCTGACCCGCGAAATCGAGCTGAACATTCCGCTGGTTTCCGCGGCCATGGACACCGTCACCGAAGCGCGCCTGGCCATTGCCATGGCTCAGGAAGGCGGCATCGGCATCATCCACAAGAACATGAGCATCGAGCAGCAGGCTGCCGAGGTGCGCAAGGTCAAGCGTCACGAGACCGCCATCGTTCACGATCCGGTCACCGTCACGCCGGAAACCAAGATCAGCGAGCTGCTGCGCAAGGCGCATGAACTGGGCTTCTCCGGCTTTCCGGTAGTGTCCGGCAAGGAGCTGGTCGGCATCGTTACCGGCCGTGACCTGCGCTTCACGCCCAACGCCGGCGATTCCGTGGCAGCGATCATGACGCCCAAGGACAAGCTGGTCACCGTGCTCGAAGGCACCGCCCTGGAAGAAATCAAGACCGAGCTCTACAAGCACCGCATCGAGAAGATGCTCGTGGTAGACGGCAATTTCCACCTGCGCGGCCTGGTCACCTTCCGCGATATCGAGAAAGCCAAGACCTACCCGCTGGCCTCCAAGGACAGCCAGGGTCGTCTGCGCGTCGGCGCAGCGGTCGGTACCGGCGCCGATACCGGTGAGCGCGTCGAAGCGCTGGCCGCTGCCGGTGTCGACGTGGTGGTGGTCGACACCGCTCACGGTCACTCCCGCGGCGTGATCGACCGCGTGCGCTGGGTCAAGGAGAACTTCCCACAGGTGCAGGTGATCGGCGGCAACATCGCCACCGCCGAAGCCGCGCTGGACCTGGTCAAGGCTGGCGCCGACGCGGTCAAGGTCGGTATCGGCCCGGGCTCGATCTGCACCACCCGTATCGTTGCCGGCGTCGGCGTACCGCAGATCTCTGCCATCGCCAACGTCTCCGCCGCGCTGGAAGGCACCGGCGTGCCGATGATCGCCGATGGTGGCATCCGCTTCTCCGGTGACCTGTCCAAGGCCATCGTCGCCGGCGCCAACGCCGTGATGATGGGTTCGATGTTCGCCGGTACCGAAGAAGCGCCGGGCGAGATCGAGCTGTTCCAGGGCCGTTCCTACAAGGCTTACCGCGGAATGGGTTCGCTGGGAGCCATGTCCCAGGCGCAGGGCTCCTCGGATCGCTACTTCCAGGATTCCGCTGCCGGTGCCGAGAAGCTGGTGCCGGAAGGTATCGAAGGCCGCGTACCGTACAAGGGCTCGCTGGCGGCGATCATCCATCAGCTGATGGGCGGCCTGCGTGCTTCCATGGGCTATACCGGCAGCGCCACCGTCGACGAGATGCGTTCGCGGCCGCAGTTCGTGCGCATCACCGGTGCCGGCATGGCCGAATCGCACGTGCATGACGTGCAGATCACGAAAGAGGCGCCCAACTACCGGGTCGGTTGATCCAGCCTCGATTAACAGGCGCTGGAAGCTGGAAGCTGGAAGCTTGAAGTCGCGACTTCGGGCCTCTGCTTCCAGCTTCCGGCTTTCAGCTTCAGGCTCTTTCCGAAGGAAAGCTCATGGCTCACCAAGACATTCACGCCCACCGCATCCTGATCCTCGACTTCGGTTCCCAGTACACCCAGCTGATCGCCCGCCGCGTGCGCGAGATCGGCGTGTATTGCGAGCTGCATCCGTGGGACATGAGCGAGGACGACATCCGTGCCTTCGCGCCCCGCGGCATCATTCTCGCCGGCGGCCCGGAGTCGGTTCACGAGAAAGGCAGTCCGCGCGCGCCGCAGGCCGTGTTCGATCTCGGTGTGCCGCTGTTCGGTATCTGCTACGGCATGCAGACCATGTCCGAGCAACTGGGCGGCAAGGTGCAGGGCTCCGACGTTCGCGAGTTCGGCTATGCCCGCGTCGATCTGGTCGGCAAGTCGAGGCTGTTCGACGGTATCGAAGACCACATGGATGACGACGGTGTATTCGGCCTGGACGTGTGGATGAGCCACGGCGACAAGGTCACCGAGATTCCGTCCGGTTTCCACATTCTCGCCAGCACCCCGAGCTGCCCGATCGCCGCCATGGGCGACGATTCGCGTGGTTACTACGGCGTGCAGTTCCACCCGGAAGTGACCCACACCCGTCAGGGCGGGCGCATCCTTTCCCGCTTCATCCTCGATATCTGCTGCTGCGAAGCGCTGTGGACGCCGTCCAACATCGTCGAAGACGCCATCGCCCAGGTGCGTGCCCAGGTCGGGGATGCCAACGTTCTGCTCGGCCTTTCCGGTGGTGTCGATTCGTCGGTGGTTGCGGCGCTGCTGCACAAGGCGATCGGCGACCAGCTGACCTGCGTCTTCGTTGACAACGGCCTGCTGCGCCTGCACGAGGGTGACCAGGTGATGGCCATGTTCGCCGAGAACATGGGCGTCAAGGTGATCCGTGTCGACGCCGAGGCGCAGTTCCTTGGCAACCTCGAAGGCGAAGCGGACCCGGAGAAGAAGCGCAAGATCATCGGCCGCACCTTCATCGACGTGTTCGATGCAGAAGCCAGCAAGCTGGACAATATCCAGTTCCTCGCCCAGGGCACCATCTACCCCGACGTGATCGAGTCGGCCGGCGCCAAGAGCGGCAAGGCCCATGTGATCAAATCGCACCACAACGTCGGCGGCCTGCCGGAAGAGATGAACCTCAAGCTGGTCGAGCCGCTGCGCGAGCTGTTCAAGGACGAGGTGCGCAAGATCGGCCTCGAACTCGGCCTGCCGTACGACATGGTCTACCGTCACCCCTTCCCGGGCCCGGGCCTGGGTGTGCGCATCCTCGGCGAGGTGAAGAAGGAGTACGCCGACCTGCTGCGTCGCGCCGACCACATCTTCATCGAAGAGCTGCGCAACTTCGACTGGTACCACAAGACCAGCCAGGCCTTCGTGGTATTCCAGCCGGTGAAATCGGTCGGTGTGGTCGGCGACGGCCGTCGCTACGCCTGGGTCGTCGCGCTGCGAGCGGTGGAAACCATCGACTTCATGACCGCACGGTGGGCGCACCTGCCTTACGAGTTGCTGGAAAAGGTGTCCAACCGCATCATCAACGAAATCGAAGGCATCTCCCGCGTGACCTACGATGTGTCGAGCAAGCCGCCGGCGACCATCGAGTGGGAGTGATCGGGCGCTTGGAAAGTACCGGCACTGATTACTAAAGAGTGCCCTGAAGCCCGCGTAATTGCGGGCTTTTTGGTTTTTGCGACTGGCAGTGGCAGCTTTTTGCATCCCCAAGCACTGATCCTGTATGACATGGTACGTTCGGCGTCGAAGTTGGTCGGCCCTTCGCGGCAGCAACAGCTTTCCTTATCTTGCGTAATCGGTGGGGGCGCTACTCAAGGATGAAGTCTAAGGCTACGACATGAGCACACAGCAAGAATCTGCCTCAAGCAAAGCGTGGAATCTGGTTCCGCTTACTCCTAAATACCTGTCAAGGGAGCATGGTGGTTATGTCGCCACCATTGAAGCCGCGCTTCAGGACGAACAAATTCGTAACATCGCGTTGTCAGGTAATTATGGAGTCGGTAAGAGCAGCATCTTGCGGGAGGTCGCTCGGCGGCAAGAGAGGCGAGTCGTTGAGCTCTCGCTGTCGACGCTTGCGCCAATTGAGGTGTCCAAGCTTGATGAGTCGGTGCCTATCCAAGCGACGACGCCGACTAACCGCATCCAGCAGGAAATCGTCAAGCAGCTGCTCTACCGAGAGGATCCGAGCAGGACACCTGGTTCAAGATTTCGACGGATCGAGCGCTTTCGATGGCGCCGTGAGATTGGAACTGCGGTGCTACTGGGATTTGCTGCGGCAGTCATCTTCTTATTGACGGGGTGGACCGCGCAGGTGGCTGCCGTGTTCATCTCCCCGAACGACCTCGATGTTTGGACTCACCTTATCGTCTGGGTTGCGGCGGCCGGAGCTGCGCTGCTAATGCGCTGGCTGTTCTATGGGAAGCTTCATATCAAGCAGTTCTCAGCAGGCTCGGCGGCCGTCACGCTCGACGATAGTTCCGTGTCGTACTTCGATCAGTATCTCGATGAGATCGTCTACTTCTTTGACGTGTCAGATCGCGATGTCGTTATTTTCGAGGATATCGACCGATTCAATGACTCGCACATCTTCGAAACGCTTCGCGCGCTGAACACCTTGCTCAACGCTTCGCCCCAGATCGAAAAACCGATCCGCTTCATATATGCCATCAAGGACAGCATCTTTGACCGCATCGGCCTGGAGACAGAAGGGCGCAAGCTTGAAGCCGCAGTGCTCGCAACGGACGATCCGGCGCAGGCCGAGGCGGTGCGCGCCAACCGCACGAAATTCTTCGATCTGGTTATCCCCGTGGTTCCCTTTATCACGCATCGAAGCGCTCGCAACCTGGCAGTACAGCTACTTGGCGAGATCGAGCACGAGATCGCGCCGGAGCTGCTCGACTTGGCGGCGCAATACGTCCCCGATATGCGGCTACTCAAGAACGTCCGCAATGAGTTTATCGTCTTCCGTGACCGGATCTTCGCCGGTGACGGCGAGCAGCTCAAGCTGAGCGAGACCGACCTGTTCGCGATGATGCTCTACAAAAGTACACACCTGACGGACTTCGAGACTATCCGGCTCGGCACGAGCAAGCTGGATATTCTCTATAAAATTAACCGTGAGCTTGTGGCTAAGAACATCAAGCGAATCGAGGGCGAGCGTCGCACGCTTCGACAGCGACTGGCGCGGATCGATGGGGTGGCTACACGCAGCGCACGATTAGGTGAGCGCCTGATCGCGCACATACAGCGGACGGCAGAAGCGGCAGGCTACTCGCAACAGAACGCGACGTTCGCCTTTAACCGGGTCGCCCGGTCAGCGGATGATCTTAAGGGAGCGAGTTTCTGGGCAGATTTCGCAAGGGCTGAGGCCGGTGATACAAAACTGCAGTGGAGCAATACGGTGAGCTACAACAGAGTTTCTTTATCGTTCAGCCGGGAGAACCTAGCCGCTGCGCTCGGCGATCCGCTGGACGCTGAGAGCTGGAACGAGGCGGATCGCGAAGAACTGAATGAGCAGATAGATGAAAAGACGAAGGACATCAGGTTCCTTCGGAGTGCCGACCTAAATGATCTCGTCAAACGAGCAGATTTTCTTGTTGAGTATCAGGAGAGCAAGCAGTCTTTCGACGCGATCACGAGGGCGCTCCTGAAGCCGGGCTTGGCCTACCAGCTTGTCCGTGCTGGCTACATCAACCGTAACTTCACGCTCTACACATCAACTTTCCATGGTAATCGCGTGGGGTCCGCTGCGACGAACTTCATCATCCATCATATCGAGCGGGACCTGATGGATGAGCACTTCGAGCTAACCGCAGATGACGTGGATGCTGTTATACGCGAGCGAGGCAAGAACGCGCTGCAGGAACCGGCGTTGTACAACATCGACATCCTTGACCATCTGCTGACGACAGACACTGATGCGGCTGACATCATGATTCGCTCCCTAGTTGGTGCTGGGGAGAGTCAGACAAGATTTTTACAGGCCTACCTCGCTGTCGGAGAGCAGCGCGTACGGTTCATCGAGCGATTCACAGCGTTCTCTTCGAGGGTGCTCGTCTACCTCGTGAGCCAGGCGCACCTGGACGACGCTTTACGGTTGCAGTTGGTGGGCGTCGCGCTAGCCCACCTTCCGACATCGAAGCAGCGAACAAATTCGCCAATGTCGGGGTACCTGTCGGCGCACTACGCTGAGTTCACCGTGCTTACGTCTGGCGTGACTACGCCGGCTCAGGCGGAAAGTATCGGAGCGCTCTTCGCGGATGCGAGCATCACCGTGCCTCGCTTGGCGCCGCTGAGTCCACATGTTCGTCCATCGTTCGTTTCACGCAATTTGTATGAGGTCACGTACGAAAACCTAGCAATTGCCATCGACAGCACGGCAACTGTGGCGCTCGACGCCATCTATGCAGCCAACGAGACGGTGTACGACTATGTGCTTGGGCATTTGAGCACATACTTGAAGGTCATCAAGAGTGTATCCATGACGATCGATACCAACGAGCACTTCCTCACTGTGATCGAAGATGTTCTTGGGCAAGAAGCGCCTTGCCTTGGCGATGTGGTCGAGCATGCTGCTCCGGATTGTAAGGTTGCGGATCTCGCAGAAGTGTCTGAGGGGGCGTGGCCGGCATTGGCTGAACATAGGAGATTCCCCGCAACGTTCAGCAATATCAACCACTACTTCACAACTCTCGGATCAATCGATGCGTCGCTGGCTAAAATCTTAACGGCTGCTGGACAGATCACAGAGATTAGCTCCGCTGACGAAGAGTCGAAAACTACGTTGGCTGTCGCAATCCTAGCGGCAAAGGACCAGTTTCCATCCGCAGTGTCACGTGTGGAGTTGGTTGCGAGCTTGAGTCTGGACGAGTATCTGGCTGTTGGCGATATCGCGGCGGAGGTTGGTGAACTCTTCGCACTGCTTCTCACGCACAACATAATTGCGGATGAAGCGGAGTCTTACGAGCATCTTGCAGCGACGGGTTCTACCCCATTTCCACGGACGGTTTGAAAAGGGCTGAAAACTTCAGATCTTGCCGGGCGACTCTACGACGCATTCGTGGGTTATGAAACCGCTCGATGTAGTC
>Ga0315336_1002957_pt1 | contig 24092 bp, 15 predicted proteins | sample ASW5metaG_FD_204512 | JGI IMG/M metagenome (GOLD analysis project Ga0315336, IMG submission 204512) | Ammonia-oxidizing marine archaeal communities from Monterey Bay, California, United States - ASW #5 | ecosystem: Environmental > Aquatic > Marine > Intertidal zone | place: USA: California... | reverse complement strand
GCAGGGCCGAGGCATTGGAGGTCGATACCGGCTATCGCATTGCCGGCCGCCGGTCGATTGGTGTGCGGCAGGCGGCGACGCCGCTCGCGGTCGTTGCCAGCCGCTCGCACAACACGCCCGAGACCGATGCCTTCATTCGAGACCTCGGCGCGGCCGAGATCGTCTCGGTCGGCTCATCGCTGAAATTCTGCCTGCTCGCCGCGGCGGAGGCCGATGTCTATCCGCGCTTCGGCCGCACCATGGAATGGGACACGGCGGCGGGTGACGCGGTGCTGCGTGCCGCGGGAGGCATGACGCGCACGCTGGACGGCCAGCCGCTCGTCTACGGCAAGCGCAACCAGGCCGGCGACAGCGATTTCGCCAATCCCTATTTCATCGCAACAGGGAAGAGCGCCGCTTAAAGCCTTGACGATTGGCAGCCGCCAACTGTGGCGTCGTCATCCTAGGGTGGAGCAAGGAGCGAAGCGACGCGCGCAGACCCTAGGATCCGTGCCGTTACGCTAAAGCGTTGCAGCGGTTACAGAATTCCGCACCCTTGTGCTCGACGTCGAAGGTCACGGCATGAATCCTCGGGTCAAGCCCGAGGATGACGAAGGTGCTGTTTACGCCGCCGCCACATGCGCCGAGTTCGAGCCGATGTAGTTGCGGATCGTCTCGATGATGCGGTCCTGGTCGGCTTCGCTGAGATAGGCGTGCATCGGCAGGCACAGGATCTGCTTGGGCAGTTCTTCCGAGACGGCAAGACCCGTCGGCGTGCGCGGATAATCCTTGTAAGCCACCTGGCTGTGCAGCGGCTTTACATAATAGATCACCGACGGAATTCCCTTTTCGCCGAGATGGGCCTTCAGCCCGTCGCGCTTCGGCGTCTCGATCGCATACTGCGCCCAGGCCGAGCGGCCGTTTCCGAGATTGCGTGACGCCTTGACGATGTCGCCCAGGCCCTTGGCGTAGCGGTCGGCGACCGCCTGGCGCGCCACCATCTCATCCTCCAGGACGGCAAGCTTCTCGATCAGGATCGCCGCCTGCAGGGTGTCAAGGCGCGAATTGATGCCGACGCGGACATTGTCGTATTGCGTCTCGCCCTTGCCGTGGAAGGCGAAGGATCTCAGCTTGTCGGCCAGCGCGCTGTCATTGGTGAACATCGCGCCGCCGTCGCCATAGCAGCCAAGCGGCTTGGCCGGATAGAAACTGGTCGAACCGACATGGCCGAAAGCGCCGCACATCTTGGCGTCGGCGGAACCGCCCATCGACTGGGCGGCGTCCTCGATCACCAGCAGGTTCTCGCGCTTGGCGATCGCCATGATCGCGTCGTAGTCGGCAGCAAGCCCGAACAGGTCGACGGGGATGATCGCCTTCGGCGTCAGCCTTCCTTCCTTCTTGATCATTTCGATCGCAGCCTCAAGGCTGGCGATGTCGATGTTATAGGTGTCTGGATCGACGTCGACGAACACCGGCTCGGCCTTGGCGAGCGCCACCACTTCGGCCGTCGCGGCGAAGGTGAAGCTCGGGACGAACACCGCGTCGCCCGGGCCGATCCCGGCGGCAAACAGCGGCAGTAGCAGCGCATCGGTGCCGTTGGCGCAGGCGACCACGTGCTTGACGCCGACGTAAGCCGCGAGCTTGTTCTCGAACTCGGTGACCTGCGGCCCGAGAATATAGCGGCCGTCCTCGACAACATGGTCGATCGCGGCCTTCAGCCGGTCACGGATACGTTCACGCTGCGCGCCAAGATCGATGAATTGCATGTCGGCCTCAAAACTGCCCTTAAAACCGGCCCGCTGGTAGCAGACTTGAGCCGGCGGAGAAAGCCGGTGGCTGTGGACGCAAATTGCGTATGTATAGCAGCCTGTTACCGATTTGCCGGCGCAACGCCTGAAAAAGCTGGAAATCCAAGCTTTGAAAGACGGTCGCCAGCCTCCTTATCGCGCCGTCCTCTCGTGGGGAAACATAAAGTGATCGGGCAGGGATGGCGGTCTCGCGCCCATTCCGATGCCGGATCAGCCGATTTCGTGCCGCCACGGCGGGTTTGCGCCGGCCCGCGAAACGGTCACTGCGGCCGCCTTGGAGCCGAGCTCCAGCGCCTTGCGGATGGCATCCTCGGAAAGATCGCCGATCGCCGCCTTGGTGAGCAGTCCCTGTTCGTGCAGCGAGGCAAGTATGCCGGCGTTGAATGTGTCGCCGGCGCCGACCGTGTCGACCACCTTGACCTTCTGCGGCATGACGGTGACTTTGTGCGCCTTGCTGTAGCCGACGGCGCCTTCGCCGCCATGCGTGACGACAATCAGCTTCGGTCCGCGATCCAGCCAGTTGCGCACCACTTCCTCATGCGAGCCGGCCTCGTCGAACCATTCGAGGTCCTCATCGGAGAGCTTGACGATGTCGGCCATCGCCATCATCTCGCGGATACGCCTCAGATGCTTTGCCTTGTCCGGGATGAAATTCGGCCGGATGTTGGGATCGAGCATCATCACCCTGCTTTGGTGCTCGCGCCGCATGAATTCCTCATAGGCCGAACCAGCCGGCTCCGAAATCAGGCTGATGGCGCCGAACAGCATCGCCTCGATTTCGGATCCGAGCTTCGGCAGGTCCTCGACGGTCAGCATGCGCCCGGCGGTGTTCTCGTCATAGAAAGTGTAGGTCGCCTGGCCATTGGTTAGCCGCACGAAGGCGAGCGTCGTCGGACGCGGCGACGTGTGCGCATAGGTGGAGCTCACCTTGCTTGCGCCCAGCGCCTCGCGGAACTGGCCGCCGAACAGATCGGAGGAGAGGCCGGAGAAGAAGCCCGCCGGGGCGCCCAGCCGGCCGAGCGCGATCGCCGAGTTGAACACCGCGCCGCCGACATAGGGCGCGAAGGCGGCTTCGCCTTCCGTCGTTATGCGAGGCAGCATGTCGATCAGGGCTTCGCCACAGCAAAGGATCATTATGTGTTGGTCTCCGGGGGATGGATCACGCCCTTGCGGATGATGATGTTGGCGAAAAGCCTGGGTTCGCTGGTTGCCACGATCGCGTGCGCGGCCTTGACCCGTGCATAGAATTCGGCCCCGGCCAGCGCAATCACCTTTTGGCCCGGCGCGCGCCTGGCGCAAACCTCTTCCATCTCGCGATGCACGGGGTCGGCCAGCGCCGGGTCACCCTTCACCGAGGCGCGGAAGAGCGCCTGCGGCACCGCCTCGTCCACCGGCAGCACGCTGAGCACGGCGTCAAGCACCGGGATGATGTGGTGGCCATCCGCGCGAACCAGCCGGCGGGCCTGTTCCTCGGCCGGATAATTGCCGTCGACAATTGCTATCTCGTCGCCATGGCCCATTGCCCTGAGCGTCGCCAGGAACTGCGGCCCGAGCAGAGACGGAATGCCGATCAGCATGGTCAGGCGCCTCCGGGCGGGTTCGGTCCGATCAGGAAACGCTCGGAAAGCGGCAGGCTGGCGCCGCCTAGCGCCCGCGCATGGATGCCTACGGTTCCCTCGCGCACGAAAGGCAGTTTCAATCCTTCGGCGTCGATGCCGGAGATGGCTTGCCTGATTGCCTCGACAAGTCGGCGCCGCACGTCGAGCGGCATCCAGCCGTCGATGACCGCCGCTTCGAAATCGATGACGGATGAGGCCGCGACGATGGCAAAGGCGAGCGCGCGCGAGGCGCTGGCGATCCACTCTTCGAATTCGGGGCCGATGTCGCCCCAGTCCTGTGGCGAGGTCCATAGATGGGAGCCATCTATGCCCTTGGCTGAAAGCGCCTTCTCCAGCATCGCGATCGAGGCGACGTCGATGAGCTGCGTCGGCTTGCCGTCCGGCCCCGGCACCGGCATCGATCCGAGCGCGCCTGCATTCCCCTTCGGGCCGCTGTAGAGGCGGCCGTTGAGAACGATGCCGCCGCCGGCAAAGGCGCCGATGTAGAAATAGACGAAGTCGCGCGCCGCGCCAGCCTGGCCGAAGACGAGCTCGGCGCCGCAGGCCGAAGTCGCGTCGTTCTGCAGGTAGACTGGGAACTCGCACTGCGACTGGATGTCGGCGCGGATGTCGCGATGGCGCCATTCATCCATGACGTCGCGCGGCGCGCCGGCCGTGTCGGCCCAGTTCCACAGTTCGAACGGCATGGCGATGCCGAGGCCGGCAATGCGCTTGTCCTGCGCCGGCGTCAGCTCGCCGCGCATCGTCTTGATGCCTGTGGTGACGAACTCGACGGTCTCGCGCGGCGCGGGATAGCGGTAGGAATGCTGCAGCATCGCGCGCACGTTGCCGAGAAAGTCGATCAGCACCAGTTCGGCCGAGCGTCTGCCGATCTTGAGGCCGATGAAGAAGGCGCCTTCAGGGTTGAGCGCCATCGGGATGGAGGGCTGGCCGATCTTGCCGCGCAACGGCGCCTGGCGCACGAGCAGCCTGTCTTCCTCGAGCTCGCGCATGATCACCGACACCGTCTGGGCCGAAAGCCCGGTCATGCGCGCAATGTCGGATTTGGCCAGGCTGCCATGCTGGCGCACCAGGGACAGCACCAGCCGTTCATTGTGGTCGCGCATGCCGCTCTGGTTTGTGCCGCGATGCAGCCGGCTCTCCAGAGCCTCGGGCGAACCGTGCCTCGCAATGCCGGTCTCCACCCTGTTCCTCCCGTCGTTTCCCCTTGATGCTTTTCGTTCAGAATGAGTGAACAACGCAAGCCTGTCAATAATAAATAAGAGTGATTTAATTATTGACAGACGTTACGGACTGGTGTTGTTTGAGGTGGCGTCCACGCTGGGAGAAACGGTGGGCGCGCTCGAGACGCCGGGCGTCCGGTGTCCGAAACAGTTCCATTGGGAGGAAAATCGTGACCAAGAAATCACTGCTGAAGTCCACTGTGTTCGCGGCTGCCGGCTTGGGCCTCATGGCGTTCGCTTCGTCGGCGTCGGCCGCCGGCGTCGGCGCCTGCCTGATCACCAAGACCGACACCAATCCCTTCTTCGTGAAGATGAAGGAGGGCGCGACCGCCAAGGCCAAGGAGCTCGGCGTCGACCTCAAGACCTATGCCGGCAAGATCGACGGCGACAGCGAAAGCCAGGTTGCGGCGATCGAAAGCTGTATCGCCGACGGCGCCAAGGGCATCCTGATCACCGCCTCCGACACCAAAGGCATCGTGCCGACAGTCAAGAAGGCGCGTGACGCCGGCCTGCTGGTGATCGCCCTCGACACCCCGCTCGACCCGATCGATGCCGCCGACGCCACTTTCGCGACCGATAATCTCGAAGCCGGCAAGCTGATCGGCGCCTGGGCCGCTGCCACGCTCGGCGACAAGGCCAAGGATGCCAAGATCGGCTTCCTCGACCTGACCCCCTCGCAGCCGACCGTCGACGTGCTGCGCGACCAGGGCTTCATGATGGGCTACGGCATCGACGTGAAGGACCCCAACAAGATCGGCGACGAAACCGATCCGCGCATCGTCGGCCACGATGTGACGAACGGCAACGAGGAAGGCGGCCGCAAGGCGATGGAGAACCTCCTGCAGAAGGACAACACCATCAACGTCATCCACACCATCAATGAGCCGGCGGCCGTCGGCGCCTACCAGGCGCTCAAGGCGGTCGGTCTCGAGAAGCAGGTGCTGATCGTCTCGGTCGACGGCGGCTGCCCGGGCGTGAAGTCGGTGGCCGAGGGCGTGATCGGCGCCACCTCGCAGCAATATCCGCTGCAGATGGCGGCGCTCGGCATCGAGGCGATTGCAAAATACGCCAAGGACGGCACCAAGCCGAAGCCGACTGAAGGCAAGACCTTCTTCGACACCGGTGTCAATCTCGTCACCGACAAGCCGGCCAAGGGCGTGAAGTCGATCGACACCAAGGAAGGCCTGGCCAAGTGCTGGGGCTGATACTGGCCTGACCGGCCGACAAACCTTGCGGCCGGGGGCTTGATCCCCGGCCGCATCGGGTGGACGATGCGCTTTCGCAAGCGCTGATAATCCTGGCGACAGACCGGATAGCGTTGGCGCGTGTGGAGCACTGAGAAAGCTTCACGCAGACGGGAGGAGACATGTCTCAGATTCAGGAATTCGAGAAAGTACTCTCGGGCAGCGACACCAGCGTCGCGGCCTTCGACGAACACGGCAAGTCGTTCGTCAAGCGCGCCCAGCATTTCCTGCATTCGACGCCGGCGGCGGTGCCGCTGATCGTGCTGGTGCTTTCGATCGTGATATTCGGCATCGCCATCGGCGGGCGGTTCTTTTCGTCCTACACGCTGACGCTGATCCTGCAGCAGATCGCCATCGTCGGTATTCTCGGCGCCGCCCAGACGCTGGTCATTCTGACCGCCGGCATCGATCTGTCGATCGGCGTGATCATGGTGATCTCGGCCGTGATCATGGGCAACTGTGCTCTCACTTACGGCATGCCGACCCTTCTTGCCGTGATTGTAGGGCTTGCTGCAGGCGCTGCTTGCGGGGGGCTCAATGGCCTGCTCGTCGCCTATATGAAGCTGCCGCCCTTCATCGTCACGCTCGGCACCTGGAACATCGTCATGGCCACGAATTTCATCTATTCGGCCAATGAGACGATCCGCGACGCCGACGTCGACGCCCAGGCGCCGCTGCTGCACTTCTTCGCGCTGAGCTTCCGGGTCGGCTCGGCCGTGCTCACGGCCGGCGTGATCGCCATGGTGCTGCTGGTGCTCGTCCTCTGGTACGTGCTCAACCACACGGCCTGGGGCCGCCACGTCTACGCGGTCGGCGATGATCCGGAAGCGGCCAAGCTCTCCGGCATCCAGACCAAGAAGGTGCTGATGGCGGTCTACACGCTTGCCGGCCTCATCGCCGCCTTCGCGGCCTGGGTCTCGATCGGCCGCAACGGCTCGATTTCGCCGTCCGCCGCCGTTACCGACTACAATTTGCAGGCGATCACCGCGACGGTGATCGGCGGCATCTCGCTCTTTGGCGGCCGCGGCTCGATCCTCGGCACGCTGTTCGGCGCCATGATCGTCGGCGTCGTCTCGATGGGCCTCAACATGCTGGGCGCCGATCCGCAGTGGAAAGTGCTGCTCACCGGCGTGCTGATCATCGGCGCCGTGGCGATCGACCAGTGGATCAGAAAGGTTTCGGTGTAACCATGACTGAGAAGGCTGTCCTGACTGCGCGCGGTCTGACCAAGCGCTATGGCCGCGTGACCGCGCTCAACAACTGCGACTTCGATCTCTATCCGGGCGAAATCCTGGCGGTGATCGGCGACAATGGCGCCGGCAAGTCGACCTTGATCAAGGCGATTTCCGGCGCGGTGATCCCCGACGAGGGGATCATCGAACTAGACGGCAACCAGGTCTTGTTCCGCTCGCCCATCGAGGCTCGCGAAGCCGGCATCGAGACCGTCTACCAGAACCTCGCTTTGTCGCCGGCGTTGTCGATCGCCGACAACATGTTTCTGGGCCGCGAACTCCGCAAGCCTGGTCCGCTCGGCAGCTGGTTCCGCATGCTCGACCGCCCGGCGATGGAAAAGCGCGCCCGTGACAAGCTGACCGAACTCGGGTTGATGACCATCCAGAACATCAGCCAGGCGGTGGAAACGCTTTCGGGCGGCCAGCGCCAGGGCGTGGCGGTGGCGCGTGCCGCGGCCTTCGGCTCGAAAGTGGTGATCATGGACGAACCGACGGCCGCGCTTGGCGTCAAGGAAAGCCGCCGCGTGCTGGAATTGATCCTCGACGTCAAGAAGCGCGGCCTGCCGATCGTGCTCATCTCGCACAACATGCCGCATGTCTTCGAGGTGGCGGACCGCATCCATATCCATCGGCTTGGACGGCGCCTGTGCGTCGTCGATCCCAAGCAGATTTCCATGTCGGACGCCGTGGCGCTGATGACCGGCGCCAAGAAGCCGCCGGAGGACGCGCTGGCGGCTTGATCACCTCAATGGATCACACATTGCGGTAGGGCTGTTGACGGGTCGCTTGTCTAATCGATTGAATATATGCTGCAACGCACTAAGGTAGACTGGGAGGAATGGCGAAAGCCGCTATGATCAGGCCAAATGAACGAGAGGCGAAATGACATCCGCCATGACGATCGAAGTCCCTGTTCTCGACAATCCCGATCCCAAGACGCTCGCAGAAGAAGTCCTGCTGTCGCTCAAATACCGAATCGGCAAGGACACCACGGTCGCCACGCCCTATGACTGGCTGACCGCCTCGATCAAGGTGGTGCGCGATCGCATCGTCGATCACTGGATCCAGGGAACGAAGGAAGCATACGAGCAGCAGGAAAAGCGCGTCTACTACCTATCGCTCGAATTCCTGATCGGGCGCCTGATGCGCGACGCCTTCTCCAATCTCGGCCTGATGGAGAACATGCGCGAGGCGCTGTCCTCGCTCGGCGTCGACCTTGACCTCATCGCCGGCCTCGAACCGGATGCCGCGCTCGGCAATGGTGGCCTAGGCCGTCTCGCCGCCTGCTTCATGGAAAGCATGGCGACAGTCGACATTCCGGCCCACGGCTACGGCATCCGCTACGCCAACGGCATGTTTCGCCAGGAAATCCAGGGGGGCTGGCAGGTCGAGCTGCCGGAGACCTGGCTCGACCACGGCAATCCATGGGAGTTCGAGCGGCGCGAACGCTCCTTCGAGGTCGGCTTCGGGGGCTCGGTGGAATCGATCACTTCGAAGGACGGTCGGCTCGAGCGCCATGTCTGGAAGCCGACCGAGCATGTGCTGGCCGTCGCTTACGATACTCCGGTGGCCGGCTGGCGCGCCAACCGCGTCAATACGTTGCGGCTATGGTCGGGCATGCCGATCGACCCGATCCTGCTCGACAAGTTCAATGCGGGCGACCACATCGGTGCGCTGGCCGAAAGCAACAAGGCGGATGCGCTGTCGCGCGTGCTCTATCCGGCCGATTCCCATATGGCCGGGCAGGAGTTGCGGCTACGGCAGGAATATTTCTTCTCGACCGCCTCGCTGCAGGACATAGTCCAGCGCCATCTCAGCCAGTATGGCGACCTGAAGTCGCTGCCGGACAAGGCGGCGATCCATCTCAACGACACCCATCCAGCGGTCGCGGTGCCGGAACTGATGCGGTTGCTGATGGACGTCCATGGCATGGACTTCGACCTTGCCTGGGACATCACCAAGCGCACCTTCGGCTACACCAACCACACGCTGTTGCCCGAGGCGCTGGAAAGCTGGCCGGTGCCGCTGTTCGAACGGCTGCTGCCGCGCCACATGCAGATCGTCTACGCCATCAACGCGCAGGTGCTGCTGGAGGCCCGCGCCACCAACCAGTTCTCGGACGAGCAGATCGCCCGCATCTCGCTGATCCAGGAAAATGGTGACCGCCGCGTGCGCATGGGCAATCTGGCCTTCGTCGGCTCGCATTCGATCAACGGTGTCTCGGCATTGCACACCGAGCTGATGAAGGAGACGGTGTTCGCCGATCTCCACAAGCTCTACCCCGGCCGCATCAACAACAAGACCAACGGCATCACGCCGAGGCGCTGGCTGATCCAATGCAATCCGGGCTTGACCTCGCTCGCCCGCGAGGCGATCGGCGATCGCTTCATGGACGACATAGAAGTGATCAAGGATCTAGATCCGCTCGCTGACGACGCCGCTTTCAGGGAGAAATTCGCTGGCGTGAAGCGGCAGAACAAGGCAAGGCTGGCCAATCTCGTCGCCGACCGGCTCGGCATCAGGCTCGACCCTTCCGCGCTGTTCGACATCCAGGTCAAGCGCATCCACGAATACAAGCGCCAGCTGCTCAACATCCTGGAGGCGATTGCGCTTTACGACCAGATCCGCTCGCATCCCGAGCGGGATTGGATGCCGCGCGTGAAATTCTTCGGCGGCAAGGCGGCGCCCAGCTACCACAACGCCAAGCTGATCATCAAACTGGCCAATGACGTCGCCAAGGTCATCAACGGCGATCCGTCGGTGCGCGGCCTGCTGAAGGTGGTTTTCGTGCCGAACTACAATGTCAGCCTCGCGGAGGTTATGATGCCGGCCGCCGACCTCTCCGAGCAGATATCGACCGCCGGCATGGAAGCGTCCGGCACCGGCAACATGAAGTTCGCGCTGAATGGCGCGCTGACCATCGGCACGCTCGACGGCGCCAATGTCGAGATCAAGGAGCATGTCGGCGACGACAACATCTTCATCTTCGGCCTCACCACCGCCGAGGTCGCCGACCGGCGCAACAATGGCTACGATCCGCGCGGCGTGATCGAGGCTTCGCCCGAGCTTTCGCAGGCCGTGTCGGCGATTTCCTCCGGCGTCTTCTCGCCTGATGATCCCGGCCGCTATCGCGAGCTGATGAACGGCCTCTACCAGAGCGACTGGTTCATGGTGGCGGCGGATTTCGATTCCTACGCCGCCTGCCAGCGCGAGGTCGACGCCGTCTGGCGCAACAGTCCCGACTGGTACGCGCGCGCCATCCGCAACGTCGCCCGCGTCGGCTGGTTCTCGTCGGATCGCACCATCCGTCAATACGCGAAAGAAATCTGGAACGTGCCCGTCTGATGTGATTGCATGGGATCACGAACAATGTGGTCTCGTGCATGTCGCCCGAAAGTGCATAGCGGTTTCAGGGATAACGACATGCACAAAACAAACTGGTACCCCGGGGAGGGAAACACCGCCTGATGAGGAAGCCGCGCGTGACCGCTGCGAGAAGCGGGCCGGACGGGCTGGCGCCAGCCGGCGATGTCGCGACGATTGTCGCGGGAACGCATGGCGATCCTTTCGCGATCCTGGGTGTGCAGGAGGCGGGCAAGGGGTTCGTTGCACGCTGCTTCGTGCCGCACGCCGAATTCGTCACCGCCTATACGCTGACCGGCAAGGAGGTGGGCGAGCTGTCGCGCCGTGATGATGCCGGCTTCTTCGAGGGCAGGGTTTCGATCCGCAAGCGCCAGCCCCTGCGCTATCACGCCAGGAATTCCGGCGGCGGTTGGTGGTTGACCGACCCCTATTCCTTCGGTCCGGTGCTCGGGCCGCTGGACGACTACTACATGGCCGAAGGCTCGCATCTGAGGCTTTTCGACAAGCTCGGCGCCCATATCATCGACCATGAGGGCGCCACCGGCGTGCATTTCGCCGTCTGGGCGCCCAACGCGAGGCGCGTCTCCGTGGTCGGCGCCTTCAACGACTGGGACGGCCGACGGCACACCATGCGCGACCGCAAGGACACCGGCATCTGGGAATTGTTCATCCCCGATATCGGCGCAGGCCAGCCTTACAAGTTCGAGATCATCGGGCCAGACGGCGTGCGGCTGCCGCTGAAGGCCGACCCGTTCGCCTTCGAGTCGGAACTGCGCCCTGCGACCGCCTCGGTGACGGCGCCGCCCATGGCGCATCGATGGGGCGACGAGGCGCATCGCAACTATTGGCAGAAAGCCGATCCCCGGCGCGAGGCGATGTCGATCTACGAGGTCCATGCCGGTTCCTGGCAACTCCGTGACGACGGCACGTTCCTGTCCTGGGACGAACTCGCCGCGCGGCTGATCCCCTACGTGATCGACACCGGGTTTACCCATATCGAGTTCCTGCCGATCTCGGAGCACCCCTACGATCCATCCTGGGGCTACCAGACCACCGGCCTCTATGCGCCGACCGCCCGCTTCGGCGACCCCGACGGTTTCGCCCGCTTCGTCGACGGCGCGCATCGCGCCGGCATCGGCGTCATCCTCGACTGGGTGCCTGCGCATTTCCCGGTAGACGAGCACGGGCTTGTCCACTTCGACGGCACCGCGCTTTACGAACATGCCGATCCGCGCCAGGGTTTCCACCCGGACTGGAACACCGCCATCTACAATTTCGGCCGCCGCGAGGTGGTGTCGTTCCTGGTCAACAACGCGCTGTTCTGGGCCGAGAAATATCATGTCGACGGACTGCGCGTCGACGCGGTCGCCTCGATGCTCTACCTCGACTATTCGCGCAAGGCTGGCGAGTGGATCCCCAACGAGAAGGGCGGACGCGAGAACCTGCAGGCCGTCTCCTTCCTGCAGAAGATGAACAAGGAGCTCTACGGCCACCATCCCGGCGTGATGACGATCGCCGAGGAATCCACCTCATGGCCAAAAGTGTCGCGTCCCGTGCATGAAGGCGGCCTCGGCTTCGGCTTCAAGTGGAACATGGGCTTCATGCATGACACGCTGGAGTATCTCTCCAAGGAGCCGATCTTCCGCAAGCACCATCACAACGACATCACCTTCGGCCTGGTCTACGCCTTCTCGGAAAATTTCGTGCTCCCGCTGTCCCATGACGAGGTCGTGCATGGCAAAGGGACGCTGCTGAACAAGATGGCCGGCGACGACTGGCAGAAATTCGCGACCCTGCGCGCCTATTACGCCTTCATGTGGGGCTATCCAGGCAAGAAGCTTCTGTTCATGGGCCAGGAATTCGCCCAGCGCCGCGAGTGGAGCGAGGCGCGCGCGCTCGACTGGAACCTGCTCGAATTCGCGCCGCATCGCGGCGTCTGGCAGACGGTGCGCGACTTGAACTACCTCTACCGTTCGCGCCCGGCGCTGCATGCGCGCGACTGCGAGCCAGAAGGTTTCTCCTGGCTGATCGTCGACGACCGCGACAACTCGGTCTTCGCCTGGCTGCGCAGCGCGCCGGGCGGCAGCCCGATCGCCGTCATCTCCAATTTCACGCCCGTGCCGCGGCAAAACTATCGCGTGCCGCTGCCGAAGGCGGGAAAATGGCGCGAAATCATCAATACGGATGCCGCCGACTATGGCGGCTCCGGCATGGGCAATGGCGGCATTATCGAGGCGAGCGGGGAAGGGGGCGGAGTATCGGCGACGATGGTTTTGCCGCCGCTGTCGACGATCATGCTCGAATTCGTCGCGGACTGAAGCGGATGATATCTTGCCAAGGTTTCGGGCCGGGCAGCTAGTTTGGGAGGGTAGCAAAATGGCAGAGATCAAGAGAACCCAGCCGCTGGCACGCGATGCCATGGCCTATGTGCTGGCCGGCGGCCGCGGCAGCCGCCTCAAGGAACTGACCGACCGGCGCGCCAAGCCCGCCGTCTATTTCGGCGGCAAGACGCGTATCATCGACTTTGCCCTCTCCAACGCGCTCAATTCCGGCATCCGCCGCCTCGGCGTCGCCACCCAGTACAAGGCCCACTCGCTGATCCGCCACCTTCAGCGCGGCTGGAACTTCCTGCGGCCCGAGCGAAACGAGAGCTTCGACATCCTGCCGGCCTCGCAGCGCGTCTCGGAAACGCAGTGGTATGAGGGCACGGCCGACGCCGTCTACCAGAATATAGACATCATCGAGGCCTACGGGCCCGAATACATGGTGATCCTCGCCGGCGACCACATCTACAAGATGGATTACGAGCTGATGCTGCGCCAGCATGTCGATGCCGGCGCGGACGTCACCGTTGGCTGTCTCGAGGTGCCGCGCATGGAGGCGACCGGCTTCGGCGTCATGCATGTCGACAAGAAGGATAACATCATCGCTTTCGTCGAGAAGCCGGCCGATCCGCCTGGCATTCCGGACAAGCCGGAATTCGCCCTGGCCTCGATGGGCATCTATGTCTTCCAGACCAAGTTCCTGATGGAGCAGCTGCGCCGGGACGCGGCGGAGCCCGGTTCCAGCCGCGACTTCGGCAAGGACATCATCCCCTACATCGTTCAGCACGGTAAGGCGATCGCCCACCGTTTCGCCAAATCCTGCGTGCGCTCCTCGCATGAGTCCGAGCCTTACTGGCGCGATGTCGGAACGGTGGATGCCTATTGGGAAGCCAATATCGACCTCACCGACATCACGCCGGAGCTCGACCTCTATGACCGCGACTGGCCGATCTGGACCTACGCCGAATTGAAGCCGCCGGCAAAATTCGTGCATGACGAGGACGGCCGCCGCGGCGAGGCCATATCGTCGCTGGTCTCCGGCGATTGCATCGTTTCGGGCGCCTCGCTGCGCCGCAGCCTGATCTTCACCGGCGCGCGCATCAACTCCTATTCCAAGCTCGAGGAAGTCGTGATGCTGCCCGACGTCACTGTCGGCCGCAACGCGCGCCTCAAGGGCGTCGTCATCGATCACGGCGTGCATATCCCGGAGGGGCTGGTGGTCGGCGAGGACCCGGTGCTCGACGCCAAGCGTTTCCGTGTGTCGGAAAAGGGTATCTGCCTGATCACGCAGGACATGATCAACAAGCTGTCGACCTGATAAGGTTGATCAAGCCGTCAACCCGCCAGGGTTACCGGCAGCCTGTGGGGTCGATCAGCCTTACGACTGATCAACAGATTGTCACTTTGACCTGTCATCTTGAGATCGGAATGTGGAGCGCATGCAGGTTCTGTCGGTCACGCCCGAAATCTTTCCGCTGATCAAGACCGGCGGGCTTGCCGACGTGACCGGCGCCTTGCCGATCGCGCTTGCGGGCAAGGGCGTGGCGATGCGCACGCTGATCCCCGGCTATCCCGTCGTGATGGCCGCCTTCGCCAGGAAGAAGGCCGTGTACCAGTATCCGCTGCTGCAGGGCGGCAAGGCTTCGATCCATGCCGTCAAGATCGGTGACCTCGACTTCTTCGTGCTCGACGCGCCGCATCTCTTCGATCGTCAGGGCGGCCCTTACGGCACCGCCTCCGGCGCCGACTGGCCGGACAACTGGCGCCGCTTCGCGGCACTGAGCCAGGCCGGCGGCGACATTGCCGGCGGCGCTATCTCCGGTTATCAGCCCGACATCGTGCATGCTCATGATTGGCAGTCGGCGATGACGCTGGCCTATATGCGCTACGGCAAGGCCGTCGGTGTGCCGTCGATGATCACGGTGCACAACCTCGCCTTCCAGGGCCAGTTCGGCGCCGGCATCTTCGGGGAGCTCGGCCTGCCGGCGGTGGCCATGCAGCTCGATGGCGTTGAATATTATGGCGGCGTCGGCTTTCTAAAAGCCGGCCTGCAGGCCGCCTGGGCGATCACCACTGTGAGCCCGACTTATGCGCAGGAGATCCGCTCACCGGAATTCGGCATGGGCCTCGATGGGCTGATCAACATGCGCGCCACCGACCTCTACGGCATCGTCAACGGCATCGATGTCGACATCTGGAATCCCGAGACCGACAAGCATCTGGTCGCCAGATACTCAGCGGCGACCCTTCAAGCCCGCGCGAAGAACCGCAAGGCGGTAGAGGAGCGCTTCGGCCTGGAAGGGGACGGCAGCCCGATCGTCTGCGTCGTCAGCAGGCTGACCTGGCAGAAGGGCATGGACATTCTGGCCGCGGTCGTTGACGGCATAGTCGCCGCCGGCGCGCGCCTCGCCATCCTCGGCTCGGGTGACGCCGGCCTCGAAGGCACGCTGCTTGCCGCCGCGGCCCGCCATCGCGGCCGCGTCGGCGTCGTCGTCGGCTATGACGAAGGCCTCTCGCACGTCATGCAGGGCGGCTGCGACGCCATCATCATTCCGTCCCGCTTCGAACCATGCGGGCTCACCCAGCTCTATGGCCTGCGCTATGGCTGCGTGCCGGTCGTCGCCAGGACAGGAGGCTTGGCCGACACCATCATCGACGCCAATGAGGCGGCGCTTTCGGCAGGGGTCGCCACCGGATTCCAGTTCGCCCCCAACAATGGCGGCGCGATGCTGCACGCCATCCAGCGGCTGGTCGAGCAGCATGCGCGGCCGGCGACCTGGGCCTCGATCCAGCGCCAGGGCATGAAGGCCGATGTCTCCTGGGACAAGAGCGCCGAAAAATACGTCGAACTCTATCGCTTGCTGCTTTCGAAAAGGGCTTCCTGAGGCATGATCAGAACCGTCCCCACCAAACCCTACACCGACCAGAAGCCCGGTACGTCGGGCCTGCGCAAGAAGGTGCCGGTGTTCCAGCAGGAGCACTATGCCGAGAACTTCATCCAGTCGATCTTCGACGCGCTGGACGGTTTTGAAGGCAAGACGCTGGTGATCGGCGGCGACGGCCGCTTCTACAACCGCGAGGTCATCCAGAAGGCCATCGCGATTGCCGCCGGCAACGGCTTCGGCAAGGTGATGGTCGGCCAGGGCGGGATTCTCTCGACGCCGGCCGCCTCCAACATCATCCGCAAATACAAGACCTTCGGCGGCATCATCCTGTCGGCCAGCCACAATCCCGGCGGCCCGCACGAGGATTTCGGCATCAAGTACAATGCCGGCAATGGCGGTCCTGCACCGGAGAAGATCACCGACGCGATCTTCGCAAAGTCGAAGGAGATCAAGAGCTTCAAGATCGCCGACATCGGCGCGATCGACATCGATACCATAGGCACCGTCAAGGCAGGCGACATGACCGTCGAGATATTCGATCCGGTCAAGGACTACACCGAATTGATGGAAAGCCTGTTCGACTTCGACGCGCTGAGGAAGCTCTTCAAGTCTGGTTTCCGCATGCGGTTCGACGCCATGCACGCGGTGACCGGTCCCTATGCCAAGGAGATCCTCGAACGTCGGCTCGGCGCCCCGGACGGCACCTGCCGCAACTTCAAGCCGCTGCCGGATTTCGGCGGCCATCACCCGGACCCGAACCTGGTGCACGCCAAGCATCTCTATGACGAGATGATGGGCCCGGACGCGCCGGACTTCGGCGCGGCATCGGACGGCGACGGCGACCGCAATCTGATCATCGGCAAGGGCATCTTCGTCACGCCGTCGGACTCGGTGGCGATGCTTGCCGCCAATGCCAGACTGGCGCCCGGCTACAAGGATGGCTTGAAAGGCATTGCCCGCTCCATGCCAACCAGCGGCGCGGCCGACCGCGTCGCCGAAAAGCTCGGCATCGGCATCTACGAGACGCCGACCGGCTGGAAGTTCTTCGGCAATCTGCTCGACGCCGGAATGGCGACCATCTGCGGCGAGGAAAGCGCCGGCACCGGTTCCAACCATGTGCGCGAGAAGGACGGTCTGTGGGCGGTGCTTCTGTGGCTCAACATCCTTGCCGCGCGCGGCGAGAGCTGCAAGCAGATCGTCACCGAGCACTGGGCGACCTACGGCCGCAATTATTACTCGCGCCACGATTACGAAGAGGTAGAGAGCGATCGCGCCAACGCGCTGGTCGACGAATTGCGCGCCAAGCTGGGCTCGCTGCCCGGCACCAGCGTGCGAGGCCTGAAGATCGCCAAGGCCGACGACTTTGCCTATCACGACCCGGTCGACGGCTCGGTGAGCGAACACCAGGGCATCAGGATCCTGTTCGAGGGCGGCTCGCGCGTCGTGCTGCGCCTCTCCGGCACCGGCACCTCGGGCGCGACGCTGCGCGTCTATATCGAGCGCTACGAGCCGGACAAGGCCAGGCACGACCTCGACACGCAGGAAGCGCTCGCCGACCTCATCGCCGCCGCCGACGACATCGCCGGCATCAAGAGCCACACCGGCCGCAATAAGCCGAGCGTGATTACTTGAGGGTGGAGCTGGGCTCCCCCTTCTCCCCTTGTGGGAGAAGGTGTCGCCGAAGGCGACGGATGAGGGGGGTTGGACGGATCGCCACGATGAAGAAATGGGCTCTTGCAGCATCCTATTCTTCAGCGCCTCATTCCTTCCAACACCCCTCATCCGTCTCGGCGCTGCGCGCCGATCCACCTTCTCCCACAAGGGGAGAAGGGGAGGCGCGCGCATGACCCTCGGCGCCACTGTCACCCCAGATGGCGTTCGCTTCGCCGTCTGGTCATCATCGGCGAGACGGCTCTGGGTGTCGCTCTTCGATGACACCGGCGCGCGAGAACTCGACCGGCTGGAACTGACGCCGGAAGGCGAGGGCGTGCATGCGCGGCTTGTCCCTGGCCTTGGCGTTGGCACCCGCTACGGCTTTCGCGCCGACGGCGACTATGCGCCGGAGCGAGGCCTTTGGTTCGATCCCGACAAGCTGCTCACCGACCCCTACGCCGTCGAGATCAACCAGCCCTACCAGTACCATTGGCGGCTCGCCGCCAAACGCAACGAAGGCGCCGACACGGCCCCGCTGATGCCCAAGGCGATTGTGGTGGCGCCGCCCAAGCCAGTGCAGCCCCAGCCACCTCTCTTCCAGCCCGGCGGCCTGATCTACGAGCTCAACGTCCGCTCATTCACAAGATTGCATCCGGACGTGCCCGAAACACAGCGGGGCACCATCGCGGCGCTCGCCCATCCGGCTGTCGTCGAACACCTGAGGCGCCTCGGTGTCTCTGCGGTCGAACTGATGCCGATTACCGCATCGATCGACGAGCGGCACCTGTCGCCATTGGGCCTGAGCAACGCCTGGGGCTACAACCCCGTCACCTTCATGGCGCTCGACCCGCGGCTGGCGCCCTGCGGCCTCGAGGAATTGCGCGACACGGTCGCCGCGCTGCGCAAGGCCGGCATCGGCACCATCCTCGACCTCGTCTTCAACCATACCGGCGAGAGCGACCGGCTAGGGCCGACGCTGTCCCTGCGAGGGCTCGATGCCCAAGCCTACTACAGCCATCAACCGGACGGCCGGCTGGTCAACGACACCGGCACCGGCAACACCGTCGCCTGCGACCATCCGGTGGTGCGCGAGATGGTGCTCGACACGCTTCGCCACTTCGTCCGCTTCGCTGGTGTCGACGGCTTTCGCTTCGACCTAGCGCCGGTGCTCGGCCGCGTTGATGGCGCTTTCGATCCGGACGCGCCGTTGCTTCAGGCCATCGCGGGCGATCCCGTGCTCGCCGACCGCGTGCTGATCGCCGAGCCCTGGGACATCGGTCCGAACGGCTACCAGCTCGGCAATTTCCGCCCGCCCTATTTGGAATGGAACGACCGCTACCGCGACGATGTCAGGCGCTTCTGGCGCGGCGATACCGGCGCAATCGGCGCCTTGGCCACCCGGCTCGCCGGTTCCTCCGATGTCTTCGGTCGGGACGGCCAGCCGACGAGCCGCAGCGTCAATTTCATTGCCGCGCATGACGGCATGACGCTGGCCGATATCGTGGCCTATGAACGCAAGCACAACGAGGCCAATGGCGAGCAGAACCGCGACGGCCATAACGACAATTTGTCGTGGAACAACGGCGCCGAGGGCGAAACGGGCGACGACGCGATCGCCAAGGCTCGCTCCTGCGACCAGCGCGCGCTGCTCGCCACGCTCTTTGCCTCGCGCGGTACCATCATGCTGACCGCCGGCGACGAGTTCGGCCGCACGCAGAAAGGCAACAACAACGCCTACGCGCAGGACAATGCCGTCACCTGGCTCGACTGGGCCGGCCGCGACCAGGCGCTCGAGCAATACACATCCTCGCTTGCCGCGTTGCGCCGCGCCTTTCCGGCGCTGGCGTATCCGCGCTTCCTGACCGGCGAGCCCGCCGACGGAGCGGACATTCCCGACGTGGCCTGGCTGACCGAAACCGGTGCGACGCTCGGCGAACCCGACTGGAACGATCCCGGCCGGCATCGCCTCGTCATGCTGCTCGGCGATGCTGGGGGGGGCCGCCTTGCCGTCATCATCAACGGCGATCGTCGCCAATGTGTCTTCACCTTGCCGGCGCGGGATGGATTTGAATGGCGCCCGGCAATCGAGACGCAGCCGGTCGATCTGGCGCGGCCGGTGGCTGGCCGCAGCGTCAATTTCATGATCGAGCGTCGGGCGAAAAAGGTCAGTGCGAGGAAAGGTTCGTGATGGCTGGCGACAATCCCGGACGAAAAGCCGAATGGTGGCGTGGTTGCGTCATCTATCAGGTCTATCCGCGCTCATTCCAAGACACGACGGGCAACGGCAGCGGCGATCTCAAGGGCATCAAGTCGCGCCTCGATCATGTCGCTTCGCTCGGCGTCGACGCGGTCTGGCTTTCGCCCTTCTTCAAGTCGCCTATGGCCGACATGGGCTATGACGTGTCCAACTATCGCGACGTCGATCCGATGTTCGGCACGCTGGAGGATTTCGACGCGCTGGTCGCCGAGGCGCATCGGCTCGGACTGAAGCTCATCATCGACCAGGTGATCTCGCATTCCTCCGACAAGCATGAATGGTTCGTCGAAAGCCGCGCCAGCCGAGATAATGCCAAGGCCGACTGGTATGTCTGGGCCGACGCCAAGCCGGACGGCAACGCCCCAAACAACTGGCTGTCCGTCTTCGGAGGCCCGTCCTGGGAGTGGGACGCCACCCGCCGGCAATATTACATGCACAATTTCCTCGCCGCTCAGCCCGACTTGAACTTCCACAATCCGGAGGTCCAGGACGCGCTTCTGGACACGGTGCGCTTCTGGCTGGAGCGTGGCGTCGACGGCTTCCGGCTCGATACCGTCAACTACTATTTCCATGACCGCTGGCTGCGCGACAACCCGCCCTTGGCGTCGAGCGTCGCCGGCACCAATGGGTCGACCAGCACCTATGGCTTCCAGGAGCATCTTTTCGACAAGACTCGTCCTGAGAACCTCGACTTCCTGAAACGCTTCCGCGCGCTGCTCGATGAATATCCCGACCGCGCCTCGGTCGGCGAGGTGGGCGACGAGGAGCGTTCGCTGCAGACGCTCTCCGCCTATGTGTCCGACGGCGACAAATTGCAGATGTGCTACACTTTCGACCTGCTTGGCCCGCAATTTTCCGCCGCCCATGTGCGAGGCTGCGTCGAGGCGTTCGAGACGACCGCCCCCGACGGCTGGGTCTGCTGGGCCTTCTCCAACCATGACGTCGTGCGCCACATCAGCCGCTGGATGCGGCCCGGCGAGAGCCCCGACGCGATGGCCAAGTTCTCGATCGCGCTGCTCGCCTGCCTGCGCGGCTCGATCTGCCTCTATCAGGGCGAGGAATTGGGACTGGAGGAAGCCGAACTCGCCTATGAGGATCTGCGCGATCCGGTCGGTATCCGCTTCTGGCCGGGCGTGAAGGGCAGGGACGGCTGCCGAACGCCGATGGTTTGGCAGGCGGACGGCGAGAATGCCGGCTTCTCTACGGCCAAGCCCTGGCTTCCGGTGCCGCAGGCGCATCGCGCGCGCGCGGTCGACATTCAGGATGGCGAGGGCGGTTCCGTGCTCGCGGCCTATCGTTCGATCCTTGCCTTGCGCAAGCGCCATCAGGCGCTGAACGCCGGCTCGATCCGTTTTCTCGGGGCCGAGGGCGACGTCCTGGCTTTCATCCGCCTGGGTGCAGATGAAGAATTGCTGTGCGTCTTCAACTTCGCCCGGGAGCCGGCGTACTGGGCGCTGCCGCCGGAGGTCCGTGATATCGAGATCGCGGCTCTTTCCGTCGATGTCGCCGGCGTTCTTGGCGGTGTTCTCGAAGAGGCCGCGCTGGTGCTGCCGCCTCTGGGCAGTTTCATCGCAAGGATTGGCTGACGGCGGTCTACTGGCTGGCGCCGGAATAGATTCGTTATGCAACCGTACCGAACAGCAACCGGATGAATATCGGCGCAAGCATGGCGATTTCGATCGCCGTGCCTGCGGCATCTGCCCGGAAACAAGACCAACGGACACGGAATCTTCGGTTTTCAGCATGACGCGGAGATTCCAGGACCCCGCCTGCAGAAACAGAAAACGCGCCGAGCATCCGGCAGGTGTGCCAAGTTGAGATAAGCTTTAGAGCATTAGTATTCGCTGTTTTAACGTGATGACGGCTCACTTTGCGTCAAGCAGGCGATGGTTGAAATAAGATTTGGCTCTGTCTAGTCTCCTGCCACCAGCCTCCGGAAGGGACCGGCGGCACGCCTGAGAGGGGCTGTTTCAACGGCTCCGGGCGCCAACACTTAAGAAGGCGCGGCTGAGGGGTCGCGCCGACAGGGAGAACTTAATGCTGAAGAACATGCTGAAGGCGACGGTATTCGCCACCACCATGGCTCTGGCCACGGGCTCTTTTTACACGCAAGCTTTTGCCGAGGTGGTCTACAACCGCGGCAGCGCCGCCGAGCCGGAATCGGTCGATCCGCACAAGACTTCGACTGTCTACGAAGCCAACATCCTGCGCGACCTTTTCCAGGGCTTGGTCATGCAGGACGAGAAGGCCAATCTGATCCCGGGCGCCGCCGAAAGCTGGACCGTCTCGGACGATGGCACCGTCTACACCTTCAAGCTGCGCAAGGACGGAGTGTGGTCCGACGGCACGCCGGTCACCGCTGAGGACTTCGTCTTTGCGTTCCACCGTCTGGAAGACCCGGCAACCGGCGCGGAATACGCCTCGATGCTCTATCCCGTGAAGGGGGCGGAGGATTTCAACACCAAGAAGGGCAAGGCCGAGGACATGGGCGTGAAGGCGATCGACGCCACTACGCTGGAAGTCACCCTCAAGGCGCCGACGCCATACTTCCTGGAAATGTTGACCCACCAGGCAACCTATCCGGTCAACAAGGCTTCCATGGACAAGCTCGGCGCCGACTGGATCAAGCCGGGCAAGCTCGTCTCCAACGGCGCCTATACGCTCGCCGAATGGGTGCCCAACGACCATCTCAAGCTGGTCAAGAACCCGAAATTCTGGGATGCCGCCAGCGTCAAGATCGACACCGTCAACTATATCCCGACCGAGGACCGTTCCTCGGCCATGAAGCGTTTCGAGGCCGGCGAGCTCGACAGCTATGACGATCTGCCGACCGAGCAGCTGGCCGATCTCAAGGCCAAGTTCGGCGACCAGATCAAGGTCGGCCCATATCTCGGCACCTACTATTACGCGATCAAGACCGACAAGGAGCCCTGGAACAACGTCGAGCTGCGAAACGCCATCTCGATGGCGATCGACCGCGACTTCCTGGCCGAGAAGGTCTGGCAGAACTCCATGCTGCCTGGATATTCGATGGTGCCTCCGGGCATCGAAGGCTACACGCCCGCGATGGCCAAATACGCCGACATGCCGCAGATCGACCGCGAGGACGAGGCCAAGAAGATCCTGGAGAAGCTCGGCTACACGCCCGAGCATCCGCTGAAGATGGAAATCCGCTACAACACTTCGGAAAACCACAAGAACACCGCTGTCGCCATCCAGGAACAGCTGAAGCCGCTCGGTGTCGAGGTGACGCTTCTCAACACCGACACCAAGACCCACTACGGCTTCCTCGAGCAGAAGGGCAATTACGACGTCGCCCGCGCCGCCTGGATCGCCGACTACAAGGATCCGGAGACCTTCCTCGGCATCTCGCGCAAGGCAAGCGGCAACAACTACTCGAACTACGACAGCCCGGCCTACGAGGCTGCCATGGACAAGGCCGCTGCTGCCGGCGGCAAGCCTGAGGAGCGGATGAAAGAGCTGGCGGATGCCGAGCGCATCCTCATCGACGACGTCGGCCAGATCCCGCTGCTCTATTACAGCTACCACGACATCGTCTCCTCGAAGCTGCATGGCTTCACCGACAATGTCATGGACATTCATCCGTCCCGCTTCATCTCCAAGGACTGACGATCAACCCTTGGCCGCGCCGCCGCCTCTTCTTCCGGGCGGCGGTGGCGGTCTGTCGTCGTGCCGGGCCGAAAGTCGGGTTGGATTTTCAGGCTACCCGGTGCGAAGATCAGAGATGCCGGTGCCACGGTCTCGTCTGGAGAGCCGTCGCCTTGGCTGAAGCGGAGCGCCGATGCTGCGTTATGTCTTCCGGCGGTTGTTGACCGCCATTCCCACGCTTTTCGTCATCGTGACGGTGGCGTTCTTCCTGATCCGCGTCGCCCCTGGCGGCCCGTTCAACCAGGAGAGGGGCTTGAGCCCCGAGATCAAGGCCAATCTCGAAGCCCAGTTCGGCCTCAACGATCCGCTCTGGCTGCAGTATCTCCATTATCTCGGCAATCTCATGCGCGGCAATTTCGGCCCGAGCTACAATCTGCCGGACTTCACCGTCACCGAACTCTTCGCCAAGGGTCTGCCGATCTCGATCCAGATCGGCGCCTCGGCGCTGGTGCTGGCGCTGCTGCTGGGCTCCTTCCTCGGCACCATCGCCGCGCTCAACCAGAACAGGCTGGCCGATTATTCGGTGATTGCCTTGGCCACCGCCGGCAGCACCATCCCGACCTTCGTCATCGCGCCGGTTATCCAGCTCGTCTTCGGCCTGTCCTGGAAGCTCCTACCGATCGGCGGCTGGGGCGACGGCGCCCTCATCAACAAGGTCGGCCCCGTGCTGACACTGGCCTTGCCGCAGATCGCCATCGTCGCGCGCCTGATGCGCGGCTCGATGATCGAGAGCCTGCGCTCGCATCATATCCGCACGGCCCGCGCGCTCGGCCTGTCGGACTGGTCGGTGGTGGTCAAGCACGCGCTGCGCGGCGCCGTGCTGCCGAGTGTCTCCT
>Ga0315336_1002956_pt1 | contig 24093 bp, 11 predicted proteins | sample ASW5metaG_FD_204512 | JGI IMG/M metagenome (GOLD analysis project Ga0315336, IMG submission 204512) | Ammonia-oxidizing marine archaeal communities from Monterey Bay, California, United States - ASW #5 | ecosystem: Environmental > Aquatic > Marine > Intertidal zone | place: USA: California... | reverse complement strand
TCTGATGGCGGCGGTATCGAGATTGATGGACGTCTTCCTTCCGATCCATGAGCGGACCCGCGGCGCATTCGGACATGTTGCAATTCAGGGCGACCCGCGGGTCAACGCCGACACCGACGCAATCCTCGACGGCGCATCGCGCTATCTTGCGTTGGGCGAAAACATAATCATTAAAGTGCCCGCAACTTCCGCGGGTGCCCGGGCCCTCGAGGAATTGACTTCGATGAACGTGCCCACGATTGCCACGCTGGGCTTTTCCGTGGACCAGGCTTTGTGCATGGCGGATGCGTATGGCAAGGCATCCGAGAAATCCGGAAACCAGCCGCGCTGCTACGTAACCTATATCGCAGGAATTCTGGATGAATGCCTGGCCGAAGATTCGGAAATGCTTGGTCATCCCGTGCCGGGGGCCTGGGTTGATCAAGCGGGATGCCAGGGAACGCGTGTGGCCCATCGTTTGTTCCGGGAGCGCGGATACGAGGCGGTCCTGATGGGCGGGGGAGCCCGGGGCGCCCGGCATTTTACCGAACTGGTAGGCGGGAATCTGCACATCACCATCGGCTGGAGTTTGGCGGATGAGCTGGCAAGGGGGGACGGACCGGTCGAGGAAAGGATCGACACGGAGATCTCGGAGGAAGTGGAAGCCGGTCTTGCCGTACACCTTCCTGATTACGTGAGGGCGTCACGGCCCGGATCGCTTCGGCCGGACGAATTTGTTGGCTTTCGTCCCGTGGCTGCTTTTCAACGGACATTCCTCGACGCTGTCGATGTGATGCTCGACACCATCGAAGAAACCCGCACCAAGCTGGAAGGAGTTAAACGCGCTTCGTGAAAGGCCCAACCTTCAAGGAACGTATGGTGGAAGACCGGCCCATGCTCGGGACTTTCCTTCAGATCCCGAGCGGCGAGGCGGCGGAGATCGCCGGATCGGCCGGACTCGACTTCGGAATCGTGGACACGGAGCACGGCATGATGGGAACCGATGCGTCCCTGGCTTTGATTCGCGGCTGCGATGCGGTGGGCTTAACCTCAATCTATCGCGTGCCCTCGCTGGACCATCACCGGATCGGCCTCGCCCTGGACATGGGCGCCTCTGCGGTGATGGTTCCGAACGTGGTCAGCCGGAAGCAGGCAGAGGACGTGATCGATGCCGCCAAGTATCATCCCGTCGGAAATCGCGGAGTGTGTATTTTTTCCCGTGCTCCCGGGTACAATTCCGAAGAGGAGGGCCCGGAGTATTACGACCGGGCCAACCGGGAGACTGCGGTGATTCTTCAAATCGAGGGGACGGAGGGGATTGCAAACCTCGATTCCATTCTCGAGACCCCGGACCTGGATTGCATTTTTATCGGACCTTATGATCTGTCGCAATCTATGGGGATGCCCGGCGCGGTTACCGATGACCGGGTCTTGGATGCCATGAAGGACATTGTGCAGCGCGCCGCCGAGCGCGGCGTTGCCATGGCCAATTTCCCCGTCACCTTGGATCAGGCAAAGCGGTACCGCGACATCGGCGTGAAATTTCTCGCGTTTGGCACCGATACCCTCGTTTTGCAGCGCGCGTACCGGGATTGCCGAAAGGCGATTCTGGGATAATATGAAACGAAAGTTGTCGGGATGCGCGTTGGATATTCCTTCCAATGCATGGAATATTTTCTGCGAAAACCGAAAACCGAAAACCGAAAACCGAAAACCGAAAACCGAAAACCGAAAACCGAAAACCGAAAACCGAAAACCGAAGTGCCCTCAGCCCATTCATTCCCCGACGTTGCCCGCTTTCCCCTGCCCGGCGACAACGTTGCCATTGCCACGCGTCGCCTCGAAGCGGGAGACACGATCCGGATTGAGGATCGAATCCTTGCCTTGAATTACACCGTGCAGGAAGGGCACCGGTTCGCTGCCGTTCCCATTCGTGAAGGTGATTCATTGCTCTCCTGGAGACTGCCGTTCGGTCATGCCCTGCGTACGATCGAACCGGGGGAATATGTGTGCAACCAGGTCACCATCGATGCCTTCACGCATCGCAACGTCGACTTTGCGTTGCCGGCGAAACCTAACTTTGGGGAGCAAATCGTTCCGTATCGTTTTGACGAGGCAGCGTTCCATCCCACCGGGCCGACGGAGCGGAGTGAAGACAAGTTGTATTTCGAAGGATACCGTCGAAGTTCCGCGCGCGGGGTAGGGACGCGAAACACAATTGTCATCCTGGGCGTCACTTCCAGATCCTCCAGCTATGCGAAGCAGCTGGAAGAGCGGCTGAAGGACCGTATCGCCCTTCATCCGAACATCGATGGGGTGGCCGCGCTGGCCCACTCGGAGGGAAGCGGGCGTGAAGAGCACCACAACCTCGAGTTTCTGTTACGCGCATTGGCGGCGTTATTCGTGCATCCCAACGTGGGGGCGGTGCTGGCGGTAGACTATGGGGTCGATCCGGTGACCAGCGGGATGCTGGAAGACTACCTGGAACATCATCGATATCCGTATCGCGAATTGCCGCATCGGTTCCTGACCCTCAGGGGACATTTTTCAAAGGATCTGGAGGAGGGAGAAACGGTGGTGAACGGCTGGCTGGCGGAGGTAGGTGCGACCGCCCGTACTTCCCAGTCGGTGGAACACTTGAACATTGCCCTTCAATGCGGCGGGTCGGATGCCTTCTCCGGCGTTACCGGAAATCCGCTGGCTGCCTCGGTGGCCCGGGAAATCGTCCGGCGCGGCGGATCGGCCAACCTGGGGGAAGCGGATGAGTTGATCGGGGGAGAGCCCTACATGCTTTCGCATGTGCGCGACATCGAAACCGCGCGGAAGTTCCTGGAATACATTGAGAATTTCAAGGCGCTGTTGGGCTGGCACGGCGCAACCGCGGAGAGCAACCCCTCCGGCGGAAATCGTCTTCGCGGCCTCTACAACATTATTCTCAAATCCATCGGCGCCGCGATGAAGAAGGCGCCGGATGTCCGGCTCGACTTTGTGGTCGATTATGCGGAACGGATCCGGGAGCCGGGATACTACTTCGTAAACTCTCCCGGCCATGACGTCGAAGGACTCGCGGGCCAGGTTGCGACCGGGTCCAACGTCATCTTCTTCATCACCGGCAACGGATCAGTCACTAATTTTCCCTTTGTGCCGACGATCAAGTACATCACGACCACCCGGCGGCACGAGTTGTTGAAGAACGAGATGGATATCAATGCCGGGGCATTGATCGATGGCCGAGCCATGGAGGATCTTACCCGGGAGACGCTTGAGTACACGCTGGAAGTTGCCTCGGGAAAGCAGTGCCTCGGCGAGAAGGCAGGCCATTCCCAGATTTCACTCTGGCGAAACTGGCGGCAGACCGATGACAGCAGGGTGGAGTCCCTGCTGGCGATGTCGGAACCGGATGGAGTTCCTATTCCCATTTCCGCCGAAGAGCCGCCGCCCGCGTTGTCGCGGTTCGATGCCTTCCACACCGAGCGGGGGTATGCAGCAGACCAGGTCGCACTGGTCATGCCCACCAGTCTGTGTTCCAGCCAGATTGCGCGCATGAGTGCGTTTCGTCTGAACAACCGAGGACCGGGGTTGGAGCGGCATGTAAACCGGTACGTCTCGCTGGTGCACACGGAGGGATGCGCGGTGGCGGGCCGGGACGCGGAAGGACTGTACCACCGCACTCTGATCAATTACATGACCCATCCCCTGGTTCGGTTTTCCCTGTTTCTGGAACACGGTTGCGAGAAGACGCACAACGATTTTCTACGGGGGAAACTCAAGGCGGAAGGAAAGGATCCGAACCGGTTCGGGTGGGCGAGCGTGCAACTGGACGGCGGGATTCGAAATGTGCTGGAGCGCATCGATGATTGGTTCGAGCAGACGATGAAATCCGCGGAGCCGTTGACGCGGCGACAGGCGCGGTTCGAGCATCTTCGCGTCGGCCTGATGCTGGCGGACCCCGTTCCGGAGTCGTTGGTGCAACCAGTGGCCCGGGTGATCAGGATGATCGTGGGTGGAGAGGGGACGGTGGTGATTCCCGCAACTTTCGGTTTTCGTGACGCGGAACGATTGGCGCGAGAGCTACAGGTATCCGGTGGTGTCGAACCGACGCTGGCGTACGGCGAAACGCCTGATGCGAACGGATTCCACCTGATGGAAATGCCCACGGAACATGTTGTGGAAGCGCTGACCGGACTGGGGGCGGGCGGCGTGGACGTGATTCTGATGTTGGTTGAGGACAAGCCCGCGCAGGGCCATCCACTCATCCCGACTCTTCAGTTCACGGTTCCGCGGGATGCCCCTGCCGGCCCGCTGGATGACTTCGACCTGGTCCTGAAAGGAGATCCCGCCACCTGGGCGGAGGGGATCCTGGATCTCCTTCTCCGCACCGCCTCGAGGACCTACCGGCCCCGGCTGTTCGAGCAGGGGAACATAGATTTTCAAATCACGCGCGGGCTGTTGGGCGTTTCTTTATAAGATGCATACGGTGGCGCGGATTCTACGGCAACCCGCAAGGGGTGCCGGGAATCGCGGGGCATTGCGTGAGGGCCTCGGGGCACACCGTAGGTCCTTCCGGGCAGACCGTAAGATCGAACGGGCAGCGCGTGACGTCATTCGGACCCGGACAGACCGTATCCTGGTTCACCGGGCAGGCTGTGACTTGCAGCGGACATTCCGTCTGGATAGCCGGACAGAGAGTGTGCGCGCCCTGCACACAGATTGTCGTATCCGAAGGACATGTGGTCGAGTTTTCGGGACATACGGTGGATTCCTCTGGGCACTTCGTAAAATCCCTCGGACATTGCGTCTCCACGGACACTGTCGGACAGACCGTGGGAATCGGCTGGGTTGGACAGGTTGTGTCGTTACCCGCCGGACAGACCGTTTGCTGGACCGGACAATCCGTCGGCCGCGTCGGACACCAGGTATTCGCCTGGGGACACTCCGTTTGCAAGATCGGGCATTGCGTCCAGAGCGTGCCATTGGCGTCCGGACATTCCGTGTGAATGTATGGACAGGCGGTGGCGCTGCCAGCCGGGTCCGGACAGACCGTGGGTTCCTGTGGATCGATGCATAGCGTGACATCCTGGGGGCACACTGTCTGCTGAATCTGACACTGCGTCGGAAGCTCCGGACAGGTGGTCGGTCCCCCGGTGGCGCAAAGCGTTGGATCCATGGGGCAATTGGTCTCCTCTACCGGGCACTGCGTTGGCTGCGCGACGGCGGGATCCAGGCAGACGGTCGGTACCTGGGGACAAACGGTTTGCACGTTGCCCGATGCGTCGGGACAGGTCGTGGGCTGGACCGGGCATCTCGTGTGGTCATAGGGACAGAAAGTCACCTGCGTCGGATCCGGGCATTGCGTGGGCGGGGTGCCGGCGGCGACGCACACCGTCGGCTCGAACGGACACTGGGTCTGAATGATGGGGCACTGCGTGAGGGGCAGGGTGCCCGAGCAGATGGTATCTACCTGCGGACAGTTGGTGTCGTCGAACGGGCACTCGGTAGCCGGAATCGACGCGGGGCAGGTGGTGGGAACCACCGGGCAGGCGGTCTGGCCCAGCGGGCATTCCGTCGCTCGCACAGGACACTGAGTCCATTGCTCCGGACAAACGGTTTGCGCCCCCGAACAGATGGTGAATGCCTGGGGACAATCCGTCGGCGTCGCCGGATCGGAGCATATGGTCACGCCTCCCGGGCAGACTGTTTCATTGAATGGACAAAGCGTCTGCTGGTTCGGGCACACGGTGTCGAGGCTCGGACACGTCGTTTCATTGATCGGACACTGCGTGGCCAACGTGCCGTCGGAACTCGGGCAGACAGTCGGCACCCACGGACAGAGGGTCGCATCGGACACACCAGTTGAGCACTCGGTCGGCGTGGCGATGCATTGCGTATGCTGCACCGCGCCGGAGCAGGTCGTGAGGTCTGCCGTACACTGCGTCGGGTTGGCTTGACAGGCTGTCGGAGAGAGATCCGGACAGACGGTTCGCTCCTCCGGACACATCGTCGGTTCCTGGGGACAGAATGTAGCCTCGTTTGCAGGGCAGACCGTCGGAATGATCGGGCAGCGGGTGTCCTCCTGGCTACACTCCGTGGGGAACTCCGGACATCGCGTCCATTGCCTGGGACAGAAGGTCTCGAGCGAGGGACAGAGGGTATCCAGAATCGGACAATTCGTAGGCCGTTCCGGGCATACGGTTGCCAGCGCACCGGTTGACGCCGAGCATTCCGTCGGCACATGGGGGCATGCCGTGAGTGCGATCGGACACTCGGTGAGCCAGATCGGACAGGTCGTCGTGCTAACCGGGCATTCCGTTTGCGTTACCGGACAATGCGTGATCGGCGATGTCGGCGAGAAGCAATGGGTCAAGTCGTTCGGGCACTGGGTCAGTGGTGGCGCGCCTCCTACGAAGCATTGAGTCAAAGCACTCGAGCACTGCGTTTGGGCAATGAGACTGCCGGAACAAATTGTCGGCGCCGCATCCATCAGGCAGATCGTGGATTGTTGCGGGCACACCGTCGGCTGATCCGGGGGGCAATGCGTGAGACTCGCGGGACAGTGCGTCGGTTCAATCGGGCACTGGGTTGGCGAGGGTGTGGTCGGGCACACCGTCGGTTCACCCGGACAGGCGGTCAACCGGAGGGGACAAGTGGTGAATTGCTCGGGACACCAGGTGTCCCGGAAGGGGCATTCGGTGAGTCCGCCCAGTACGGTCGGACACTCCGTTGGCACCAGGATACATCGAGTTGCTTCAAGGGGGCACTGGGTTTCAGATTGAGGACAAATCGTTGCGCTGGGGACCCCGGGGCAGAATGTGGGTCCGTTGGGGCAGAGCGTCGCGATTTCAGGGCAATTCGTCAGTTCGGACGGGCAGGAGGTCCGGACGTGAGGGCAGACCGTCGGGTGCGGCGCGATGCCGTCAACCAGGCACTCCGTCAGCAACCGCGGGCAGACGGTCGGGATTCGGGGACATTCGGTCGTCACCACCGGGCATTCGGTCGGGAACCCGATATCGCTCAGGCACAGCGTGGGCTGATTGCCGCACTGCGTAGGTGCCCCGGTGCACTGGGTTATATCCGGGGTACACTCCGTGATCGGGCCTATGCAGACTGTTGGTTCAGACGGACACACGGTCCGGTCCTGCGGGCAAATGGTGATGGAGCCCGCCGGTTGAAGGACGCAGGCCGTGGGCTGTTCCGGAAAGATCGTCGGGCAGGGACAGATCACCGTCGCCGAAACCGTCGGACACTGGGTATGTACCTGGGGACAGTTCGTGTGGCCCTGCGGGCAGCCGGTCGGCACCGCAGGGCACGCGGTGAGAATCTGCGGACAGGTGGTGATGACCGTCGAGCAGATGGTAACATCGTTCGGACATTGTGTGAGCCTTATCGGACACTGGGTCGCCTGGATCGTCGGGCACACGGATACCGCGGTCGGGCAGGCCGTCGGACGATTCGCCGGACAGACCGTGGCCTGCTGCGGGCAACGGGTGGCATTGCCCGGGCAGGTGGTCCACTGCCTTGGGCACTGCGTAAGCCTGGGTGTGCAGATGGTTGGCCGCCTCGGGCACGTCGTTACGTTACGCGGGCAGAAGGTCGCCCGGGCGGGACAGGTGGTCGGCCGTACCGGGCAGGCGGTGGCCTGTGCCGGACAGGTTGTCCTCGCCGCGAAACAGAGGGTGGGGCGCCGGGGGCAGACGGTAAGAGCGGCTGCTCCACACAATGTGGCAGCCAGCGGTGAACAAATCGTGGCCGAGGCCGGGCAAAGAGTCAGCGCTTTCGGACAGGTGGTCAGCGAGCGCGGGCAACGGGTCGGGGAGAGAGGGAAAATCGTAGGGAACACTTCATCGGGAATGCACCGGACGCGAACGATTGCGTTCAGCGGTAGGTTCTCCTGGTTGATGTACATGAAGCAGCGACTGGTGCCGGTGGCGGGATCTTCGTGCTGCTCGGTCAGGACGTCGTCGGTTACCGGCTGCCAGGTGTCGGTGGGCCCGTCATAGAATTCGGCAAAATAATTGCCGGGCTGACTCCAATCGAACTCGAGGCAGAGCATGGAGCCGGAAACAATGGTCTCCACTTTAAAATCCTGGTTCACCGGCGGAGCGCCGCCCTGACTGTTGACCCAGATGATGCCGGTCAGTGCGACGGAGGCGAGCACGATGGCTCTGATCAAGATGCTTCGCGAATGAGCAAGGCCTTCAGAAATAGACATGATTCAACTCCCGATGAAATGCAGTCCCGATGATTGTTTAGAGCTCTCCCTAAGGGGGGCGATTCTATACCTTATTTGATAATAATTGCACGATAAAAATGTATCGGCCATGGACAAGCTTCCCATCCCTCACCTGTCGATTCTGAAGAGAGGCCGAAATCACTCCGGTTTTCCGGGATTTCCCCTTCCCGGGACACGACACCAGGATATTCCTGAATCTCCGCGGCAGGGAGCCCCGGTCGCGAGCAGCCCGCGAACGGGATGATTTTGACATTGGATGTTTTCGCCCGCAGTGTACAATATTTTACAGTATAACAGCAGGACGATGTTGGTCGCACGAATTACAAATGGAGGATCGATACATGGCAACAGCAGCGCTACCCCGTACTGACATTCAGGCTTTTACCGCAGACGACTTTTCAGCGCCGGCCGCCTTTGACCGGTTTTGCGCCAACGGGGGCAATCCCCTTGCCGGCATGATCGGCGGCGAACGAATTCCGGGTTCGATGAACGCGGTCCTCGATATTATCAACCCGGGAACACGGGAAGTACTTGCGCGAGTCGGCGAAATGGGTTGGGACGAAGTGAACCTGGCGGTGGAGTGCGGCTACCAGGCCTTTCACGGCAACGGAGGTCCCGGGTGGAAGGACACGACCATCCGCGAGCGCGCCGCGTTGATCATGAAGTTGGTCGAGCTGTGTGAACGTGACATAGACGTGTTTCGCGCATGTGAGATTCTAAACGGCGGCAAGGTGTCGGAACTTGCGGAAGGGGACGTGTCATGTTTCCGGCCCTGCGCCGAGTATTACATTAACATCGCCGGAGAGATGGGCATGGGCGACGGCAACCGGATGAACGTCGCCGACGGCGTGGAAGGCTTCACCTATGTCGAACCATGGGGCGTGGTCGCCGGGGTTATTCCCTGGAACTATCCCATCCTTCTCGCGGCCTGGTTCGCGTACCCGGCCCTGATTGCTGGAAATTGTCTTCTCATCAAGCCCAGCGAAGAAACCCCGTTGAGCGCGCTCTACTTCGCACAATTGGCCGAAGAGGCGGGGTTCCCGCCCGGCGTGATCAACGTACTGCCGGGCCGGGGCGAGCTGACCGGCCGGTTCATCGCCGAGCATCCGGGCATCCGGTACATTTCATTTACCGGTTCCCCCAATGTGGGTCAAAGCATCCTCGCCGCTGCCGACAAACACGGGACACGCGTCAAGCGAGAGATGGGCGGAAACGGAGCCGCCGTTGTATGCGCCGATGCCGATCCCGAAGTGGTGGCTCGTCTCATTGGACGGAAGGCCAACCAGCATTACGGTCAGACCTGCTGCACGATTCACCGTGTTTTCGCCGAACGCAGCGTATTCGATGATCTCCTGGGCGCCTCGGAGGCGTTTTTCAAAGAGCTGAAGATCGGAAACCAGGCGGTCAAAGGTACCCAGCTCGGACCGGTGGTAAACTCCCGCCAGACCGTGCGGATTCTGGAAGGCTTCGAATTCGCAAAGCAAAAGGGAGCAGAGCCGATCCTGTCCACCGGGCATGCAACCGTTTCCGGGTCAGACGGATTCTACATGAAGCCGACCCTGCTACGCTCGGAAACGGGAACGGACTGCAACCCGGCGGAAGTGTTTCACACCTTCCTGAATATCCAGCCGGTCGATTCCGTGGAGCAGGCGGTCCAGTTTGCGAACAACTCGCGGTACGGACTCGGTTCGAGTGTATGGACCCAGGATCTCGAACTGGGGATCCGGATCGCCAAACAATTCCGTGACGGAACCGGCCAGATCAATTGTCACAACATGACTGCCTACGGCATGCCGTATGGCGGCCAGGGAATTTCCGGCGGTCCGGGCGGCGGTGTCAATTGTGTAGAGACCCTGAGGGATTATACCCAGTCCAAGGCGATTTATGTGAGTGAGTATCCCGGCGCGTAGGAGGTGAAATAGACCTTCTGTCCCCGGTCGGGCAGGGTTTCGAATTCGAACGCGGATGTTCGGTCGTGGGCAAAGCTTTGGCTGAGCCGATGGGCCGCACGCCATCATCACGACAGCCTTGGTGTCCCCATGGTTCTTAGCGCGCGTTCCCGGCAGGAAGAGGTCATCATCGCCGGCAATGCTCCTCGTAAAGAAGTGAGCGCGTTCTTGATACCGTAGCGACCAGGGAATCAGATTCCGTTTCTCAATACATGAGCGGCGAAGGCGATTTTCGATCCGCACGGACTCCCCCCCGAATTTCGGAGTCGATTTCCCGAAGCAAGCGTGCTACACTGAACGAAGACAAGATGAATCTGAAACATCTCCTCATTTTTTGCGATTCACGAGCTTTCGGCCGAAGAGAAGGACAGATGACCCTTTTGCGAAAAAAGCGGAAGCAGGCCTTTACCCTGATCGAACTGCTGGTGGTGATCGCGATTATCGCCATCCTGGCCGCGCTGCTGCTTCCGTCATTGAAGAGGGCGCGAACCTCGGCGATGTCGTCGCACTGCAAGTCCAATGTTCATCAGTGGACCGTACTGATGGCACTGTTCTTCGAGGATTTGTCCGGCTTTACAGATTCGAACCCCAAGGTTCGAGAGCCGATGTGGCCTCAGTCTGTGGAGAACTACCTCTCGAACGACTCGGTTCTTTTGTGTCCCGAAGCGAGCAAAGTAAAGCCGAATGGCCATGGCAATGGACCGCAACACCGCGGAACGACAGATTACGCATGGGACATCCGGGGTTGGTACAGCAGCAACCCCACCCAGTGGACGGGAAGCTACGGGAAAAACGGCTGGGTGGCGCACTTTCAATCTGGCGGCTGGTACGGCGCCTCGGACAGAAATTTTTGGCATAACACCATCGATGTCGACCGACCGGAAATCGTGCCGCTGATCAGCGACAGCGCCTGGTTTCACCCCCTCCCGCTGCACTCCGCACCGCCTCCGCCGGTGCGCGATATCATGGAATCCACCGGGTTCGGCCAGGGTATCTGGAAACTCGCAATGGACCGTCATCTGGAGGCAATCAATGTGGGATTCTTCGACGGCAGTTCCCGGAGCATCGGAGTCAAGGGCCTCTGGACCCTCAAGTGGCATCCTCTCTTCAATATTGAAGGACGCTGGACCTCCGCCGGCGGTGTTCGCGCCGGCGATTGGCCGGCGTGGATGCGAAATTTTCAGGATTACTGATCTTCGTAGTTTATCAAAGCCTTTCCACCCCGACACCTCTTCTTTGCACACGACGATGAGCTGAGAACCAGTTTTCTCGGACCATCGTTATCTCCATCACTTCTCTGCATCAAGGAATCCTGTGGGGCGTCTGACGAAAAGGCCTGATACTTCCATGCTCTTGACTAAGGTTCCACCGCGATCCAGTTGATGGAGATCGGCATTTCGAAGGTCGTGAAGAACTTCAGCTCCCCGTCGGACTCGTGGTGGTAGCCGATCGCCGGGCGACCGTTCAGGTCTAACAGCGAATTGTAGATCCCCACGTCGCCATTCATTTCCACCGTGATCGGTGCCCCCCAGCTGGCTCCGTTCGCATCGGTCGCCTGCACGTACTTCAGCCCGCTGGAAGTAGCGTCGTAGTAACTGGCCGTCGGCAACCCGTCAACCACCGCCAGCGACGTGGTCCCGAACCCGTCCGCGTTCGTATCCAGAAGGACCGGGGCGTTCCAACCGGTCCCGTCCGCGTCCGTCGCATGCACGTACTTTACTGCATTCGCACTAAAGTCAGAATAGCTGATCGCCGGCCGGCCATTGACAATCCCCAGGGTAAAGTTGCCCCCAGAGGTCCCGGTCACCGGGACCGGCCCGCCCCAGCCCGTCCCGTCCACGTCCGTCGCCCGTACATACTTTATCGCCTGTTCGGTGGAGTCCTGGTAGCAGATCGCCGGACGCCCGTTCACCACCGCCAGCGACACCTCCAATCCCATCTGGTTGGTGGTGATTACGCCGACCGGCAGATCCCAGTTCATTCCCTCCGCGTCGGACGCCCGCACGTACATCACGTCAAAGTCCGGCGAGAAGTCCGCATAGGCCATGGCCGGCCGCCCGTTGACCTCCGCCAACGAGACGTCGCCGCGAACGTTGCTGACATCGTCGACGATGATCGCGCTTCCCCACGAGGTTCCGCTCGCATCGTCCGCCCGCACGTACTTCAGGTCGCTATTGATAACGTTCAGCAATTCGGAATATCCGATCGCCGGACGAGCATTGATCATCGCCAGCGAACTGGAGAGCCCGGAGAGCGCGTTGGTCTCCACCCAGACCGGAGTGCCCCACGTGGTGCCCTTTGCATCGAGCGCCCTTACATACTTGAGATCCTCGAGGCTTTCGGTGTCTCCATGAAAGCTGATGGCCGGCCGCCCGTTCACCCACGCCAGCGATATGTGCTCTCCCGCATCCTCCCCCGCGTCCACCACCTCGATCACAACCGCGGGCTTCGGCTCCAGTTCAGCGCCCTGGATATACCGGAGCCCGCCGTTGCTGAAATTCCAGGAGCTGATGGCGGGCCGGCCATTGACCATCGCGAGAGACGTGTAGCGCCCGGCGCGTCCCTCCGTGTCAATCGCGATGGGTTCGAGCCAGCTTGTACCATCGGGATCGTTGGCCACAGCGTACTTCAAATCACCGGGGATGGCGTCCTGGTAGCTGATGGTGGGCCGGCCGTTCACCACCGCCATGGAAATGTCGAACCCGACATTTTCATTCGTGTCGACGGCAATGGGCGTGCCCCAGGAATCGCCGTTAGCGTCGTTGGCCCGCACGTATTTCAGATCGTGGCTGAACACGTGGGGTCCCTGTTGATAGCTGATGGCCGGGCGGCCGTTGACTACGGCCAGGGAAGTATACTCCCCGGCAATCTGGTTCGTATCCACGGCAGTGGGTGTGCCCCAGGAGGCGCCATCGACATCGTTGGCCCGCAGGTAGATCAAATCGGCGTTGGCTATGTCGTAATAGCTGATGGCCGGCCGGCCGTTCACCTCTGCGAGGGATGTGAAAAACCCAACCGCGCCGCTGCTGTCGGCGACGATCGGCGTGCCCCACGTTTCGCCGTCAGCATCGTTAGCCCGCACATACTTTACATGAAAATTGCCACTATCGAGGTAACTGATGGCGGGCCGGCCGTTCACCACCGCCATCGAGGCATGGCTCCCGACGTCGCCCCCGGCATCCGCCACAACCGGAATGCCCCAGGAAGCGCCATCGGCATCGTCGGCCTGCACATACTTCAGATCGTCAGTGTCGTTGTCGAAATAGCAGATGGCGGGCCGGCCGTTCACCACAGCCATCGACGTATAGCTCCCGACGTTGCCGGCAGTGTCTATGGCAATGGGATCCGACCAGGAAGCGCCATCTGCATCGGTGGCCCTCACGTATTTCAGATCGTCATTGACACCGTCGAAATAGCTGATGGCAGGCCTGCCGTTGACCACCGCGAGCGAAGAGTAGGTCCCGACGTTGAGCCCCGGGCCATCGATGACGAAGGGGCCGATCGTATTGCGCGGGCCCATACCGGAGAGCGTGACGGTAAAACTGCTCACGGTCTGTTGTACGATGTCGGCCGTGGGTCCGGGGAAGCGTTCCGGGAATTCGGAGGCCGGACAGACGCTGACAATTGGAACCTGGTCGAACACGAAGGGGAACTCCACGGTGCGCAGGGGCGGCGAAGTGGGGAAGTGGGTGTCGTTGGTGACGATGATGGTGCCGGATTGGTATTTTCTATGTAGCTGATCCGGCCCCACCGCGCTGTCCGCAATGGCCCCGCCGGTCACCGCGCCGTTCGCCAGATCGTTGGAGGAGACCGCGCCGTCGGCGATCGCATCGGACGTGACGGCACCGACGGCCAGGACGTTCGTGTCAACGCTGCCGTCGGCGATTGCATCGGTGGTCACGGCCCCGTCGGCGAAGGCGTTCGAGGTGACGGCCCCGTCAGCCAGCATGCCTGCGGTTACTCCTCCCGGTTTGACAGCGTCGGTCATCAATGAATAGACGACAGAATCGATCTGCTCCCGCGGACCAAGCGTTACATTGCCGATCATCAACTCCAGGTAGATCGTAGAGTTCGTGAGCACGCCGCTCAACGCTCCCGCGACATCGTTGGAAGCGCCGATCGAGGTCGCATAGTTTCCATTTACCACCGCGACGGTCTGCGTCTCGGCGTACAGTGGAATTCCCCCCTCGGCTCCATTGTAGATCTTGAATACGACGGTGGTGGAGGTGTTGGCCAGCTGGCCGTCGATGACCAGCCGCCCCTGGTACGCGATCCGTTCCGGAACCTGGGCGGGAACGGTCCGGCAGACAAGTCCCCATACGACGATGGCAATGCCTGTTACCGCTCGCTTCATGATTCTGTACGCAGGCTGTGGTTCATGGTTCCACGGCGATCCAGTTAATGGAAATGGGTTTCTCAAAGAGGGTAAAATACTTCAGAGCGCCGTTGCTGAAGTCAAAATGAGCGATTGCCGTCGCCCCATTCAGGTCAAGCAGGGAAGCGTATTGTCCGACGATTCCATCGATGTCGGCGGCTATCGGCACGCCCCAGGATGTTCCATCGGGATCGTCTGCCTGGACGTACCTCAGATCTTTGCTGGAAGTGTCGTAGTAGGCGATGGTTGGTTTGCCGTTCACCACCGCAAGGGAATTGTAAAACCCGACGTCGCCAACCGTAACCACCGGCACCGGCGGGTTCCAGAATGAGCCATCCGAATCGCCGGCGCGGACGTAGTGCAGGTCGTCCGTGTTGGGCTCATAGTAGCTGATGGCGGGCCGGCCGTTGACGACCGCCAGGCAGGTGCTGCGCGGGATCCCGGGCGAAAGAGTATCGACAATGTCGGGGGCGCCCCACGTGGTTCCATCGGCGTCGGCCGCCCGTACGTATTTCAATTCATCATCGGAAACGTAGCTGACGGCGGGCCGGCCGTTGACCACGGCCAGGGAGGTGTAGAACCCGACATTTCCGTTGGTATCTACTGCAAGGGGCGCTCCCCAGATGTCTCCGGATGCGTCGCCGGCGCGAACATATTTTAAATCCTGCCTGGTTACATCGGTATAGCTGATGGCGGGACGTCCATTGATGGTTTCAAGGGATGTATAGAACCCGACATTTCCGTTGGTATCCACACGGAGGGGCGCGGCCCACGCGGCCCCGCTCGTGTCGATAGCGCGGACGTATTTTAAATCGTCCGCAACCGCGTCGTAGTAGCTGATGGCGGGCCGGTCCCCGATGATCTCCAGGGAAAGAAATCGGCCGACCTGGGCATTGGTGTCCACCCCGACGGGGGTTCCCCAGGAGGAGCCCCGGCTGTTGTTGGCACGTACGTATTTCAGGTCGCCGCCGAGGGCTTCAAAGTAACCGATGGCGGGCCGGCCGTCGACCGCCGCCAGCGAGGCGTATTCCCCACTGGTGCCGGAGGCATCCACGGTCGAATTTACCTCGACCGACTTCGGCTCCAGTTCAGCGCCCTGAACATACTTGAGTCCGCCGTTGTCGGCATCGTAATAGCTGATGGCGGGCCGGCCGTCGATCTCGGCGATGGAGGAGCGGTCCCCTACATTGCCGGCCGCGTCGATAGCGATTGGCGCGGCCCACGAAACGCCGTCGGGGTCGATCGCGCGCACGTACTTCAGGTTGTCGTCGGTCGCGTCGTAGTAGCTCATGGTGGGATTTCGATTGACCACGGCCAGGGAGGCGTACCTGCCGACATCGCCGTCGCTGTCAACGACGACGGGCAGGTTCCATGACGCTCCATCCGCGTCAACCGCCTGCGCATATTTCAACCTGCCGTTCGGCGAGTCGTAATAACCGATGGCGGGCCGGCCGTTCACCACCGCGAGGGAGGTCGCGAGCAGGATGGTGACATTCGTGTCGACCGCAACGGGTGCGGCCCACGCGTCGCCATCGGCATCGGTGGCGCGGATGTACTTCAGAGATCCGTTGTCGTCATAGTAGCTGACGGCGGGGTGGCTATTGACCACGGCCATCGATGTGTAGAGGCCGACGTTGCCGTTCGTGTCGATGGAAAGCGGCCCGACCCAGGTAGAGCCCAATTCGTCATTCGAGCGAAGATACTTCAAGTCGTCACTTTCGGAGTCGTAGTAGCTGACGGCAGGGTGCCCGTTGACTACCACGAGCGATGGGAACGCACCCACGTTTGCGGCACTGTCGACGATTTCTGGAGTGGACCAACTCATTCCGTTTTCGGCGGCGGCCCGCACGAATCCCAGGTGCCCACCGAGATCGAAGCTGTAGTAGCAGACAGAGGGTCGGTCTACCACGACCGCCAGGGTCGGATACCACTCCGCGATGCCGGGCGTTTCGAGAACGACTGCCGGTGTCCCCCAGGATTCACCGTTCGCATCGTGGGCCCAAACATATTTCAGATCGGTGGTATCGACGTCGTAGTAGCAGATGGCGGGACGGCCTTGGACCACGGCCAGGGAGGTGAAGAACCCGACATCGCCCGCGCTGTCGATCGTGAGCGGCCCGGTGACATTCCCCGGTCCCATGCCTGCAACGGTCACCGTAAAATTGCTCGCTGTTTGTGCTGCGACACCGGCAGTGGGACCCGGGAATCGTTCCGCAAACTCGGAGGCCAGGCTGACGGTTACGATCGGAACTTCGCTGAACGCATAGGAGAAACCTACGGTGCGGAGAGGAGGAAATGTGGAAAAGTGCACATCGTTTGTGACAACCGTCGCTCCCGACTGGTACTTCCGGAATAGCTGATCTGCGCTCACCGCCCCGTCCGCAATTGCCTCGCGGGTTGCCGCGCCATTCGCCAGATCGTTGGAGGAGACCGCGCCATCCGCAATCGCATCGGAGGTGACCGCTCCACTGGCCAGATCGTTGGAGGAGACCGCGCCGTCGGCGAATGCATCGGCGGTCACCGCGTTGTTGGCAATGGCGTTCGAGGTCACCGCACCGGCCGCCAGCATGTTCGAGTGGACACCTCCTGCTTTGACGGCATCCGTCATCAGCGAATAGGCAACGGAGACAATCTGCTCCCGTGGAGACAGGGTTTGGCCACCAAGCGTCAACTCCAGAAAGAGCATGTCGTTCGTGAGCAGGGTACTGAGAGCACCGGGAACGGGATTCAGAGCGCCGACGCGGGCGGAATACAATCCATCGACGACCGTGACGGTCTGAGTCTCTGCATACAGCAGAGTACCGTTCGCGGATTGATCATAGATCATGAAGACCACGGAGGTCGTCGCATTGACAAGATCGTCGTCCTGCAGAATCCGTCCCTGGAAATTTATTTGTTCGGGAACCTGGGCGGACAAATGGACACCGATCAGACTGATTACGGCAATCCCAATGCCTGCTCTTGCTCGTGGCATACCGATTTCCATGCTGCTCCCAGCCAATGCTTGTAGCAGATTGTGCCGGGAGGGGCAAGAATCTGCGGAATCCGCGGTTCAGGTGAGTAGAGTTTCCATAGCCTTTGAAGCGGCACCTTTGATATCGTGGTCAAGGCCATGGGCAATCGGATTCTCGCCGGCGGGTGTAGACTCTTCGGGATCCAGGGTTGTCAAGGGATCTTCGCTTTGGGGCATTGGATACCCGGCCGGCAAAGAACTCGGGGGAGGCGAAAACGGGCAATATTCGAGTACGAAGATCCCGTAATCTTACAATCAACCCAGCCGAGCTTTTCCGTAGCGTTGGAGTTGACACGTCCGGCTTGCATTATGTATCTACGGCACGTTATCGGTCCTCAATCCTCGCCCTCAGAAAAAGGAGCTACAGCATGGCAAATTCGCAACCTGGAAAAACGATGATCATCGCCGTTGCCATAACGGTCCTGGGATATGGTCTCACACTGCCCGGCCCGGCTACCGGGCAGATACTGGATTGGGCCGAGCGCGCCGGAACGGGTGGTGTCGGAGGATTTGACACCGGCTTATCGATCGATGTGGACGGCGATGGAAATGCTTACATCGGAGGGGATTTCAATGGTGACGCGGGTGGGTTCGCCGATTTCGGTTCGATCATGCTTCCCCTTGAGGGATCCCTGACTCCTTTCCTGGCTAAGTATGATGCAGCCGGCATTGCACAGTGGGCCCACGGGTTTAATTCGCCCTCGATCGACGGCGCTCCGTACGTCGCGGTGGACGGCAATGCAAATGTCTACGTCGCCGGAGAATTCGGAAACACGATCGACTTTGATCCCAGCTCCTCCGTGGCCAATCTCACCAGCACGGGGCCCTGCGTTGGCAAGATTTGTAATCCGGATGTCTTCGTCGCCAAGTACGACAGTGACGGGAACTTCACATGGGCCTTTCGGATGGGGAGTGGCGCAAACGACTTCCCCCGGGCGATAGCGGTAGACAATGGACATGTCTACATCACCGGTTTCTTTGTCGATACGGTCGACTTTGACCCTGGGCCCGGAACCTTCAACCTGACTTCAGCGGGGAATCTGGACATCTTCATCGCCAAGTATGATCAGGATGGCAATTTCGTATGGGCCCGCAGAATTGGTAGTAGCACGCCAGGTGCGGAAGGTGTGTCTGGTCTCGGCGCCGATGCCAGCGGAAACGTCTATGTCACGGGCTATTTCGATGGAACCCTCGATTTCGATCCCGGCTCCGGAACAGAGAACATAACCAGCGTTGGCGGCTCCGACATCTTTCTCCTTAAGCTGGACGCAGCCGGGTTGTTTGATTGGGCGCTTGGCATTGGCGGCTCTGAGAGAGACGAAGGTCGTGGCGTTGACGTTGACTCCGCCGGCAACAGTTACTTATGCGGAGAATTCAGGGACACCGTTTTCTTTGACCCTCGATCCGGTACTTCGGACGTGACCAGCGAGGGATCCGCGGACGCCTTTCTGGCCAGCTTCACGTCCTCAGGAGATTTACGTTGGGTCCATGGCTTCGGCGACGCGGAGTCCGACATCGGCTGGGGAGTGTCCGTCGACAGTGCTGACGACGTGCATTTCGCCGGGAGCTTCGTGGGGACGGTCGATTTTGCCCCCGACCCGGATACGTTCGAACTCACCAGCCATGGCCACGATGCCTTCGCTGCCCGTTACGATGCCGATGGGAACCTGCTCGGCGCGGCCAATGCCGGAGGTCGGGATGCGTCCGCCACCGGATTTGACATCGCCGGAGACTCTTCCGGTAACAGTCTCATCGTCGGCGACTTCAGCCGCTCATGCGATTTCGACCCCGGGGATGGCAGCGAGATTCTGACATCGGCCGGCCGCGACGATATCTTCGTCTGGAAGCTGGCACCCAATTCGCCTCCTTCCTGCAATCTGGTCGATCCGGGCATCGTTGAATGCCAGGGCAGCTCAACCATGGTCAGTCTGGATGGAAGCGGTTCCAGCGATCCGGACGGAGATGCAATCACGTTCAGCTGGAGTTCCGATTGTCCCGACGCCACATTTGATGACGACACGAGCCCCACGCCCGTTTTGACGCTGACTTCCGACGCTCCCTGCCCGCTCACCTGTAATGTCGCGCTGACCGTCACGGATACCGGCGGCCTGAGCGACACCTGCTCGGTGACCGTGAGGGTCGATGACACGATAGTTCCAGTCATCACTTGCCCGAGCGACCTGACGGTTGAGTGTGTCGACGATGTTCCCGGCCCGGACGTGTTGCTTGTATCGGCCATGGATGACTGCGATGCCACCCCGCACGTGGCGCACATAGAAGACACCGACAATGGCGGATCCGGCTGCCTTGGCGATCCATTGATCGTTTCTCGCACGTATCGCGCCACCGACGCGTGCGGAAATTCCGCCGACTGCACGCAAACAATCACCGTCGAAGATACAACCGCCCCGGAAGTCACCTGTTCGGTGGAGACCTCCCGAATGTGGCCGCCGAACCACGCGCTCATTTCTGTCGGCCTGTCCGCAACCGCAACCGATAACTGCGACGACGATCCGGAGATCGGCGTGAAGATCTACTCGGATGAGGATGACGAAGAAAAAACCGGCGATGGGCAACACTCCGCCGATGCGCAAGACATCGCACTTGAAACGCTCCGCCTGCGTGCCGAGCGCCAGGGCAACTCGGATGGCCGTGTTTACTTGATTGTGATCACGGGTACCGATGAGTGCGGCAATACAGCGGTCACCTGCTGTACCGTCACGGTTGCCAAAAGCCAGTCACAGAGTGATCTTGATCTCGTAGCGAAACAGGCTGAGGATGCCCGGCAGTACTGTGAGACGAATGGTATGCCTCCACCGGGCTTCAACCTCGTTGGCGATGGCCCGGACGTTGGCCCGAAGCAGTGATGCGCAGCTTCGACCTTTGTTGAAGCGATTCTTATGATCTCGAGGCTGCGTGCCTTGTTGTTGCCGACAGATAGTACATGTCGGCCCTTGACGGTCTGTCACCCGTCGCGCCAATATTCACAGAGAATGAATTCACGGTCACTGTCGAAAGATGTCTCCAGGGATTCGCTGCGCGAATGCCTGCGGCTGCATGAACGAGGCGAGTTAAGCGTGGAGCAACTCCGCCGCGCTGTCGAGGAGCCTGCCCAAAAACAGGACCTCCTGTATATTCAGACGCTGTTTTCCTCGGTGACCTCGCAAGTGAACGGAATGTCACTGATCGAGGACGGGGAAGTCAAGCCAATGCCTGACGATCCCGCGGACTGGCCCTACCACTCGGTGCTGGAAGCGATCAACGACGGGTGGCGCGTTATCAGTTTTCCGAATCTCGCGCTCCTGATGGATGAATCGAAAACCTACGGTATGGGGTGCGAATTCATCCTGGAGAAGCTTACTTGAATGACCCGGCGGAGTCGTCTTGCCCTCCACTGACTCTCTGGCTCCGGATCCGGGTTTTCTGCCGGCTTCTGTTCTCCGTGCGCCGGCATGACTTTCGTGCCGCCCGCACGTTCATGGGAATGGCCTTTCCGGAGGACGGCGCGATTTTGCGTGTTTTCAAATTCGCCGGATGGGCACTGCATCAGATGTGGTGCTGTATTCCGGATGCGATGCGCCTCACACGCTTCGCCGATGAAGTCTCGGAGGTGCCGTTCTGGCTCGCCGAGGGGAATCCCTATAAAGAGCATCCCTGGGTAGGCGCCGCGGATTCCGAACTGCCGGAGGAGGCGGATACGGTCGTGATCGGTTGCGGCCTGGGCGGTTGTGCCGCTGCCTATCACTGGGGCAGAAAAGCACCGGACGGGCAGAAACTGGTTGCCCTCGATATGGGGGATCCCGCATCGGGATCCGCCGGTCGTAACGAGGGCCTGGTCGTCATGGGCCGGTACTTTTACATGGTCGTGCACTCCGTGCTTCCGTACCTCGAACAGGTTCAACCGGACCGCTCTCCCGAGGAACGGGAAATTCTCGCCAGGCAATTTGCCGCCCGCTACGCAGAGGCCTGTTATCGCAACGCCGACCTGGTCGAGGAGACAATCCGGGAGGAAGGTTTCGACTGTCACTATGCCCGCGAAGGCTGGGTGCAGGCTCGCGAAGGAGATGAGCAGGACTCACTCGCTGCCTCGGTGCGGATGACGGTGGCGGAGGGTCTGACCGACTGGACGCAGATCACACCGGATGAAGCGGAGAAGCGCACCGGGATGAAGGTCCGGCACAATGCCGGGTATTCCGTGGCGGCGGCAACATTCCATCCGGCCAAGTGGTGCTGGTCTCTGTTGGATCGTGCGCTGGCATCCGGAACCGTTGAACTCTACACCCGCACGAAGGTCCTGGATGTAAAAGAGGAGGGCGGGAACTACCACGTACGCACCGATCGCGGGACGATCGTGGCCCGCAACGTTCTTCTCTGCACCGAGTCCTACACCCCTCTGCTCATGCCGATGTTTCACGACATGATTCGCCCCACCCAGACGCAGGCGGCGACCGGACCGGGCGGACCACCCGGCATGAAGCCGCATATCGGTATTTCGAATCGTTGGGGTTTTTTCGGACGGCACGGGGATCATACCATGGTCGGTTCCGACGCGACGCGTGTTCCTGATCACGAGGCGGGCCGGATCCAGCCGTCGCGTTTTCTCACCCATTTCCTATGCGCGGAAATGCAGAGAGCATTCGGTCGGAGCCGGTACGAAATCAGCAACGAATGGTCCGGGACCGTTTCCTACACGCCGGACGAGTATCCGGTGGTGGGTACAGTGGACGACAAGCGACTCTATATCCTCGGGGGGATGGCGGGTTCAGGTACCGCTGTATCCTTCAATGGCGCAAGATGCCTCGTGAACCGGATGCTCGGAGACTCGACCGATCCGGACGACTATCCGGAGAGTTATTTCAGCCCGAAACGTTTGCTGGATCCGGCGAATCATCGATGGCCGGAATTGGAAAAGAGTAATGGACTTACCTCGTGATTCATGCGAGAAGCGCATCCGGAGGTCAAGGAAACGAACGGATTAGCACCGGCCAGGCGATGGTTCGATCTCTCCCGGCGGGTCCCACTTGGAAAAGAGGATAACAACATGCGTTTGATATCGGTAACGGCGGTTCTGTTGATGCTTTTCACGACCCCGGGGGCCCAGGCTCAGAGCATCATTCTCGATAAAGATGAGACCCGGGTCTTTCAGAAATTCATTTGGGTCCCCTACGGATTTTTCAGTGAGAGTTTTGGCCTGGGATTGGGTGTGGGGGGCGGATTCACCGGTTGGCCCACCGAACCGGCTTCAATCTTCGGCGCCGCGACCATCGGAACGAAGGGTTCCTACAATATCGCGGTCGGAATGATGGATTACCAGCTACCCGGGATACCGCGACTGGTCATGGAGCCGATCTTCGTCTCCGGACTCTACCAGGACCAGCGCGTCTACGTCGGACGGAATCCGGCATTCCCCAATGAACGCTCCGGTTCGAATGGATCCCACGAGGACAACTTCGCGGAAGTCAGGCAATGGGATAACTGGGCCGAACTGCGCTTTCGCTATCTCTTTCCCATCGGGGACGGGGAGGAGAATATCGTTCACAAGTATGTCATTGATCGGGGATTTCTTATTCGCAACCCTTCCGGCGGCGAATCATGGAATCCGCTTACGGGCGGACGGACACGCCTGTCGTTGACTCCCGGATGGCGCGGGCAGGATCTCAAGAATAACGAGGACCGCGAATTCCCCCTCAAAACCGTTAACCTCAAGATCGAACTCGAGTATGACAATCGGGATTTTCCGTTCAATGCGACTCGCGGCAGTTCCCAGATTCTTGCATACAAGCAGGATTTCGACAACGATGAGCGCTTCGGAGAGTGGGAGGCGTGGACGTTCGATTACAACAAGCTTGTGAACCTGGGGACGTCGGATCGTTTTCGTCAGCGCGTTCTGGCGCTGGGTTTCTGGACCGCCTACGTGCCCACGTGGGAGACACGGATCGAGGATGGAGTGGAGGTTGTGACCCGCCGCCCGCCATACTATGAAGGCGCGGTACTCGGCGGAATCTATCGAATGCGAGCCTTTGAAGATTCACGTTGGCAGGACAAGGCGTCGGTCTTCTACTCGGCTGAATATCGCGTGGTCCCCAATTGGCAACCGTTGCAGAATTACGATTGGCTCGATTTCGCCGCCATCCAGTATTGGCAGTGGGTCGTTTTTGCCGAGGCCGGCCAGGTCGCCCCGCATTACAATGTCGGCGACCTGCACGACGATTTGCGCTTCGACGCAGGATTCGGCCTGCGCGGCATGCTGCATACAGCCGTGTGTCGATTGGATATCGCTTTCGGCGAAGAAGGCAGCCGTGTGGTTGCGATGTACGGACAACCATTTTAGGGAGTGGGGATCGGTGATTGGTTCAGCCGATCACGATTGTTGCTGTATCTTCCTCCCAATCCTCCTTGTAATCCTAATCCCAATCATAGTCCCGGTTTAATGAAAAGCGGACGACCCAATGGTGTAAGATTTAAAGGCCAATCCAAATCGTTAACACCATAACATAGGAGGTCGTCCGATGATGAGTTTGGCATATATGGGAATGGATGTACATGC
>Ga0315336_1002955_pt1 | contig 24094 bp, 19 predicted proteins | sample ASW5metaG_FD_204512 | JGI IMG/M metagenome (GOLD analysis project Ga0315336, IMG submission 204512) | Ammonia-oxidizing marine archaeal communities from Monterey Bay, California, United States - ASW #5 | ecosystem: Environmental > Aquatic > Marine > Intertidal zone | place: USA: California... | reverse complement strand
GAGACAGGCTCGAAGCCAACACGATTCATTTTAGGAATGCAATGACGGCAGCTGGGTTTGATATCAAGCCTGGTGTTCATCCGATCGTTCCAATTATGCTGTATGAAGCCAGATTGGCGCAAAACATAGCTGCTGATCTTCTGACAGAGGGAATATATGTTATAGGATTCTCCTTCCCCGTCGTACCCAAGGGCGAGGCTCGCATCCGGGTGCAGATTTCTGCCGGCCATTCCACAGAGCAGATCGATCAATGCGTTGAGGCGTTTGTCAAGATCGGCGAGAAACACGGAGTTATCCAGGCGTAAGCTCCGCAATACACTCGATTTCAACCATCGCATCCAATGGATTCTGCCGAACGGCGATAGTCGTTCGGCTCGGAGTGTGCCCGTCAAACAAGCGAGCATAGACCGAATTCATCCCTGCGAAGTCGTCCATTGTCTTAAGGTAGACGGTGGTCTTGACGATGTTTTGAAGTGTGAGACCCAATCCTCCTAACACCGTCGAAATGTTTTTCAGGACTTGCTCGGTCTGTTCCTCTATGCTCTCCCCTACCAGGCGCATGGTATCCGGATCCAAGGGGGTCTGCCCAGAGCAAAAAACCAGATTACCCGTCTTCACTGCATGGCAATAGGGACCAATCGCTTCGGGCGCTTCAGCTACGTGAATAATTTCCATCTGCACTCATTGGTTCATTGATTGGTCAAAAGATAGGTCAGTTTTCGTTCGTTCACTTCGTACTTATCTTGGCTTGAGTGGCGTTAGTTGCCCATCGGTGTTCATTCAATCAAGTAATACTCGTCTACATATCTGTGAGAAAGCCGCTCCAATCTTTAATAGTGTCCGTACTTCCACTTCTTCTTGCCGGATGCAGCGGAGTAGATTTTTACGAACCAAACCTGGACGATCTATTTGCCGACTATGAGGGTAATTCAATCCCGGGTGCCTCAGTACTTGTGATTCAAAACGGCGAATCCGTATTTCATGAATCTTATGGCATGGCCGTTATCGACCCTTCAACAAAAGTCCGCCACGAAACGAATTTTAGGCTGGCATCCGTTACGAAGCAGTTCACAGCCATGAGTATCATGATCCTCGTTGATCGAGGTGATCTCGAGTTTGAGACCAAGCTCACCGAAATATTCCAACCCTTTCCTCGGTATGGGGACGAGATCACCATACGGCATTTGCTTCAGCACAATTCGGGGTTACAAGATTACGAGTCGCTCATTCCGGATAGCATGGAACGCCAGGTTCATGATGCCGACGTGCTAACCTTCCTCAAATCAACGGATAGCACTTATTTCGAACCAGGCAGCGATTACCGATACAGTAATTCGGGATATGCCATGCTCGCGTTGATTATCGAAGAGATTTCCGGCTTCACGTTTTCGAATTTTCTCGAAGCCAATATCTTTCAGCCCCTCGGAATGGATGGCAGTATTGCGTTTGTCGATGGCGCCAATTCTGTCGATAACAGGGCTTTCGGATATACCGTGGACGAAATCGGCGTCTCGTTTTCCGATCAGAGCCAGACCAGCGCGGTACTTGGAGACGGTGGGATTTATTCTTCTACTCGAGACCTGCTCAAGTGGGACCAAGCTCTGTATGGAGAGGACTTGGTTCCAGCTGAACTGCTAAATCTCGCTTACACTCCTGGGCTATCAGATTATGGATTTGGAGTTCGAATTGACAGTTTTCAGAACCACCGGCGAATCAGTCACACGGGCAGCACCCGAGGATTCAGAAACGTGATCCAACGATTTCCCGACGACAACCTGACAGTGATTGTTCTAACCAATAGAAATGGGCCGGCTGTCGCTCCACTGGCTGAGCAATTGGCAGAACACTTTTTGAACCAATAGTCCGTAACCAAGAGTTTCGGCCGTCTCTTGGCCATGAAGTAGCAACTATAAAGAAAGGGCGGGCAGCGATACCGCTCCCCGCCCTCTATTCCTGGCTCCCTCGCTGGTGAATTACTTCATCAACACCAGAGTTTTGACGGATGCGAAACCATCGGTTTCCATCCTGTAGAGATAGAGGCCACTCGTTACAGACGAACCGCTTTCGTCCGTTGCATCCCAATTGACACGGTGGATTCCGGCAGATAGCGTTCCATTGACTAGTGTTTTCACAAGCTGCCCGAGGACGTTGTACACCCGAACCGAAACTCCAGCTGTCTGCGACATGCGGAATTCAATCGTAGTCGTCGGATTGAATGGATTCGGGTAGTTCTGACCAAGATCATACTCAGTCGGAATAATCTGCTCCGTCGGGTCATCGATGTCAGATTCTTTGTCTTCATCAACATCCAACTGTGACGGATCGTCTTCGGTGACATTGTCTGCCCCAAAGTCCCTGTCTTCTCCTTCCGTTTCAACACCCGTGGCAAATCCACTATTGGTCACGAAGGTGCCGATTGAGGATAATGCAGAAGTTGTCCCGTTGGCAGAGTGTGACAAAACAGCCCAGAAGTACTGACCATCGTCTAGATCTGACAATTTGAGATGCGAAGCTGTGATGTTCTCGAACACCTGTGCATCCGAAAGATCAGCCTGCTGACCCACATGAAGGTCGTACGTCAAGGCAGATGTAGACTGCGATGGCAACAACCATGAGAGTGTTGGATTTGCGGTCGAGACCGAAATAGCGCGCGTCGGACTACCCAGACGAGGCATTACCGCACTCGCGCCAGGATGAACGTCAAACGTTGCGACGGCTGAATAGCTTCCGTATGTCGAGCCACCATCGAGTGAGATGCGGACTCTCCACCAGTACGTATGGCCCGGAATCAGATCGGTAACGTCGTAATGCGTATCCGAGGTAGTAGCGCTTTTCGTTACCGACCCAATAGCCGGGAACGTTTCAGCATAACTCCACTCAACCTCGTACAATACCGCACCCGTAGGAAGCGATGCACCGTTAAGGTACCAGCTAAATTCTGCGTCTGAATCATAAATGATCAGTCCCCCTACTGGGTATGTCAAAACGGCGGAAAGTGATGTCAGCTCGCCTGTCACGGTGAATGACCCCTGAGACGCGGGAGATGTCCAATCAGAATCAGGACCGGTTGTGTAGCTCGCCTTCACCCGCCATGTGACAATATCGCCGTAGCTGAGTCCCAAAATATCGTAGTAGGTTGTCGTCAGCCCTGAGACGGTAGTACATCCTGGATCCCCAAACGTATCTGGCGATACACAGTACTCTACCGTGTAGTCAACGATTCCCAACGAAGCGCCTTCTACATACCAGTTGACCTGCTGGTCAAGTGAATACGTTGTTGGATTTCCGATCGGGAATGAAGCGATAGGAATACCGTCTCCAGCTCCACCCGCAACTGAGAACGACGCCACTTCGGAATCGAAGTCGCCATTCGTTCCCGACGTGACCACACACCAATCATACGTAGCTCCAGGTTTCAGACCACTTACATCAGCATGAGTGATCGAGACTGAAGCAAGTGAAGTGCCACCTGCTTTAACGCCCGTACAAAGAGTTTCGGCAACGCCAACGCGTTCCTTATACCACGCGACAAATGTCAAACCCGTCGCAGCTGTTCCCGTGTACCAGTGGAACGAAGGAGCAGTTGTGTAGATTTCGAGATCTCCCACAGGATAGGATGGTATAGACGCCGCAGCTGCACCGTTTCCAAGAATCGAGAACGATTCTGTTGTTGATGCGATCGAGGTGCTAGTACCGTCGGTACTCGTAACGTACCAATCGTACGTTTTTCCTCCTTCGAGGGGAATAACACAATCTGCAGTATCGTATTGGATACCTGAGACACCTGCGATTACGCCGCCTACCACACAAACATCGGGAGCTCCGGGAGCACCACCTGATTCAAAGATTGTGACAGTGAAGGTCAGTGCTGCAAACGGCCCACCGACATTCCATGACAGAATCGGTTCGTTGTCGTAGATGATGAGATCATCAACCGGGTAGGTCAGAATCGGCTGAACGGCCTTCGTGACAGTCTGGAATTGACTTACAGCCGACACATTAACCAGACGATCCGTCTCGTCTTTGTCAAAGATTTCCTGTGGGACCCATCCCGTTGGAGGAACCGGCCACATGGTCGCTACTCTCCAGGAGTACGTCGTTCCCCAAATCAATGGAGTCGGAAGGTCATCTGAATCGAATTCCGTTTCGTCCGCAAAACCGTCGGCAGTTGTTGTGTCGTCGTCGTTCTCATCTTCTCCCATCAAAAGACCTTCGGACGTCAGAGGGTCGTCACCGACGAATGATCCCTTGTCTATGTTGTCCAGCTCCATTCTCCAATAGACAGCGTCTACGGCAGGAGATCCCACATCCCAATTAAAATTGACGTCCAGCGTATAAATTGTCAGTTCATCATTCGGGTAGTCGAGTACAGGTTGCAGCACATCGATCGTTTTGAAACGATGTATCTGACAGAAAAGACGAGATGACGCCATTTCACCCGTCAGACCCCAGTAATAGGTCTCGTCGTTGTCCAGAAGGATGCCATCATCACGATCGAGATCAGTAATATAATGATCTTCATCGGCGGCGCTGTCAATCAGATCCGTAGTACCGTCCTCCTTTGTCGTCGTCATGAACACCGGACTCGAAAGATCCGAGCTTGAAGACACCTCCAGAAGAAGCTCAACGAATTTGGTGTCGTGCAACGGAGGAAGAGCCTGGTTCAGCTCGATATCCCAGTTGAAATAGGGCTCAACTGATATACCCGACTCCGTATGTAGTGGATACATCCAATCGCCTTCGTATGTACTGCCCGAAAACGCGTTTGGATCTGAGAAACGAAGTGTTACCCGTTCCATGGTCGTGTAAGACACGTCAAAGAATCCTGAGCCGGTACCGCTGAAGGAGTAAGTCCCGGCTGTATTGCCCGATTCTTCAAGCGTCACTTTAGCAGAAGCTGGGAGGGACTCCACGTCAAGGGTGAAAAGGTCACCGTCGAGGACCGCAGGAGCGTCTCCATTTACAGTAATGCCGTATTCGTCTGATGGCTCGATGTCAAACTCATCGTCGCCGCCGCCACCATTAATAATAACGGTGTCCAAACCAGTGAAGCTGAACACGGTAACTTCACTTGACGAAGTCGAAGAAATCTCAGAATCACTTGCTGCGAAATCAGCATCCAGGAAGATCTCATCATCGGTGCCAGCGAATGTAAACGTTCTCGTAGCCGCCGTCAGGTTGTCGTCGATGGGTTCGAGGCCCTCGTAGGTCATCGATGAACCGTCAACCGTGACTGTACCGTCATTCGCGTTGTCGTAGTCATGGTCCACAGTCGCGATTCCCAGACCATCATCGAGCGTCAGTGTATCGCCGCCGCTCTCTCCTTCACCATCGTAGTGCACGGTTGGATTGGCAATCGGGCTACCGACCCCCCAATCAACGATGAATTCATCGTCTCCGTCACCACCAAAAAAATTGAACTCGCCGGAGTAATTGCCGTCCAGCTGCTCCATTGTGACGATGTCATCGTCATCATACCCGTTGATTTCTTCTTCGGAATCGGCATTTCGATAGACGATAGTTACCGTGCCATCGTCCACCATGGATTGATCGTCGGATGCGTCCCCATCGTCGGTGAAATCGACTACATCAGCCGCGGTCGTGAGATCGAAAATCTTTACGTCCGCCTCCAGGTCATCCGTACCGCTCGGTGAATCGGTATAGTAGAAGTCCCCCCCGTCCACATTTACACCCAGCCCATCCAGATCATGCGTAATGGTAGTATAGCCTGATCCGTTGTCCAACGTCCAGGTATTTGTACCGGCATCACCAAACCAGTCCAGCGTACCAGCGTCGAGGACATTTCCATTGGTGAAATCAACCAAAAGATCGTCATCATCTGTTCCACCGTCAATGGCCGTAGAGTGCGACGCTGCAGCGTCCATGTACTCGACGGTCAGGTCATCAGCCCCACCAAGTGCGTAAACCGAAATTGATGGAAATCCGCCCGTAGGATTATTGAACGCTACATCTACTGAGCCGAGCGCGATCTGGCTTTCGCCCGCGTCTGCATCGTCATCATCACCGAGCGTTGCCGCATCGGCCCCAGTTGTCAGATCAAACGTGTAACTCTCGATCGTGAGGTCAATATCAATCTCCTCAACTGTCGCAAACGTAACGTCGTTTCCAAGGCCTACATCGATTGTCCCAGCATCGAAATCGACTGTAGACGAAGTGTACGAGTTACCCGTCAGGATGAGATCATCTGTGTTGGCATTACCGTTTACGGTCACATCGCCGTGAGCAAGTGCACCATCACTGGTTAGATCGAGCGTGATATCGTCGTTTCCGCCGTCACCATTCACCTCCAGCGTACCGGAGTAGTTGCCGTCGATGAATTCTACTGTGATGTCATCCGCGCCGCTGCCGGCGTTTACGGTGATGTCGGTTGTCGCGGAAATGTCGTATGCCGTGACTTCACTATTGTCTGAATCGATCCGACTGATATCATTGGCGCCACCGACGTCATCCATCACGATCGTGTCGGCTGATCCAGCAAAGTTGAATACCCTGCTTACCGCTGGGACGTTGTCTGTTATTGGCTCGAGGCCTTCGTAGTAAATAGTCCCGTCGGTGACAACGACGTTTCCATCATTTTCGTTGTCGTAATTGTGCGTAACCGTTGCATTGTTGACGTTATCGTCAATCTGCAGTTCGTCATCGACAGTTTGTCCGTTTCCGTCAAACGTAAGTCCATTGACAGGAATAGCGTCACCATTGTCCATATCAAGGACGAAATCGTCGTCTCCTGCGTTGTCCCCTTCAATTCTCAGTGACAGAATATTCGCTTCAGGAGCGCTAAAGATAACGGGCACTCCCGACGTCACTTCGATATTCGCACCGTTTCGTGTCACGGTGGTTGTGACGCCACTCCCGAATGCATTAAGTGTAATATTAGAACCCGAAGCAATAATGTTGATCAGGTAATCTTCAATTTCACCATTCGTCCCAGTATAGTCCGTATCGGGGTCCGTGAATGTGTTGGTGGTTTCCTCAAAAATGAACCTGAACCATTTATTACCCGCAGTCGCGGCGTTAAGCACAACACCCAGATTGTACGTTGCCGCTCCCCCGCCTAGAACAAAGTCCTGTTGGTTCGCATCCTGGTCAACAAAATCAGAGTCGCCGTCTTCGTCAACCCAAACGTGGAGCGTCCCACTTGCGTTTGTGACAACATTGAAATAAGCGGTACCACCAACAACAGCACTTCCCAATAGGGTTACTCCATCATCGACAAACTGAGCTGCACCCAGAAATTCAGTGCCACTCGGCGCACTGACTTCGGACGTATTATTGAATCCGGCGTCACCGGTATCGGTCTGCGCGAAAACGGGAGTAGCTGCTGAAAAAATAAACAGCAGCAGAAAGGCGGCGAGAGCCGAAGTAAATTCGTAACGAACTTTCATATTGTTCTGAGCGAGCGTCAAACCCGGCAAATCGTTCTTTTTCGATGGAAAACGACGTTTTTAACCCGGATAGGTCACCACAACGAGGTTCCGTGATATAGTATTACACGGTTGGATAACGCAAAAAACCACATTATTCGCGCTACATGATAGAAAAATGTTCTGTTTTTAGCTGATCTCGATTTTCAATATATAATCTCGTCATACCACATATATAACCTATCTTCCCCGCCATTGCGCGCAGATCCTCCTGAGTGCACCAGTCTACTTCAGTCTTAGATCCTATAAACTCCACTCATCAAAGCTGAATCACAGTGATTCTAATTCTCGAACCGAACGTCGACCGAGCCGCCGAACGCTTCAATCAACTCATCAAACATCTCGACTCCACGGACGACGTAGAGTATTCTCTTCACGAAGTGCAGGGAGCGGGCCAGGTGCTGACAGAAATCTATCTGATAGGAAACACTGCAGCGCTATCTATCGATCAAATGCGAAGCCTTCCTTGCGTCACTCGCGTGGTGAAGGTTCAGGATTCCTATCGCGTTCTTGGTCGTCACGGTGAGGAAGACCGCCCAACTGGCTTTGAATATAACGGTGTAACGTTCAGCCAGGATACCCTCCACGTCTTCGCGGGGTTATGCGCCGTTGATGTACCGGCACATGTCGAGATCATGATGTCTGCACTGAAAGACCTTGGTCAGGAGTGTACTCGCATGGGTGCATACAAGCCCCGCACCAATCCATATTCATTTCAGGGCCATGGCGCAACCTGCCTGCCATGGGTTTTCGATCTCGCTGGCAAGTACGGAATAAAAGTGATTGCGATGGAAGTGACACACGAATCGCACGTAGATGAAATAAATGAAGCCCTGGAGCAGACTGGTAATCCAACTGGCGTCATGCTTCAGATCGGGACGCGTAACACTCAGAACTTTGAGCTGCTAAAAAGTGTCGGACGGCAGAAGGTTCATCCTGTTTTATTCAAGAGAGGATTCGGTATTACGCTCAATGAATCTCTCAATGCGGCCGAATATCTGGCAAGCGAGGGCAATCAGAACGTTATTTTCGCTCTTCGAGGAATGAAAAATCAAGGCGGCGATCCGCATCGAAACATGGTCGACTTTACACATGTCCCGGTGGTAAAACGATTGACCCGAATGCCTGTCTGTGTCGATCCTTCCCATTCGGTGGGGTCTCGTGACAAGGCGCCGGATGGAATTCCGGATGTTTTTCACGCCACCTCACAAGGCGTCGTCGCTGGAGCTAATCTGGTACTGGTTGATTTCCATCCGGCGCCATCGAAAGCCCTCGTCGATGGCCCACAAGCGCTGAGAATGGATGAACTGGAGTGGTTTTTAGACGATGTCGCGATTAGCCGAGAAGCGTACCTGAAAAGAAGCAAACGAGCGACTACAGGCTGATACGGTCGCATTCAGTAAGACCAACATTCAGAAGCAAAAAGAGAACGAATCTGTGGAAGTATTAGGAATCGATATCGGAGGCACCGGAATCAAAGGCGCGACTGTAGATGTCGCGACAGGTTTGCTCACCAACGAACGGTTTCGCCTGCCAACTCCAAAAAACGCCACCCCGGAAGCGGTTTCAGCGATAGTAGAAGAAATATCAGCACACTTTAATTGGAGCGGCACCATTGGTTGTACGGTACCAGCTCGTGTCGAGCACGGACTCGTTCGAACCGCCGCAAACATTCATGCGTTTTGGATCGACACGCACGTCGAAGATCTTTTTTCGTCGGCAACGGGACAAAAAGTGACCGTTTTGAATGATGCTGATGCTGCCGGTCTCGCATCAGTGACTTTTGGAGCAGGAAAAGGCCGCGATGGAATCGTGTTCTTTATCACCGTAGGCACCGGCATCGGATCCGCCATGTTTCTGGATCAAAAACTGATTCCAAATACGGAACTGGGACATTTGGTTCTGCACAAGAATGCAGCAGAACTGTACGCATCCGATCGCGTCAGAAAGAAGAAGGACCTGAGTTGGAAGAAATGGGCAGGTCGTTTTCAGGAATACCTCGATCGACTGGAGTTTCTTTTTGCACCGGATACCATCATCCTGGGAGGTGGAATCTCGAGGCCCTCAAAAGCTGAACAGTACCTGCCTTATCTAGCTACAAATGCAGAGCTCGTGACAGCCACCCTGCAGAATGAAGCTGGAATTATCGGGGCTGCCCTTGCTGCCTCGCTGGAAGCCAAATGACTCTGAAGACAGCTTAACGCAATACCTGAATCATATCAGGAACGACCAACGACGTTGGAAATAATCTACGTATTTCGCCCGCTATTAGAATGGCCGCTTCCCGATCTTCGAAATCCCCAAGTCTAACCCTGTAGTACGGCTGCCGAAACAGATTGTAGATCTCGACATGTTCGGAAAGTCCGAGTGTATCGCGCCTGACGTCATCCATCGAATCCAACCACCGCCTGGCCTGCTCCTCAGCTGTGGCTGTTTCTGCTCGATCAATTGACGAGAATATTTGGACACGATATCCAGATATTTCAATCGTGGTCCCGTCGTCAGCCGTGCTATTCATGAGCGATGCCGGAACGTCGTGAACAACTTCCTCATCGGATACCGGCGCAGTATCGGGATAAGCGTTCACGTTTAGTGTCTCTGCATCAGACCAAGATGTAGGACCTACCACTTCAATAGCGGGACGATCGTCGACAACAGTACTGGAGGCGGAGCACGCTGCAAGAACGAGCGGTAAAAAGGATGCAAAGGCTATAAGGCAAATCCTACGTGGCATTCTACTTTCAATTATCACTTAGTAGTCCGAGGTCGAGACCGCTCCTTTTAATATTGCGACCGATGCACTCGCACCGATGCGCGTAGCTCCATGCGCAATCATAAGTTCGGCGTCTTCTTTTGTTCTTACGCCACCCGATGCTTTGACACCCATGCGCGGGCCAACTGCACGCCTCATAAGCGCAACATCCGTCGCAGTCGCACCGCCACCGGCAAACCCTGTTGAAGTCTTTACAAAATCAGCACCAGCATTTTGAGCCAAGACGGATGCAATAACTTTTTCTTCGTCCGAGAGAAGTGTTGTCTCTAAAATTACCTTAGTGAGAACCTTTTCACCTGATGGACGCATGGTCGACGCATTTCGAGATGCATCTACAACAGCGCGTATGTCGTTCTCAACATAATCGTATTCGCCACTTTTCATCATGCCGACGTTCATAACCATATCGACTTCAAGAGCACCATCGCGAATAGCAGTTTCAGCTTCAAGCGCTTTGACATTGGTGGCCGATGCGCCAAAGGGAAATCCAATTACAGTACAAACAGCGACCGGAGTTCCAGAAAGTAATTCTGATGCGACTCGAACGTGGCAAGGGTTCACGCAGACCGAAGCAAAACAATAACGGGCCGCTTCCTCGCACAACTCTCGAATTTCGTTTTGGGTGACGTCCGGCTTCAACGCGGTATGATCAATCATTCGGGCCAACGGAGGCGCAAGATCGCAGGCAGCAAATTCATACCGTTCAGGCTCGTCGACGCACACGCCAAATCTACAGGCTCCGGCGTCCACCATTTTGTTCAATGCGCCCTGAGCAGAGGGAGACGATCCGGGCACCGACATTCCAGATTCTGATGCTGCATACCGCGCCTGCAGACGTTCTATAAGTTGCTTTTTCTCTTCAGAGTTCATGACGCAAGATAAGGATTTTGTGGGCGCGATTGGCCGGATTTTTCTGGGTGCGCCATTCATTTCCCAAAGTTCATTGATTGCTAGATCGGAAGTCGAACGTTTTTCGGAACCACGACATTTAATGATCCGGGGTTCACCGACACGCGAATTGAGCGTGCCTGTTTTGAAATCACCTCACCATCTGCGTGAATCGGTAGTCCTCGATCAGTTTCGATAAAAAGGACGTCCGTTCTTCTGTAGGTGACCTCTTTCATTGAAATGTGGCCTCCTCCTCGAACCCGAGGGAGCAACGAGATTGCCTTCCAGAACGAAATGTCTTCTACGATACAGGGGTCCAGAAGGCCGTCCGATACCAACGCACCAGGATTAACCGTGTATCCACCTCCTGAATCTTGCGCATTACCAACCGTAACAAACATGAGTCGACCACTAAACAGCAGCTCGTTTCCCTTTTCTCCTTTCCAGATGGTAGCGCCTGCAGAAACCCAAGACCGAAGTGCGGCAATTATGGCAGCGGTATAACCCAGAGAAAACGGCCATGCCTTGTATTGAGGAGCTATTATCGCTGAGTGAGCGTCGAAGCCGATTCCAAGAGCGTTTATAAAGAAGCATTCTTGAGGATTGGCCTCTTCCTGCCAGGTCGCTCTTCCTGAATCGACCTGAACTACTTTCCCATCAGCAATTTCGAGAACGGCCTTCTTCCAGTTAGCCGACAGCTTTAAAGCGCGACCAAAATCATTGCCAGAACCCAACGGTAAGATTCCGAGTGGTGTGCTACTTCCCGACGCCACGAGTCCGGCAGCCACCTCGTGTACCGTACCATCTCCCCCGCCACTTATCACCAGATCACACGTCTCGGAAGCTGCCGCGGCAATCTCTTTTGCATGACCCTTCTGCTTCGTCAGCAGGACTTCAACCAACGGAAATTGAGCTTCGAGCAACTGCGTAATTTCTCCGACAGACTCGATCAACCGACCGCTTCTTGCTGCCGGATTGATGATGGCAAGAACTTTTTGAAATGAAGCCATGCGGTAATCTACGATCGCCACCAATTTTTTGGTCGAACCCTCTGCCGAAAACCCTATCTTTTGCAGCCCGACCGACGGCCAAAACGAACTATCCAGAAATTTTCTGTCCTGATGAAACGATTGGTTCGAGAATTCTCCTCTTTTCCTGCATTTATTGTAGTCTTGATCTCGCTGCTGTTGCTGGGTGCATGTAGTTCCGAGGTTCCAAATTCGTCCTCAGATTCGTTGGGCGAAATCGATGCACTGGGATCACAGATTGCTCTGCAAGAACCCGCGCAAACCGTTGTGACTATCGCACCAGGTGCGACAGAGATTGTATACGCGGCAGGTGGCCTTGATCGCCTCATTGGAGTGAGTAACGTCGATTCATATCCAGAAGAAGTCCTTTCATTACCTCTCTTTTCAGTATTACCTCTGGACATAGAGGCAATCGCGGCGATGGATCCAGATCTTATCATCGCATCCGACCAGGTAAACGATCCGAAGGATGCCGACATCTTTGAAATGCTCGGGATTCCAATTTTCTACCTCAAGACTGCCTCTTGGAAAGATGTAAAGGAATCCATCGGAATTACTGGCCGACTTCTTGGCAGCTCTGAAATCGCTGCCGCGAGCATGGATTCACTAGAAGTCCGCGTACAACTGCTGCGCCAGGCAACTGCGAATATTTCAGATAAACCAACGGCTATTATGCTTGTCTCGGCGGTCACGTCATACTCATTTGGTCCAGGTAGCTATGTACTCGACATCATGGAATGGGCCGGCGTGACGTCCCTTACGCAAGACGCTGAAACTGCAGCTCCGAATCTGAGTGATGAATTTGTTTTAGCGTCAGACCCTGATATGATTTTTGGGACGTTCGGAACGGATTTCGAACTTGAATCCATTCTTGAACATCACCCTTCGTGGAGAACGTTGTCCGCCTACAAGAATGGACATATTTACTCTATCGAAGGCGACCTTATCCTCAGGCCGGGTCCAAGAAACGTTGACGCAGCTTACCAAATGGCCCTTATGGCTCATCCGAATCTAGATTTCAGTGATCGCTCGTCGCTGGATACCGTCATGATAGATGAGGTGGGCAACTGAACCGACAGAAGCTCATACTCCTCTTCCTGTGTTTCCTCATCGTTCCGGTAATCGTACTTTCTGTCGCGTTTGGTTCGGTTTCGATTCCCCTTGGATTCTCTTTTCAAACGCTTTTTGATGCGCTGACCGGAGGCGAAGTCGACATGAACGACCGCCTTGTTCAAATCGTCCTCCAACTGCGCCTTCCTCGCGCGTTTGCCGCATTTATTGTGGGGGCAGGACTCGCAATTGTGGGAGTAGCAATGCAGGCTCTCGTTCGAAACCCACTCGCCGAGCCCTATGTGCTTGGTATTTCTAGTGGAGCTTCGGCCGGAGCATCCCTGTTCTATCTCGGATTCATTCCAACTTTTATCGCTACGCAGATAGACATCACCTTTGCGGCCTTCATGGGCGCATTGCTCTCGATTTCAATTGTCTATCTCGTTGCCAGAAGTGGACGCACATTATCTGTATCGCGGCTCCTCCTCGCAGGCGTCGCCATGGCATCGCTAATGGCTGCGGTCTCGTCGTTCGTGACGTTTGCATCACCTGACCTTAATCGGATGAGAGCAGTTCTCTTCTGGCTAATGGGCTCCTTCAACGGCATTACCTGGGATGATCTACCAACCGCTACTTTCGTTACCATTTCGGGAGGACTGATATTGTTGGCCCTTTCGAGATCTCTGGACGCTCTCCTGACCGGAGAAGAGCCCGCTCGCTCGCTTGGCGTTCGCGTCGAAACCGTAAAACGCGTGCTTATTGTTCTTTCCGCGCTGGTTACGGGCGTGCTCGTCTCGATTTCAGGTGCCATTGGATTTGTTGGACTCATCATTCCTCATTCCATTCGAAGCGTGATGGGTGTGAACCACCGGTATGTACTACCTGGCTCTTTTCTAGCAGGAGGTATATTCCTCGTCCTGGCGGACATCCTTTCCCAGACCATCCTTGCGGGACAACAGCTTCCAGTTGGAATCGTGACTGCGATTTCGGGAGTTCCCTTCTTCCTGTATCTTCTGCGAAGAACAGACTACCAATTCAAGTAATAGACAAAAACCGGTTCCGGCCTTCGACGTAAGCGGCAAGCTTGTTCGATACCCCGCTTGCTCGATAACACGTGCCAGATCATCCAACATCTAATGACGACATCTACCATTGAAACGGCGCCGGTGCCTCGAGTTGACGCTAGACTGTCCCTGGATGATATTCAGAGGCCGATTCGCTCCGAGTTGAAGGAGTTCAGGCGGTATTTCAGGGGTGCGATGAAATCGCGTGTGTTTCTGCTCGATCAGGTGATTCAATACCTGTTACGTCAAAAAGGAAAACAGCTTCGTCCAACCTTGGTATTGCTGACAGCTCGAGCGTGCGGCTCGATATCTGAGACAACCTATCGTGCGGCAGCTCTGGTCGAGCTTCTTCACACCGCGACGCTTGTACATGATGATGTTGTGGACGAAGCCGACAGAAGACGAGGCCTTTTTTCCATCAATGCGTTGTGGAAGAACAAAGTTGCGGTACTTCTTGGAGACTTTTTGTTGTCCAGAGGGCTGCTCCTCGCGCTTGATCACAAGGACTATGATCTGTTGCACATCGTCTCGGACGCAGTGAAGCGAATGAGCGAGGGCGAACTTCTTCAGATCGAAAAGGCTCGAAAACTGGATATCGACGAAGAGACCTACTTCCGGATTATTTCAGACAAAACAGCCTCCCTCCTCTCGGCATGTACCTCTTGCGGTGCACGCAGCGCGGATTCAGAAGCCGACACGCAAGCGACACTTGCAGCATTCGGGCAGGAGCTCGGCATGGCATTTCAGATTCGGGACGACCTGTTTGACTATGGCGTCGTAGATGTCGGAAAACCACTTGGAATTGATCTCCAAGAAAAGAAAATGACGCTTCCGCTTATCTACGCCCTAAATCGATCCGACAAAAAAGAGCGAAAAAGGATTATTGCAATCGTTCGAAAAGGAACAAAGACGAGCGAAGATATAGCGATCGTTTCGAGATTTGTACGGGAAAAAGGTGGTCTCGATTACGCACATGAGACGATGATGCGCTACGCGGGCAAAGCCATCGAGTTGTTGAATAGTATACCCGAGAGCCCCGCGCGAGATGCGCTCGCCAATCTCGTCACGTTCACTGTGCATCGGAAGAAATAAAACCGATTAGTCTGAAAGCCTTCAGTTTCCATTTAGGAAGGCAATTGCAACTCGATTAAAAACTGACGGTCGTTCGATATTACAGACGTGTCCGACGTTTTCGATTACTTCCAAATGCGAATTTTCCTCACGAGCGACAACCAGTCTTGCTGGCGGTAAAAACATGTAGTCTAGCCCGCCCATCAGATAAAGAGACCGACACTCGGGAATTCTGGAAGACCACTCTTTCAATTTTTTACTTACCTGGGGAATCATAAATACCCACCGCCGAAACTCTTCAGGCGCCACGCGTTTGGCCTCTTCGATGAACACACGCCGAGCTTCCTGAGCATGTTTTCCCGGCATAATAATCCAGGCGAACGTCGCGTAGAGCGTCTTGAAGGGTATGATGTATTGAAGAGCCTGTCCGACGCTTATCAACGAGCGGGCAGAAACGGTAAACCCTGCTATGGCACCAGCATAAATCACAGATTTGACCCTCCCTGGCGCGACATCGACAATCATTCGGATGAGAATCGTTCCAAGCGAAACACCCACAAAATGCGCGGAATCGATGCCCTCATATTCCAACACATCTACGATGTCCTGACTGATTGCTTCGACCGTGTATTTGCTACCATCTCCGTGGTACTCGCTCGATTTACCGTGGCCTCTCAAGTCCACAAGTAAAACATTAAATCGCTCCTTAAAATCGCGGAGTTGCTTGAACCAGACTGCTGAGCTCCCTCCTGCACCGTGTACGAACACGACCCATTCCCGGGATGAATCTCCGAAAAAAGTTTTATACGATAACATCTGGGTATTATTCACTGAGCTGGCATCTGGGGTGCTTTCAGGACGAGGTCTATTTTTCTTCGCGGTTTCGTGATACGGTTCAAGGCCCCACAGGTTGTCCAGTTAGGCGTCGAGAGATTCAACATAGCAAAAAGTTCACGTGTCAGTAATCTGCGAAACGATGTGGAAACAATTCATGATATTCATGATGCTTGCGGGCACATTTTGCTTCATCTTTCAACGGATCATGCCAACCTCTCAAACTGGAAATCGGCTCTTTTAACTCGTTATCCAATCCAACCCTGCAGTAGTGCCAAACGCCCGCGAAATTTACGACCAGAAATTTGGCGTGCATGCTGATATCGTCACTTCCGCTCCCGGCCGGGTAGAAGTGATCGGCAATCACACGGACTATAATGGAGGAACCGTTGTGGGAGCCGCCATTCATAAACGCCTTGAAATAGCGTTTGGGTTTCGGGAGGACAGGGAGATTCATTTGGCGTCGGATCGGCCAAATCTAGATGGATCAACCCAAACGAATATCGATACGTATGGTAGCGATGATCTGCCTGAATGGACGAAGTATCCGCTAGGGGTCTACGATGAAATCAAGATGCTTGGGCGCATAGATGCCAATTGTGGCTTCAACCTTTGCGTATCGTCGGACATCCCTGTCGGATCCGGGCTGTCGAGCAGTGCGGCGTTTGAAATGGCTGCGGCACTTGCCATGTCAAAGGCTCGGCCTTCACAAAATCAGTTGCCTTCACAAGACGATTTTTCCATTTCTGATCTGGTCCGCATATCTCATCGGGCTGAGAACAGATTCGTCGGAGTTCCTTGCGGTCTACTCGATCAAAGCGTGGTCGGATTGGGCAAGGCCAATTCGTTGGTCGTGCTTGACACGTCCACCGCCCGCCACGCCATCGTGCCCGCCGGCGAGCAAGCCAGACTCGTCATCTTTCGGACCCACATCACGCACAACCTTGTTCACTCGCCGTATGAAAAGCGAAACGCAGAATGTCGAAACGCCCTGATGGGCCTTCAGCGAGTCATTCCAGGTATCCGACACCTGGCACATCTGGACCCGTTGGATATCACGGCGTATGATATTGTGTTGCCTGATACGTTGGCCCGACGCGCCCGTCACGTGGTTGAAGAACAGCGACGAGTCGGCGCTTTTTTGAGGGCCTTGAACGAAGGAGATCTGGGCGCGGCGGGCGAACTGATGAGTGCCTCGCATGAAAGCTCTCGTACGTTGTTCGAAAACTCGTCGCCCGAGTTGGATTTTCTCGTCAACCAGCTGAATGAAAAAGACTCTGTCTTTGGAGCACGCCTTTCAGGAGCGGGATGGGGCGGATCGGTCGTGGCCCTTGTCAGTGCTTCCTTCGGCGGAGAAACAGCTGAAGAGGTAGCCTCGGCGTATGAAGCTTATTTTGAAATCAGTCCCGATTGGTGGATGACGGAGATGTCTGAGGGAGTTCGAATCGAGATGAACGCCTGAAACAATCCCTCGTATTGAACCACCAACTGCGAGGTCAATTGCTAGAGAACACACTTTTATACATGTCCGACCAAAAGAAAAAAAACCCTAGATCGTGGAATCGCAGAATGTTCGAATGGGGAATGCTCATTTTGATCGTCCTCTTTTTTCGCTACACGGATCAAGGAACCGTTGTTCAGGGCTGGCTTCAGCAAGGGATTTTGGCCACAGGAATATTTCAGGCGGACGTACGCTACGCTGAAGAACACGACGAACCTGCCAGTTACGAACTATCACTCCTATCGCTCGATGGTCAACCTGCTCATCTGGAAGAGTTCAAGGGCAAGACGGTTTTCTTGAATCTGTGGGCTACCTGGTGTGCACCGTGCCTAGCAGAAATGCCCTACATCGAGAGTCTTTACAAAGACACGATTGGCGATAACATCGAAATCGTGACTATATCAACCGACGACAATATCGAATTGGCAAGACGGTTTATCGAAGAGAAGGGATATACGTTTCCCGTCTACCGGATTGTTGGACAGATGCCCGTGGAATATCGAAGCAACACGCTTCCGTCAACCTATGTCATATCGGCAGATGGAAACTTGGCAACGGTCCATTACGGAATGGCCAACTACAATACGCGTGGCTTCAAATCCTTTCTAAGAAAGGTTTCTCAAGTCGCAACACCCTAGTCAGTTGACGTGATGGTAGAGAATGTCCCGACGACACGGGCGCTAAATCTTGTTTAGCCGTCTCTCAGGTACGCATCGGTCTTATCCAACCAATCCTGCCTCGGCGGACTAAACACATCCACGTCGAGTGTGTCCTCCAAAGCCTGAGCTTTGTGCCATACGTTTGATGGAATATGCAACACCTCTCCGGCATGCACATCGACGACCTCCTCCTCGTTCTCTCCGATCCAGAATCGCAGAGCACCTTTAAGGATGTACGTGATCTGTTCGTTGTCATGCTGGTGTCGAGGCACAATACTTCCTTCATCCAGATGGACGTGTGATATCATCACTCGATCTCCCGATATCAGTTTTCGCCCTAAACTCGGCGAAAGCTGCTCCATTGGGATATCAGACCAGGCAACTTTAGAAACCGTTGTAGAGCCAGCAAAATCAGTAGACATGAGCAAACAGGGTGCTAATTAGAGAACTCGAACAGCGCCGTGCAATCTAATGTTTGAGGAAGGACATCATCAATCATATAATTCTTCCACCCATTCTAACCAGCCCAGCTTGAGACCGTTGAGTAACATTTCGAGCAAATCCCCTACTAAATCTAACGGTATCAAGTTGTTGGTCCGTATGTCGCCCTCAATATTTCGCGGCACTTATTCTTCCGATCGCACTTCCACCCACGGATGCCTGCTCTAAAACCACAAGCCGCCATACTAGATTTTCCTGTTTTCGGACAGGCGATTCCAGATGCAGACCTCAGACAGGGAGATTACACGCTTCGATTCGTACGAACCAACTCAGAATTGGCTGAAATTCAACGCCTCAGGTATCGTGTGTTCAATGTGGAATTGTCTGAGGGATTGGATTCGTCACACGAATTGGAAATGGACATCGACGAATTTGACCCCTTCTGCCATCATATGTTTGTTCGACATTCCAAGACGAACCAGATTGTGGGTACCTATCGGATGCAGTCGCATGAAATGGCTCTCACTCATCAAGGCTTTTATGCAGAAACCGAGTTCGACCTTTCGAGCTTTCCGCTAGAGGCAATAGAGTCCAGCGTCGAAATTGGGCGGGCTTGTATTGCGAAAGAGCACAGATCGCTGAGTGTGCTTTACCTGTTGTGGAAAGGACTCGGCCGATACGCGTCTCACAACAACACGCGATATTTATTTGGATGTTGCTCCCTCACGAGTCAAGACGAAGACAAAGGCGCTGACCTGTACAATTTTTTAAAAAGAAAGGGCCACTTGCACCCGAAGCTTTCAGCTTCTCCCTTGCCTTCTACCATTTGTTGCTCAGAACATAACTCGCCGAATTCGAACATAAGGCCACCTAGACTTATGAGAGCTTATCTGAGCCTCGGTGCAAAAATTTGCAGCCCGCCCGCTATTGACACCGAATTTAAAACCATCGATTTTCTGGCTCTATTCGATTTCGAAACTCTCAGAGAGTCAGACTTGGCGTTTTACAGATTTCTTAAATGAGCTCGACTTTATGAGCTCAAATACATGAACTCAATCAGAGCAATCCTGAGGATCATTCTCCTCGGCCTCAGTCTGCTGGTTTACTTCTCCATCTGGTTAATTCTCAGAGTACCTATCTCCTGGAGTGAGGAAAAAACCATGAAATGGCGTCATTTTATGGTCAAGACTTGGAGCATGTTCGCCGCTCGAGTTATGGGCTTAACCTTGCAGGTATCGGGACAGGCTCCTCCCCGGCCCTTCTGCCTGGTTGCCAATCATCTCTCCTATCTCGACGTGTTGCTCATGCAAATGTCTACCGAGTCCCTTCTAATAGCTAAATCGGATATCGCATCTTGGCCGGTCATCGGGTGGTTGGCCACTAGACTGGGGACCATATTTATTGATCGAGCAATGGCCCGAGATGTGGTCCGAGTTAACGAGATAATTAAAGATTCACTCTCCCGAAATGAGGGAATCGTGTTTTTCCCCGAAGGCACGACTTCAGATGGTAGTGGCGTGGGACGGTTTAAAGCGTCACTGTTAAATTATCCCGCAGAGGCTCGCTATCCCGTGCATTACGCCTCCATAAGCTATTCAACACCGGGATTTGACGCGTCGGACAAAGTTTGCTGGTGGGCGGACATGACGTTCGGAAAACATTTTTTTGAGCTTCTGAAGATTCCAAGAGTGCAAGCGTTCTTAGACTTCGGGTCTGAACCTGTAACCGATTCAGACCGAAAGAGACTGACCTCTATGCTGCAAGCCAAGATTTCAGAACAATTTATTCCAGTCGGGAAGCACGAGATTGCATGAGTGAGAGAGAAATGACCGATACGGAAACGCTCGTACAGCTGAACATCGAACACCTCAGACAGGGGCAACGCATGGTGGCCAACCTGGATGAGCATGCGTATCTGCGTTGTGACCCCGGAGTGTACAAAAGCGGTATTGGAGAACACGTAAGACACATTCTAGAACATTATCAGATGTTTCTTCAAGGCTGTGCAGGCACAGTCATTGACTATGACGCGCGTGAAAGAGACATGCGCATTTCAGCAGACCGCAAGTTTGCCATAGCCGTCATCGATTCGATTGTCTCGAACCTGCATAAGCTTTCCGCCTCAGATCGTGATGTGCACGTAAAAATGTCCACTTCCCATGATCTGGATCGAAACACGCCTTATAGCAAATCGACCTTCAAGCGGGAGCTACAATACCTACAAGCTCACACGATCCATCATTTTGCACTGATTGCGTTCATTCTTCGACTACAAGGCCTTGCTCCCGCAGATGATTTTGGTGTCGCACCTTCGACATTGCAATATATTCAGGCGACTCAGGCTTAGTCCAAGCAAGCTGACCGAATATCATGCCGGCACCCGCAAACAAGATCCAGAGACCGGCCAAAAGCTTTCGAAAACGGATCTGGCCTTTCTTCTGGGTTTGTTATGCCCTAGCCCTGATTGCCTCCCACGGGTATCGAGCGACCCAATCAGACTTCTCGCCCCGAAGCGACCAGGTTTTTATTTCGCTCCCGGCCTTCGATGACGAAGGCCCTTCCAGTGCGGCGAACTTGATCAAGATGTCGTATGTGGACTCGGGCGTCGTGTCCTCCGATTCAACCGTTCTTCCTACGGTGGTTTTACTTCACGGTAGTCCGATGGCCTCAACCTCCATGATGCGAATGCATCGCCATTTTGTCGAAAAAGGTCGCTACCGCGTCATAACCCCAGACCTACCCGGATTCGAAGGGTCTTCGAAACACATCCCGGATTACTCGGTGCGCGCACACGCTCGATATTTGAAGGCTATGTTGGATTCGCTTGCGATAGATCAGGCACATCTGGTGGGCTACAGCATGTCGGGCGGGGTCGTGATCGAAGGAATGAATAGCTGGCCTGAACGTATTTCATCAGTTGTCATGCTGTCCGCCATCGGCGTGCAAGAAATGGAGTTACTGGGAGACTACCATCTCAATCATTCCATTCACGCTCTTCAGTTGGGAGGATTATGGCTGCTCTCGGAAGGAATTCCACACTTTGGCTGGATGGACGATGCGATTCTTGGCCTCCCCTACGCTCGAAATTTTTTCGACACGGACCAACGCCCCTTGAGAGGCATCCTCTCCTCCTGGGAAAAACCAATGTTCATTCTGCACGGGGCGCGGGATCCTCTGGTTCCGTATCACGCGGCCATCGAGCACCACAGAATCGTGCCTCAGAGCCACCTGGAAACGTTTGATGATCAGGGCCACGGAATTCCGTTTCAGGCGGCAGGACGAGCCGTCGATGTTATTTCTCCCTGGCTGCAACAAGTTGACGAGGCCACCGCGCTGGACAAAAGTCAGGCATCGAAAGAGCGGTTAGCATCGGCGGAGGATGCATTCGATCCAGGAAGCCTGCCACAAGCCACCGGATTTTCTTTGTATTTGCTCCTGTTTTTGATAGCCGTGTCGACGCTCATCAGCGAAGATCTCGCCTCCATAACGGCTGGCCTAATGGCCGCACGTGGTACGATCGGGTTCGATGAAGCCCTCATCGCAGCATTTGCCGGGATATTGCTCGGAGATATTCTGCTCTACCTATCCGGACGATTGCTCGGAAGAAGAATCGTGATGATGCGTCCGTTTTCCTGGTTTATTTCAGCCAGAAAACTTGAGCGCGGCGCTGCATGGTTTGAACACAAAGGCGGAAAAGTAATCATAGCAAGTCGTTTCATTCCGGGATCAAGGCTTCCTACCTACGTAGCTGCCGGCATGCTAAAGGCTCCATTTTGGAAATTTTTAGGCTATTTCCTGATCGCGACAATATTCTGGACACCCTTCATTGTCGGCCTTTCCACCCTGCTAGGCCAGCAGATATTGGACTTCTGGTTCGTCTATGAATCTTATGCTTTGTGGGTTCTCCTTGGCATGATTGTGTCTCTATACGGATTCATTCATCTCGGAATCCCCCTTTTCAGTCACCGCGGCCGTAGAAAACTCGTCTCATCATGGAGAAGACTGACAAGATGGGAGTTTTGGCCTCCGTTTATTTTCTACCCGCCTGTCGTGTTCAGCATAATTCGGTTGGCGACTAAGCACCGTTCGCTACTGGCGTTTACGGCTGCCAATCCTGCCATCGAAACCGGAGGGTTTCTCGGTGAATCGAAAGCAGCGATTCTCGATCTGCTATCCAAAACACCAGAAGTCGTTGCGCGCTACACACTTATCACCCATGGAATTGAAAGCGGAGAGGCGGTCCGTGACCTCATGGATCTCAATGGACTGAGTTTCCCCATCGTGATGAAACCAGACGTCGGCGACCGAGGCCATAAGGTTCAGATAGTCCGATCTGATGAAGAAGCTAGGGCGTACTTGAGAGAGGCGGAAGCCGATACGATCATGCAAGAATTCGTGTCTGGCGAAGAATTCGGTCTTTTCTTTGTACGCCATCCAGCTGAAGTAAAAGGAACTATAATCTCGATTACGGAGAAACAACTAATCGCTGTAACGGGAAATGGCCGCCACTCGCTTGAGCGCCTCATTCTTGATGATGAGCGCGCTGTGTGCTTGTCTCCCCTGTTCCTTTCTCGGCATGCCGTCAATCTGGATGACGTGCTCCCAGAAGGTCACGAATTCCAACTTGTAGGTGTCGGGACACACTCACGCGGCGCACTGTTTCTGGACGGGGGACAATTCCTCACGAGTGAGCTCGAAGATGAAATAAATCGAATTGCGACCCAAATGGAGGGTTTCTACTTTGGACGATTCGATATTCGTGTCCCTTCAGCCGCGCATCTTGAAAGGGGATCAGGCATCAAAATAATGGAGGTCAATGGCGTGTCATCGGAGGCAACCCACATCTATGATCCATCAACTCCAATCAAAGTCGCCTACCAGGTTCTTCAACATCAGTGGAAATTGGCTTTTGAAATCGGGCAGGCAAACGTGAAATTAGGAGCTCGCGTGACTAGTCTGAAGGAAGTGATGCGTTTAATTTTCAAATGGAAGATTAACCCCGATGACAGACCAGACAAAGCAGCAGACTCTAACTCCCGCCTATGATATTCGCCCCTCTCGGTGAAGCCCTTCACGGCTTAGGCCAGTACGCCATTTTTATGAAGCGGGCACTCTCGACTGTCAGGGAGTCGATGAAACACTTCGAAATCACCATAAAGCAAATGGTGTATCTGGGAGTTGAGGCACTTCCCGTGGTGTTGATGGCATCCGCTTTTGCAGGCGTGGTGACGACACTTCAGACCGCCTATCAGTTAGAAAACACCATACTGACAGAAGAGTCAATCGGAGCAGTGGTCGTCCCAACACTCATGCTGGAGATGGCCGCCCTCATTCCGGGGC